>Ga0310695_10003441_pt1 | contig 31022 bp, 26 predicted proteins | sample RumenRJG_04DNA_FD_203882 | JGI IMG/M metagenome (GOLD analysis project Ga0310695, IMG submission 203882) | Bovine rumen microbial communities from Lethbridge, Alberta, Canada - RJG_04 (v2) (version 2) | ecosystem: Host-associated > Mammals > Digestive system > Stomach > Rumen | place: Canada...
GCGAAGCTGCCGGCTTTAAAGGAAACACGTCCGAAGTCCGCATGGCACAATACGAAACAGAAGCCCGCACCCCCAAGGAGCCGCTGATCCGGCAGCTTTCCGAAATGTATGGCGTATCTCCGAGGGCTATCAAGGTACCGGATATCGACTCGGAACTCGGCCTGATGCACACGCTTTTCGCGCTGGAGGATATGTACGGCTTCCGGATCGCGAATATCGATGGAGCCCTCTGTCTGCGTCCCGCAAATACCGGCAACGTTTCGATCACCATGTTCGACCTGTTCAGCAAGTGGTATGAGCAGGCGGAGAAGGTACATAAAGGCGAGATTACCAAAGAGGAATATGATTCCTGGCGCTACAACTTCTCCGAGGCAGACCTTCCGGGGATCCATGTGAAGGTCACTCCCTCACAGGAGCTGAGCGATGCTCTGATTCGTATGTCAAAGGAAGAAGGGGAAGATTAGAACCCGTCCGCAGATTTCAAAATCCACATCAAGGCAAAAGAAAAACCTTACCGATTCTCCAGTTTTGTTCTGAAGATCAGTAAGGTTTTTTAGATCGTATAAATGAGAGATTACGCAGTGAATATTAAAGAAATGTTGCCAATCTGTTGCCAGGACTTAACGGAATTTGTTTTGAACCCGCATAAATACTGACTTCTTTTTGGGCGTTTTCTTACTCGTACTCTACGGTTGCCGGGGGCTTGGGAGTGAAGTCATAGAGGACGCGGTTGATGCCGGGAACCTCGGTGATGATTCTCTGTACCAGGTGGTCGATCAGTTCCGCGGGCAGGTGCTCGACAGTGACTTCCATGACGTCGGTGGTGTTGATGGCGCGGATGATGCAGGGCCAGTCAAAGGTGCGCTTGCCGTCCTTGACACCGGTGGACTTGAAGTCCGGAACGACGGTGAAATACTGCCATACCTTGCCTTCGAGGCCGTTCTTCGCGAACTCCTCGCGGAGGATGGCATCGGACTCGCGGACTGCCTCGAGGCGGTCACGGGTGATGGCGCCGGGGCAGCGGACACCCAGACCGGGGCCGGGGAAGGGCTGGCGGTCGACCATGCCTGCGGGAAGGCCGAGGGCTCTGCCGACTTCACGGACTTCATCTTTAAAGAGTGTGAGGACGGGTTCTACCAGTTCAAACTGCAGATCCTCGGGAAGGCCGCCTGCGTTGTGGTGTGCCTTGATACCTGCTTCGCTCTCCAGAATGTCGGGCCAGATGGTGCCCTGTGCCAGGAACTCGATGCCGTCAAGCTTTCTGGCTTCCTCTGCGAACACTTCGATGAACTCGCCGCCGATGATGTGTCTCTTTTCCTCGGGATCGGAGACGCCTGCCAGCTTGTCCAGGAAGCGGTCTGTCGCGTCGACATAAATGAGGTTGGCATTCATCTCGTCGCGGAATACCTTGATAACCTGCTCGGGCTCGCCCTTGCGGAGCAGTCCGTGGTTGACATGTACACATACCAGGTTCTGGCCGATTGCCTTGATCAGGAGGGCTGCTACGACGGAGGAATCTACACCGCCGGAGAGTGCCAGGAGAACCTTCTTGTCTCCGACCTGCTCTTTGATCTCTTTGATCTGCTCATCAATGAAAGCCTGCGCAAGAGCGGGCGTATTGATTCTTTCCATGTTTTCAGGACGTCTGCGTGTCTGCATATTCTTCTTGTCTCCTTTCCGGTACGCCGTCGTTCCGGCGGCTTCGATTCGGACTCACGGCATGGCAGAAGAGCGGCTGCCTAAACACTGCTCTGCTGACTCATCCGTTTCGCTGTGTTATACGCTGCGAATGAAAACGTTTTAGTATCACTATTTTTTAAAAAAATATATAGAATCATACCACAAATGTGCGAAACTTCAAGGATGATTTTTGTGTATTAATAAAAACCATGATTTTTGTGCATTAATCAAAAACAGATTTTACAGATTCTGTCAATAGAGCAGGGACCGCTACGCTGTCCTCTCTCTCCCCGACCGGCCCGTGTCCGCCGCAAGGCGGAATATACATTACACGGGAAGTGTCAATAGGGTAGAGGCGGCCATGCCGTCCTCTACCCTCCCGCGGGCTGCCGTTCGCCGTCAGGCAAAAGATACCTTACGGCAGCCCTGCGATAAAAAAATAATTCCTGATACTTGTCAATATCAGGAATTATTTTTCATCAGTTCCGCATGACATGCGGGGTTTCTCTAATCATCTTCAGGCTGTTCAGCCTGCCTGCGTTTGTGACTGACTCATCCGGGATACTTGGGGCTGGGTCCGAACTGGTTGGGTCCGCGGTCGCTGTCTCTGCACATAAATATCAGAAGCACGATCCATCCGATAAAAGGTACAAGAGCAATCAGATACCACCATCCGGATTTGCCTATATCGTGGAGACGGCGGATCGCCACCCCGAGACCGGGAAGAAACAGTGCGATTGAAACGAGAGCTGACAGGATATTGATATCTCCCTCAGCATGTACAAACAGGGCGCCGCCTACTATAGACGCCACTAAAGAAACAAGGAGTGAGAACAGGGTATAGTACCAGTATTCACTTCTCCGTGCTCTTCCGCCGAATGTTGCGTATTTTTGGGCTACACAGGTCTGAACCGCCTCGACGAAAGACATACTCGGTGTAGGCCCGCCTCCCACAGAACCGTAAGAACCGTAGCCTCCCTGGCCTGCGTTGTAGCCGCCTGTTGGATCGTAATTATTCTGACTCATATTATAACCTCCTGCTGTATTATTGCTGCTCTGGCCTGCGCCATAGCCGCCCTGGCCTGCGTTGTAGCTGCCCTGGCCTGCGTTATAGCTGCCCTGACCCGCATTATAGCTGGTCTGGCCTGCGTCATAGCCGCCCTGACCCGCATTGTAGCCGCCCTGGCCTGCGTTGTAGCTGCTCTGGCCTGCGTCATAGCTGCCCTGGCCTGCGTTATAGCCGCCCTGGCCTGCGTTGTAGCTGCTCTGGCCTGCGTTGTAGCTGCTCTGGCCTGCGTCATAGCCGCCCTGGCCTGCGTCATAGCCGCCCTGACCCGCATTGTAGCCGCCCTGGCCTGCGTTGTAGCTGCTCTGGCCTGCGTCATAGCTGCCCTGACCCGCATTGTAGCTGCTCTGGCCTGCGTCATAGCCGCCCTGACCCGCATTGTAGCCGCTCTGGCCTGCGTCATAGCCGCCCTGACCCGCATTGTAGCCGCCCTGGCCTGCGTTGTAGCTGCTCTGACCTGCATCATAACTGCTGGTATACGAATAATCAGTTCCTGATGTACTTCCGCCATAAGGTGATGAATACGGGGCAGTATTTTGCTCAGGTGACTGCATATGGGTTGTCTGTGTAGCTCCGCAGTGTGTACAGAAAGATGCTCCGTCAGGAATCTGCTGCCCACAATTAACGCAATATGCCATAATACTTCCTCCTGTAAAATAAAAATACAATAACCGAATGCCCGTAGTATTTTACATGAAATACCATAACGAGGCATCCACGCCAAATAATATACCACTTTGACTTCTGTATCTCAATTATTATCTATAGTAACCATTCATTTTTCTGCGTTTTTTTCAAGCAAAAAATCAGAAAACAAATCCTATTGCCAAAAATTGCCCCTTAAAAAGCAAATAATATTTGAATAAGCTGATTTTTCACACATTTTGTTCACACATTTTGCTTTATTGGTCTGCTTTGGTGCAGCATACCAGAATCCTGCCTTCAAAGCATTGCTATGAAACTTTGCAGTGGAGTTTCGGTGTGGTTACCTTAACTTCTGTTCACTTTTTCCCGGTTTACTTAGTCCCGGTTTGCTTTGCCTTCATAAATAAAACGCGTAAGGTGAAAAATATTGTGATATGATATATACTATGAGCTGCCTAACAGGGGCTGATCCGTCCCCCGCTGCATATGCAGGCAGTCTTAATCCTGCTTACATGCCCGGGCTGTGTTTTTCGTCTGCCCTCCTTTATTTCGAAGGAGTACGTTCCTTTATCATAAACTGAGGGTTTCCATATCCGCATTCTTTGAGAATGGCAATGATACGGTCCTGTTCGGCATGAAGAAGCCCGAGTTGATCCGGGGTCACCTCAATCACCGGGGTCTCTCCCTTGTGCCGCACTCGGAAATCCGTAAATCCAAGTCGGTGCAGCGATGTTTCAGCGTGCTCTGTCCTCTCGAGGATCCGCGCAGTCAGCATTTCTCCAGCCGGAGTCCGGGTTGCCAGACATGCGTAAGCGGGCTTATTCCACGTGAACAGTCCCGCTTCCCTTGACCTCCTGCGGATCTCCTCTTTTGTAAGCCCGCACATGCGGAGTGGGGAGAGAACAGAAAGTTCCTTCAGCGCCCGCATTCCCGGGCGGTCGGAAGCGTCATCACTGGCGTTGGTGCCATCCAGAAGAATGGTATATCCATCCGAAAGCGCACGCCGGCTGATCGCCCCGAAGATCTGCTGTTTACAGTAGTAGCATCTGTCGGGCGGATTGGAAACCACTTCTCCGCATGACAGAATATCCACCTCGAGGATCACGGGATCTATTCCCAGAGACCTGGCCAGACGGATTGCGTCCCGTCGCTCAAATTCCGGCTGAAAGGCAGTGCTGACATAATACACACCTGCTTTTGCCCCGTAATGGACAGCCGCCCACAACAGATAGGAGGAATCCACACCGCCGGAAAATCCCAGTGCGACACGATTGTATTTTTCAAAAAAATCTTTCAAAGTCATAGTATTTCCTCAGTTAACTTCTGATTCAAACAACTGGTTTCAGGAAATTATAGTATAGTACCTCCGCCATTGGAACAGCCTGTTAACATCTGTTGACACATGGATCTGTTAACATATAGATCTGTTAACATATAGATCTGTTGGCACATGGATCTGTTAACATATGGATCTGTTGGCATATGAATCTGTTAACATATGGATCTGTTGGAATATATATCTGTTAACATTTAGATCTGTTAACAGAGAGAAAGGATATCACATGAGCAAAACAAAAGTATACATCGACGGACAGAGCGGCACGACCGGTCTGCAGATTTTTGACCGGATCGGGGCAAGGGATGATCTGGAACTCCTGCGGATCGACGAGGACAAGAGGCACGACAACGATGAGAGGCGGAAATTTATCAATGCCGCGGACATTGTCTTTTTGTGTCTTCCCGATGACGGAGCCCGCGAAGCGGTCTCTCTGATCGACAATCCCGATGTGCGCGTAATCGATGCCTCGACCGCCCACCGCACAAACGATGACTGGACCTACGGGTTTCCGGAGCTCTCCGCTCAGCAGCGCGATGCCATCGCCCACAGCAAGCGGGTCGCCAATCCCGGCTGCCATGCCACAGGCTTTATCTCCTGCGCAGCTCCCCTGGTCCGTATGGGTATCGTTCCGGCGGACTATCCTTTCACCTGCTTTTCGCTGACAGGATATTCCGGCGGCGGCAAGAAGATGATCGCTTCATATGAGGCTGCCGACAAGGCACAGGCCCTCTTCGCTCCCGGAATCTACGGCCTGACTCTTCACCACAAGCATATACCCGAGATGCAGAAAGTCTGCGGTCTTCCGAACCCTCCCGTCTTCCTGCCCGTAGTGGATGATTACTACAAGGGTATGGCCACAACGATCATGCTGCACAACCGCCTGCTGCCGGGTTCACCTTCCGCGGAAACGATCTGCGGGAAGCTGCAGGAATATTACAGCGAATCCCACTTTGTGAGTGTCCTTCCCTTCGGAGAGAACAGCTCCACGATTTACGCGGCAGAGCTGGCCGGCACAAACCACCTGAAGCTGGTGGTGTGCGGGCACGAAGAACAGACCACTGTCACTGCCCTCTTTGACAATCTCGGCAAAGGCGCCTCCGGAGCCGCTGTCCAGAATATGAACATCATGCTGGGCATCGATGAGGCAACAGGCCTCGAGTAAGTCCCTAATGAGTCCCGGATCTTTCAGAACACTGAAATCCACAGGACGATCGGGAAACATCGAAAACTACATACAGCAGTTTCTGCTAAAAAGTCAAAGGTCTGTCCGAACTCTTCTGTTTCGGGCAGACCTTTTTTCAAGTATTATATCCATTCTTTTTCAGCCAGTTCGATGCATAAGAACAGGTCGCACGGACCTCTCCTCCCTGCCCGCGGATCTGGTCAACCGCCATTTTTACCAACCTGTCCGCCTCGCCCTGACAGCGCAGTTCTTCGCTGACATAGGTGTGATCAATATTGTAAATCCCGGGGCTTTCTTCCGGGAATGTGATCTCCGCCAGAATCTTTCCGTTATCATTTTTGCGCTTTATGCTGTGCGGAAGTCTGATATAGTCCATCTCATTTTTCCTTTCCGAAAGGCGCTCCCACATGAGGTTCTTCATTCTGCCCCCCACGTGAGCACTTCATTGTGGACCGCTCTCACATGAGTTCCTCGTTGCAGACCGCTCTCACATGAGTTCCTCGTTGCAGACCGCTCTCACATGAGCCCTTCAATGCAGGCCGCTCTCACATAAGTTCCTCGTTGTAGACCGCTCTGCAGCCGCCGACAAATTTCGGCCGGCGGCGGGCACATATGATAGCCGCCTCTCCAATCTTTTTCATAGAGATCCGGAGCGGGACCACAACGGGATGAATATGCATGCCGATCAGTGTTCCGCCGATATCAATGCCCGCGGACGCGGACTGTCGAAGGTCTTCCACAGCCACGGGATCCCTGAATCTCTTCCAGGCCGTTGTCCCGAAGGATCCCCCCGCCTTGGGCTGCGGGATCACATTCACCTCTTCCAGCCTGAACCTGTCACATGCATCGCGCTCAACGATCAGAGCGCGTCCCAGATGTTCACAGCACTGGGCTGCCAGATATATTCCCCTCTCACCAAGGGCCTTGCTTATTCCTTCAAAAAGAGCTCCTGCCGCATCCATACTGGAATAAGTCCCGATCTTCTCTCCAAGCACTTCGCTGGTGGAACATCCCACTACAAAGAGATCTCCCTTTTTGAGCTTTGCGGCCTCGCACACTTCTGCTGCAGCCCTGTAAGCCTGGCTGCGGATCGAGTCCAGATTCTGACCTTCTACGTGTATCAATTCCATTGTCATTCCCTCCGCTGTCAATTTTCTAACTCTTTAATCTCTCATGATTCTGCTGAAGGAATCGAGGATTCCTCCGCGGAAGCACAGGAGCATTGATCCCGCCATTCCGAGAAGAGCCTGCGCAATTTCATAGGGAAGCTTGATCATGGCGTACTCGAAGGTGCTGTAGACAAAAATCTTTCCCAGCGTGTAAAGCGTTACCATGATCACCGCCCCGACCGCGGTGGAAATGAATGCGGACAGCCTGCGGTGACCCGGAAACAGACTGTGGAACAACATGGAAATCATGGCTGCCTGCAGGCCGTGAGCTGCCAGTGAAACAAACATGGGGATGGGATAAAAAATAAAATCACCGAGAAATGCCCCGATTCCTCCGACGATGAAGGCCCCGACAGGATCCAGCAGAAGGGAGGCCGTGCAAATCACCACGTCATTCAAATATAAATGACCTCCCGGAACGGGAATCCCGAAGGCACAGAGGGCGATATTCATTCCCATAAAAACAGCAGTGGCTGTGATCCATTTTGATTTATTGATTTCTCTCAAAGACAGATCGGCCTTCTTTTTCCTGGTAAGCGACGTCATTTTTTATACCTCCGAATTTATCTCTTTCATATTATGCAGCTTCCGCACAGTACCGGAAGATGGTGCCTTGCGGCGGTTTTACATGGCAAAGAGCTGTATCCCCAGGGAGCGAATCCTCGCTGCGCATGACCACAAGGCCCCCGTGTGAGAGTCCTGAATACAAGCTTTCCACACTTCAACAGCGCAATTGGCAGGTACGTATACGGAAAGACAGTATATTTCTTCCATAAATCTTTAACGAGAAAAAGTATAGCACCAACTGGCCTTGTTAAAAGTACCAATTTAAGAGTTTTAGTGCATGCCACTTGTTTTTTGCCAAAAAACCTGAAGCACAGAGGTCTCTACTCCGCGCCTCAGGTATACCGACAATCTTTTTATTCTTCATCGCGCAGGACTCGGGAGCGGGTCTCAAATCTGCAATGCGCAATACCCTTGATTTGTCCCGTGCACCGCGCCTGTGCCGCCGCTTCAGCCTGCTGCTTTTGTCCGCTGCTCCAGCCTGCTGCTTTTGTCCGCTGCTCCAGCCTGCTGCTTTTGTCCGCTGTTCCAGCCTTCTGCTTTTGTCCGCTGCTCCAGCCTGCTGCTTTTGTCCGCTGTTCCAGCCTGCCGCTTTAATCTGCCGCTTTAATCTGCCGCTTTAATCCTTGCGCTCCATGAAGATCTTGCGCGTCACAAAGTTGTAGACCATGACAATGCCGGTGGCGCCGATCTTGGCCAGTATTTCCGCTGCCCGGGGATGCATAAAGGACTGCAGCCAGGCCCAGTTCCCGTAGATCAGATCCACACAGACAAAAAGGATCAGTTCATTGAGGCACAGCCCGATCACACTGAGAATCAGGTAGATTGCAAATTCCTTTTTCCTGGACAGATCGTCGCGCCGCACAAAGACATACTTCATGCTGAGCAGATAGTTGACGACCACAGACACGGAAAAACCGATCACGCCTGAGATCAGGTAGGGAATGCCTATTAAATTGCAAATCGTGTAGAGCCCGGTGTCTATAAAAAAGCAGATCACACCGACTACGCCGAATTTTAAAAACTGCTGTATCAATTTTTTCAAAAAAATCACCTGCCGTAATAATTCAAGATTGGCCCGCCGGCCAGTCTCAGGCCCTTTGAAAATGTCATTTCCGGAGTGAAAAATACTGCATCGGCATTATTTTCAAATTTCCGCCATTTCCACCCGCAGCTTTTTCACAGGCTGCAGAACCGCAGCCAGCATCAATGTGTTGACCGGGATCATCACCAGTTCCTTTACAATCCTGGCGGTCAGGACCGGAATAAACCCGTTTCCGTATAGCATGGACAGCCACAGGCTGTTGAGGAGCATTCCGCAGATCACTGTATACACAACCTCCGCGGTGAAAATGCGAAGCAGAGTGGGTCTGCGTTTGTAGAGCATAAGCCCGAAAATCACACCTGTGACTATAGATGTGAGGGTGAAGCCCGGGAAAAAGGGTCCGGTGGGGCGCAGTATGTATCCTCCGATATCGGAGACCAGCCCCACTGCTCCTCCCACTACAGGGCCAAACAGATACGCCGCTATCGTGACTGGAAGAACGGCGAAGCGGATCTCGATCAGCTGTGTCACAGGAATCTTGAAAAATCCCAGAACAATGGCAATGGCTGATAAGATTCCCGCACTGGTCAGCACCCTGATATTGCTGAGAGGAGAAAAAATATTTCTGTTTCTTCCGCCGGTTTCTTTGCCGGATCCTCCGGCTGTGTACCCGGCTGCCGTCTTCTCTGCCGCTTCCACAGTGCCCGCACCTGCGGACATTTCCATATCGGGATATTTTTTTTCAGACATAAAAACACCTCCTTTGCAGTTCTTCTCCATTACTACATCGGAGGCGTTTTAGCGCTCGGGACGTAGCAGCGGGATGCGGCAGCGGAACCGCAAGGAATAGCAGAATCTGTTTTCCTTTTCGTCCCGATGACAACTCCCTGTCCACCGGGCACTTGACGCTCCACCGCCTACTCTGCACGAATAAATGTCAGTTACGTGTAAGTAACCGCCCTTTCATTAACATGATGCCGGGGCAAAAGATTGTAAGACCAGATCCGTCTTTTCCTTGCTTTTGACCTTTACATCATTAACATTTTTACTGCACTAAATATTCGGGTCGTTCTTCTGTCAGTTGAATGTCAGTTGAATTACTTCTCAGTCCTGCCGCTCTCTCTCTGGATGACGTCATGGGCGCCGCCCTCTACGATGCTGGTCGCAGAGACAAGAGTGAGTTTGGCCTTCTTCTGGAACTCCGGAATGGAAAGGGCTCCGCAGTTGCACATAGTGGACTTGACCTTGAGGATGGTTTTGGCGACGTTCTCTTTGAGAGGACCTGCGTAAGGGACATAGGAGTCAACACCTTCCTCGAAGGTGAGCCTCTTGTCGCCGCCCAGGTCATAACGCTGCCAGTTGCGGGCACGGTTGGAACCCTCGCCCCAATACTCCTTGACGAAGGAGCCGCCCACGAGGAGTTTTTCTGTCGGGCTCTCATCAAAGCGGGCGAAGTAGCGGCCCAGCATGACGAAGTCAGCTCCCATGGCCAGAGCCAGTGCGATGTGATGGTCATAGACGATTCCGCCGTCAGAGCAGACCGGAATATAGATGCCTGTCTTCTCGAAGTATTCGTCTCTGGCCTTGCAGACCTCAATCAGGGCTGTAGCCTGGCCGCGGCCGATTCCCTTGGTCTCACGGGTGATGCAGATGGAACCGCCGCCGATTCCGACCTTGATAAAGTCCGCTCCGCACTCCGCCAGGAACAGGAAGCCTTCCTTATCAACAACATTGCCTGCGCCCACTTTGACGGTGTCGCCATATTTTTCGCGGATCCAGGCAAGGGTCAGCTTCTGCCACTCGGAAAAGCCCTCGGAGGAATCGATACAGAGGACGTCCGCACCCGCCTCAACAAGGGCGGGAACGCGCTCGGCGTAGTCTCTGGTATTGATACCGGCGCCTACCACAAAACGCTTCTGAGCATCGAGCATCTCGCCGGGGTTCTCCTTATGGGCATCGTAATCCTTGCGGAAGACGAATGCGACCAGGCGGCCGTCATCACTGATAATAGGAAGCTGGTTGATCTTGTTATCCCAGATGAGGTCATTGGCCTCACTGATGGTCACGCCCTCCCGCGCGGAGACGACCTTCTCGATGGGGGTCATGAAGTCGGAGACCTTTTTGTCAGGGCTCATGCGGCTGACACGATAATCACGGCTTGTGACGATACCCAGCAGTTTTCCGCTTGCGGTGCCGTCATCTGTCACGGCGACCGTGGAATGTCCGGTCTTTTCTTTCAGATCAAGGATATCCTTGAGGGTCGCGTCAGGGCAGATATTGGAATCACTGGGAACAAATCCTGCCTTGAAGCCCTTGGCGCGTGCCACCATGGCAGCTTCGCTCTCGATCGACTGAGAACCGTAAATAAAGGAGACACCGCCGCTCTGGGCGAGAGCCACAGCCAGACGGTCTCCGGATACGGACTGCATGATTGCGGAGACCATGGGTATGGTCAGTTCGATCACAGGCTTTTCATCTTTTCTGTACTTGACGAGAGGAGTTTTGAGAGATACGTTTGCCGGCATGCATTCACAGGATGAATATCCCGGAATCAGAAGGTATTCGTTGAAGGTGTGTGAAGGTTCGTTGATGTAAATTGCCATATAGTACTCCCTTTCCTTTCTTTAATATAAGCAGGGCTCACAGTCTCCTATGAAAGATACCGGAATTTCCCTTTCTGATATCGAAATCATAGCAGAGACAAGTGAACAATCGGTGATAAAAACTAAACCATTATATGAGTTCGCGTCGGCCCGGGACGGAACACACCTTAAAAAACAAGGAGATGCGGCACATGGGTGCTCCCGGCACAGCGATACTGTACTCCTGGGGCAGAACGGGCTTTGAGCATATGTACTCTAAACACGCACTGTTCCTGATGTCCTGTAAACACGCGCTGTTCCTGCATTTATCAAGACTGTTTTCATTTATCAGGACTGTTTTCATTTTATCAGGACTGTTTTTGGGTAGATTTCAGCCAGTATACTATTCAATACTCATAATTGCAATACCTGAATTTTTGTTGCCTCAAACTTTTATGCTTTTTTGTTATCATATACTTTTATGATTTCCTGTTTTCCCAGCCCTTTTTACTGTCTCAGACTTTTCTCTTTTCTTTCTCTCTCCTGTAATCAGTTTCTGCACCGCAGCAGGCGGGGATACTCCCCGGATCCGGCGGCGGAAGGCTGGCCGGGCGCCATACAACCCGGGTTTTCCGCGGAAAAAACAGCACTGCTTCGCATTGTAAAAGCTTCGCATTTTCGCAAAAAACGCCTCGAATGTCGTGCCGGTCTGAAAAGTAACAATCACTATCAAAAATAGCCAAAAAACCCTTTGAATCATCTTTTATTTTCGGGGATTTCAATATATAATAAACTGAAGTGGCTGAACTGCTCACAGCATCTGCTGTCTGCCGGTTCTTGCCTTACGATCTCAGAACTCATTTTATGAAGGAGGATTTCAAAATGTTAGTTTCTGCAAAAGAAATGATTCAGGCCGCTTATGCCGGACACTATGCAATCGGTGCATTCAACACCAACAACCTCGAGTGGACAAAGGCGATTCTGCAGGCCGCAGAGGAAATGCGCGCTCCCGTTATCGTTCAGGTTTCTGAGGGTGCCGGCAAGTACATGGCTGGCTTTAAGAACGTTGCTGACATCGTCAAAAACGTTATGGAATTCCAGAAGACTTCCGTTCCCGTAGCACTTCACCTTGACCACGGCACATACGCTGGCTGCAAGGCTTGCATCGAGGCCGGTTTCTCCAGCATCATGTTCGACGGCTCCTCTCTTCCTTTCGATGAGAACATCGAGAAGACAAAAGAGCTCGTTGCCATCTGCAATGAGAAGGGCATGTCCATCGAAGCTGAGGTCGGCTCCATCGGCGGCGAGGAAGACGGCGTTGTAGGTCTGGGCGAGTGCGCAGATCCCGAGGAGTGCAAGACCATCGCTGATCTCGGCATCACCATGCTGGCAGCAGGCATCGGCAACATCCACGGCAAATATCCCGAAGGATGGCCGGGACTTCGCTTCGACGTTCTCGATGCGATCAAGGCAAAAGTCGGCACAATGCCCCTCGTTCTGCACGGCGGCTCCGGTATTCCGGATGCTATGGTTCAGGATGCCATCAGACGCGGCGTCTCCAAGATCAACGTCAACACCGAGTGCCAGCTCGCATTCGCAGAGAAGACCAGAGCCTACATCGAGGCAGGCAAGGATATTCAGGGCAAGGGCTATGACCCTCGTAAGCTCCTCGCTCCCGGCGCACAGGGCATCGTTGACATGGTCAAATACAAAATCGAAGTTTTCGGCTGCGCCGGCAAGGCATGATCGATCTCTTCATAAGTCTTTCGGGCTGCTCACAGCCGCCTGAGGACACAGCGGCACCATATGCCGCGTGATTTCACATCTGAAATTATTCAGGAGGCATTTCCCCCAGGGGAAATGCCTCCCTTTTTTATGACACAGCCCGCGTAATGAAGACGGCTCTCCCTGGCCGCCGTCACCGGCAGCAGCAGGGAGAGCCGTCTCATAATCTCAGCAATATGATCCTATACCGAGCAGATCGGGCAGTACTGCCCTGAATACAGGTCATATTGTTACTAAGAATCGTAGTGAATGACCTTTTCAGTTTTCAGATGACTCATCAGCCAAGCTTCTTGTACTCCTCAAGAATCTTGTTGTACATGCGGCTGTCTTTCTCGACGCCGGTATACTTGACGATGGCAGCCTCAACGCCATTGTCTGCGATATACTTCTGCAGCTCATCCGCCTGAGGATCGTCCTCAGCCTTGAACTTCAGTGCGCATGCCACGCCCTTGAGCAGGTAGGAGTTGTCCAGTCCGTATGCTTCGCAGTTGTTGGCAGGGCCCATGATACGGTCGTTAGGGGAGATCTTGCGGATCGGCTCGCGGGAAACGCGGGCAATGGGATCTACGACTCCGGGAGTGGTGAAGCGTTTCACCATCATGGTCTCCATGTAATCTACCAGGGACTCATGAGTGAAGCCGTACTTCTTCTCCAGAGCGGAAGCGGACTCCAGCATAGCGGCACGGATCTGGGGAAGCAGATCGGGATCGCGGAGAGCGTCCTGAACGATCTCATAGCCCTTGAGCGCCTGGCCATAGTAGCCTGCGATCGCGTGGCCGCAGTTGATAATGTAGATCTTTCTCTGCAGGTACATCATAAGGTCATCGACATACTCGGCACCCTTGATGGGCTCGGAGTCGGGATCGATGAGTTTGCCTCTCTCGATGGCCAGCTCGAAAGCATCGCCGATCTCGATACCCTCTTTGCCGTTGTGTACGCCGCCGAAGACCATGCGGTCAACTGCAGTATTGGGATAAACGGCGATCGCATCGATCTGCTCCTCGGTGAGGATGCCGGTCTCGATCATAGCCTTCTTCAGGATATCTGTGCCCATGATGGCATTTTCGCAAGCCATGACAGTGGTCTTGCTGCCACCCTGCTCCAGCCTCTTCTTGAGACCCTGGGTCAGAAGGGGAGCGATCTTGGGAAGGTTGGTTGCCATAACAGAAGTTGTGATGACTTCAGCTTCACAGATCGCATCGATGATCTTCTCAGGCTCTTTGATATTGGAATAAGCGATAACGTGGTCGATGATCTTTTCCTGATAATCGTGATCGATCAGGAAGAGGGGATATTCGTGATCCTTGTTGACGATATCTACCAGAGCGTCAACGACATCGCCGAATACGATTTCATATCCGCTGTCATGCAGAAGCTCTGCAATAAAGCCGCGTCCGATCTTTCCTGCACCGAAATGTACTGCTTTTTTCATCCTTTTCCTCCTGTTTTTTTAATTTTTTAAATCTGCCCACCGCATCTCCGTTTCCGGCTGCGGCAGGCAGATACTTTCTGTGTGTCATGACCGGGTGCCTGTCAAAGGCACCTGGTCAGATTTCTGCTGTGTGATCAGCTCTTCACTTCAGACAGTCAGACTGCCATTATGCGAACAGGTCATAGATCTCATCGACGCTCATGTGGATGATGCGGTCGACTGCTTCTTCGGACTCGCAGGTCATAGCGATCTTGCCGAGTGTCTCGACGTGGTCGTCACCGGCGGATGCCACTGCGATGACCAGCTTGACGGTCTCACCATCGCCCCAATCGATTCCATCGGGATAGGTCATGATCGCGAGACCGGAGTTCTTGATCTCACCGATGACGCTCTCGATACCGTGAGGGATAGCCAGGTTGTTGCCGATTGCAGTGTTGAAGACGTCTTCCTTGGCAACCATGCCGTCGACGTACTTCTCTGTGACATAGCCGCTGTCAACGAGGACCTTACCGATGGTGCGGATCGCGGTCTCTTTGTCAACAGGTGCGTTGTTGAGGATGATGTTCTTCTTGAGCAGGACGCCGCCGTGGAAGTCATGGCCGCCTGCGCTTGCAACGTTCTTATTGGACTTGGCATCCAGGATCTCCTGGACGATCTGATCGTACTGAGGAGCATTCATGAAGTTGCTGATCGTGACGATCCTTGCGGAAGGAGCAGACTTTCTGGCGCGCTCCACCAGATCCTGGTGGCAGACGACGAACTTGATGCCTGCGGGAACTTCGGATACGGAGAAGTGCTGGACCTTGATGTTGCCGAGTCCGGCAGCTTCGAGTTTCTTCTGCAGGACTGCAGCGCCCATAGCGGAGGAGCCCATGCCTGCGTCACATGCAAAGACGATCTTGTCAAGAGTTCTGAGGTCGACTTCGCCGCCGTCTTCAGTAGCTGCATAAGCGCCGCCCTGGCCCTTGGAAGCAGCCTTCATATCGGACATCTGGGACTGAGCGTCCTCGAGGCTTGCGCCGCCGTTGGACATCTTGATGATAGGAGCAGCGATCAGGAAGGAAACAGCTGTGCCGATCAGGAAGCTGATGATGACCATGATCTGGCCGCCTCTGGGTGCCACTGCCAGCATAGCCAGGATGGAACCGGGAGATGCAGGGCTGACAAGACCAACGTTGAAGATGGTGTTGAAGAACATAGCTGCTACAGAACCGCCGATGGTGGCAAGCAGAAGCAGGGGGTTCATCAGAACATAGGGGAAGTAGATCTCGTGGATACCGCCGAGCACATGGACGATCAGAGCGCCGGGAGCGGAATCTCTTGTCATCTTATCCTTTGCGAACATCCAGTAAGCGATCAGGACACCAGCGCCTGCGCCGGGGTTGGTCTCGATCATGTAGAAGATGGACTTTCCGATCGTCTCAGCCTGCTGTGCGCCGAGGGGTGTGAAGATACCGTGGTTGATCGCGTTGTTGAGGAAGAGGACCTTAGCGGGCTCAACGAAGACGGAAACCAGGGGAAGAAGTCCCATGTTGACCAGGATATCAACGCCGCCCTGCAGGAAGACCAGAACTGCTGCCATGATAGGTCCGATCAGGTAGAAGCCTACGATCGCGAGGAGCATGCCCAGGATACCTACGGAGAAGTTGTTGACCAGCATCTCGAAACCAGCCGGAATCTTGCCTTCGACTGCCTGGTCAAATTTCTTGATCACCAGACCGCCCAGAGGGCCGATCAGCATGGCGCCCATCAGCATGGGATAATCGGGAGCACCGCAGACAACACCGACGCAGGCGATCGCGCCCATGACAGCGCCTCGGGCGCCGCCCACCATCCTACCGCCTGTATAGGCGATCAGGATCGGCAGTACATAGGAAAGCATGGGGCTGACCATGGTTGACAGCTTCTCATTCGGAACCCAGCCGGTTGCAATGAAAAGTGCTGTTATAAGACCCCAGGCGATGAATGCGCCGATGTTCGGCATGACCATGCCGCTGAGGAACCGTCCAAATGATTGAACTCTTTCTTTCATCGTTACCTCCTTTATGCAAATAACAGTTTTTTTGGAATGAACATGTGGTATTGCATGTCTTGTTCATTTCCTCGTTGAACCCATTATATGTCTGCTCAATGACACAATGCAATGAATAGTAAATCGACTTTGTCACTTTCAAAAGTGACAAATACTTCAGTAATGTCAGACACAAAAAAGGACAAAGAAAAAATGTCAAAATCAACCCATTTGTTATTCTGTTCCCACATTGTATTTGCGCAACTTATTGGATATTTTTGTTCTTTTAATCCACGGCAGGTTAAATTTGACCTATACAAAAAGTGAAATCGTTATCATTGTCCCACACTTACGTGCCATAATTGTCATGCAAAAGTGACATCATGAATCCGCCCGGACAGGACAGCAGAGTCAGTTCCATGACACACAGATTACAGCGCAAAACCGATAACATATCGTGACCGCAATCATCCCGACCAGCAGAGTCCGTTCCGCGCCGCACACTTATATCCGTAAAACCGATAACAAATTCCCTGGCTGCCCATATCTGCATAAAGAGAGCAGTGAACTCACAAAAAAGGAGCAGAACCAGCAAGACGACCTGCCGATTTCCGCATTTATTTTTCAGATAATATGGGGAATTGTTGTCAAATCTGATATAATATGACTTATCGGAAGCACTTCGTGCTTCCGCGGATTTTGCGGAGCAAAAGACGCAGATTCCGAAGGAATCGATAAGTCAGCGAGCAAAAATGCGCAGCATTTTCGCGAGCCTGTTCCATGACTGGTTCCAAAACGAAAGCAGGAAGCACTTCGTGCTTCCGCGGATTTTGCGGAGCAAAAGACGCAGATTCCGAAGGAATCGATAAGTCAGCGAGCAAAAATGCGCAGCATTTTCGCGAGCCTGTTCCATGACTGGTTCCAATGCCTTAACTTATCAAAGCAGCACAGCTGCCGGTTTTTTTGCAGAAAGAGGTGCTCTTATGTTAAAAGATTTTGTCAAAGCCAAACGACCTGAAGACGATGTTATTTCACAGGAAGTGAAGCAGGCCAGAGAAAAGCTCGCCGTATATCAGACGAAGATCAAAAAAGCAAAGCTGCCTGTAATGGTCATTTTTGAGGGATGGGGCGCCGCCGGAAAGGGAAGCGTGATCGGACGTGTCATCCGCAGCATTGACCCCCGCTTCTTTGTTGTCAAGACCATGGCGCAGCCCACGGCAGAAGAGCTGCGTTATCCCTTCCTGTACAGGTATATGAAAGAGATTCCCGAGGCCGGCAAGTTTGTCTTTTTCGATGACTTCTGGATGGAGGAAGTCGTCACACAGAAAATGCAGGGCGAGATCGATGACGCGACCTACGCCCGCCGGGTAAAAAGTATTAATACAACAGAGCGGTCTCTGACCAACAACGGCTACCTGGTCATGAAATTCTTCTTCCATATCAGCAAGAAGCTTCAGAAAAAACGTCTGCGCTACCTTGAGGAGAACAAAAACACACGCTGGCGGGTAAACGAGGACGATCTCCACGAGAACGAACATTACAATGAATACCTGGAAGTGTACGACCGCTATCTGGAAGACACCAACCGCTCCGCGGCCCCCTGGTATATCATCGACGCACAGGATAAAAAGTGGGCCGAGCTGCAGGTGCTGCGCTTCCTGAATCAGGGAATCGACACAGCGCTCAAGAACCACGCGCTCGCCGCCCCCATCCTGCAGAATACATTCCGCTTAAACCGCACTCCTCTTCTGTCCGAGATCTCACTCTCAGACAAGACCATTACCGATGAGGAATACAGAAAAGAGCTGGACCGCCTGCAGAAAAAACTGCGTGATCTGCACAACGAGCTCTACCGCAAAAAAATCCCGGTCATTATAGCTTATGAGGGATGGGACGCGGCAGGCAAAGGCGGCAACATCAAGCGTATCACCGCTGCCCTGGATCCCCGCGGCTACCAGGTCCTTCCCATAGCCAGTCCGGAGCCGCATGAGAAAGCCAGACATTTCCTGTGGCGCTTCTGGACACGTCTGCCAAAGGATGGTCATATAGCCATCTTTGACAGGACATGGTACGGCCGCGTCATGGTCGAGCGCCTGGAGGGCTTCTGCTCCGAAAATGACTGGCAGCGCGCATACAACGAAATGAATGAATTTGAGAAGGAACTGGCTGACTGGGGCGCAGTCGTCATCAAATTCTGGGTACAGATCGACAACCAGACACAGCTGGAGCGCTTCACAGACCGCCAGAACACTCCGGAGAAGCAGTGGAAGATCACCGACGAAGACTGGCGCAACCGCGAGAAATGGGACCAGTACGAAGAAGCTGTCAACGAAATGCTGCAAAAGACCAATACCTCCTTCGCGCCCTGGTACATCCTTGAATCCAATGACAAGAAATATGCCCGGATCAAGGCCCTTCGAATTGTGGTCGAATCTCTGAAAAAGGCCTGCAAGGAGAAGAAATAAGGTTGCCGGATTCTGGTTCGATTGCCCCATAATATCACGGGGAGCAATTTCAGTTGAACCGTAATGTCACGGGTGCGATTTTCAGAGGCCCCTGATATTTTGAAATGTCTCCGGGAAAACCGGTTTTTACAGAGCATGTCCCGCCAGGTCTCCTGAAACGGGTCTGATTCCTGTTTTTCGCCTTGTGGGCAAAAAAATTGCTGTTAAAACATTACTGGTTAAAAAACATTCCGGTTTAAAAAACTCTCCTGTTTAAAAACTCTCCTGTTAAAAATTCAAAAATTCAAATATCAAATCAAAAAAATCCGGCTTTTCGGCCGGATTTTTTTGACAGCAGCTGTGTGCGGCAGCGTCTCATTATCAATTATTTTTGACAGCAGCTGTGTGCGGCAGCGTCTCATTATCAATTATTTTTGACAGCTGCTGCGTGCAGCAGCGTCTCATTATTAAAAAACAATAATAATAAAGGAATAAAACAAATGAATGTCCCCGTTTACACAGTCCATTCCTGTGCAGGCGGCTCAAATTTTCTCTACGTATTCGGAGAAGAATGTGCGCAGTTCGTGAGTGAGTTCAGTGCGGACAACGTCCTGTTTTCCGTTCTGGACCGCCTCAAGGAACACTTCATTCTTGATAAAGGCCGAGCTGATCCTGCCCAGCACTTCCGCATGTATGCTGCGATGGTCATCGATGGGCATGAGCATGAGGACAGCCGCGCGGATTCCCTTTAATCCCTTGTCAGAGAAGTGGTCATGTCCGCGGGGGGAACAGCTCACAAAGACTGTATCCCTGACAGCATCCGTCCTGGAGTGAAGGAGGCAGAATCCCAGTTCCGGGAAAATCTGAGAATTGAGGCGTTCCCTTTCCGTCACTGCATCGATGACCTTTGAGGCCGCCGCCAGGCTGTCTGTCACCTGCATGGAGAACACGCGCAGAAGCTCCCGGAAGCTGACGTTGGGGGCAATCTCATAATGGCGGTATTTGCGGATCAGGGAAGACAGGTCTCCCGCGATCACACCGACTTCGTCCATCTGTCGGACAAAGTTCGTGTCCTGGCGGCGGCGCCGCACCTGTCCGTATCCCTTGATGCGGTACTCGATCTGGGACAGGTCGCTGGCAGTGATCAGGGGGCTTACCCTCACACAGTCGATACCCAGCGAGTCCAGATTCAGGGTGGAGACAAAGAAGTCTGTGTCCGCGATTACATCCGGGGTAATCTCGTCCTTGCCGTAGGCGCGGAAAGTGGCCTTGTCTCCCAGGTGATTGCTGAGCTTGGTCAGCATGAGTCTGGCGACACCGAAACCGCTTGCGCAGATCACGCCGATCACGACCCGCCTTGCCGCTTTCTGCCGCTCCAGAATCCTCTCTTCAGCAGCGCCGAAATGCATGGCCAGGAATCCGATCTCCTCGTCGTGGACCACTTCCCTCACTTCCCTCTCAATAACCTTGGAGGCAAGGGCGCAGCGCCTGAAGACATCCGGATATTCCTCCCGGATATCCTTGAGGATCGGATTAAAAATATTCATATGATTATACAGGCGTATGATGACCGGCCGCAGGTGGACCAGCAGGCCGCGGACGAAATCCTCGTCGCACTTGAGTTCATAGGAAATCGTGGGATTGAAGATTTCGATCATCTCATCGATGATATCCAGCAGTTTTTCCTCATCGATACCCCTCATCTGCCTGATCACGGCGTCATCACCGGATTTTTTGTCTCCCGCGGTACCGGAATAGGCGATTTTGGATCCCCGCAGATGGAGAAGTATATAGGAGAGCTCCACTCCGGGAATCGTGATTTCAAACTCCTCTTCCATCTGCTGCAGAATTCTGGAGGCAAGATCATAGCCTTCCCAGGAAGCCAGATCCTCCAGGCCTTTCTCATTGGCCTCCAGGACCGCGCCCTTCTGCACACGGTCAATCGCAATGGCTATATGGATCGCCAGACCGGTCAGGGCATTGTCTGCCAGCTGATGCAGCATGGGCTCATCCATATTGGCCAGAACCCCGTACACCCTGGTCAGAATATCATTGTTTAATAATGAATAGATTCCGCTGTCCGCCGCGCTCAGAACGATGTCCGTGACCGCTTCTTCGGCATCCCGGCTTCTCTTTGCGTTCCCGCCATAGATCCTCTTCTCGGATTTCTGCCATTCACTCTCGTGAATAAAGCGCCGCATGGCTTCGCGGTAGTCGCTCTCCGTTCCGCCCAGGACTACACCGTAGCCGGGTCTGCGGATGACTTCCAGATTATTCCTTGAAAACCAGTCCCCGAGAGCCTCCATATCATTGGCGACCGTGGTCTCACTGACCCCCAGCATCTCGCTGTAATAATAGAGCTTTCTGGGTTCCCGGTCACGAAGAAGCTCAAAGAGCAGGTGCCTGCGGCGCTCTTCGCGGCCTGCCGCCTCCACACCGCTGTTCTGCTCAATCTCCCGGCGAAGCTTTTCAATATTCTGCAGTTCTCCCGCTATGACAATTCCCTTCCCCTTCCTGTTTACAAGGCGAAGTCCGTATTTTTTTATATCATTTTCCAGGAAACCGAATTCCCGCTGGATCGTCCGTTTGCTGACCCCCAGAGTGTCAGCAATCTCCTGCTTGGAAACAGGTCCTTTTCCTCCCAGCAGAATCTCCAGAATCTGCTGTGTTCTCGGCGTAAAATCCATGCGCAGTCAATCCTTTCCAAAATTTGTACCTGCAGCCGTGTACCCCATTTACAGGCATACGGTACAGACTGCATGTTTCAGAGTTCCCTCCAGACTCAAAACGCGGACGTCATATTATATGTAGTACCGGATATGATAGATATGGTCCATCCATTTGCAGTACCGGATATGATCGATATGGTTCGTCCTTTGCAGTACCGGATATGATAAATATGATCCATCCATTTGCAGTACCGGATATGATCGATATGGTTCGTCCTTTGCAATACCGGATATGATAAATATGATCCATCCATTTGCAGTACCGGATATGATCGATATGGTTCATCCTTTGCAGTACCGGATATGATCGACAAGGTTCATCCTTCGCATAGTCCGATACATCAAATGATTCTATCATATCCTTCAAAGTTTATCATCTTGTTATCCCGATTTTCGTGCTTTTCGAAAAAATTCCCAGGGTCGATCATCCCGGATCTGAAGGCAGCTTCTCGTGATATACCAGCGGAGTTCAGGCCTGCCTGATTCCCGGAGCGCGCATTGTTTCCAGCATGCTGTAAGTCCAACAGACAGCTTACAGGTCTTCCACGGATTACACAGTACCATTTTCCGCCTTTTCATCGTATAATATTTTTCAGGAACCCACATACCTGCATGTTCAGTAAAGCGGCTCCGAAGCCGGCCTCCTCAGGATCCGCGCCTGAAAAAACCGCTTGCTGATCCGGCAGCCTTTATTATCAGAATAATATAACGGGAGGTTTACAAATGATCCGAAAAGGCAGCGCTTGTGAAATCGAATATCGTGAACACATGAGGGACGGAGACGGAACCGTCCAGCTCACCAATTTTATCACAGGGCCCGAAGAGCTCTGTCAGAAAGGCAGGCTTTTCTCCAAAATCACTCTCAATCCCGGCTGCGGGATCGGTTATCATGTTCATGAAGGTGACTCAGAGCTTTTCTACATCCTCAAGGGAACCGCGGAATACAGCGACAACGGGACTGTGGCCCAGGTCACCGCAGGTGATGTCACAATCTGCCCGGCAGGACAGGGACACGCCATCGCAAACCGCACAGATGAGGTCGTCGAACTCATCGCCGTGATCGTTTATGCCTGAATCATCCTGAGCAAAACCGCTGATCACATTCGGAGATAATCATGGCTAAAGGAAGCAATCAAAAGCTGAAACTTCTTTATTTGATGCAGATTTTTTCCAGAGAGACTGACGAGGACCACAAGCTCACCATGTCGGAGATTGTCAGCCGGCTGGCAGACCTCGGGGTCAGTGCCGACCGCAAGACACTCTACATGGATTTTGAAGAGCTGCGGCACTTCGGACTCGATATCATCGGTGAGTCAACCGGGCGCAGCTTCTATTACTATCTGGGCGCAAGGGATTTCGAACTCCCGGAACTGAAGCTGCTGGTCGATGCAGTGCAGTCCGCGAAGTTTATCACGGACAAAAAATCCAAAGAGCTGATCGGAAAACTCGAGTCCCTTGTCAGCCGCCACCAGGCCTCTCAGCTTCATCGCCAGGTCACGATCTCGGGGCGGGTCAAAACCATCAATGAAAGCATCTATTATAATGTAGATAAGCTCCATGAAGCCATCGGAAAGGATGTCCGGATCCGTTTCCAGTATTACCGCTGGAATGTGAAAAAAGAAATGGAACTGCGCAAGAACGGCGACTGGTACAATGTCAGCCCCTGGGAGCTGATGTGGGATGATGAAAATTACTACCTCGTGGGCTTCGACGCGCTTGACAGAAGAATCAAACATTACCGTGTAGACAAGATGCTGAAGATCACCCTGACGGATGAGCACAGGGAAGGAAAGGAAGAATTCCGGGAGTTCGATCTGCCCCGCTACACACGAAGCCTCTTCGGAATGTACGGGGGTGAGGAGATGTACGTCACCCTGGAAGCGGAAAACGACATGGTCGGAGTGCTGATTGACCGTTTCGGCAAGGATATTCCCATCATGCCCTCTAAAGACCCCGGGCATTTCCGCACATCCGTCAATGTCGCAGTCAGCAACCAGTTTCTGGGATGGATCATGGCCATAGGAGGGGGTGTCCGAATCACAGGTCCGGAGACCGTCATCCAGAAGATGCGCGATGAGATCCACAGACTCTCCGGGGCATACGAATAATCTTCCCCTCCCGGAGAGGCCGCTCCTGAAGACTGTGTATTCCGGTATAGAACGTAAAAATATCTGCTCTGTTAACATTTTCATCAAGTGTTAACGGAGCAGTTTTTTTCTCTTTATTTCTTATCTTTATTTGATATCTTTTCTGTCCTTTTTTGTTCTCTTTTCATGTTCTCTATATGCTCTTTTTTTGTTCTCCTGTCTTGTTCTGTTTTTGTTTTTGCGGTTATGGGCCGGTTATGGCCATAGGTTACAGACACATTTAAATGATTTTACGCCCTGTTTTGCCAGTCACGCCCTTCAGCGCTATTATTAGTTAAATCCAGGTGATTGTACGTTAAATTAATGTTAATTATTTTCCCTATTTTTAAGAGAACAGGTTATAATGTAAGAGAAATGTTTATGTTTCTTTAATACTTTTGGAAAATTTATCCAAGGGAGTATTCTATTATGAATGAACTGCTCTTACATCTGCGGGATTTCACGTTCACAACGGTTATTCTGCGTATGCTCCTGGCTTTTTTGTCAGGCACTGTCATTGGATACGGACGCGCGCGCAAGCAGCGCGCCGCAGGTCTGCGCACTTTCATACTCACCAGTATCGGCGCGGCGCTCACTACGCTCCTGGCCACCTATGAGTATCAGATGCTCTGCGGTCCCTGGGCGGATGTCGTCAAGGAGGTCGGGCTCAAGTTTGACGGTTCCCGCTACTCCGCGCAGGTCATCAGCGGCATCGGTTTCCTCGCGGCGGGCACGATCATCTCCATCGGACACCAGCAGGTTTCCGGCCTGTCCACAGCAGCCGGTCTGTTCGCCTCGGTCTGTATGGGCATAGCAGCCGGCGCAGGCTTTTATGAATGTGTCATCGTTGTCCTGATCATCCTGATCCTTGTACTGGATGTCATGTGGCCGCTTGAGCCGGCCTTTAAGAGGCGTCTGCGAAACATCACAGTCTTTGTGGAGTTCTATGCTCTCGAAGACCTCAATGAGATCTCGGATACGATCCGGTCCAGGGGCGCAACTATATACGATATAGAGATTGAGCGCTCCAAGAGGGAAAAAGACAAATTCCCCTGCGCGATCCTCATCCTCAAAATGAGCCGGGAGAAGCCTTCTCACTCGGGCATGCTCTCCTCGCTCGCGGAGCTTGACTGTGTACGGACGACCCACGAGCTGATCTCCTGATCTGCTCCCGATACCGGCACCGGGCTCAATTTACAGGCCTTAAGGTTTTAATGATTTAAGTCCTTAAGCATTTAAGTCCTTAAGCATTTAAGTCCTTAAGCAATTTAAATCTATTTGTAATAAAACCTTCAATCCGAAACAATCATCAATAACAAGAACAGGAGGTCTCCCATTGCTCCCTTTTCTCGATGGTCTGCGTGATATCACTTTTTTCAATGTTCTGGTCCGCATGCTGGTCGCAGTCTTCTGCAGCGCTGCGATCGGACTCGAGCGCTCTGTCAAGAACCGCTCTGCGGGCTTCCGCACCCATATTCTTGTCTGTGTCGGCGCGGCAACCGCCTCTCTGACAGGACATTACCTGTATCTGATCGCTCAGCTCCCAACAGACATGACGCGCATAGGCGCTCAGGTCATCACCGGACTCGGTTTTATCGGCGCCGGCACCATCATCGTGACGCGCAAACATACCGTCAAGGGTCTGACCACCGCAGCCGGCCTGTGGGCGACCGGCGTCATAGGTCTTGCCGTCGGTTCCGGATTCTATGAGGGCGCGGTCATCAGCACCATCCTGGTTTTGGTCGCGGAGATCTTCTTCTCGGAAATCGGACAGAAAATCCGGTCTACACCAGAATTCAATGCGATCATAAACTGCGAAAACAAACAGGCTCTGGACCATGCGCTCCGCTTTATCAAAGACCGCGGAGTGACCATCTCCGCCCTGCAGGTCTCCAGCTCAAACGATGAGGGAAGCTACGTCTACAGCGCCCTGGTCCACCTGCGTCCCAGCAACAATCTCCAGCCCGAACATCTGATGGAACTTGTCAGCAATATGACCGGAATCTTTGCGGCAAATGTAGTGAAAATAAAAGGAAAAAGACTGCCTGAATAGTAATTTCCCCAACATAATGGCAGCTCCCCATGATCAGACGGTTTCGTCCGGTCATGGGGAGTTTTCAGCTGCGGGGTCATATTGTGAAGACACAATATTCAGGACTTTCTCACGAGTCTTGCGCTCCGGACCATTCCACGGCGCTCAATGTCTATACTCAGTCTGTCGGGAATTATTCCGAAACCTTTACAAACAAGCCGTCCTCCTCGATTTTCGAGTCAGTCCAGCGAAGTTTATCTCCTTCTTTCATCAGGGAGCCTTTTGTCACATCTTCTTCAGTGATGGTCTCCTTGCCATTTTCGTCCCAGGTAATGACAGAGTAGTTGCCGTTCTCATAGGACAGCATCCCGGATGTCTCATCATAGGTCCCGGTGATTTCCCAGAGAGACTCCTCACTGGCACCCGAGGACCAGTGGATATGGATATAATAGGTTCCGGTCTCGAATTTCTCTACATCCATAGTTGCGCGCTGGCTGACTTCGTCCTGCCAGCTTCCGGTCAGATTCATCTCATCGGTGAATTCCGCCAGGAATTCTTCTGTCTTTGCGTCAGCCTCTTCGACTTCCTTCTGTGCCTCTTCTACAACTGCCTGCGGATCCACTTCCCCGGAAGACGCTTCCTTCTCCTTTTTCTTTCCGCATGCTGTAAAAACCAGCAGGCTCAGTACAAGTATGCCCAAAATCAGTTTTTTGTTCTTCATTTCCATATCCTTTCTTCTTAAGGCTTTTTCTCAATTAAGGTTTGCAGTGGCTTCCTCCAGAATCCGCATCTGGGTCATGGTCTGCTCCTCACTCACCAGTGGATCCGCCCCGTTCATAATCGTCTCATAGAGATAATCGTAATAGATACCGTAATCGCCCGGCACCGTCTCCACTCTGCTCTCCTGATAGTGTCCATTTTCATCGTACCAGGTCAGCGTGCCGTAGTCAGCAGGCGTATCGAGACCGAAGTCGGCGTGGTCAGGAAGATAAAACTTCTTCAGATCCGCTTCCTGCCGGTCCTTCTGCGCTTTTACAAACACTCCCCTGCGGCCATAGACGACAAAACTGGGACGCTCCTTGGCACGGAAGTAGCTGGACTTGACAGATACCTTGAGTCCGCCGGGCATGATCTGATATTTGTCCGTCCCTTTCTCATAATAGAGATCCAGGTCAAAATAGTCATTCATCCGCCCCTGTCCCAGAAGCTGGCGGACATCATAGTGGTGTCCGTCCGGGATGCCGAAATAGGACAGGACCTGGTCCATCGTATGGCAGGCATGGCTGTAGACGAAGGAATCCGCCCTGACATAAGAGGCAGCTTTTTCCGGAACCTCCGGACGGTAGTAGTCAAAATGCATTTCGACCTCCACGATCTCCCCGAGTTTTCCGGATTCGATGACCTTCTGGACAGTCAGAAAATCACTGTCAAAACGCCGGTTCTGATAGCACTGGATCATCACGCCCTTTTCACGTGCCAGATCAAACAGGGCCTGCGCCTCCTCCGCACTGTTGGTAAAGGGCTTCTCGACAACGACGTTTTTCCCGGCCTCAATGATCTGCCTGGCCGCCATTGCGTGGGCCTGGGGAGGCGTCGTGACGACAATGACATCGATCTCCGGATCCTGCAGCAGCTCCTCCACATTGTCCGTGTAATGAACACCTTCCCACCTTGCCCATTCATCACGCAGACGGCGGGCATAGATGGTCTTTACCCGGATCCTGTCCTTTCTCCGCATCAGAAAGGGGATGTGATATCTGTTGGTGCTCTTTCCGTTGCCATAATATCCAATCGTCAGAATCTTTTTCATGCTGCGTTTTTCTCCTTTCCTTTTCTCTGTTTCCAGACTCTGTTTTGATTGTACCATGTATGGAAACAGATTTGGAAAATAAAGTGCTTCAGGCGGGTCTCCGCGTGCTTCTGATCATACATAAAGCCTGCAAAGGCGGCGTGACGCTTCAAAACACAAATGAGGCCATCATGGACATCCTGAATCAGACCGGCTTTGCCCCGGTCTTTCACTTCTGAGCAGATGACAAAAAAGACACACCAGCCTGTTACAGGTTAGTGTGTCTTTTTGTCATCTATTCAAATTTATTCAAATATTCTATGACATCCTCTATCCTGTCAGCCACCCGGCACATCCGGCGCAGCTCATCGGTCGGTCCGGTCAGGTCAGGCACCATGACTACTTTTACTCCTGCACCGTACGCGCTTCTGACCCCGTTCGGCGAATCCTCGATCGCCAGGCACTCGCCGGGATCCAGTCCAAGCTTGCTGCAGGCAAAGAGATAAACATCCGGAAACGGCTTGCCCCTCTTGACCTCTTTTACCGACACAAAGCCGTCAAAATACTGTCCGATCCCCAGTCTTTCCAGCTCCGGCATTTTTTCCTCAGGCGTTGAGGAAGTCACGATCACTTTCCTGACCGGGATGTCTCTGCTCTTTTCAAGAAAAGCTTCTACGCCGGGCTTGAGTTCGTACATGTGCTCTGACAGGAACTCTTTCATCAGTATTTTCCGCCTTGCCCGGATCCGGTCATAGGCACCGTTTTCACCTGTGGCTTCATCAACGATCTTACGGGCAATCGAAGAGTCGCAGCTCCTTAGCCGGAGAACGACGTCTTCCGTAAGAGAGAACCCGAGCTCTTCTGCCGCCTGCAGCCAGAACCGCCTGTATTCCTTCTCCGAGTCCAGAATGACCCCATCGAGGTCAAACAAGATGGCCTTCATCTGCATCGTTCTCCCCTTCCTCCCTGCAGCAGGTTTTACCCCTCAGCAGGTTTTTACCCCGCAGCAGATTTTACTGCAGATGCCTGACTCACTGATGGCCGCCGGGGCATTATACGGATTCTCTTATCCCCCCAGAATCTTCTGTGTCCTTATCAGTTTTAACCTTTTCAATCATTATTAATCAATTAATCAGTCACAGCCGCATACAGCTCTTCGACCTTCTTCCAGTCGATGATCTCAAACAGTGCCTTGATATAGTCGGGCCGGAGATTCCTGTACTTCAGATAGTAGGCGTGCTCCCAGACATCAACTGCAAGGATCGGCACAAAGCCGGTCCCCTCAATGAGGGGGTTGTCCTGATTGGGGCTGGCAGAAACCATGAGCTCGCCGGACTCGTTAGCGCTGAGCCAGGACCAGCCGGAGCCGAACTGCCCGGCGGCCGCGGCAGAGATATTCTTGATCACAGAGTCCAGGCTGCCGAAGGTTTCATTGATTTTGTCCAGAAGAGCTCCCTCGGGCGCGTGCGCCGCATTGGGCGACAGGGTGGAAAAATACAGGTTGTGGTTGTAGAAACCGCCTCCATTGTTGCGAAGAGCATTGCGGAGAGCCGGATCCTCGAACGAGCCCAGAGATGTGAGCACCTCCTCAATCGTCTTGTCGGCGACACCGGCCTTCTGCGCAAAATCATTAAAGTTCTTTGTATAAGCTGCATGGTGCTTCGCATAATGGGTCTCGACAGTCAGAGCATCGATGACAGGTTCCAAAGCATCATAAGCATACGGCAGTGTGATCTGTTTAAACATTAGAGTACCTCCTTGAAGTCATAAGATCCCGGCGCGTAAAAGCAAAAGCGCCTCTGTAATCAGTATAGCACACTTTTATCCACTTTATTATTCGTCCCCTCCTCACTTTTAGGGACGTCACTCTTTGGGACACATAAACACAGTCATCGCCTTTTCCGCGTCCGCCTGCATCGCTTTCTGTGCCGCAAATGCGAGATCGTGGAAGAAAGTCACGTCTTCCTTTGCGAGAAGTTCCTGTACTGCCCGGGTTCCTGCATTGGACATATAGGTGTAGTAATTGATCTTGCGAATGCCTGCCCTGATCGCTCTGCGGTAGTCTTCCTCCGAAACGCCGCTCCCGCCGTGCATGACAAGGGGGAGGCCCGTCTTCTCCGAAATGATGCGCACTCTCTCCAGGTCAAGCATGGGTTTTGCTTTGTAGATGCCGTGTGCCGTTCCAAAGCTGGGTGCAAGCGCATCGATCCCCGTCTCCCGGCAAAACTCCACTGCCTGCGCCGGATCGGTATAGACGGGTCCTGATGCCGCCTCACCTCCCTCGCGGGAGGGCATTGCCCCAAGCTCCGCCTCCACGCCGGCATTGTAGTTTTTCGCCATTGCCACTGCCTTCTTTGTGTTCACGAGGTTTTCTTCATAGGGAAGAAGGCTCCCGTCGTACATAACGCCGGTAAACCCGATCTCCAGCGACCTCTCGATGTATTCGAGAGTCTCGCCGTGATCAAGTTGAACGCAGACCGGCACGCCTGCCTTCTCCGCCGCCTGCACCATTACGGGACCAATCTTTTCGAGCGGTGAAACGCCCTCGTGCAGCTCCGCGTGGGAGATGATGACAGGCGAATCGAGCTTCTGTGCCGCGTCGATGACAGCAAGCAGACATTCCAGGTTGGGCGTATTGAAAGCACCGACCGCACATTTCTTTTCTTCCGCGATTGCAAGGATTTCCTTCAGGTTAACAAGCATTTATGGGCCTCCTTCTTTTTCGATGGCATTGTCCGGCCGGCTGCAGCAGATTACTTCACACTTGTGTTCATGATATCATATTTCCCGACTGTTTGTACTGTCTTCCATCCACGCTTTTACTCTTCTGTATCCATAAACCTGGTGTTTATGAGGGTTTCTCACGCCGCTTCGTTTGCCTCTTCGAGGCAATCCCAACGCGGCTGCAGACGTATGAAGCTGAAAAAAGCAGTCCCTGCGTGAGCAAGCTCCCGCCGGACTGCTTTCTTTATTTTCGCGCAGCTCGAGTGCTTCGCGGTTATTCCAGCTCGCTAATCAATTCGTGGTTCTATATAAATTTGTATAGGAGCTGTGATACGTCGTGACTCCATTTGTTCTCATGTATCCTGCTTCTATGGGTTATCTGATCTGGTGTTATCAAATTGTTATCAGCGGAGTGTTATCGGGTTTAGTGCCTATGTCAGGGCATTGTCAGCCTTTGTCCCTGAGATTAAAATTTGTTCAGATAATTTATCTCGAAGCAAGCGCATCATTCCGTGTCAGCAGGTACAGGCAATACTGATTCATACTGATCCCTTCCGCCTTAGAATGCTCTGCAAGGGAACGGTGAAGGCTTTTTGGTATTCTGAGCTTGAACTGCCCGGAATAATCATCCAATGATACAGGTTCCTTAATCTCAATCCCATCTTCCAGCGCTGCAT
>Ga0310695_10003442_pt1 | contig 31012 bp, 15 predicted proteins | sample RumenRJG_04DNA_FD_203882 | JGI IMG/M metagenome (GOLD analysis project Ga0310695, IMG submission 203882) | Bovine rumen microbial communities from Lethbridge, Alberta, Canada - RJG_04 (v2) (version 2) | ecosystem: Host-associated > Mammals > Digestive system > Stomach > Rumen | place: Canada...
TCTCTCAGCGGCTTGAAAAGCTCCCATGTGCGGATGAAGTTCTGAACCACGTTGATGTTCGAACCCGTCTCGATGTCGAAGTCGCCGGCATCGAAGAATCCGCCGACGTTCAGACCCGGGATCAGCTCCAGTGGCTTGTACTTCGTATCGGTGGTCTTCCCCTGACGGTGCAGGTCGAAGTGGTCACTCTCAGGCGCCTGCAGATAACCCTCCTTGAAAGGCTCTCCGTGCCAGGTGCGATAGCCCTCGTTCACGTACATGTGGTTCATGTGGATGGGAACCCAGACGTCGGTCGTGGCATCCGTGATCTTGTCGTACACATGTTCGTCGATGATGAAGTCGTTGGTCTTGGTGTTGCCGTACTGGATGTAATACACACCCGGCTCCTTGACTGATGAGAAGTCAAACTTCACATAGTTATATTTGAAATACGGTCCCCAGGTGTCGATCTTGCCCTTGAAGGCTTCCGCCTGACTGCCGTCGGGGTTGATGCGCATCAGCGTGGCGGTGGCCTGCGGCTGGTCCTTCTTGTCGAGTTCGATCACCGCCACCTTGGGCTGCTCAGGGATATAGCCCACCTGCGAGAAGCCGATGTTAGGTTCTCTGATCCAGCCCGGGATGGCGTTGGGTTCTACTATCCAGGTGATCACCTGTCCCGTCTTTCCCTTCGGCAGGACACTGCGCAACACGAACCAGCCGTTCTGGGCCAGCATCCTTCCGTCGTAGAGCTTCAACTCGGCATCGTCACTGCTGATGCTGATCATGCGCTCAGGAGAGTCGGTAGCCACCACAAACTGATGACCGGTCTCCATCGGCAGCGGGTCGACGAACTGGTTCGTTCCGCGGTCGTCGTAGGTCTTGAAGCCCTTGAACTGACGGGGCTTCTCGCTGTTCGGACGAGCCACTGTCTGACTTGTCGCATAACGTGGCAAGCGTCCGATCCTTCCGTCCATCGTGAAGGTCTTCAGCCAGTATTGTGAGGGCAGAAACTCCAGGTTGAAGCCAGCCTCGCCGGCCAACTTCTCGGGCACGGGTTTGTCGAGCCATACGGCAATCTCCACAGCCTTTCCCTTGGCGGTCACCACCACCCGACTGTCGAAGTCGTAGTCGTCATAGCGCATGGTCACCTCGATGCTGCCCTTCTCACGGTCCACCTTGCGGTCTGTCATCTTCGGCACCAGGTCCCACTGCTCTGGCGTGTTGTTCAGTCTGACGGCACCTCCCTGCACCGTCCGCACACCGTGGTGGATGATCTCTATACCAGAGTTCTTCTCGTCGTTGAACCCGCCGTTGAAGCTGTTGCTGAACACCAGGATGTTCACACCCTGCCGCTCGAAATACTCTTGCTCGTTGAGTTGCAGGTCCTGCGCCTGACTGGCCACCGATGCCAGCAGAGCCATCGTCACTAATAGTAATCTGTTCATGTCCCTATTCTTTTTTTATTTGTTCGTTTCCTTTTTCGTACTTTCCCTGATCTCCAGCCGTGCCTTCACCAACACGCGTTTCACGCGGCTGTCGCCCTTCATCTGGCAGTGCAGCAGCTTGAAGGTCTGGGTACCCATCTCCTTGAGGTTCTGCTTGACAAACGACATTCTGGGCTTGGTGATCTCCGATATCCAGTCGCTCATATAGCCGATGATGGCGATGTCGTCAGGTATCCGCAGGTTCTTGCTCATGATGGCGTGGAAGGCCGAGAGCGCCAGCAGACCGTGCGAGGCGATGATCGCGTCGGGCATCTCCGCCTGATCCAGCAGTTCCAGCGTGTCCGTCAGTCCCGAGTTGAAACTTGCACTGTGACACTTCACCAGTTCCTTCCTGAAGGGGATCTTCCTCTCGCGTAGCGCCTCCAGATAGCCGTGCTTGCGGTCTGAGGTCTGCTTCATCTTGTTCGAGCCGCCCAGGAATGCGATGCGCCGGGCCCCGCCGTCGATCAGACAGTCTGTCACCTGACGGGCCGTCGCCACGTCATTGATCACCACCGACGAGACGTCGATATCCGCGTTCCTGTCGAACAGCACAATCGGGATATGGCTTTCCTTCACCTTCATCAGATGGCTGTAGTCTGTCGTCTCCTGCGAGGGACAGATGGCGATACCCTCCACGTGCATGTTTATCAGGCGCTCCACAATCTCCACCTCGGTCTCGTATTTGTCGTTCGAGTCGGTGACGATACACATATAGCCGGCCTTCCTCGCCTCCGCCTCTATCTGCTTCACAATATGCGAATTGTGGTTGAAGGCCAGGTCGGGCACGACGATGCCGATGGTCCCCGTGGTGTCGTAGCGCAGACTCATCGCAAAGGGGTTGGGACGATAGCCGTGCTCCTGGGCAAAGTCCATGATCTGCTGCCGGAGGTCTGGGCTCACGCCTTCCAGTCCTCTCAAAGCCCTTGACACGGTCGAAACATTCACGCCCAGTGTCTTGGCGATGTCACGCTGTGATATTCTTTTCATCTCGTCAATAGACGGTTTTTGTTAGTCCTTACAAAATTAGTATTATTCTGTCAAAGTTGTACGCAACAAAACCTGAAAATGTTGCGCAACGCGTTGCGTTAAAAACAGAACCACCTACTTTTCTCAAGCAAGTGGTTCAACAATCTGACTATTATTATCCAATAATTTGCAATAAAAAACGCGTTATTGCAATTCCTTTTAATTATGTCGAAGTTTTGTTTTGGCACGACAAAATTAGGAATTAATCCACTTACTTCCAATGATTTTCGGTCAGAAATCCCACGCAACGCTTTGCGCAGTCCCGTTCAGTCCATCGGGTACCTCACACCCCATTTCAGCCTCAGGTCGTCCATCAGCTGCATCACGTACAACGTCTCCTCGTGAGGCATCTCCTCCGGCTCCAGCAGACCCTTGATAAGCGCCTGTCGGCAGGCCAGGAACTGGTATTCGTAGCCGGTGATCTGCTGCGGCACGCGGATGGTCTCGACGTAGGTGCGGTCAGGACCGTTCACGGTGATCTGCTGCGGGTTGTTGATGTTGTCGATGATCAGGTTACCCTCCCTACCGGCGATCACGCCGATATTGTCGCCCACGCAGGCGGCACTCGACTGCAGGTTGCAGAGCATCCCGTCGGCCAGCACAATACTGATGGCATTGGTCAGGTCCATCCCCGTCTGGCTCTTCACACACTGGCTCTCGATGTTCACGATGTCGGCCGGGAAGAACATCCTGACGAAGTTCAGCGCATAGACGCCCAGGTCGAGTAGGGCACCGCCGCAGAGGTCGGCCCGCATGATACGGGGTTTGTCGCCCATCGAGTAGCCCAGCGTGGCGGTCAACAGCCTGGGGGTGCCGATGCGCCCCTGATTAATAAGTTCGCGTACCATATTTACTACAGGCTGGTAACGCGTCCAGATGGCTTCCGCCAGAAACACCCTGCGTTCGTGGGCCAGCGCAACGATCTCCTTCGCCTGACGAAGATTGGCCATGAAGGCCTTCTCCACCAGACAGGGCTTGCCCGCCAGCAGCGCCTCCCGCGTCACGTCGTAGTGGTGGGAGTGGGGCGTACCCACATACACCAGATCCACCTCCGGGTCGGCGATTAACTCGGCATACGAGCCATAAGCCTTCCCGATGTTCCATTCCTTGGCAAACGCTGCCGCCTTCTCCAGCTGGCGCGAGCCGACAGCATAGGCCTCGCACTCCTGGAGACCGTTCAGGGTGATGGCTGCCTTCTCGGCAATCCATCCCGTGCCGATGATACCGACACGCAATTTTCCGTCTAGTTTCATAGTGGTAATACTTAAGTATGAATCACTCTCTTTGACGCAGACAGAAGCCCGATGTCTAATCCTATTAACAATAATTATGAACGAATCGTAACAGATTTGAACAAATCCGACAACCCTTTTTCCGATTTGAACAATCAGAAATATCAAAAGAACACATCAAAACGTCCGTTTCGAGAATAATGCCTACCTTTGCACCAGATTCAGAAAACAAGTATTTACAACGACTAACAAAACAAAAACAACAATGAAGAAAACGTTCATCACACTCGCCCTTGCAGTCTTCTGCACATTGGGTGCCTCCGCACAGGAGAAGCTTTTCAACAGCGCCAGTGTTCAATCCCCCGTCGTCAACAAGGACGGCACCGTGACATTCAACCTCTTTGCCCCCAAGGCCGTGAAGGTCGAGGTCACCGGCGACTTCCTGCCCACACAGCCCATCCAGATCGAGGGCTACGGCACCTACGATGCCCCCGGCGTGGCCCAGCTCAAGGAGGGCAAGAACGGCGTATGGAGCTACACTACCGACAAGCTCGCCCCCGAGATGTACAGCTATACCTTTAATATTGATGGTATGACAGGCGTGAAGGATCCCGCCAATATCTACGTCAACCGCGATATCGTCAGCTTCACCAACATCTTCATCGTCAGCGAGGAGAAGGGTGACAAGGGCGACCTCTACAGCGTGAACGAAGTGCCCCACGGCAACCTCTCGAAGGTATGGTACAACAGCCCCACACTGAAGATGCAGCGCCGCATGACCATCTATACCCCCGCCGGCTATGACAAGGGCGGACGCTATCCCGTGCTCTACCTGTTGCATGGTGCCGGTGGCGACGAGAACGCCTGGAGCGAGCTCGGACGTGCTGCCCAGATCCTCGACAACCTGATTGCCACAGGCAAGGCCAAGCCCATGATCGTCGTCATGCCCAACGGCAACCCCAACTGTCAGGCAGCCCCCGGTGAGTGGTCTTGGGGTATGTACACCCCGGGCTTCCGCGATGGTGGCACAGGCCCCACTGCTCCTGCAGCAGCATCCATCCCCGAGAGCTTCATGGACATCGTGAACTATGTCGATGCCAACTACCGCACCCTGAAGGATCGTTCCCATCGTGCTGTCTGCGGTCTGTCGATGGGTGGCGGCCACACCTTCCACGTTAGTCTGCTCTATCCTGAGAAGTTCGACTACTTCGGACTCTTCTCAGCCGGTCTGCACCTCGACAATGGCAATTACCAGGCCTCGTTTGCCGAGCAGATCAAGAACAGCCCCACCTTCGCACAGCAGAGCGCCCGTCTCTTCGGCAGCAAGCCCAAGCTCTACTGGATGGGAATGGGTAAGACCGACTTCCTCTACCAGAGCACCGTCGACCTGCGCGCCTTCTGGGATTCGAAGGGCTACAACTACGAGTACGTCGAGACCGACGGCGGCCACATCTGGCGCAACTGGCGCATCTACCTCACGATGTTCGCCCAGAAGATCTTCAAGTAATCCAAATAATACACAGCAATCCCCGCTCAGCCGAGAGCGGGGATTTATGCTATGAAGGTCATCCATGTGGATATGGACCAGTTCTTTGCCGCTGTGGAGCAGCGCGACAATCCGGAACTGAAAGGCAAGCCGATAGCGGTTGGCCATGATGCCGAGCGGGGCGTGGTCAGCACGGCCAGCTACGAAGCACGGCGGTATGGCGTCCACTCGGCACAATCCATCCAGGTGGCCAAGCGGCTCTGTCCGCAACTGATCATCGTAGAGCCGCACTTCCAACGGTATAAGGATGTGTCGGCACAACTGCACGAGATATTCCACGACTACACAGACCTGATAGAACCCATATCACTCGACGAGGCGTTCCTTGACGTGACAACCAATAAAAAAGGAATAGCACTTGGAGTTGATATCGCGAAAGAGATCATACAACGCATCTTTGAGACGACCGGACTGACGGCATCGGCAGGTGTCAGCTACTGTAAGTTTCTGGCGAAGATCGCCTCCGACTGGCGAAAGCCCGACGGTCTGACGGTCATCCATCCAGACCGTGCACTCGACTTTATCTCGCAACTGAAGGTCGAAAAGATTTGGGGGGTAGGGCAGAAGACCGCCGAGAAGATGCACTTCATGGGCATCTTTACGGGAGCAGACTTGCGCAAGCTGTCGCAACAGCGGCTGACAGAAGTGTTCGGCAAGATGGGGCAAGTATTCTATAACTTCGCCCGTGGCATCGACGACAGACCAGTCATCAGTGAGTGGGAACGCAAATCGGTCAGTTGTGAACAGACCTTCGAGAAGGACATCAGCGACCAGTCGGCAGTCATCATAGAACTTTACCACACAGTCCTTGAGCTGGAGCGTCGTATTGCAAAGAATGGCTTTGAAGGCCGGACCCTCACGCTGAAGGTTAAGTTTCAGGACTTTCAGCAGATCACCCGCAGCATCACCGTCGATCATATCCTCCGCACAAAGGACGACATCCTGCCTCTGGCCAAACAATTGCTGCTTCAGGTAGAGTTTCATTCCCATCCCATTCGCCTCCTGGGTCTCGGCGTCTCCAATCAGAAAGGAGAATCCGAAGAAGAAAAGCCCAGGTGGATAGAACTCGAACTGGAGTTTGAGGACTGGCTGCCATAAGGTTCTCGTCGCAGAGTAGGGATTCATTTTTGGAGAAATCTTACATCTTACATGTAAGATTTTGGTATTTGACTGTCGAAAGCGGCCTGTCTGAAGAGGAGTCCTTATTCAAAATTAATCTGCCATTAATTGAAAATAGTCTGCCCTTATTTTGAAATAAGGACTCCTTATTATTTCGTCGTGCATGGGGACACGGACCGATCACCTTCTAACGAAGAATCCCTCGCTCCGATCGGGGCGAGGGATTCTCTTTTTAGTAGATCCTTGCTTATGCGAAAGGATTCTCCGTGGGATAGAAGTTGCCCTTCGGGAAGTTGTAGTCGATCTCGTCCACGGGGATGCCCATGTACTTGAGAACCTCCCACAGGTACTTGCCCTGATGACCGAACATCACGGCGCAGTGGTGCGGGTAGTGCTTCTCGATGAGGACGTGACGGTAGAAGCGGCTCATGTTCTTGATGCCGAAGATACCGATAGAACCGAACGAACGGGTTGCCACGGGGATCACCTCGCCCTGAGCGATGTAAGCGCGGAGCTTGGTGTCGGCGGTAGACTGCAGACGATAGACGGTAGCCAGACCGGGCTGGATGTCGCCCTCGAGGGTACCGTTGGTCACCTCTACAGGCAGTGCGCGGGCCATGATGCGCTGGAAGCACATCTGGCAGTTGCAGATCTTCGTAGAAGCGGTGTTACCGCAGTGGAAGCCCATGAAGATCTCCTTCTCGGTGTAGGTGTCGCAAGCGAACTTCTTGCCCTTGATGCTCTCCTCGTACATGTCGGTGGGTACGGTGTTGTTGATGTCGAGCAGGGTCACGGCGTCCTGAGAGATGCAGGTACCGATGTACTCTGACAGTGCACCATAGATATCAACCTCGCAAGCCACGGGGATGCCACGACCGGTGAGACGGCTGTTCACATAGCAGGGAACGAAGCCGAACATGGTCTGGAAGGCGGGCCAGCACTTGTTGGCCATAGCCACGAACTGACGGCTGCCCTTGTGACCCTCGATCCAGTCGGTCAGCGTGAGCTCGTACTGAGCGAGCTTCGGCAGTACGGAAGGAATCTTGTTACCGGTACCCAGCTCTGCTACCATATCCTTCACCACGTCGTCGATACGGGGATCGCCCTGGTGCTTCTGGAAGGCCTCGAGCAGGTCGAGCTCTGAGTTCTCCTCGATCTCAACGTCGAGGTCATACAGAGCGCGGATGGGTGCGTTACAAGCCAGGAAGTTGTTGGGACGGGGACCGAAGCTGATGATCTTCAGGTTCTGCAGACCTACGATACCGCGGGCGATGGGCAGGAACTCATGGATCATCTCAGCGCACTGTGCAGCGTCGCCTACGGGCTCCTCGGGGATGTAAGCGCGGGTCTTGCGCAGTGAGAGGGCCTGGCTGGCGTTCAGCATACCGCAGTAAGCATCACCACGACCATCGATCAGGTCCTTCTGAGTCTCCTCAGCAGCGGCGATGAACATCGACGGACCCTTGAACCAGTCGGCAATCATGGTCTCTGAGATCTCAGGACCGAAGTTGCCCAGGTAGACGCAGAGGGCGTTACAGCCGGCCTTCTCGACATCGGCCAGAGCCTGCTGTGCGTGGATCTCGCTCTCAACGATACAGATAGGACACTCGTAGATGCCCTCCTTACCATACTTCTTTTCATACTCGGCGATAACGGCCTTGCGGCGGTTAACGGCCAGTGACTCGGGGAAACAATCGCGACTAACAGCCACGATACCAATCTTAATTACAGGTACGTTGTTCATTTTGTATATGTTTAAAAAGTAGTAATTTTCATTGATGCGGTTGCAAAGATACGAAAAATCCCCGAACCATCCTCAAATAAAGTGTTAATATTGACTAACTCATTATTGATGGAGAATCAGGGCCGACTGTGGATCGACCAGAACCTTGTCGCCCTGGAGGGTGTCGAGGCCCTTCTCGTTGATCTGGCCGTCGCAGCAGACGATCGTATAGAAGCCATTGGGGATGGCAACTTCAGTGGCGGTCTTGTTGGCATTGAGGATGACGATGATGTCGCGCCAGTCGTCGCGCCCTGCGTAGCCCTTCAGACGATAGGCCACCACGCGCTCTGGGGCCTCGAGGAACGCCAGATGTTTGCGCACCAGATCGGCATTGCCCAGACGGAAAGCGGGATGGTGCTGACGGAGGGCGATCAGGTCCTTGTAGTATTCGAACACCTGCGGATGGGTGGTCTTGCGACTCCAGTCGATGTGGTTGATCTCGTCGGGCGACTCGAAGCTGTTGTGCACACCCTGTTTGTTGCGCAACATCTCTTCGCCGGCCAGCATGAAGGGAACACCCTGTGAGGTGAAGACGGCGGTCTGTGCCAGCAGGTCGAGGCGGATGAGCTCCTCCATTTGACTATTTGACAATTGACCATTTGACGATTGCAGTCCAGGAATCGAGGCCTTGAGGCGGTCGACGAGACACATGTCATCGTGGCAGGAGACGTAGGCGATCATCTGCGTGGGTTCCGTGGCCCAGGGCTCCTTCGAGTAGTTCACCTTCGTCATATCCACCTGCGGGTGCAGGATACAGCCCGCGATGCCGTACTTCAGGCTCTCTTCGTTGTCGGCCAGTCCTGCGAGGAAGGCGCCTTGGGTGTCGTCGGAGAAGGGACCTCGGAGGGCGTCGCGGATCTCATCGCTGAAGGCGGCGATGCCTGGCATCTGCGGGATGTTGGCCTTCATGCCGAGCTGTTCCTGGGGATAGGCACAGGTGCCGGCGCTCCAGCCCTCGCCATAGATGAAGATGGTGGGGTCGATCCCGTCGACCATCTGGCGGATGGCGTTCATCGTGGCGATGTCGTGGACACCCATCAGGTCGAAACGGAAGCCGTCGATGTGGTACTCCTCGATCCAGTACTTCACGCTCTCGAGCATGAACGTGCGCATCATCGGACGGTCGGAGGCGGTCTCGTTGCCACAGCCTGAGCCGTTGGAATATTCACCATCGGCCGTCTTGCGGTAGAAGTAGTCGGGATAGGTGCGCTGGAAGTTGGAGTGCTCGATGTCGTAGGTATGGTTATACACCACGTCGAGGATCACGCGGATGTCGGCATCGTGGAGGGCCTTGACCATCTGCTTGAACTCGCGGATGCGCACCTCGGGCTTGTAGGGATCGGTGGCATAGCCGCCTTCGGGCACGTTGTAGTTCACGGGGTCGTAGCCCCAGTTGTACTTATTGTCTTCGAGGCGTGTCTCGTCCACTGAGCCGTAGTCGTAGCTGGGGAGGATATGGACGGCATTCACGCCGAGGGCCTTCAGGTGGTCGATGGCCCAGGGCTCTGTCAGCGCCAGGAACTTACCCGGGTACTGGGCATCGCTGCGGGCGATGGAGAAGTCGCGGTGGTGCATCTCGTAGATGACGAGGTCGGCAGGCGACTTCGTGACGGGCCGCTGGTCACAGCACCAGCAGTCGGGGTTGGTCGCCTTGAGGTCGATGATCGCACCCCGCTTGCCATTGACGCCGACGGCCTTGGCAAAGACGCCGGGACACTCGCCGAGGCCCACATCGAACGTATAGAACTTGCCCATGAGGTCGCCCTTGACCTGGGCCTGCCACTGCTCGTTGGCAATCTTGGACATCTTGACGGTCTTCAGGGCCTTGCCACCCTGACCCTCGCCGTAGATACGTACCACCACCTTCTTGGCATCGTTGGGGGCAAAGAGGGTGAACACGGTCTTCTCTGGTGAATAGATCACCTCCTGAAAAGGCTCTGCTGCCACCGCCTTGTGAGGCAACAGCAAAGACAATAATCCTGCGAATAAGAATTTCTTCATTTTAGGTTATTTTCTAATTGTCGCCACAAAGATAAGAAAAAATTGGGAAAAATGATTGTTTTTTCCAAGAAAATATGTATCTTTGCGCTGTGCAAACGTTATCAACATCCATGCGACTCTATCTGACAACCCTTCTGCTGCTTCTGTCTGTAAGCCTCTGGGCACAGGGACAGGACATAGAATCGCGCTACAAGCAGATCGATCAGGCCATTGCAGAGTCACCACGGTATGTGGCTCAGCGAGAGGCCAAGATAACGTCGGCACGCCATGCCTTCGAACAGACGACTGGCCGTCAGAAGTTCGAGGAGGGCTATCGGCTCTATGAACTCTACCGTCCCCTTGAGAGTGATTCCGCCATCTGGTTTATCCGTCAGTGCGTCACACTGGCCGAACAGCTGGGCGACTTCTCGGCCTCCGTCAGGTGCAGGGCGCAGCTGGCCATCCGGTGTACGAACATCGGTATGTATGACGAGGCCCTGAGCATCCTCGACTCCATCCGTCTGCCTGACCCCATCGAGCAGAACGACCTTGGTATGTACTATGAAGCCTATAATAATGTATATAGTGAACTGAGTTACTATACGCGTCTTGGGGATATGCAGAAGAGCTACCTCGACAAGGCCCACCACTATGAGCAGCTGATGTACGAGAATATGCCGCCGACCTACGAGGCTTGTCTGCTGAAGCGTGAGCAGCGCGCACAGGAGGAGGGTGACCTCAAGGCATCGATGGCCATCAACGACGAGTGGCTCAAGACGGTGGAGCCGGGCAGTCATCCCTACGCCATGATGGCGCTCTACCGTTATATAGAATACAAGCTGCTGGGTGACTCAGCACAGATGATGTACTGGCTGACGGAGTCTGTGCTGGCTGATATCCGCAATGCCGCCATGGACCAGGGGTCGATGTGGGAACTGGCCAACGAGCTGATGCTGAAGGGTGACATCGAGCGCGCCTCGCATTATATCAGCTATACCAGCGACTGCGCCAACCGTTACGGTTCCCGTCAACGTAACTGGCAGATCGCCCCGTTGCTCTCGCAGATCGCCAAGAACTACAAGAGCCAGAGCGAGCGCACGACCCATCAGCTGTGGGTGACGCTGGCCGCCATCAGTGTCCTCGCCCTGCTGTTGCTCGTGGCCCTCTTCCTCGTACACAGGCGGAACATGCAGATCGCCGCAGCGAGGAACGCCCTGAAGACCTCCAACGATGAACTCGCCTCGGCCAATAGTCTGCTGGCCACCCAGAAAGATGAGCTCGCCGCCCTGAACGGACAGTTGTCGACGGTCAACGACCAACTGACGGAGAGCAACCGTGTGAAGGAGGAGTATATCGGACGCTTCATGAGCCTTTGTTCACAGTATATCGACAAACTCGACAACTACCGCAAGATGGTGAACAAGAAGATGAAGAACAAGGAACTGGAAGAACTCTTCCGGATGTCGAAATCGACAGAGCTGAAGGAGAAGGAACTGGAAGAGCTCTACGAGAACTTCGATACCGTGTTCCTGCACCTCTTCCCCAATTTCATCGACGACTTCAACGCCTTGCTGCAACCTGAGATGCAGATTCATCCCAAAGAGAACCGGCTGACTACTGATATCCGGATCTTCGCCCTGATCCGTCTGGGGTTCGAAGACTCGTCGAAGATAGCCGAGTTCCTGCACTATTCGGTGAACACCATCTACAATTATCGCGCCCGCATCAAAAACGGTGCTGTGGGTAATCGTGAACAGTTCGAGACGAGGGTGAAAATGCTGTAAAACGGCGATAAATGTAAAAAATACACCTCTATATTTTATCCACTCTTTTAAGGTTTTCATAAAATTGTATATAGCTATTAATCAGTTATATACACTTCTGCTATCTCTATATTCATCCACTTTTTCAGTAAGCAGCATTGAAGCGCGTGCTTATTTTAATTAATTTTGCACTCAGAAACCGAAATTGGTACATTCTAACTTCAATATTAACAAATTTAACTAACAAAGTATGAAAAAAAGCAGGTATCTATTGTTGTTGTTGGCACTGATCGTGTCAATGGTAACACGAGCCCAGGGAATCTTGGGAACTGTGACAGACGATTTGGGGGAGCCCGTCATCGGTGCTTCCGTCGTTGAGAAAGGTAACCCTCAGAACGGTACCATCACCAACCTCGATGGTCAGTTCACCATGAAGGTGGACGAGGGTACACCTATTATTATTAGTTACATTGGCTACACGTCTCAGGAGGTGATTGCCCGTAACGGTATGACCGTCGTGATGAAGGAAGACGCCCAGACATTACAGGACGTTGTCGTCATCGGTTACGGTGTTCAGAAGAAGAGCGTGGTGACCGCCGCCATCGCCAAGGTGAGTTCCGACGATCTCGCAGGAACGTCTCCTGTCCGTATGGACAACGCCCTGAAGGGTCTGGCTGCGGGTGTGAACGTCACCTCTAACTCTGGACAGCCCGGTGCTGCCTCGCGCATCCGCGTGCGTGGTATAGGATCGGTGAACGACTCGAACCCGCTGTATATCGTCGACGGCATGCCCATCGAGGGTGGCTTCGACTATATCAACCCCAGCGATATCGAGAGTATCGAGGTGCTGAAGGATGCTGCCTCGGGTGCCATCTACGGAGCCCGTGCTGCCAACGGTGTGATCCTCGTGACCACGAAGAAGGGTAAGATGGGTAAGATGACCGTGAACTACAACTTCTCGCAGGGTTGGCAGACAGCATGGAAGCATCGCGACGTGCTCGACGCTACAGGTTATATGGTGATGCAGAACGAAGGACTGGTGAACGCCGGACAGGCTCCGAAGTATGCTGATCCCTATAATGTGACCACCAATACCGACTGGCAGGACCTGCTCTTCAACGACAATGCCCCCGTGCAGAACCACGAGCTGACGCTGAGTGGCGCCACGGAGAAGGTGAACTATTATTTCTCGCTGGGCTACTACAACCAGGAGGGTATCGTCGGCGGTAACTACGGCCACTCGAACTACCGTCGTCTGACACTGCGCGGCAACTTCAACTTCGTCGTGTTCGATATGACGAAGGAGCGCAACTGGCTCGACAAACTCGACGTACAGGTGAACCTCTCTTACGCCCGTGTGAAGAATACCGGTGTGGATCCCAACTCTCAGTGGGGTAACGAGATCGGATCTGCCCTGGCTCTGCCCCCGATCATCGCTCCTTATGTGGAGGGCGAGGCTGCCCAGGAACAGATCGACTATTACAGCTCGACCTATGCCGACGAGTATGTGCCCATGTACGACAACGGCAAGCTGCTGAACATCCCTGGCGCTGGCTTCAACGAGATGGCCAACCCGCTGGCATCGTTCCAGCTGCCCGTAGCCGACAACTGGAGCCATAAGTTCGTATCTAATTTCTCTGCTACACTGGGTATCTGGAACGGTCTGAAATACCGTGTCAGCTACAGCACCGACATGTCGTTCTGGGGTAACCAGAACTACGCTACGCCGTATTGGATCTCGCCGACGAAGCACCGCAACTACAGCTCGGCCTCGATGGAGAGTGACCGTGGTACGGTATGGCAGTTGGAGAATGTGCTGATGTACGACAAGAGCTTCGACAAGCACACCATCAACGTGGTGCTGGGTCAGAGTGCCTTCGAGAACTCGGGCTGGACACTCGGCGCCTCGCGCAATAACCTGAAGGACTACTCGAAGCCCTGGATCAACGCTGCCACAGGTCTCGCCGCCGACGGTGACCGTGACGGATGGGGTGGTCCTGGCGTGAAGCATACCATGTCTTCTCTCTTCGCCCGTCTGAGCTATAACTACGATGAGCGCTACATGGTGCAGGCTACCGTCCGTCGTGACGGTTCGAGCCGCTTCGGTTCAAATAACAAATATGGTACGTTCCCCTCGTTCTCTCTGGGATGGAACGTGATGAACGAGAAGTTCATGAAGAGCACCAACGGCTGGTTGAACAACCTGAAGGTGCGTTTCAGCTGGGGTAAGAACGGTAACGACAATATCGGTGACTTCCGCTACACCGTCCTGACACAGGGTGGTAACAACTACGGCTTCGGTATGGCTGGCGGTGAGAAGGAAGTGAACAGCTCGAAGGCCAGCGGACTGGCTAACCCCGACCTGAAATGGGAGGAGAGTGAGCAGACCGACATCGGTATTGACTTCGGCTTCCTGAACAATAAGGTCACGTTCACCGTGGACTATTTCAAGAAGAAGACCAACGGTATGCTGAAGGATATGAACATCCCGTCGTACGTGGGTGAGTCGAAACCTATTGGTAACGTGGGCGACATGGAGAACTCCGGTGTCGAGTTCGAACTCGGCTATAAGTTCAATATCAAGGATGCCAAGTTCCAGATCAAGGCCAACGCCTCGTATCTGAAGAACGAGCTGATCCGCCTGGGTAACGCTGCCGGCTTCGATACCTATGATAACGTATCTAACTTAGGCAATATCTCACGTGCTGAGGCCGGAGAGCCCTTCACCTACTTCTGGGGCTACAAGACCGCTGGTATCTTCCAGAACTGGGACGAGGTCAATGCCTATACCAAGGATGGTAACCTGATCCAGCCTGATGCACGTCCTGGCTTTGTACGCTTCGTGGATGTCAACGACGATGGTGTCATCGACGACAATGACCGTACGAAGATCGGTAAGGGTACGCCCGACTGGACCTTCGGTGCCACCCTGCACGCTGAGTGGAGAGGCATAGACTTCATGATGTTCTGGCAGGGTACGGCCGGCAATGACATCTTCGATGCCACCCGTCGTCTTGACCTGCCCTCCATCAACCTTCCCAGCTGGTTCCTCGGACGCTGGACGGGAGAAGGCACCTCAGACAAGTATCCTATCTATATCCAGGGTGATGCCACCAACTGGCAGGCCTCTGACCTCTATGTACACGACGGCAGCTATGTACGTCTGAAGAACATCGAGCTGGGTTATACCATCCCCGACTTCCTCACGAAGAAGGTGTTCATCAGCCGTCTGCGTGTCTATGCAGCTGTTGAGAATCTGCTGACCTTCACCAAGTACTGGGGCTTCGATCCTGAAATCTCTTCGGGCTCAGACAAGTCGAATGGTGTCGACTTCGGTGTGTATCCACAGCCGCGTACGATCCGTGTAGGATGTAATGTCACTTTTTAAGTAGTTAAGTAGTTAAGAAGTTAAGTAGTTAAAGTAATTAAGAAGATTACAATTATGAAAGCAAACAAGATATTATTGGGAATGATTGCAGCGCTGGCAATGACCGGCTGTAAGGATGAATTCCTGGAGGTGACCAGTCCTACCGACACCTTCATCGAGGAATACTATACCACAAGGTCCTCTCTCGACGAGGCGTTAGTGGCCGCATACGCACCCCTGCACTGGTACGACTACGGTTCTACCTGGCAGTACAATGCCCTGAACTTCATCTCTGAGTTCATGAGCGACGATATGTACCCCAACGGCAGCAGTAACACGGACCAGCCGATGCTGCAGCTGATGTTCAACTACTCTTGTACGCCTGTGGTCTGTCTGACTGGTGTATGGAGCGACAGCTACAGTGGTGTGAAGCGCTCTAACGACGTGCTGACCTATTGCGACTGGGTGGAGAAAGCCGGTAACATCACCGCTGCCCAGCGTGCAGACTACGAGGCTCAGGCCCGTCTGCTCCGCGTGTTCTACTATCTGCAGCTCTGGAAGTTCTATGGCAACGTGCCCTGCTACTTCGAGAATCTGGATGCTCCTTATATCTATGAGCAGAGCACTGCCGACGAGGTGTATGCCAAGGTGATTGAGGAACTGGAGGCTGTCATTGCCACAGGTGCCCTGAAGGACGACTATCCCGCAGACCAGAAAGGTCATGTGACGAAGCCCATGGCTTATATGATCTATGCCGAGATGGTGATGATCCAGAACGACAGCAGCCGCTATGGCAAGGCCCTCGGCTTTATGAAGGAGCTCATCGGCAGCAACAACTATAGTCTGACGCCCAACTTCCAGGATATCTGGGAAGAGAGTGGTGAGTGGAACTCGGAGTCGATCTTTGAGATCAACTACTTCGACGACAATTCCGTACGCGGCTGGAGTAACCAGTTGGCAGCCGGTGGTGCCGTGTTCCCACGTCTGCACGGTCCGCGTAGCTTCAAGGCTAATGCCGGCGATCCCTACGAGGATGTCGACGCAGGCTGGGGCTTCAGCGCCATCCCCCTGCACTCTGTAGCCAGCTTTGAGGAGGGCGACATCCGTAAGGAGTTCTCTGCCTTCGACCTGAACGCACACGGTACATCCGACGATCCGGGTTGGATGGCTACGGGCTACTGCCTCTATAAGTATATGTGCCGCAAGAGCAACAATAAGGACCAGAAGGCTGATGCCGACCTCGGCTTCAACAACAACCTCCGCGTGTATCGTTATGCTGAGACGCTGCTGAATGCTGCTGAGCTGCTGCTGAAGACTGGTGGAAGTGCCAGCGAGGCTGCAGAATATGTGAACAAGGTACGTGAACGTGCTGGTCTGCCTGCTGTCAATGGTGTTGATGAGGATGTTATCCTGAACGAGCGTCGCCATGAGTTCATGGGTGAGGGCAAGCGTTACTTCGACCTCGTGCGTACGGGTAGGGCAGCCAGTGTGCTGACACCTGCTAACGACTCTGGTAATTTCCGCACGAAAGGTTGGTCTGAGGATGTCCGCTATCTGCCTATCCCGCAGGCTGATATCGATGCTGCTCAAGGAAGCCTCAAACAGAACGGTAAATATTAAAGACAACGAATTTAACGAATGATAGTTATGATAACAAAGATATATCAATTATTCCGTGCAGGTCTGGTATGCTGCTGTGCCGCAGCTGCCCTGACAGCCTGCTCGCCAGAGTCCTTCGACGGACCTGATCAGAATGGCTTGCCTACGATGACAGGTGTGGACATCAATATGACTGTCGATCAGTCTGTGAACCAGGCAACCTTCACTGTAGCCAACATGCCGAAACAGACCTATGCTGTCTGGAAAGTCAACGGCGAAGTGTTTTCTACACTGGACCCCATGAACTGGGCCAATGCCAAGGCTGGCACCTATGACGTGGAGTTGCGCCTCGGCAACCGTAACGGTTTCAGCCAGAGCAGCGTCAGCAAAACCTTCACCTTTGAGAACTCTCAGGTGGATTACACACCTTATTATACCCGTATTGCACGTACCTGGCGTATCAATCATGCGGAGGTGGGTCACATGGGCTGTGGTGAACCTGGCACTGATGGTTCCAACTGGTGGTGCGCTCAGCCTGAGGATAAGGCAGACTGGGGCGTCTATGACGACCGCATCACGTTCTCTGCTGACGGTGACTACCTCTATGATCCGGGTGAGGGTGGCACGATGTATGTCAATACAGGCTGCACGATCTTCTCTGAATACAATACGAATGACGGTCAGGACTTCATGGCTGTCGTGGATCCGCAAGCCGCAAGCTTTGCGTTCAATATGGAAGGCGAAAAGATGCTTCTGCTCCTCTCGCCAGACACACAGTTCCCCTATATCTCCAGTGATGATCAGTATGAATACCCCGAGTTCACGGTGCTGAAACTGACCAACTCTGAGATGGTGCTGCTCTATGAGGGCGACGGTATCACCTGGCGCTTCATGCTGACCAGCAAGGAGGACGATGCTCCTGTAGCTTTCAAGGGCTATAAGTTCGAGAGCGACGGTAACATGCTGCGCGATGCTACATGGGATATCTTCCGTTACTATGCTCATGGTGACGGTTGGGAGGCCTACAATGCCGAGGACATCACTTATACGAATGATGGAAACAAGAAGTTTGTGGTGTCGCTGCCCAACGAGTCGAACCAGCGTTGGCAGGCTCAGTTCCAACTGCAGAACCTCGGTGGCGTATCCACAGAGGCAGGCAATAACTATGACTTCTCTATCAAGCTGAAGGCCAATCAGGACCTGAACAGTGCTACCGTGAAACTGACGGATGCTACTGACGATACGAACTTCTACTTCGACGAGGTGATTCCTCTGGAGGCAGAGACGGAATATCTGCTTGTGAAGAGTAATATGGAAGGTAAGGATATCGCTTCCATGCATCTGGTATTCGATTTCGGTGGCTGTCAGGCAGGAACCGTGGTTGAGATTACGGATATGGTACTGAAGGATCATGACTATGACGACGGAGCAGGTCAGCCCGATGAACAGGGTGGTGGCCAAGGTGGCGGCGAAGGCGATGCCAAGTTCGACTGGAACTACGATGCTGCTTCCAATCTCTGGAAGGCTGTGGACGACGGTTCGATGCTCGATGGCTTCGGCTACTATTTCGCTGCTGGCGATGACTGGCACAGTATTGACTACACAGAGGTCGAGCAAACAGGTGATCTCTACGAACTCACATTGCCCGCCGACCTTGGTTCAAATCAGTGGCAGGGACAGTTCCATATCGACACCAAGTTGACTGCCAGTGCAGAGAAGAAGTACAATTTCTATATGATCATGGAGTCGGATCAGGATTTGCCACAGGTGACCTTCAAGCTCACCGATGCTGGTGATACCAACTTCTTCATCGAGGAGCGCAATGACGTAGCCGGTGGTGAGCCGTTCATCCTGAAGCGTGAGGGTGTAACCCTGAAGGAAGGTATCGATGCTGAGGCAATCCGTCTGTTCTTCGACTTCGGCGGTTCTCCTGGCGGTGCCAATGTGAAGATCAGTAAGATCTACTTCGAAGAGGCTGATGGTAGTGGCGATGGTGGTAGTAGCACCAGTCCTATGGCCTACGATTCTGCCGAGAACTTCTGGAAGGCCATTGACGATAATAGTGCGTTTGAACTCGGCTATTACTTCGCTTCTGGCGACGACTGGCATTCTGTCGACTTCACGGAAGCAACTCACTCAGGTGACTCCTATGAGATAACGCTGCCCGCAGAGAATGGCAATTTGCAGTGGCAGAGCCAGTTCCATATCGATACGAAACTGACGGCCAGTGCTGCGAAGACTTACGACTTCCAGTTCACCATAGAGACGGATAATGATTGTCGGCAGGTCACCATGAAGCTGACGGATGCCGGAGATACGAACTGGTTTGTCGAGGAGCGTAATGATGTGATTGGTGGAGAGGCTTTAACCTTTACATGGTATAATGTGATCCTGAAGGAGGGTGCAGATGCAGAGGCTATCCGCTTCTTCCTCGACTTCGGAGGTTCTCCCAGCGGCACCAACGTGAAGATCAGCCAGATCATTTTTAGAGAGCATCAATAAATGAGACGATTCATGCTTAACAGTATAATGTTCACACTCGCCGTAGCCCTTTGGGGCTGCGGTGGGAGTGGGGACGACTCAGAGCCGGCATTGCCTACCATCACTGTCTCGCCACAGAATATCAATGCACCTGCTGAGGGTGGCATCTATACTGTGAACGTCACGACAACTGGTAAAGAGTGGGGTACTGGTCTGGCAGGCAGTGACGTTTTCTTTACCGTGAAGTCTGAGAATACGACAGCCCAGGCGGGTACAATCACCATCACGGTTCCTGCTAATCCTGTGGCTGAGATCCGCACTGGTGCTGTCACGATCATGTCAGGTTCGAGTCGCCAGAGTGTTCTTGTTACGCAGGCGGCTGCAGAAAAGGCTGCCTATGATGCACCCGACGGATATAGCCTCGTTTGGCACGATGAGTTTAACGAAGGAACCGAACTGAATGCTGCCGACTGGACGCATGAGGTGCAGGGCAGCGGCTGGGTGAACCACGAACTGCAGAACTATGTGAATCATACGACACCCAAGGGACGTTATGTGACGGAGGTCATGGATGATAAGCTCCTGATTCACTGTTTCAAGGAAGATGGAAAGATATATTCTGGTCGTGTCTATGCGAAGGTGAAAGAGGGTTGGAAGTATGGCTACATTGAAGCGAGCATCAAACTGCCGAAGGGTAAGGGCACCTGGCCTGCCTTCTGGATGATGCCAGTGAACTTCAGGTCGTGGCCTGCTGATGGTGAGATTGACATCATGGAAGAGGTGGGTTACCACCCCGACTATGTGTCATCCAGTCTCCATGCCAATGCCCATGTACACTCTAACAACACGCAGGTTACGCATGAGATGTATTGCAAGGGCGCTGAGGGCGAGTTCCATACCTATGCCATCGAGTGGACAGCACAGAATATCACGACCTATGTCGATGGTAAAGTACAGCTCTCCTATGACAACCGGGGGTTGGGTCGTGACGACTGGCCTTACGACGATCCTTTCTATGTCATCTTCAACCTCGCTTGGGGTGGCGACTGGGGTGGTTCGCAGGGTGTTGACGAGAGTGCGCTTCCTGTCACTATGGAGGTGGACTACATCCGTGTGTTCCAAAAGAAATGAAACATCATATAATCATTAGACAATGAAGTATTTAATTATGTCAGCCTTCCTGTTAGGTGCTTCGACCAATATGCGGGCCCAGAGTATTCCCGTCTATCTCGACGAGACGAAGCCCATTGAGACGCGTATCGACGATGCACTCAGTCGCATGACACTCGACGAGAAGATCGCTGTGATCCATGCTCAGTCTAAGTTCTCGAGTCCTGGTGTGAAACGCTTGGGATTCCCGGACTTCTGGACGGATGACGGCCCTCATGGCGTCCGACCGGATGTGCTGTGGGACGAGTGGGAACAGGCTGGACAGTCGAACGATTCCTGTGTGGCCTTCCCCGCTCTTACTTGCCTGGCTGCCACCTGGAATCCACAGATGGCCCGGCTTTATGGGGAGAGCTTGGGTGAGGAGGCTCTCTATCGTGGAAAGGGAATGATACTGGGTCCTGGTGTCAACATCAACCGTACCCCACTCGGAGGCCGTAACTTCGAGTACATGGGCGAGGATCCCTATCTGGCATCGCGCATGGTGGTGCCTTATATCCAGGGACTCCAGTCGAAAGGTGTGGCAGCTTGTGTGAAGCATTATGCCCTCAACAACGACGAGGAGTATCGTCATCAGGTGAATGTCATTGTCAGCGACCGTGCCCTCCACGAGATTTATCTGCCAGCCTTTAAGGCGGCTGTCATGGAAGCGGGTACCTGGGGTATCATGGGTGCCTACAATCTCTATCAGAACCAGCACAATTGTCATAATAAGATCCTACTGAACCGGATATTGAAGCAAGACTGGAAATATGATGGCGTTGTTGTTTCCGACTGGGGTGGTTGTCATGATACAGAGGAGGCGATTACCAATGGCCTCGATATGGAGTTCGGCTCATGGACTGACGGGCTCACTATGGGCGCCACCAATGCCTATGACAATTACTACCTGGCTTTGCCCTATAAGCGTCTGATCGAGGAGGGAAAGTACACCACAAAGGAACTCGATGAGAAGGTACGTCGCGTGCTGCGCTTGTTCTATCGCACTACGATGAAGCGTCAGAAGCCTTATGGCTTCCTCTGCTCTGAGAGCCATTATGATGCTGCCCAGAAGATTGCCCAGGAGGGTATCGTGCTGTTGAAAAATGAGCACAACCTGCTGCCGCTTGATCTCTCCAAAGCCAAGCGCATCCTGGTGGTCGGTGAGAATGCGATTAAGATGATGACGGTGGGCGGTGGTTCCTCGTCGCTGAAGGTACAGCGGGAAATCCTGCCTCTCGACGGCTTGAATGAGCAATGTTTAAAGTATCATGTCCAATGTGATTATGCTCGTGGTTACGTGGGTGATACTGTTCAGAGCTACAATGGTGTGACGGTCGGTCGGAGCATCGCAGAGAACCGCAGCGCAGAAGAACTGCTGACGGAAGCTGTCGAGAAAGCGAAAGGTGCTGACTATGTGATCGTGTTCGGCGGTCTGAACAAGAGTAACTTCCAGGACTGTGAGGGACATGACCGTCAACAGTACGGACTGCCCTATACACAAGACCAGCTGGTCGAAGCCCTTGCCAAGGTGAACAAAAACCTCGTCTATGTCAATATCTCTGGTAATGCCGTAGCTATGCCTTGGGTCAAGAAGGTGCCTGCCATCCTCCAGGGGTGGTTTATCGGCTCTGAGGCAGGAGAGGCTCTCGCCTCCGTACTCTGTGGAGAGGTGAATCCGTCAGGAAAGTTACCTTTCACCTGGTATCAGCGTCTCGAAGACTGTGGGGCCCACGCCCTTGGTGCCTTCCCTGGTACTTGGCGCGATGACTATAAGATTATCGATGAGGAATACAAGGAGGATATCTTTGTGGGCTATCGCTGGACAGATAAACAGGCGATCCAACCCCTCTTTGCCTTCGGACATGGTCTGAGCTATACCACGTTTAAGATAGGTAAGCTGACAGCCGACAAGACCTCACTCACCGCTGACGACAAGATGACTTTTACCGTCGATGTGACGAATACAGGCAAGTGTGCTGGCAGTGAGACCGTCCAGTTGTATATCAGCGACAAACAGTCTTCTGTGAGCCGTCCTGTGAAAGAACTGAAAGCCTTCAGCAAGGTGTATCTACAGCCGGGAGAGACCCGGCAGGTGTCGCTGACCATCGATAAGTCAGCCCTGAGTTTCTACAATGACCAGACAGGTGAATGGACGGTAGAACCAGGTGATTTTGAAGCAATGATAGGTGATTCGTCCACTCATTTAGTTAGTTGGTATAATTTTAGTTATAGTAAGTAGATGCGAAAAGCCGGGCTCTGTGAAGAGCTCGGCTTTTTAGTTCTCTTGTATCTCATGTGCTTATTTGGCTATGAGGCTGACGGCGAAACCACCGCCAGGGGCTTCCTTGATCTTCAGCACGTCGCCAGCCTTCACCACTCGCTTGGTGATGGTATAGGCCTTCGGATTAGTATCGTAGTGGGCATCCTTCGCATCGGCATAAATGGTGCAGTCGTATTTGCGGCCCTTGTCGAGGAAGTCGAGCTTGACAACGGCCAGATGACCATTCTCATCGCACTTGCCACCCACGAACCAGTTGTCGGTACCCTTGGCCTTACGGGCTACGGTGATGTAGTCGGCAGGCTCGGCCTCGAGGTATTTGGAGTCGTCCCAGTCGCAGGCCACGTCGCGAATGAACTGGAAGGCGTCGTCGTATTTCTCGTAGTTCTCAGGCAGATCGGCAGCCATCTGGAGGGGTGAGTACATCGTGAGGTAGAGGGCCAGCGAACCGGCAATGGTGATGCGGGCCCAGGAGGTGTTGTCGCTCCAGGTCTCGAGTTTCGTCTCGAAGATACCCGGGGTGTAGTCCATCGGACCGCCCTGCAGACGCGTGAACGGCAGGATACAGGTGTGGTCGGGATTGGAGCCTCCGAAAGCCTCGTACTCTGTACCACGGGCACTCTCACCACCTACGAGGTTCGGCCAGGTGCGGCAGAGACCTGTAGGACGGGTGGCCTCGTGGGAGTTCACCATGATATGGTGCTTGGCGGCCTCCTGAATCACGTAGAGGTAGTGGTTGTTCATCGACTGCGAATAGTGGTGGTCGCCGCGGGGGATGATATCACCCACATAGCCCGTCTTCACAGCGTCGTAGCCGTATTTGTTCATGAGTTCATAGGCCTCCTTGATATGACGCTCGTAGTTCTGTGAGCTGGAGGAGGTCTCGTGGTGCATGAGGATCTTCACACCCTTCGAGTGGGCGTAGTCGTTAAGCATCTGGATGTCGAAGTCGGGGTAGGGGGTCACGAAGTCGAAGACGTCGCGCTTCCACATGTTGGCCCAGTCTTCCCAACCTACGTTCCAACCCTCTACGAGTACCTCGTCGAGGCCGTTCTTGGCAGCGAAGTCGATGTAGCGCTTCACCTTCTCGTTGTTGGCGGCATGACGGCCATTGGGCTTCACACTGCTCCAGTCGATCTGGTCGAGCTTGATTGAGGGGAAATCGTTGGTGTAGTTCCAACTGCTCTTGCCGACGATCATCTCCCACCACACACCACAGTACTTCGTGGGATGGATCCACGAGGTATCCTCGATCTTACAGGGCTCGTTGAGGTTGAGGATGAGGTTGTTGGAGAGCATATCGCGGGCATCGTCGGAAACCATCACCGTACGCCAGGGGGTCTCACAGGGTGTCTGCATACATCCCTTCAGACCAGTGGCATCGGGGGTGAGGTGACTCACGAAGGTGAGAGGCTGAGGCAGGGGCCAGGCCGACGGTTTGGGGTCGGGGGTATAAGCATTGCTGCCACCCATGAGCTTCTCGGAGAGGTGCTTGGTCTGGGCGTCGACGAGTTCGAGGTGCATCGTGGCATAGTCCTGACAGGCGGCCTCGTGGATGTTGATATACAGACCATCGTCGCTTTTCATCTGGAGTGAGGTCTGCACACCCGTCTCAGAGAAGACGGCCACGCTGGAGTTGTCCCAGTTCACGGCCTCTTTCATGCGGCTGCGAATCTCAGAGAGACGGGTCTCCTGGGTCATCTGCTCCTGGGTGTCGTAGTCACCGGGTAGCCACCATGCCTTGTGGTCGCCGGCCATCGCGAACTCTGAACGCTCCTCCTTGATGAGGAAGTAGTTGAGCTCCTGCTGCTGGGGGAACTCGTAACGGAATCCGATACCGTCGTCATAGACGCGGAAACGGATAATAATCGTCCGCTTGGCGGCTGGTTGCTCTAGGGTAGCTGCCAGTTCGTTGTAGTGGTTTCGGATGTCCTTGGTCTCACCCCAGACGGGTTGCCAGGTCTCGTCAAAGGTGGAGGTTGTCTCCTTGGCGATGGTGAAGCCGTCCATCAGGTCGGTCTCCTGCATGCCTTTCGAGGCGTGCTTGTCCTTGGCCAGTTCAAGACCCAGGAACGAGGGTTTGATGACGGCCTTGCCCTTGTAGGTCATCTCATAGACGGGCCGTCCCGTGTTATCCACTGAAAACTTCAGTTCAATGTTGCCATTCGGCGATTGAACACTTCCTGCCATTGCCATCATCGGCATCATGAGCAGGCTCAAAAATAATTTTTTCATTTTCTTCCGCTTTGTATAATTAATGTGCTGATTTCTTCGTTGAGTTCATCGGCGGCGAGGAGCTGCTCGATGGTGAGGTGCATGCGGTAACGCCAGTAGTGACGGGGGTTGGCGGGGATGTTGATACGCTCTCCGTTCACATCGGGCAAGCGCAACTTCTCGTCGATGCTCATCCAGTCCTGGAAGGACAGCAGACAGAGCATGGAGGGCGACGTCAGGTGACGGCTGACGATATCCTTAGCCAACCAGTCGGGCAGCGGGTGGGGAGCAGGGCCTCCACGATAGAGCATCGTGTTGAAGTAGTTCTGCGTGCGCTCCTCGTCCTCATCCCACCATTGGCGCAGGGTGGCCATGTCGTGAGTAGAGATGGTGTCGACACTGCGATAGGGGTTGCGCGAGAGGTGTCCGAAGCGCGTGGTAGGATCCTTCGGCATCGACTGGATCTCGAGAGAGAGGATGCGCAGCTCGTTCATCACCCAGGGCACGCAGTCGGGCACCATGCCGAGATCCTCGGCACAGACGAGCATGCGGGTGGCCTGTGTGAGCTTGGGCAGCTTCTTCATCGCCTCTGTATACCAGAAATGGTTGTTGCGACGGTAGAAGTAGTCGTTGTAGAGGTTGTTGAAGACGTTCTTGTCGTTGTCGGCGAGTGCCTGGTAAATAAAGTCGTTCTGTACGCCGATGCGCGGGTGGAACTTATGCTTGTCCTTGCGGTCATAGACGAAGAGAACGTCGCTGATGAGGGCGTAGAGACCATCACGAAGATTGGCGAGATCGGTATCACTGGCATTGTTAGTCTGGCTCGCAATACAAGCTTTGTACCAGGCTTCAATCTTGCGCTGGGTGTCGTATTCGGGCTTCATCTCCCAGATGTCGTCGTGGGCGTGATTGAGGAAGGTATCCTTCACGTACTGGGCTTTCTCGCCGAAGATCTTCTCCAGTGTCCAGTCGGCAATGAAGGGTTTCGTGAAGAACTCCTCCTGGAAATACAGACCGTAGGCCTCAATCTCCTCACGTGTCATGGCGAGGGAGGGTGAGAACTGACCGAGGAGTCCGTGTACGGCATCGATGGGGATTTCCCAGATACGGAAGAAACCCAGAACGTGGTCGATGCGGTAGGCGTCGAAGTATTCCGCCATCTTACGGAAACGACGTACCCACCAGGAACAGCCGTCGGCGAGCATCGCATCCCAGTTATAGGTGGGGAACCCCCAGTTCTGTCCATTTGCCGAGAAGGCATCGGGGGGTGCTCCCGCCTGTCCGTTCAGGTTGAAGTATTTCGGTTCTACCCAGGCCTCCACGCCATCGCGACTGATGCCGATGGGGATGTCGCCCTTGAGGATCACCTTATTCTTACGTGCGTGTAAGTGCGCAAGGTGCATCTGCTGGTCGAGGATGAACTGGACGAAATACCAGAAGGCCACCTCTTTATAAATCTTCGTGGTGGACTTAGACATCGCCTCGCGCTCCTGGTCAGAGAAGGTGTGATGGTCGGGCCATTCCGTGAAGGTGGCAGTGCCGTAGAGGTCACGATAGTGGCAGTAGGCTGCATAGGGCACGAGCCACTCCCGATTCAGGTCGAAGAACTGCTTGAAGGCGGTCTTCTTCATCATATTACTACCCTCTTGGGCGTACAACTCGCGCAGATAGTCCATCTTGGCCTGGTTCACCCGCTCATAGTCGATCTGTGGCAGGGCATTCAGCTCTTTCTGAAGTCCCTCGTAGTAGGTTTTGCGAGCCTCGTCTTTCAGGGCAGGCAACTGGCGGAAATCGGCATATTGCGGATGGAGGGCATAGATGCTGATGCTGTTATAGGGATAGCTGTCTTGCCAGGTGTGGGTGATATTCGTGTCGTTGATGGGCAACACCTGCAGGACACGCTGCTTCGTCTTGGCGCACCAGTCGATCATCTGTTTCAGATCGCCGAAGTCGCCCACGCCGAAGCTACCTTCAGAACGGAGTGAGAAGATGGGAATCACCGTACCTGCCCCCTTCCAGGGATATACGGGGAAGTGGGCCTGTGTCAGTTCATAGACCACCACTTCGCCCATCTCCATTGGCGGCAGTGATACTGTACGGTTCATGCCATTTTCCCAGAGGGGTGTCACATCGTCTACTTCATCAAGACCCACGAACTTGAACTCAAAGGTCTGAGGCAGTTTGTCGGCATCGAGACTGATCACCCACTCGTTGTTCTCGTGCTCGTCCATCTCCAGGGCGCGCAGGGCTTCCCAGTTGCCTAACGTCTCACCACCGCCGATGATGGCCAGTCGTTCGTTGTAGCGCAGCTGGGGGGCACGTACCTTCAGCCTGACGGTCTTGGCATAGTTCGTGCGCTTACTCATACAACGATCACGAGCTGCCACACAGTCTGTGAAAGCCGAGGAGTAAAGATATGAATCCTCAGGGATGTCAATCCAGTAGTCATAGACCGTATAACGGGTACCTTTGTTAGCGGCGAACTCCAGTCTGTGTGGCTCTACCAGCCATTCTGTACGTGCCGTCTGCTCTCCTCGCATCACACTGTAATAATAATCAATGAACGCGTTGGTTCTCGCGGCTTTACTCACCTCACACGACCAGTGCAGGCCGTCGAGCGTTCCCATTTTGTGTGTCTCAGTCTTGTCACCTGAGAGAATGTTTACTACCAATTCCTCACCGAAGGTGGTCTGGTACTCGAGATGAAAGTTTATTTTCATATCAAATGGTTTTAGTTATTTATTTTTGGCAAAGTTACGAAATATTCCTATTCGTTGTTTTCCAAGTGGGGGAGTTATTGATGGTTTAGCCGTGCAAACGATTGCATTTATGAGACTCGACAACATGTTGCGTCTTTTTTCTGAACTTTGAGCATAAAGTCATAAAAAAGTTGTACCTTTGTACCCAACTAACAATTGTATGAATAAAATGATAGCAAAACTATTCAAGGTGTTTATTGCTGTAGGACTTGTTCTGACAGCTAATCCGACCATGGCTACAAAGGTTCTCGGACTGAAAGTAATCGATAAGGATTATCTCATGGTACAGTTTCGTGATGGCGAGGTGCATTATCGTGACAACGGTACAGGCCCCAGTGCTTACTTAGGTCACTCCTTCTCTCAAGGTGACGATACGCTCCTCGTGTTTGGTGAGCGTCTGAAGACAGACGAGGCCCAGCAGGCTGACTTATGGCAGATCAGTTCCGTTGACGATAAAGCCTTCGGTGCGGTATCACCTTTGAAGGTGTGGCGCAGGTCGAAGCCGATGAATACGGACAATACCCTGACGAGTGAGAACGACCACTGGCTCTTCCTTCAGTTGCCGAAGGGCATGAAACAGGGATGCACTTATACTGTGAGTATCCCTAAGGGTATTGGCGCCGATCAGGAGTCGCTCTCCATCCGCTTTGATATCTTCTCCTGTCAGTCGGAGGCTGTGCATGTGAACATCATCGGTTATTCGCCTGCTGAGGCCCTTCATGCTGCCGACCTTTATCAGTGGTTGGGCGATGGTGGACAGCGCGATTATCAGACATGGGAAGGACGTAAGGTGTATTTGTATAATGTGAACACGAAAAAGAAGTCGAACGCCGGTACTGTGAAGTTCTGGAAGAAGGCCTCAGAAGCCACGCAGGAAGCCGGCGGAAAGAATCTCGTGGGTACTGACGTGTGGAACATCGACTTCAAAGGCACTGCCCCAGGGCGCTATCGCCTGGTGGTCGAGGATGTCGGTTGCTCGATGGACTTCGATATCGCCTCTGATGTCTATTACCAGCCCTATCGCTATTCCGTACGTGGCTATTACTACATGCGTCTGGGTGAACCCAAGGATCCTGAACACGTGTGGCCTATCCCGCGCCAGCCGCAGTTTATTCCCGAGACCGATCCCAAAGGACTTACCGTCTACAAGACCGACTTCCATCCCTTCTGTCAGGAGTGGCGTGACCTGCATACTGATGTGTGGGACGAGCCCCACTTCAAACCAGCTCTTGCCTCGAGTTTCTGGCAACATCGTCTGGAAGGCAATCCCGTGAATATCGAGGTGAAGGGTGGTCACTCTGATGCCTTCGACTGGGACCGTCATCTGGCACACGTCAGCAATATCTACGACATGCTCCTGCCCTATATTCTCTCTGGTGGACGGCTCAGCGACGACAACCTCGGTATTCGTGAGAGTGGCAATGGCATTCCCGATATCATCGACGAGGCCCGCAATGAGGTGGATTTCTTCCTTTCAATCCGCGATGGTGAGGGCTATTCGCAAGGTGTGACGAATCCTGACCTCAACTGGAGCGTGATGTTCCAGGCGGGTTGTACGACGATGGCTGCCTGGGGCAATGCAGCCAACTGTGCCATCCTCGCTGAAGCATTCCGTTTGCAGGGTAATGACTCACTGAAGACTTTCTATACCGATGAGGCCGTCAAGGCCTTCCGTTATGCTTCCAAGCAGGAGTGGACACAACTCGACGACCTGCAGGATATCGGTAGTATGCAGATGCGAGGCCGTGACTTCCGTCAGATGGCTGCCGCCTTCCTCTATAATCTTACGGGTGATGAAGCCTGGGAGAAGATCTTCGCTGAAGAGAGTATGACCAAGGATCCGCAGTCGCCCGTATTCAGCAAGACTGACCACGGCTTCTTCGGGGTAGGTGTGATGCACAAAGACAACGAGCAGATCATCCCCTACTGTCAGATATGGGCAGCTGCGGCCTATCTCACTTGTCCGCAACCTCGTCACTTCACTGACCTCTATGCCAACCTCAAGTCGGGCATCCAGGCCCAGGCCCAGACGTATAACATCAGTCACATGACAGAGCGCCCCTCGCGCCGTAGTGCCAATGACAACCGTTGGCAGGTGTCACAGAATCTGCAACTCGTGATGTTGGCTCATTACATAGCAGATAAGGCTCGTAAGAAGGAACTGGAGCATGTGATGTACACGGAGGCCAGTTGGGCTATGGGACGTAATCCCGGCAATGTCGTGGAGATGACAGGACTGGGTGAGCGCCATATCACCGACTGCTACACCACAGGTCGCAACGATGGTGAGCCGGAGTGTCATCCGGGTCAGACACCCTTTAACGGCACCGAAACCTGGTCGCCTGGACATAATGGTGGTGATGCACGGGTAATCCTCAAATACTGTTATCCGGAGTGGGAGAATGGTGGATGGCCTCGTCAGGAGTCCTACTTCAACCAGCGCTACTTCTGGGTGAACGGCGAGTTCACGCCTCGTGAGACCATGCGTGGAAAGATGGCCCTCCTTGGCTATCTCTATGCCATCAGATAACAATAATCCCCGTCAAATCAGACGGGGATTATTTGGAGAACCCTAAACCTTGTACCCAGAGCCGGGGTCGAACCGGCACGGGTTGCCCCACTGGTGTTTGAGACCAGCGCGTCTACCGATTCCGCCATCTGGGCATGTACAACGCAACTGGGTTCTCACCCTAAAGCGGGTGCAAAGGTAATACAAAAAAATGAAACAGCAAAAGTTTATGATAAAAAACTTAAAAATATTTGTGCATCTCAGGTTTTCTTCTTAACTTCGCACACAGATATGACAACTGATATACCATCCATGGAAATAACAGGGAAAAACAATTTCTGCGTAATACTTGCAGGAGGACGTGGTAGACGATTGTGGCCAACGAGCAGGAACGAGCACCCCAAGCAGTTCCTCGACTTTTTCGGAACCGGAAAGACGATGCTCCAGACCACCTTTGAACGTTTTGCTCGGATCCTGCCACAGGAGAATATATATATATGTACGTGTAAGGAATATCTCCAACTGGTGAAAGAACAGTTGCCGGGACTGCCTGAGGAGAACATCATGGTAGAGCCCATCCATAGGAACACGGCTCCCAGTGTGGCATGGGCCAACATGCGCATCCTGCGTCGTGACCATGATGCCAATATCATCGTGACACCCTCGGACCAGCTGGTCATCAACGAGTCGTCCTTCTATCACAGCATCAATGTCGGTGTCAGCTATGTGATGGAGAACGAC
>Ga0310695_10003444_pt1 | contig 31004 bp, 30 predicted proteins | sample RumenRJG_04DNA_FD_203882 | JGI IMG/M metagenome (GOLD analysis project Ga0310695, IMG submission 203882) | Bovine rumen microbial communities from Lethbridge, Alberta, Canada - RJG_04 (v2) (version 2) | ecosystem: Host-associated > Mammals > Digestive system > Stomach > Rumen | place: Canada...
AGATCAAAGCCATTAAGAGGGCGATGTTCAACAGAGCCACCCCAGAGGTGTTAAGGGCAAAGGTTATTTACGGTAGGCTGAAATGGGAGCGGAATCACCACCTAAATTGACGCAGAACCGAAAATCGTTATCCAGTAAGTAATTTTATCTTCAAACGCTAAGGCACAGAGATGCTAAGAAAAAAATCTCTGTGGCTTGGCGTTATAAAAACTAACATTTTGTGTAAGACATCAATGAAAAGAGAATATTTTAAACCTGCCATAGTAGTTGAGGAAATTCAATCGCAAGGAATAATCTGTGCGAGTGAATATGACATGATTGAACCTGACGCTCCAAATGTAGAGGCTGGAGCACGTGGCTTCGGTCACTACGATTATGAGTCAGAAGAGGAATCAGACAATTACTTTGGTTTTAGTTTCCAAAGAAAACGATAAAAAAATCATACAGAAAAAGCTCATTCTCCGCATCTTATGGGGAATGAGCTTTTATATTTAATACTTGATTTTACGAAGATACTACTTCTTCAGAAATTCAACAACTTGATCGGCAAATGATTTCATGCCGGCAATAGATGGATGTCCCCATTGCTTGTCGATGTTATGAAGATCAAGGCATGGTACATTATAGTGCTTGCAGATGGTGTGAACAGACTCATTGATCTCGTCCTTCAGTTCGCTGTTGAGGATGAAAACGATACGAGCCATAGGATAGTTGCCCTTGAGGTCATAGAGGAGCTTTGCCATAGCAGGACGGAAAGAATAGAGTTGCTTGTTAGTCCAGTTTCCATAGACATACTCACCAATAGGAGCACCACACCAACTATCATTTGTGGCACCACAGACGAGTATCACGTCAGGATTGCCAAGCCAGTTACTACGAGTGACGAAAGCACGATCAGAATAGTCTGCGTGTGGTTTGCCCTCTGCTGGTCGATAGCCTGTATAGCAAATCGTAGCACCAGAATACGCATTGTTACGCTCAAGTTTCGCACCAAGACGCTTGATAACCTGATGCCACCAAGTCTGCTCTACTTTCCTGACATCATTACCCTTCTGGGCATTCTTGTTGCCTTCTGGGAAATACCAAATAGCATTAGTGTCAGGAACAACACAACCATAGAAAGTAGAATAGCTATCGCCAAGGATAGAGATACGGAGAGAGTCATTCTGAGCATTGGCACAAAGAGAAATCAGGACAAAGAATAGGGTAAGAAAGCCCCCCATCCCCCCAAGGGGGCGTTTTTTGATAGTATTTATTGCGAAAGGCATGTTAATTGTTAATTATTAATTGTTAATTTTAAAATCGCTTCTGGTCCCATGTTGAAAAGGAGGTCAAGGATACTGAGATCTGGCAGAAAACCATGACGAGACTGGAATACCTGATAATAAGGCTTACAATCAGCCTTAGCACGCAAATCAAAGGTACAACCTCTGTATTCGTCAGTCAAACGTATTTCCGCTCGTATATCGAGCAATTCGCACATCTTATGGGTAATCTCGAGGTTATAGTCAAAGAGATATTCCCATTTCTTTTCAAAGAAAGGCGCAATATCATCGACATAATACTCAAAGAATGGCGAAGAGCCGTAGGCTGATGCCAATGCCTGCCAATGAAGATGCCGCCAGTTGTTATGGTCAGATATTCTTATTTCCTTGATAGACCCAGAGCCACTAACAGGAACGGTTAGCGTTTGAAAACCGTTTGCCGTTGCTATCTTGCAACGAGTGCGAAGAGTCTGCTTTTGGAAGTTCTCGTGAGCCTCGATATAGACAGGCTCTGTGGCACGGGCTATTTGCTCGTACCAAGAGACAGGGCCAAAGAATGTTGTGGGCAAGACCTTAATCATGTACAATTTACCATTTACAATTTACCATTTACCGTGATTGACAAAATTGTACATTGTACATGGTAAATGGTAAATGAATTTACTTTTTCTTCGGCTTCCTACGTGCCCATCCCTCTTCAGAGAAATCAGGCTCTTGAAGGGATTTCTTTCCGCGTCTGCGACTCTGATCATCATTCTTCTTGAAGAACTGACGCCAATCGCCTGTCTCAGGCATACCTGCTACATCAGAGTCGAAGTCCTTGCGAGGGCTATTGCGCTTGCTCTTCTTCTCAAAGCGAGAGAAATCAGTCTCTTCCTTACGACCACGACCAGAACGTCCGCGACCTTCAGTCTCGCCCTTACGACCTTTTCCACGACCACCAGCAGCTGGTTTTCCGTCTGGACGATCCTCATTACATCTTACCTGACGACCTTTGTAGAATGTGCCGTCAAGGGCAGACATCACCTTCTTCGCATCACGATTAGGTACCTCGATGAAAGAGAAACCAGACATAAGTTCGATATGACCGACCTCCTGACGGCCCTGCACATGACGATTGACGAACTGCATAACCTCTCCAGGATAGAAACCGTGATCCTTGCCGAGATTGACGAACAGGCGAGTATAGCCCTCCTGAACGGCTCTTGGCTCCCTAGCTGATCTAGTATTTCTAGATTCTCTAGAACTTCTGGATTCACCACGCTCTTTCTTGCTGACAGGCTTTTCGATCTCTGGCGCATTGGCATAGTATGAGAGGAAACGGCCGAACTCACGGCTTACCATTTTTTTCAGAATATCCTCCTTGTCAACATACTCGAAGTGACGACGCACCTCTGCCATGAAAGGCTCAATCTGCTCTTCAATTACATCAACCTTCTCTATCTCGTCAATAGCACGGAAAAGTTGCTTTGTACAGATTTCCTGTGGAGTTGGCAAAGTGCCATCCACGAATTCCTTGCCTATCTGCTTTTCAACAGCACGTATCTTGTGCTTCTCGCGAGTGTGAATAATAGCGATAGATGTTCCCTTCTTGCCAGCACGACCAGTACGGCCAGAACGGTGAGTATAAGAAGCAATATCATCAGGCATAGCATAGTTGATGACATGAGTGAGGTCATCAACATCAAGTCCACGGGCAGCCACATCAGTAGCCACAAGCAACTGTGTGAGGTGATTACGGAACTTCTGCATCGTGAGGTCACGCTGCTGCTGACTAAGGTCGCCATGAAGCGACTCGGCATTATATCCATCACGAATGAGATGGTCTGCCACCTCCTGCGTCTCAGCCTTTGTGCGACAGAATATGATAGCATAGATGCGAGGATAGTAGTCGACTACACGCTTGAGGGCGAGATACTTATCCTTGGCATTTACGAGATAATAGATATGGTTCACGTTCTCTGAACCCTCATTACGAGAACCCACGACAATCTCCTGATAGTCACGCAGATATTGCTTTGCCACACGCTCCACCTCTCTTGACATAGTAGCCGAGAAAAGAAGTGTGGTATGCTCTTCAGGAATAGACTCAAATATCTCGTTGATGCTCTCAGAGAAACCCATGTTGAGCATCTCGTCAGCCTCATCAAGCACAATCTTACGGACATTCTCCAACTTGGCATAGCCACGATTCTTCAAGTCAATAAGGCGACCGGGAGTTGCCACAACAATCTGAGCACCATGTTTCAACTCATGACGCTGGTTCTCAATGGAAGTACCTCCATAGACGGCACTTATATGCAGTCCCTTGACATACTTTGCGAAATCCTTCATATCGTCGGCTATCTGCAAGCAAAGCTCACGGGTAGGAGCAACCACAACAGCCTGTGTGGCACGGTTTGATAGGTCAATGCTCTGAATCAACGGAATGCCGAAAGCCGCTGTCTTACCCGTGCCAGTCTGGGCAAGGGCAATAAGATCTGAGTTCTGGCTCTCCAAAAGGAAAGGAATTGTTTGCTCCTGCACAGGCATAGGCTGCGCAAAACCGAGCTCTTCGATGGCGCGACGAATCTCCTCTCTAACGCCAAGTTCTTCGAATGTCTTCAATGATTTTCTGTTTTTATTTTTTACGAGTACACGCTTTGGGGAGGAGTGTTTGCTGACCACTAACACCTATCACCTAACACCCAACACCCATTTGCGAGTGCAAAGTTAATAAAAATAGGTGGAAAAATTTGTTAAATTCGGATTTTTTGAATACTTTTGCATCAATAAATCCATATATGGATGGCAAATGCCATATTTTTCAATGATTTACAACACTCATACCCTAAATAACGGACTAAGAATAATCCACCTTCCCTGTCAGGGAGAGGTGGTTTATTGCGGTTATGCAGTAGCCGCCGGCACAAGCGATGAACTTGCAGGCGAGGAAGGTCTGGCTCATTTTTGCGAACACATGACCTTCAAAGGTACCGACCACCTCTCATCCATACAGATTATCAACACCCTTGAGCGTGTGGGAGGTGAACTTAATGCCTTCACCACAAAGGAAGAGACATTCTACTATTCTGCAATCCTTCGCCAGCATTTCGACAAAGCCGTGCGACTTCTCACGGATATTGTCTTCCACAGCACCTATCCACAGCACGAGATTGACAAGGAGATGGAGGTGGTATGCGACGAGATTGAAAGCTACCGCGACTCTCCTGCCGAACTTATCTACGACGAGTTTGAGAATCGTATCTTCCACGGCCATCCTATGGGGCATAACGTGCTTGGCGACAAAGAAACCGTAAGAGGATTTAAGTCTGAGGACTGCAAACGCTTCACGCAGAGGCTCTACCGTCCTGACAATGCCGTATTCTATGTCTATGGCGATATTGATTTCAAGAAACTGACAAAGAAACTTGAGGCACTTTCTGGTGATAAGCCAAGCGGAGAGATAGTCCGTTGCGACAAACGATTTGAAGGCCTCAAGGAAACTCTTACGGGCAAGCGTGAGAATGATGACGAGCAACAGACGCATCAGGCTCATGTAATGATAGGCACAGCCTTCGGAAATGACCTTGGGAAATGGCGCATAGCTCTATACCTCACCAACAACATCCTCGGAGGTCCGAGCATGAACTCTCGTTTCAATATCGAGCTTCGCGAGAAACGAGGACTGGTATATACCGTTGAGAGCATAATGACAAGCTATACGGATTCTATTCTCTGGACTGTATATTTCGGCTGCGATCCTCACGATGTGAACCGCTGCATCCGTCTCGTAAAGAGTCAGTTGGCAAAGCTCAGAAACGCTCAGCTCTCCCCTACCGCCCTTGCAAATGCCAAGCGACAGATCAAGGGACAAATAGCCCTGGCCTTGGAGAACAAGGAAAACTATGCCATTTCAATGGCTAAGCAATACCTGCACAGAGGCACTCTAAAGGACAAGGATAAGCTCTATAAGAAAATCGACGATGTAAAGGTTGAGGACATCTATCAGCTGACTAACGATATACTCAACGAAGACCGACTATTTACCCTCGTTTTTAGTTAAGCCTTCTTAAAAAATCTACATTTTAGGCAGGATAACCAAATAAATGAAGTAAAAAGTATTTTTTTCGGAAAATTATTCTTAATTTTGCAAACTATATGGCCGTAGTAACTGAACATACAATCGACATAGAGAAAATCCTCGCCTCTAAGGTGGGCGACAAGATGAAGTTTATACCTAAGAGCCTCGTGAACTGGCTCATTAGGACTACTCATCAGGAGGAGTTGAACGAGTTCATCTGGAGAAGTCGGGATCATGAAGGTTACGACTGGCTTGAGGATTGCGTCAAGTTCCTTGACATGAATCTCAAGGTTGAGGGCTTTGAGAACCTTCCCGACAAGGACAGCCAGAAACGCTATACCTTCGTAAGCAACCACCCTCTCGGTGGTGGCGACGGTGTTGCCCTTGGTGCTATCCTTGGCAGGAAATACGGCAATGACATCAGACTTATCGTCAACGACATCCTCATGCACCTTCCGGGACTTGCCCCTCTCTGCATCCCTGTGAACACCACCACGAGCAAAAGGGAAAGGGCTATGACCGAAATGGTAGAAAAAGGATTTGCAAGTGACTATAACCTGCTATTGTTCCCAGCCGGATTGTGTTCACGAAAGATAGACGGCAAGATTCAGGATCTGGAATGGAAGAAGACATTCATTACCAAGAGCATAGAGTCTCAGCGTGACATAGTACCAATCCATTTCGAGGGACATAACTCGAATAAATTCTATCGCATAGCAAACATCTGCAAAATGCTGAAACTCAAGGTGAATGTGGCGATGCTCTATCTCCCTGACGAGATGATAAAGAACCGACACAACACCTTTACCGTGAAAATCGGAAAGCCTATACCTTGGCAGACCTTCGACAAAAGCCGAAAGCCAAAGGAGTGGGCACAATGGGTTAGAGAACAGGTGTATGAGCTTGGAAAATAGAAACGTGTAAAGTAACTGAATTCGACAAAAATATCCTATAAATGCAACTCCGTTGCTTATTTTGGGAACAAAAATTATTCACTATGGCTCATCAAGCTAAAGCAAGTCCCGACGATGGCCAGAAAATTTGACTCAGAAAATTATATAAAAATAAATTTTTTGGAATAAATTTTCTGGTAATTTTGGATAATTTTTGTTCCGTAAAAGCAGCTTGCTGCTAAAATAACAAGGTTTTGAATTCATCGAATTCAGGTTAAAGTAGAAAGAAATTATCATTCCAACATAAAACTGTTTTTGTGATGAAGGAAGAAGAAATAATACAGCCAATTCCGAAAAAGTTACTTATCAGCGAACTTACTCCTGAGAAGCAGCTTCGTATGACCAACAAGAGCAATAACCAGATATTCATCGTTACTGCTCACGATTCTCCTAACGTGATGCAGGAGATTGGTCGTCTCAGAGAGATTGCTTTCCGTACTGCCGGTGGCGGTACTGGCAAGAGTGTCGATATTGATGAGTTCGACACTTGCGAGAACTGCTATAAGCAGCTCATCGTGTGGAATCCTGACGATCAGGAAATCATTGGCGGTTACAGATACCTCATGGGTGACCAATGGCAGTATGACGAGAAAGGACAGCCTATCCTCGCCACAAGCCACATGTTCCATTTCTCTGAGAAATTCATCAAGGAATATGCCCCAAAGACCATTGAGCTTGGTCGCTCTTGGGTAACGGTTGAATACCAAAGCTCTAAGATGGGTGCAAAGAGTCTCTTTGCCCTCGACAACCTCTGGGATGGTCTTGGCGCACTTACAGTCATCAACCCAAATATGAAATACTATTTTGGCAAAATGACGATGTACCCTAACTACATCCGCTTTGGTCGTGACCTCATATTATACTTCCTCAAGAAGCATTTCGACGATAAGGAAGGTCTCATCACTCCTATCAAGCCTCTCGAACTCGACACACCTATAGAGGAACTATCACAAGTGTTCTGCGGACGAGATTTCAAGGAGGACTACCGAATCCTGAACGGAGGCATCCGTGCTCTTGGCTTCAACATTCCGCCATTGGTTAATGCTTATATGAACCTAAGCCCAACGATGAAGCTCTTCGGAACAGCCATCAACTACGGCTTTGGCGATGTAGAGGAGACTGGCATCCTTATTGCAGTTGACGAGATTCTTGAAAGCAAGCGTGTCCGTCACATAGAATCCTTCGTAAAGGAACACCCTGAAGCTATGTGGATTACAAGTGGAGCAAGCAAAGTAGTATATAAGGACAAAACCTGTTAGGTTTTGTCCTTTTGCAAATATAAAGCCTATGAAAAAAGTCCTAAAATCTATAATTGCGATTCTATTATTGTATGCGTTCTCTATGACGCTTACCAATACTCTTTTCTCAGTATTATCTTTGTCTCCAGAAACTCAGATGGATGTTTTCATATCAGAAAATGTATTGCCTGATGTTATTTCTCTATTTGCTATAGGATATTGCCTCTATCGCTTGTTCTTTAAAGCAAGAAAAAACAGATTCTCATGTCTGGCATTTTTCCTTTGTATGTGTTCTCATTCGTATGGGCAAAACTATGCTAATGTGAACATAAAAGGCTTGTACATTTGCTCATACCACAAAAATGAGATAATGGAAATGTACGAGAATAACAAGAAAAAAGCTCTTGGATTAAGTTACTCGACTGCAATAGATTACTCGACGGTTTCTTTTTTCATCCCTTTGCAAATAGGAAATTCTAAATTTGATTATGGTAATATCAGAGATGAAGAAAGCTCTTTTTTGTCTGGTCGTAGTGATAGCGTTTTTATAATCCCATCTAACAAAGATATTGATTTTCTGAAAGAAAGGAATATCATTTCATCCAAAACGTTGGGAGAGTGTATAATATCAAATGCGATGCAGCTATCCCCTTATTATGTCATAGATTCTAACAATGATAAATTGTATCGTTGTGTATATATTGAAGGGACCTTCAGATGTTTTGACATTCACGATATAGATGTGAAATGGCAATCTTACATATTGGGTATGTACACGCCAAACACAAAAGTTGGTAGTCAACGACTTTTTGTTTTAGAAGATATTGTTACTTATACTCCATACATAGAGGATAAGAGATTCGAAAAGTGGCTACCATATTTGAAATAATCCAATATTTCAGCCCTCATCGAATTTGCCGTATACTCGCAAATCACAAGGAAAAACTTTCCTTGAAAATTCGCTCTTCCTCCGCTGATCCTCCATACCAAACTCGATGCTTCTCCCCTTCTCCACCGACTTTGCACCGACTTTGGTACGGAGGATCAACGGAGGTACATAGGAGGATCAACGGAAGATTTCCCTTAGTACTTCGAGGCTTTTTAGTTCCTTGAACCCAGGGATATGAAAACCGTAGAAACGCATCATCATATCTATGATACGGTTTCTATCGGTGTGGGATAGACGGAAAACGTGCATGTTCTCCGGGGTCATCCTCATAAGGTTGATGAAATCGTGGGTCTCCGACGGCTTTAGGAAATCACTATGACAAGGAGCCTCACACGTGAACTGTCCTGCACGAAGGTCGAAATAGGAATATTCCGTGAACTCGTCAAGGTTTGGATAGAAGCCAAGGAATCGTGACACCTTAATCATAAACATAAGGTGGAAATTGGCAGGTGCGGAGACAGAGGTGTCATACCATTTGAGGCTATTCTCTATAAAATCATAAAGGAGATAGTCGGTTTGCTCTGCACGGGTGGAATAGCCAAGAAACTCGGCAATGAAGAAAGAGACGGAGAGTTTTACGGGATCAAACGGTATTGTGGAATATGGCTCTACAATATGGGCCTCCTTGACAACAGGGAGGTTATTTGCCGAACGGCGTTCATAATCCACATCGAGGATATTGAGAATCTGGAAAATCTGACGCTTGATCTTGCCCTTGCCAGTCTTCGGCATTCGCCACACGACACTAAGTCTGCCGACCTCTCTGGTCAGCAGATCGACAATGAGACTTTGGTCTCCATATTTCACTGTTCGGAGTACTATACAACGGGTTTTCTCCTGCATAACAGGCACAAAAGTACGAAAATTCAGTAAATTACGAAAGATTTTAGCAAAAAAATTTGGAGAATCGACAAAAAAGACGTACCTTTGCACCCGCAATTGACAAAATACGGATTGTAGATGGTCAATTACATTCGATACGGTCCCTTCGTCTATCGGTTAGGACGAGAGATTTTCATTCTCTAAAGAGGAGTTCGACTCTCCTAGGGACTACAAACCAATCCGTCATCTCGTGTGATTTCGATTAAATATGGTGGCGGTGGATTTCCTCGGAAATCTGTTAGGGCAGCTTTGACACGCGCAAGACCCATGACTGGTTAATTAATTTTTTCAACAACAAAAATTTAAGTTTTAAGCAAAAAAAATGGCAAATCACAAGTCATCTGTTAAGAGAATTCGTCAGACAAAGACCAAGACTCTTCACAACAAGTACTACGCAAAGACAATGCGTAACGCAGTTCGCAAGTTCCGTGCAACTACAGACAAGGAAGAGTGCGTAAAGCAGCTTCCAGTTATCCAGAAGATGCTCGATAAGCTCGCAAAGCGTAACATCATCCACAAGAACAAGGCAGCTAACATCAAGTCAAGTCTTGCTCTTCATGTTAATCAGCTTGGTTAAGCACTTCTAGATAGCCCTTTCAAAGGGCTTTCTTCATTTTTGGACATAATACAAGATTGTTTCCATAATAATTTAAGTTAGAGGCTGCAGCCCGTCGAGGGTAGCAGCCTCTTATATTTTTTAGGCATTTTTACAACAAAAATCACTTTATTACGCACACGCGCGCGATTTTTCCGCGAATATTTTTGGAATTGTCCGTTTTTTTTCGTACCTTTGCAAAGAAAATTTTTCGTATAAAACAAGAAATGGAAGAAATACAAAATCAGGAAAGTAATTACACCGGCAGTAGTATTCAAGTCCTCGAGGGACTTGAGGCTGTGCGCAAGCGTCCAGCGATGTACATCGGTGATATTTCAGAAAAAGGACTTCACCACCTCGTAAACGAGACAGTCGATAACTCTATCGACGAGGCAATGGCAGGATTCTGTACCGACATCGAGGTTACGATAAACGAAGACAACTCTATCACCGTTCAGGACAATGGCCGTGGTATTCCAGTTGACGAGCACCCAAAGATGCACAAGTCAGCCCTTGAGGTTGTAATGACCGTGCTCCACGCAGGTGGTAAGTTCGACAAAGGCTCATACAAGGTATCTGGCGGTCTTCATGGTGTAGGTGTAAGTTGTGTGAACGCACTTTCCACTCACATGCTCTCACAGGTTTTCCGTGACGGCAAGATCTATCAGCAGGAATATGAGAAGGGTAAGCCTCTCTATGACGTGAAGATAGTAGGTGAGACAGACAAACGCGGTACACGCCAGCAGTTCTGGCCTGATGGAAGCATCTTTACTACAACGACATACAAGTACGAGATTATTGCCCGCCGTATGCGCGAGCTTGCTTTCCTCAATGCAGGAATCAAGATTATCCTCACCGACATGCGTCCGGAGGCAGACGAGGAAGGCAATATCCCAGAGGACTGGAAACCTAAGACCGAAGTGTTCCACGCTCAGGATGGTCTGAAGGAATTTGTCCGCTACGTTGACCGTCACCGCACTCACCTCTTCGATGACGTCATCTATCTGAAGACAGAAAAGGCTGGTGTTCCTATCGAGGTTGCAATCATGTACAACACCGATTACTCAGAGAACATCCACTCTTACGTAAACAATATCAACACCATCGAGGGTGGTACCCATCTTCAGGGTTTCCGTACAGCCCTTACACGTACTCTCAAGGCTTACGCCGACAATGACCCTGCTCTTGCAAAGCAGATTGAGAAGGCAAAGATTGAGATTTCAGGTGAGGACTTCCGCGAAGGTATCACAGCCGTTATCTCAGTAAAGGTTGCAGAACCTCAGTTCGAGGGTCAGACAAAGACAAAGCTTGGTAACTCAGAGGTTGCAGGTGCTGTTCAGCAGGCAGTTGGCGAGGCTCTCACAAACTACCTTGAGGAGCATCCAAACGAGGCAAAGAAGATTTGCGAAAAGGTGATTCTCGCTGCTACCGCCCGTATTGCAGCACGCAAGGCTCGTGAGAACGTACAGCGAAAGAACCCAATGACCGGCGGCGGTCTCCCTGGCAAGCTTGCAGACTGCTCTTGCCGTGATCCAAAGCAGACAGAGATATTCCTCGTCGAGGGTGATTCCGCAGGTGGTTCTGCAAAGCAGGGCCGCGACCGTAACACTCAGGCTATCCTTCCACTTCGTGGTAAGATCCTTAACGTGGAGAAGGTACAATGGCACAAGGTGTTCGAGTCAGAGTCTGTAAACATCATTCTTCAGGCTATCGGTGTACGTTTCGGCATTGACGGTTCTGACACCAAGGAGGCTAACATCGAGAAGTTGCGCTACGACAAGATCATCATCATGACCGATGCCGACGTCGATGGTTCTCACATCGACACTCTGATAATGACGCTCTTCTTCCGCTTCATGCCACAGGTGATTCAGGAGGGACACCTCTACATCGCTACTCCACCACTCTACCAGTGTTCTTACAAGAACGTTAAGGAGTACTGCTACACAGAGGAAGACCGACTTCGCTTCATCGACACATACTGTCAGGGCAATGCAGACGACACCAAACTGCACACCCAGCGATACAAAGGTCTTGGTGAGATGAATCCAGAGCAGCTCTGGGACACCACTATGAATCCGGAATCACGTCTGCTTAAGCAGGTCACAATACAGAATGCAGCAGAGGCTGACGAGATTTTCTCAATGCTGATGGGCGATGATGTAGAGCCACGTCGCCAGTTCATCGAAGAAAACGCAACATACGCTAACATTGACGCATAACAAGAATGCATAGCAAAAGGTATATATTGTTCCTGACTATAGTCCTTGCAGTTATATCCTCTGTAAGGACTTGGGCAGGAACATACCTTTTCCACCCGTCAGCATTTCCACAGGAGCAGGTCTGGTTTCAATGTCCTTTCCAGAGCAACGACGAAAGTTCGGACAGGATATATCTGAGACTTTCAACGACAGGCTACGTACTTCCATATATAAACGGCAGAATAGCCATAAAGGCTTCTATATGGCCTTCAAGGCCGATGAACAGGGAAGGAATAGCAGAGAGTGTGATTGACGTTACCAGGCTCGTTAAAAAGGGGGATAACGTCATAGCCTTGTGGTATGCTCCGATAGTAGGACAGATGCAAGTGCCTTGCGGTATGGTTTCCGCGGAAATCTACGTTCAGCACAAAAGAAAGACTGAGGTGTTATGTGACAACCGATCCAAATGGATGTGCCATCTCGCCCCTGCGCTGACAAAATTCAACGGAGAGGATTTTGATGCCACATATAAATACAACAACATTTGGAAGACAAAACAAGATTTCGGCATAGACTGGATTCCTGCGACCGTCGTAGAGCCAAAAACTAACTATCCAATCATTCCTAACAAAGGATTAAGGCCTTACAAGATGGTCGTTCCACAGAGACAAGTGGTAACAGATTCTATTGCAACTTATTATTTTCCAGAAACTGTAAGTGGGCAGTTAAGGGTAACATTGAGAGGAGTAAGGAAAGGTGACGTTCTTCGCATCAACGGCATGAAGTACAAGTGCCGAGGGGGAAATGATGAACAGTTCTTCACGCGATTCTCAACAATAACTGCCAACAGAATAGAGATAACGGGAGAGGGCAAACGAATGCCTTCATCCACGAATATAGAACTAATCCAACTAATTGAAAAATAGCATTTATGAACAAAATCGAAACCGTAAGCCTCGATCGTCTCAGAGAGAGCCATGAAATTCCAAGTATAGGAGATGATCTCCTACTCTTCGAAGAAATCCAGATGCTTCCACAGCTGGATGAACCAAGACGTATGAATTGTATCATCATCGGTGTATGTACCGATGGAGAAGGGGGCTATACTCTCAACGAGAGTAAGTATTCAATCAAGCCAGGTGACGCTCTTATCCTGACTGAGGGCCAGATCGTAAACGAGATCTGGATGAGTGATGACGCAAAGGGCTATGCCATGCTCATTTCAAGAAGTTTCATTGACGAAATCTTCAAGGAGCTACGTGACATGAGCAGTCTTTTCCTACTTGCACGCGAGCATCCAATATTCCCTCTGAACTCAAACGAGCTCACGAAACTGAAAGAGTATGTTGAGCTAGTCAAGGAACGCCTGAACGAAGAAGACTATCGTTTCAGGAAGGAGGTTGTAAGACTTCTTATAATTGCAATGATCTACGACATTGGTACTGCCATCATGCGAGTTATGAACCATGAGGGTCATGAGGTCGTAAATACCAAGGCAAAGAGATGCTTCGTACAGTTCATACAGCTTGTAGAACAGCATTTCAAGAGCGAAAGAAGGGTTAGCTGGTATGCAGGTCAGATGGGTCTTACTCCAAAATACCTCTCTGAAATCATCAGCACAACAAGTAAGCGTACTCCAAACGACTGGATTGACAAATACGTTACAACCGAAATCCGCAATCAGCTCAGCAATACGAATAAGAAGATCAGCGAGATTGCAGATGATCTCAATTTCCCAAGCCAGTCATTCCTTGGAAAGTACTTCCGTGAAAACGTAGGAATGAGTCCTTCTGAGTACAGAAAGAAGAAGTAAAGCCAATCGGCTCTACCTCCAAAGTAATTCCAAAATAAGTCCGCTCTATCTCCATTATATAAATGAAGGTAGAGCGGAATTGTTTTTTCTTCGTTATAAGCATGCGAAAGATTGCATGCTACTTGCCATTTTTCCCCTTTTCTTCTGCAAGTACGAAATCAAGCTGCTTCTTTTCGAGATTTGCCTTTGCAACCTTAATACGGAGCTCGTCACCAAGTTGATAGGTGTGATGGCGACGGCGACCGATAAGGCAGTAGTTCTTCTCGTCGAACTCGTAGTAGTCATCATCAAGATCCTCGATGCGCACCATGCCTTCGCAATGGTTCTCGTCAATCTCGCAATATACGCCGTAGCTTGTGATACCTGAGATATGGGCATCAAACTCATATCCGATGTACTGACTCATGAACTCCACCATCTTATACTTGATAGAGTCGCGCTCGGCATTGGCTGCTATCTGCTCCATCTCGCTTGAATGTTCGCAAAGCTCCTCGTACTTATCCTTATTGGCTGACTTTCCTCCCTGCTCATAGCGTGTGAGAAGGCGGTGAACCATTGTGTCAGGATAACGACGGATAGGTGATGTGAAATGGGTATAGTAGTCGAATGCGAGTCCGAAGTGTCCGATGTTATGAACAGAATACTTCGCTTTCATCATTGCACGGAGGGCAACGAGCTGGATGACATTCGACTCCTTCTTACCCTCAACGCTATCCATGAGCTGATTGAGAGAACGAGCCGTAGCACCCTTTGTGCCTGTACTCTTCATCTTATATCCGAACTTTGCAACGAATGACTTGAGGGTTTCGAGCTTCTGTGGATCTGGATCGTCGTGAACACGATAAGGCAATGTCTTGGCAACCTTACCCTTTGCCACACGACCAACACTCTCGGCTACAGTACGGTTGGCAAGTAGCATGAACTCCTCAATGAGTTTGTTGGCGTCCTTTGAACGCTTGAAATAGCAGCGGATAGGCTTGCCTGTCTCGTCGATGTCGAAACGCATCTCCTCACGATCGAACTTCACGGCACCATTCTTGAAACGCTGGGCACGGAGGAGCTTGGCAAGACGGTCGAGGGTAAGTAGGAGATAGGCATTCTCACCCTTCAACTCACCCTTAGCCTCTTTTTTCTCGATTTCATCGGCATCAGCCATAGGAAGTTCTGGCAACTCAACATCTGGGTTAGGGTTGAGATTGGCGTTGAGAATCTCCTGTACTTCCTCGTAGGCATAGCGACGATTGCTTCGTATCACTGTGTGGACGATGCGGTATGACTTCACCTTTGCCTCGTTGTCGAGATTGAAGATAACGGAGTATGCTAGCTTATCCTCGTCAGGACGAAGTGAGCAGATATAGTTACAAAGTCGTTCAGGAAGCATAGGGATGGTACGATCTACAAGATAGATACTTGTGGCACGTTCCTTAGCCTCCTTGTCGATTACAGAACCTTCTGTTACATAGTGGCTGACATCAGCGATATGCACACCGACTTCCCATTGTCCGTTGTCAAGACGCTTAATACTGAGTGCATCATCAAAGTCCTTGGCATCGTGAGGGTCAATAGTACAGGTGAAGACATTGCGGAAATCCTCACGACGCGCGATTTCATCGGGTGTAATCTCATCGCTAATCTTGTCGGCTGCATCTTCCACAGCCTTTGGGTATTTGTATGGAAGTCCATACTGGGCAAGAATAGTGTTCATCTCAGCATCGTTGTTGCCCTGCTTTCCAAGGACATCAACGACACCTGCAACAATGCTTCTGTGCTCTGCATCAGGCCATTCTATTACCTTTACAACGGCTCTATCACCATCCTTTGCATCCTTCAATTTACGCTTTGGGATAAAGATGCTAACGGTCATTGGATCGGTTGGTACGAGGTAGGTAAGTTCGCGGTCTGCCTTGATAACACCGACAAACTGATCCTTTGCCCTTTTGATAATCTCGATAACCTGTGCCTCTCGGATATGCTTTGCACGTCGTGCCATCATTGACACCTTGACACGGTCGCCGTTGAGAGCCCACATGGAGTTACGCTCAGCCACGAAGATTGGCTTGTCAGAACCATCAGGCAAGAAAGAGCACTTACCATTGAACTTGGTAATGAAAGTACCTTCAAGGACTGAACCGCTCTCGTTAAGCTTGTAGGAGTTCTCACTTGCACGAGACAGGAAGTCATCCCATGTCATCTCCTCAAGCACGTCAATAGCAAGCATCTTCAACGGATGAGTGTCGAGATGGCATTTATGGAATATCTCTTTGAATGAATATGCCTTACTTGGATTCTCGCGGAAGAACTCTTCCAGCAGAGCAGCCATTTGTTTCTTGTTTAGCCTTTTACCGGCTTTCTTTCCTTTGCCCATAGTTGATGAAATTGTTTAGTGGTATAGCCCCTAACCCCAACCCTTCCCCCGCTCGGGGGAAGGGAGTAGATAGTATTTCTAATTAAACTTCTTATCGCAAAACGTAGCGAAAAAATTGTAACTACTCCCTTCCCCCGAGCGGGGGAAGGGGAGGGGTTAGAGGCTTTAATACTATTTTATGCTGCAAACATACGAAATAAAATCGAGAATAGGTAATTTTTGGATGTTAATTTTTTATTAATTTGCCAATAGTGCGATTTTTATGGCAATTACATTGTAAAATGAAGAATTATTTTCGTATCTTTGCACGAAATTTATTATAACATTATGAAAATTCTAATCACTGGAGCATCGGGCTTCATTGGCAGTTTTATAGTAGAGGAGGCTTTGAGTCGCGGACTTGAGGTATGGGCTGCTGTGCGTAAGAGTACCAACAGGAAATACCTGAAGGATGAGCGTATCAATTTCCTTGACCTTAACCTTGGGGATGAAGAGCTGTTGAAGACTGCACTTGCTGATCATGCCTTCGACTATGTGGTACATGCGGCAGGTGCAACCAAGTGTATCAAGGCAGAGGATTTCTTCAAGGTGAACACAGAGGGCACTAAGAACCTCGTGAATGCGTTGAAGGCAACCAATCAGCCAATGAAAAGGTTCGTTTACCTATCATCGCTGAGCGTGTTTGGTGCTATTCGTGAAAAGATGCCACATACAGAGATTCTTGATACTGATACTCCACAGCCTAATACGGCATACGGAAAGAGTAAGTATGAAGCTGAGAAATGGCTCTTTCAGCAAAAGGATCTTCCATTGGTGATACTTCGTCCGACAGGTGTGTATGGCCCTCGTGAAACCGACTATTTCCTTATGGCGAAGAGCATCAAGGGGCATAGCGACTTTGCCGTAGGATATGACCGTCAGGATATCACCTTCATCTATGTAAAAGATTTGGTACAGGCTGTTTTCAAGTCTATGGAGCACGATGAATGCGTTGGAAAAGCGTATTTCCTGAGTGATGGTGATGTGTATGAGTCTGTAACTTTCTCTGACCTTATCCAGAAGGAACTTGGCATTAAGTTCCTTATCCGCATCAAGGCTCCTGTATGGGTTCTGAGGATAGTAACGGCCGTTGGTGACCGTTGGATGAAGATGACGGGCAAGATGAGTGCGCTGAATAATGATAAGTTCAATATACTGAAACAGCGTAACTGGATGTGCGATATCACTCCTGCAAAGCGTGATTTAGGTTTCAAGCCAGAGTATAATCTTGAGCGTGGCGTTAAGGAGGCTATCGCATGGTATAAGGCTAACGGTTGGTTGTAAATGGGTAAGAATAATAATAAATTGTCAGATTTGTTTCTGAAAAGTGGTGAGAAGAAACCGATGAAATGGCTGTTTCCAGTGGAAATAGGCATGGTTATCTATGCAATTTTCACCTTGTTCGTCATCTTCTTCACTTCTACGTCATTGTCAAATCCAGAGGCATTGATATGGTGGCGCGTCAGAATTGTATTGCTTACCATAGCATTATGGCTCGTATATAGGGTGTGGCCTTGCAGGGCTATGGCTTTTGCGCGTATAGGACTGCTTCTGGTGACATTGAGTTGGTGGTATCCTGACACCTATGTGCTAAACTGCCATTTTGAGAACCTTGACCATGTGTTTGCCAACTGGGATCAGAAGCTATTCGGATTTCAGCCAGCACTCCTTTGGAACAAGGCATATCCAAGCCATATAGTATCAGAGCTGATGGCAATGGGTTATTCGCTGTATTTCCTTATGTTCGTTTCGCTAACAATCTATGTATTTTTCAAGCGATACGAGGACTTCCAAAAGGTGTCATTCATTCTGATAACTTCGTTCTTCGTGTATTACGTGGTATTCGTGCTGTTTCCTGTTGCCGGTCCACAGTATTACTATCTCGCAGTAGGAGTGGATGAGATTGCAAAGGGGAACTTCCCTGAAGTTGGTAATTACTTTGCCAATCATACAGAAGCTCTTCCTGTTCCTGGTATGGAAGGTGGGTTTTTCCGTGAACTTGTACAGAAAGCCCATGCAACAGGAGAACGTCCAACGGCTGCATTTCCAAGTTCTCATGTCGGTGTTTCTACACTTGTTATGATCATCGCCCTCTGGCTAAAGGAATGGAAGTTCGCACTTATCTGGGCTATACCTTGGATTTTCCTTTGCATGAGTACTGTGTATCTCCTTCCACACTATGCTGTCGATGCAATCGCAGGTTTCTTCAGCGCTATAGCCGTGTTCTTCCTGCTGAAGTTTACGTGGGATAAAACGCAAGCTTAAAGTTAAGAGTGAAAAGTGAAGAGTGAAGAATTTAAGTTAGCTTTTATTGCAAAAGACAACATACTGTCCAAAACGGCAATACATACTTAAATTCTTCACTCTTCACTTTTCACTCTTAACTCTCAATTACAACTGTCCCGACTCTACCTGACGCACAACCCTTTCCGTAAGGCGATCTACTCCATTTGGATCATAGGATTTCTTGAGGCTTGCGCCAAGAACCCAGGCAAAGGCTTGATAGAAACCAGCACGAGTAGGTCCAAAGAAAACCTGAACAAGCTCATAGCTGGAGGAGTTGGTTTCTCTGTATATAAGTTTTATGAGGAGCTTACCTTGAGAATACGTGAGTTTCTTCATTCGAGGCTTGTACTCCGCCATAAGGCTTTTCTCCACATATTTCATGTGTTCCTTGCGAGCCTTATCATCAGGAAGTGTCTGGAGATACTCGTAAGTCTCAAGTACTGCACGATTCACTTCCTTGGCAATAGGAAGTACTTTCTTTACGTTATAGACAAGACGATTATATGCTTTTCGCTGGCGTTCATCCTTGAAATCAATAGGACCATAGACATACACGTTGTTCATCTCAACATACTGGATGCTGTCACCATTATCAAAGACCTTAGATACACGAACCATTGGCACGAACGTCGGACTGTCCATGTCAACAACGCGATCCTCCGGATTGATTTTTTTCTCCTTCTGAGCATAGGCAGAGAAGGACAGGACGCATAGTGTTAGTGATATGAAGAAACGTGAAAATCTCATTTCGAAAGACAAAATTACTGATATTTTCGCTAATTCAGTACTTTTCCATTCATTATTTAATTATTATTAGCACGCAGACAAAGAAGAAAAGCCTAATAATATTTTGTTTTTTAGCTGATTTGGTGTAACTTTGCAGTCGAAAAGTGGCCTCTCCCCCCGCCCTCCCCCGTAGGGAGGGAGCCGGAAGGCGAAAAAGACGCTCGAAAATCTATAATTAAAAATGAATCATATTATTTCTCGCATCACACGATGCACAACTGTAGTAGCAATGGTAATGGCTTTTGCCTCTTGCCAACAGAATAAATTCCATGTGACAGGTAATATTACCGATGCACAGGATTCCGTACTTTATTTCGAGAACATGAGCCTTGATGGTCCTGTCATCATTGACTCTGTTAAACTCTCGTCTGATGGCAGTTTCGACTTCTCAGGTGACAAGCCTTCAGCTCCTGAGTTCTATCGTCTTCGTATCAAGAGCAATATCATAAACGTGAGCATTGACTCTACAGAGACAGTAGAGTTCAAGGCATCTTACCCAACAATGGCTGTGAAGTATGAGGTCAGCGGTTCTGATAACTGTACAAAGATTAAGGAACTGTCACTTATGCAAATCAACCTGCTCAATCAGGCTATTGCCCTTAACAAGAACAACTCTCTTGGCATGAAGGAGGCTTCTGACAGCATAGAAAAGCTCGTTTTGGCTTATAAGGAGAAGGTGAAGATGAACTATATCTTCAAGGAACCAAACAAAGCCTACGCTTATTTTGCCCTTTTCCAGGCTCTCGGCAACCGACTTATCTTCAATCCGCATGAGAGTGTAGAGGATATGCGTGTATTTGGTGCTGTTGCTACAAGCTGGGATACTTATTATCCAGAGGCTGAGCGTGGCAAGAACCTTCACAACATCACTATCGAGGGCATGAAAACTCAGCGTATTCTTCAAGCTAAGCAGAGTGTCAATATTGACCCTTCAAAGGTGACAGTTGCAGATATCATCGATATTCCTTTGGTTGACAACCACGGCAATCGCCGTTCACTTACAGAACTAAAGGGTAAGGTGGTGCTTCTCGACTTCCACGCTTTCTCTGCTCCTAACAGTACACAGCGTATCATGCAACTTCGCGAGATCTACAACAAATATCACGCTCAGGGACTTGAAATCTATCAGGTATCAGTAGATCCTGATGAACATTTCTGGAAGACTCAGACCGCTGCCCTTCCTTGGATTAATGTTCATGATCCTAATAATCTTCAGTCTGAGTATCTTGGACGATATAATGTACAGAGCATTCCAACATTCTTCCTTATCAGTCGTGCAAATGCCCTCCACAAGCGTGATGCACAAATTAAGGATCTGGATGCAGAGATTAAGAGTCTTCTTGCCAAGTAAAATTTGACAAACATAACAGTTCCATATACTGACGGCACCTTTGTTCCTGTACCTTGTGCAGCTACAATAGGTCATTTCGATGGGGTACATCTGGGTCACCAGCATGTACTCCGTCGCCTTTGTGAGCTTGCAAAAAAGAGGGGATTGGCGCAATCTATGGCAATCTCATTCGACCGTCATCCTCGCACAGTGTTTGACAAGGATTTTATTCCAAATATGCTCACCACCGTTGATGAACGAAGACTGATAATGTCACAAGTTGGCGTGGATGTCTGTGCTATACTGCGCTTTGACAAAGAGATGGCCTCAATGTCGGCAGAGGACTTTATGAGGGAAATTCTCCGTGATCAGCTTGGCGTTCGCCTTCTGCTTCTTGGCTATGACAATCGTTTCGGCAGGAAGAACAAGGACGAGGGCTTTGAGGACTATGTGCGATATGGCAAGGCTATCGGTATTGAGGTGATAGAATGTGATCCTTTCGAGATTGCAAACGGCAAGTGCGTGTCATCTACATTGGTAAGGGAATTACTTGCCGATGGCAGGGTTGACGAGGCTGCAGAATGTCTAGGCCATCGTTATAGCGTTGAAGGAACTGTTGTTGAGGGCTATCACGAAGGTAGGAAAATAGGCTTTCCGACTGCCAATCTTAATATTGATCCGCTGAAGATAATACCTGTTGGTGGAGTCTATGCCGTAAAGGTAAGGGTTGAAGGTGATATGCAGTTACACCATGGAATGATGAACATAGGTCATCGTCCAACATACGGTTTGAACGAACTGACTCTTGAAACGAATATATTCCGCTTTCGTGAGAATATCTACGGAAAGAAGATTCGTGTGGAGTTCTGCAAGAAACTGAGGAATGAGCGTCGTTTTGATACAATAGCAGAGCTTGCCAGACAACTCTCGGAAGATGCGTTTGAGGCAAATAAATATCTCATGCACCCTGACGCCTTGCCTTTGACAAGAAGAAGGTTTTTCAGAGCAAACGCCAATCTCTAATCACTAATCTCTAAACCCTAATCACTAAACTCTAAACTCGCAAATGAAACACGCTTTAATCTATGTTGGATTTTTCTTAATATGTCAGGCATTATCGGCATTATTGGTAAAATTCGCTATTCTGCCTTTCTTTACAGGGGCGGATTACGATACAGTCGTTTTACATACAGTATTAAGTTCCATCCTTTATTCAATAATAACACTCGTAACCTTCATAGGCTTGAAATGGTGCCCTGTTTCGGGCAACTACATTAGTTCTAAGCCTATGGAAGTATTAGGATTGCTATCCCTGCTTTCCCTGGCTCTTATCCTTCCATCCACATGGACACTTGAACTTCTACCAGATAAATGGACGAAGGATTTACTTGCAGAAACATTCGACAAACTGCTTAAAAGTCCAGAGGGATATATCGTTATAGGTATTGCAGCTCCATTAGTGGAAGAGGTGGTTTTTCGTGGTGCAATACTTCGTGCACTCTTGAAATGGATGAAGAATAGTTTCGGTGAACTCACAAAGCAGAAAGCATGGATAGCAATCGCTATTTCTGCCTTATTCTTTTCTGTGATACATCTCAATCCTGCACAGATTCCTCATGCATTCCTGGGCGGATTATTGCTTGGATGGCTGTACTATCGCACAGGAAGCATCATTCCAGGATGCATTTTCCATTGGATTAATAATTCCGCTGCATTCTTGATAGCGTGGATGTTTCCTAATGTCAGAACAGATGCTAAGCTCATTGAATATTTTGGAGGAAACGAAACTGCTCTCATCCTATCTGTTGTCATTTCAACTATTGTTGCAATTCCATGTATCTTGCAACTTAATCGCATAATGAAGGAAGCGTAACTTTCTCAATTTCATTCGCATAGCCTTGATTTACAATAATTTCAGCATCGAAAGATTGACAATTCTTCGGTGCTGAAATTATTTTTTTTGTAACTTTGCACCCGAAAAAAATAAAAACGTGCGCCAGTCTTTGGGCTGACACGCACTATACATCTAACTGACTATACTTAATACGATGACATTATGATGGATAACAGCAATAACCAGAAAAGAATAGAAATAAAACTTCAGCGTCAGTTGAACAAGCTTGTCTTGCCTATTCTGCTTGAGACCCTCCTCACCTTCCTTCTTGGTGGTGTGGATACTTTTATGTTGTCTCAGCATAGTGATGATGCTGTGGCTGCTGTAGGAATGGACAACCAGATTCTGCAACTTGTATTCCTTCTTTTCACGATTATCAATGCTGGTACATCGGTGCTGTGCTCTCAGTATTTTGGTGCAAAGTTGCAGGATCGCTTTGTCAAGGTAAGTGGAGTGGCTCTTATGCTCAATCTCACTATGGGCTTAATGTCGAGTTTGTTGCTCTTCCTCTTTGCAGAGCCTGTGCTTTTGTTAATGGGACTTCGTCCAGAACTTATGATTTATGGAAAACCATATCTCCAGATAGTAGGCTCTCTTGCCTTTGCGCAAGCTATAACTACAACCATTAGTGCTATTCTCCGAGCTGCAAACAAGCCGATCTATCCTATGCTTGTCATTGTGGTGGTGAATATCCTTAATATCATCGGCAACTATACCCTTATATTCGGTAAGTTTGGTATGCCTGCCCTTGGTGCAGAGGGTGCCGCAATCTCAACAAGTATCTCGCGTACGGTCTCTATGCTTATGCTTATCGTGATGCTTAACCGTAAGCTTATACCAAGTTTCCCATTGCGCTTGTTCCGTCCGTTCCCTGTTTCTGAGATGCGAAAGCTCTTGAAGATCGGACTTCCTTCTGCCGGTGAGAATATATCCTATAACCTTCAGCAGCTAACCATCATCTATTTCATAAATATGATAGGCAATGAGGCTCTCACGGCTCGTATCTATGTTGGAAACGTGGTGATGTTTGTATATCTCTATGCCATCTGCATAGCACAGGGAAGTTCTATCATGGTGGGGCATCTGACTGGCGTAGAGAAGACTCAGGCATCTTATGTCATAGGTAAGTTTGCATGGCATAGAGGAGCTATTATAACCCTTACATTCTCGGTATTATGTGCATTATGCGGACCTTTCATTGCCAATTCACTTACGGACAATGAGGAAATCGCCACCCTTGTATGCTGGTGTTTCTGGGTGGACGTATTGCTTGAGGTCGGAAAATGCATCAATATATGGGCTACAAACACGCTTCGTGCAACGGGCGATATATTCTTCGCATTCTATCTTGGAATCATCGTACAGTGGCTTGTAGGAGTAGGTTTCGGCTATCTTTTCGGTATTGTATTCGGCTTTGGACTTATCGGAATGTGGTTCGCCTTTGTGCTTGATGAGAATATCCGAGGTGCTATCTTCGTTTCACGCTGGAATAGCTTCAAGTGGGCAAACAAGGGGTTTGTGAAATAGACAAATTGCATCAAAACATAAAAAGTTTCGATCTGTACGATTGTAAAAACAAGTACATTCTGCATTCAGAAAAAACTTTTTCGCGAAAACCCTACACCCCTACACCAGCACCTCATGTATTCCATTTAGTCTCAATAATTTACAGCAATTTCAAATATACGCAAACCCTACACCTACCCTACACCACCCCTACACCCTTTTCTGCATTTGTAATGCAGAAAAATGAATAAATGAATAGTGAATAATGTATTTAGTATTTGAAGCGTTCATTTACTATCTAAATTACACATTATCAATTAACCTGAATTTCTAAAAAATTCAGGTTCGGGTGTAGGGTTGGTGTAGGGTTGGTGTAGGGTTTGCGTATATTTGAAATCCTTGTAACGAACTAACATTCTGTACGTTACACAGGGTGCTGGTGTAGGGGTGTAGGGTTATCGCGAAAAAGTTTTTTCTGGACTCATTTTTCCCCTTTTCATTTTTCATTTGCTTCAGGTTCGCTTCTCCTTCGCTTGTAATCCGCTTCTAATCCCATTCTAATCCCTTTCATAGAATAGGCAAAAAATGGGATTTGCAACGGAATTACAACGGCTTTACTACTTACTAAGGAAGATGAACAACATATTACAACAAAAAAATATCATCGTAAGGGAACAAATCAGATTTTTTTGCGTCTTATAAATGTAAGCCAATGGTAAAATGACTTATGGAGATTAGAAATGAATAAAGAAGATTTCAGCAAAATAGCGCAACATTTGAGACCGGGCATTGTCTCTGTCAGTCTTCGCTTCTTGAAAGATGAAGCGGAGGCTGAAGATAATACCCAGGATACTCTGCTCAAATTGTGGATGATTAAAGACAGACTGCATGAGTACAAGTCGGTCGATAGTCTCGCCATTGCTATCTGCAAGAATCTATGCATTTCAAAGATAAGACGACGGAAGATTATTCCCATTGAACTTGATGAGGAAATTGCGATTGTCAATGAATATAATGCCCAGTCGCAGCTCGAAGACAAAGAGAACTCCGGATGGTTGGCAGAAAAGATCGATGGACTGCCAGCATCACAGATGCAGATCCTGAAAATGAGCCAACAAGAAGGCTTGAGCAATAGCGACATAGCCTTGATTCTTGGAATAAACGAAACGACTGTGCGAACTGCTATTTGTAAAGCACGAAAATCACTGTTAGACAAATTAAAGAAAAGAATATGAATATAGATAACATATACCAACTCCTTGACCGATATATGGAAGGTGAGAATACACAGGAGGAGCTTTGCATATTGAAGAAATTCTTCAAGGAATGCAACAATCTGCCTGACGATCTTCTTCCTTATAGAGATATGTTTGATATTCTCGAAACTCCACTACCAGTACCAACTGATAAGGAATTAGAAGCATTCTGTAAAGTTAATAAAGTGGAGGCAATTTGTGGAGAAAAAGACAATCTGCAAAAGGGTACGACCAAAGTAGAATTAAAACCAAAGATAAATTGGTGGAAATATGTAGGTATAGCTGCGGTTCTTGCTATTGTCTTTTTGTTTTCTTCGAAAGTGGCTTTTGATAGCAACAATGAAATAAATGTAGTTGCACAAAAAAAGCATGTCAAAAAGAAGGATGTTGATAAAAGCATAAATGAAACAAAGAGAGATACCGTTATGAATCCTCTGAAAAGTGAGCGTGCAATTCAGCGAACACCTCGGTATGATATGGCAAAAGCAAATGCCAAGAGAAGGCAGAACCTCGATTATCATACAGAGGAAGTACAGAACATAGAAGAAACTGTCGATGTGGCAGAAGCATCTGACACATTCAATGAAGAGGAGATGCGTAAACTGATAGCGAACTTACAGAAAAGACAAGGTTTCAGTCTCTCGGAACTGGAAAAAGAAATCAAAGAAAAGGGCGAAGCGTTTACGAATGACGTATATAATGAAATCGCTTCTTCCACTGATTATTAACTACTTAACAACGTCTTTATATGAAAAAGATATTATCATTAATAGCTGTGCTTGCTTTGTTTGCTCAAGGTATGGCGCAGAATAAAGAAATAATAGATATGTTTCATTCCCTGGCTCAAAAAACAGGGGATGTTAAGTACGAGCGTCAAGGCACGATTGATAACTATACTGAAAGCTACTTATGTGCTAAGTGGCTTTCACCATCCAATGAATTCGATCGCCAACAGGCAGAGGAACTTGTGTCTTTTATTTGTCCTATACTGACGAGACAAATGCCAAAAGCCAAGAAACTCTATCATTATGAAGTACACGATCAGGGAGTTGACACCGTGAAATACACTATGCAGTTTGAGTTAGAAAGTAGAGATAGTAGCTGGGTGTATTGGGGAGCAACTGAAGCTTCTCCCGAATATCTCATCTTCAAATACGAAATTCCCACTGATTTGCTTTTTCCAAACTTTATCATCAATTACGATAGAAAAAATACAATTGAAAAAAAAGCTACGGAAACCTTAAATGGAAACAAGGAAGCTGTACACAACTGTCTGGCATCTTTTATTCTGTCAAAACAGAGTCTTAGGCCCAAAACATATCCAATAAGATATGAATTTAGCAAGGAGTTAACTTGGGAGGAAAGAAACAACTTATCTTTAGAAAAGATGCGTATGGAATATGTGTATGATTCTGTTACACATGTAATTCAGACTGGCACTCACTATTTCATTCCATCCGACTCATTGAATACAATCAAAATGTACAAAGAGTTAGGAGATTATTTCCTATCATTTATGAATGAAAGAGAACACGAATGGTATTTCTTTAGAGAGAACCTGGCCCCTATTTACCAATTAGACTTTGATTTCACAGTTGAAGGTTCATTAATGGAATTTCATACCTTTGCGAAAAGAAATCCTTATTTTATCCTTGCAACTGTAGATAAACGCGGACTTCACATATTGGAAATTATCTCTAACAAGGATTTCCTATATTACCCGGATTTCTGGAAAAACATTAACAATATGACAGATACAAAGATCAAGTGGAATAAGGATTTCCCTTTGTCGAAAGACTAAAATAACGCGAGTTCAATGAATTACACCCACTCGTATTTAGCTGAAAAACACATAGTTGAAGAAGCTCTGAAAGAGCGGCACCTAATAGCGAAGGGCGTAAGCCCTGGATATATAGACATTATTTAGGGTGTGAGGTCTGAAGGACCGACACCTATCATATTTATTAGGTGTCGCACCTACGGCGCTCACTAAAAAAACATCATCATAGGTAGCACTTACGTACTACCCTATTAGGTATCGCTCTTTCAGAGCTAATTCGTTGAGCTCACGTTAAACCCAAATCGGTCATTAAAAATTCTCTCCATACCTTTTTCTAATGACCGCCATTAGAAAATTGCTGTTATATTTGGTTGTCTCACAGTAATTTACTGTCTTTACCACGCAAAAAAAACATGTACGGCTATGATGCGTGACTATGATATAAAGTTCGTGAACAAAGAAATCACTCCCTTTGGAGGTCTCTCCCTGTTTCTGAAGATGCTTGAGAAATGCCACTTCGGAGAGCAACTTGAGAAATGTGGACTTCCCTCTCAAGGCTCCAACAGGGGCTACAAACCGTTACAGCTCATATTGGGACTGTTCGCTGGTGTTTGGTGCGGTGCAAGCCGTTTCGGACAACTTGACGCAGTACGTTATGACACAGCCCTGTGCAATCTTCTGGGATGGGAGCGTGGAGCAGACCACAGGGCTTACCAGCGCCATCTCAACAAGTTCTCGCAAGCCATCAACCAGCGTGTGTTTGGCGAGTTGTTCAAATGGTTCTTTTCCGAGCTGACATTTGACAACTATACGCTTGACTTTGACTCTACGGTCATAGTCCGTGAGGGTTGTCAGGAAGGGGCTGTCAAGGGATACAATCCGAAGCGCAAGGGACGCCCCTAGCATCACCCGCTACTCGCCTTCGTTTCGGATATCCGTATGATAGCGAACTATTGGCTGCGTCCCGGCAACACTTCAGCAAGTACCAACTACCTTGCCTTTCTTGAAGACACCTTGTCCAGACTTCATGGCAAGACGGTCGGACTTGTCCGTATGGATAGCGGATTTTTTTGCGAAGGATATACTTGATCATCTGGAAGAGAGGAAGTTGCGCTACATTATAGCCTGTCGGTTCAACAACCGCATCAAGTTCAGCCTGACACACGAGAAGGTCTGGACGGAGATAGCAGACGGCCTGGAAATCGCGGAAACGAGCTATCAGGCAGATGGTTGGGAGAAAGCGAGACGTATCGTCATGGTAAGGCAGGAGGTAGAGAAACGTCCCAATGCTGCAGGCAAGCAGGTAAGGCAGATGGAACTGTTTGAGGAAGAGAGTGATTTCGGGAAATACAGATACAGTTGCTTCGTTACAAACCTCACATTGCCGGCCAGGATCGTATATGATTCATATCGTGGCAGGGCAGACTCGGAGAACAGGATCAAGGAACTGAAAAACGACTTCGCGATAGACGACTTCGTATCACACAACTTTTGGGCAACCGAGGCATGTGGCAATTTCATTGTCATGGCATACAACTTTATGTCGCTGTTTCGCAACACCATGATCAACTCTGACAAAAAGAAGTTTCTCAAGACTATCCGATATGAACTTCTATCAACTCCCGCATATCTGGGAAGAACGAAGGACAAGCATGTGCTATATCTGGCGAGATCGTTGAAAACGCGAAGATCCTTCCTTATGATATGGGAAAAACTAAAGGATTTCTCATTGCCATATAGCAAAGAGAAATCCTAATGACCGATTTGGGTTAAAAATATGCACGCATATCTGCGTTTTTATCTACTAACCTTGATCCATTTTCTCAAACTCCTTGGCACAATCGGATAGCCAACCGTACCATTCCTCGCCAAAACGGCGGATAAGCGGGTCTTTGAGGAACTGCCATAGAGGCAATTTGAGTTCCCAACCCTTTTCACGAGCACATTTGCACACGCTCCATTGATTGTAGTTGAGACCTACAAGACCATTGCTGAGATTTGCCACACGGATAGGATATAGCGCACAACTGATAGGCTTGCACCAGTTAGTCTTTCCTGCCCTAAAAGCCTTCTCCGTAGCGCATAGGCAGCAATTCTTCACCACACAAGGCTTTTCCTTTGTGCCAATGTCAAGATCATCGTAATAAGTGAATACGCAGTCCTTGCCACCAACTATACTCGTGACAAGATCACCCTCCTCATCAGTATAGGCAACTCCCTGCTTGTCAATGACAGCCTGAGCCTGAGCACTTAGATCAGGCCACACTACTTCAAGGACATTCTCAAGTTCGCCTACTTCATCAAGGGTGACAGGAGCACCAGCATCACCCTCAACACAACATTCGCCCTTGCATTTCTCAAGGTCGCAACAGAAGTATTCCGTAAAAATATCAGGTGACACGATAACATCACCTATCTGTACCATTGGTAGCATTTCTACTAATTACTAATTACAAATTACGAATTACCAACGTATCTTCTCCTTACCATGCTGCTCAAGATAGGCATTGCATTGGGAGAAGTGATGATTACCAAACCACCCTCCCCTATTGGCAGAAAGTGGCGATGGGTGAACAGACTCCAGAATCAGGTGTTTCTGCTTGTCTATAAGGACTTTCTTGCTTCTTGCATATCCACCCCAAAGAATGAACACAACGTGTTCCTGAGTGTCGGAAACAGCCTTGATAACAGCATCCGTGAAGGTTTCCCAACCTTGTCTCTGGTGAGAGCCTGCCTGATGCTCACGAACAGTAAGGGTAGCGTTTAGAAGAAGTACTCCCTGCTCTGCCCATCTACGTAATGAACCATTATACATCTTCTGTCCTCTCTGGGCTGCCACCTCTGAGAGTTCTGGCACACTACCAACATCCTCCTTTACTTCCTTGAAGATATTGACGAGAGACGGAGGTAGAGGTATTCCGTCCTTTACCGAGAAGCAAAGACCTTCTGCCTGTCCTGGCTCATGATATGGATCCTGACCAAGCAGAACCACCTTTACCTTTTCAAGAGGACAAAGCGAAAAGGCATTGAAGATTTCATGTCCCGGAGGATAGCACTTGCCTGAAGCATATTCTGCCTTAACAAACTGAGTGAGTTTGACAAAGTAATCCTTATCAAACTCACTCTGTAATATTTCTTTCCAAGAATCCGCTATTTTTACTTCCATAAGCGACTTTGAAAATGAATAATGAAAAGTGAAAAATGAAAAATACACGTTACTACATTTTGTAATCTGTATTTTTCATTTATCATTTTCCATTTTATAATTTAGTCAACGATCAGGTTCTCACCTGTCATGTCAGCAGGCTTCTCCAATCCCATGATGTGGAGGATAGAAGGAGCAACGTCAGCCAGACGACCATCCTTAACAGTTGCTGAGTTGTTGTCAGTAACGTAGATGAATGGAACTGGGTTGAGAGAGTGTGCTGTGTTTGGAGTACCGTCCTCGTTGATAGCGTTATCTGCATTACCGTGGTCAGCAATGATGATAGCCTCATAACCAGTCTCCTTAGCAGCCTCGATAACGTCACGAACACAGTTGTCAACTGCGTGAACTGCCTTTGCAATAGCATTGTAAACGCCTGTATGACCAACCATGTCACCATTAGCGAAGTTTACAACGATGAAGTCATACTCATTCTTCTTGATGTTAGCAACGAGCTTATCCTTAACCTCGTAAGCTGACATCTCTGGCTTGAGGTCGTATGTAGCAACCTTTGGAGAAGCAACGAGTACACGATCCTCACCCTCGTATGGAGCCTCACGACCACCATTGAAGAAGAATGTAACGTGAGCATACTTCT
>Ga0310695_10003445_pt1 | contig 30983 bp, 20 predicted proteins | sample RumenRJG_04DNA_FD_203882 | JGI IMG/M metagenome (GOLD analysis project Ga0310695, IMG submission 203882) | Bovine rumen microbial communities from Lethbridge, Alberta, Canada - RJG_04 (v2) (version 2) | ecosystem: Host-associated > Mammals > Digestive system > Stomach > Rumen | place: Canada...
GCGGTGCCAGACGATTATCCTTACCCGAGGCGAGGGGCGCACACCCGTTCCCGAGCGCGAACGCCTGCGCCTCCTGGCGGCTCATCAGTGTACGATGTGTATCTTCCTCTCGGTCTCCCTGGCCCCGCAGGTGCAGGATGAACTGCTTGCCGGAGGCTATCCCCCCGAAACGCCCGTGGCGGTATGCCACAAGCTGACGTGGAAAGACCAGCGCATCTATCGCGGTCAGCTCCGCGAGTTGGCCGAGATCGTCAGACAGCACCAGCTCACGCTGACCACCATGATTGTCGTGGGCGAGGCCATAGACAACCGCAAGGGACTGAGCCGACTCTACGACGAACATTTCACTCATCTCTTCCGCAAGGGAGATTCCTAACGTAACCGGCAGCAGACATGATACTCATCTTCGGTGGTACCACGGAAGGACGTCTCGCAGTGGAAGTCTGCGAGCAGGCGGGCAAGCCTTATTACTACTCCACGAAAGGCGAGAGCCAGCAGGTGGAGATGGAGGCTGGCATCCGCCTCACCGGCGCTATGACGGCTGAGGATATTGCCTCCTTCTGCCGTTCGAAGGAAATCCGTTGTATCATAGATGCAGCCCATCCCTTTGCCGAGAACCTGCATCAGGCGATTGCCGAGGCGGGCCTTCCCGTAATTCGTCTCGGCCGCAACCTGGGTCGGCACATGGAGGGCGTGGAATATTGCCACGACTATGCCGATGCCGTGGAACGCCTGAGACGCGAAAGTCCTCGAAGGCTCCTGGCCCTGACAGGCGTAAACAGCATTGCGCGCTTGAAGGAGTATTGGCTCGAGCATCCCACAATTTTCCGCATCCTAAATCGTGCCGAGAGTCTGGCTGTGGCAGACGACGCTGGCTTCCCGCGCGCGTACCTTATTTATTATAGGGAGGACGGTGAACTCCCAAGCATGGAGGAGGAGAAGGAACTGATGCAGCATCTGGGCTGCGATGCCCTGCTTACCAAACAGAGTGGCGGGCAAGGTGGCTTTGAGGCAAAGGTATCCGCGGCCTTGCAGCTCGACATGAAAGTCTTTGTCATTGAGGCTCCACGCCTACCCGATACGTGGCAGGTGGTGACGGGACGTCATGGCCTGCGGCGTGCCATAGAGCACCTCATACCCGACTTTTTTCCCCTCAGAACCGGTCTCACCACTGGCGCTTGCGCCACTGCGGCCACGAAGGCTGCAGTGCTCTCATTGCTTCGTCGCGGAGTGCCTTCCGAGGTGGACTTGTCTTTGCCCGACGGTGAGATAATCTCTGTGCCGGTGTCTGTCGAGGGAGAAGGAGTGGCGTCGGTGGTAAAGGATTTCAGCGACGACCACGACGTGACACGCGGTTGCCGCATCACGTCGCACGTAGCTTATTCGCCTGCCGACCGTCACGGCGTGACATTCCTGCAGGGGAGGGGCGTGGGGCGTGTGACACTGCCGGGGCTGGGCATCCCTGTGGGCGAACCAGCCATTAACCCTACGCCTCGCGAGATGATAACTCGTGAGGTGAGAGCGCTGACATCGGCCGATGTGGACGTCGTCCTCTCCGTAGAGGGTGGTGAGGAACTGGCCGAGCGCACTTTTAACAGCCGTGTCGGTGTGGTGGGTGGCATCAGTATCATCGGCACGTCGGGCATCGTGTGCCCCTTCAGCAACGAGGCTTTTGTAGAGAGCATCGGGAGAGAACTGGAGGTGGCGCGTGCCATGGGACTGAGTGAAGTGGGCCTCGTCTCGGGCAAGCGGGGCGAGGAAGCTCTCCTGGCCGAGGAGCCCTCCTTGCGCGTGATTCATTATGGCAATTTTGTCGGCGAGGCACTTTGCAAGGCATCGCAGCTTGGTTTCCGCCGCGTAGTGCTCGGAGTGATGATAGGCAAGGCAGTGAAACTGGCCGAGGGACACCTGGACACACACTCTCACAAGGTACTGATGAACCGCAGCTTCCTGACACAGCTGGCCACGGAGGCGGGCGTGGCGGACGGCGCCGAGCGTATTGCCCGCATAACGATGGCGCGCGAGCTGTACGGGTGTATGCCCGAGGCGTTCTTCTCGCGCATTAGGGAGTTGTGTCTGGCACATTGTAGAACCGTATTCCCTTCGGGGAAACTTGAATTCCGATTAATATGCGACAATCCAGCGTAATCCTGCTGCTCGTGCTGAGCATCCCCGGGCTGGCCCTCCTGAATCTGGCCGTCGGATCGGTGGGCATACCTCTGAGTGAGGTGATGGGCATCCTGTCGGGGCACGGCTCTGAGGTGGAGGTGTGGAAGCAGATCGTGCTCCAGACGCGCCTGCCACAGACACTCACGGCGATGGCTTGCGGAGCGGGACTTTCCGTCGCAGGCCTGGAGATGCAGACGGTGTTTCATAATCCGCTGGCCGGGCCTTCGGTCTTGGGCATCAGCAGTGCCGCCAGCCTGGGTGTCGCTTTCGTCGTGCTGCTGAGCGGAACCATCGGCGGGGGCGTGATGTCGCGCTTTGGCTTCTGGGGCAATACGGCACTTACGATGGCTGCCATCTGCGGCGCTATGGCGGTGATGGCGCTTATCGTATGGCTCTCGGCAAGGGTCGAGGGCAACGTCACACTGCTCATCGTGGGTGTGCTGATCGGTTATCTGGCCAGTGCAGTCATCGGAGTGCTGAAGTATTTCTCCAGCGAGGAGGACATTCGGGCCTACGTCATCTGGGGGCTTGGCTCGTTTGCCCGTGTCACGGGCGGGCAGGTCTATGTCTTTGTGGGGCTCACCGCCCTGCTGCTTCCCCTTACGATGCTCATGGCAAAGCCGCTCAATACGCTGCTGCTCGGCGAACGTTATGCCACCAACCTGGGGCTGAACGTACGCCGTGCCCGCATGCTGGCCATTGCCTCGGCTGGTATCCTCACTGCCATCGTGACCGCCTATTGCGGCCCCATCATGTTCATCGGACTGGCTGTGCCGCATATCACTCGCGGCCTGCTCCATACCGAGGACCATCGCCTGCTGCTGCCTGGCACGCTGCTCTGTGGCATCTCGCTGGCGCTGATATGTAATGTGATTGCCCGCCTTCCGGGATTCGAGGGGGCACTTCCCATCAATTCGGTAACTGCACTCATCGGCGCGCCCGTGGCGCTGTGGGTCATCTTGGGACGTAAATGAAACGTATAATATTGATTACGGGCGGTCAGCGTTCAGGCAAGAGTCGGCAGGCCGAGGAGATGGCGCTCTCGCTTTCTCCACATCCTGTCTATATGGCCACGGCTCATGTCTGGGACGAGGAGTTTCGTCGGCGTGTGGCGGTTCATCAGGCTCGTCGTGGCAGCGAGTGGACCAATATCGAGGAGGAGAAGTTCCTGAGCCGTCATGATGTGGCGGGACGTGTGGTACTCATCGACTGCTGTACGCTGTGGGCCACCAACTTCTTCAGCGAGAGTGGGGGAGCGGACGGGCCCGATGTGGACGCTGTGCTGCGTGAGATGGAGGCTGAGTTCGACCGCTTCACGTCACAGGATGCTGTCTTCATCTTCGTGACCAACGAGATCGGTATGGGCGGTACGAGCGTCAATGCCCTGCAGCGCCGGTTCACTGATCTGATGGGCTGGTTCAATCAATATGTTGCCCGGCAGGCCGACGAGGTGTATCTCATGGTCGCGGGCCTTAAAGTGAAAGTAAAATGATACGACCGACGGATAAATCCTTTGCCCCTGTGGTGCAGGAGCGTATTGACAATCTGAACAAACCGAAAGGTTCGCTGGGACGGTTGGAGAGTCTGGCTCTCCAGGTGGCGCTGGTGCAGCACACACTCACACCCAGCCTTGAGCACCCCTGTCACATTCTCTTTGGAGGCGATCATGGAATAGAGCGTGAGGGTGTCTCTGTCTCGCCGCGTGAAGTCACATGGCAGCAGATGAAGAATTATGGACATGGTGGGGGCGGAGTGAACATGTTTTGCCGCCAGCACGGGTTTAACCTGCGGGTGGTCGATGTGGGGGTGGATTACGACTTTGACCCAGCCGAGTGTCCGCACATCATCAATTGCAAGATAGCCCATGGCACACGTAACTTCCTCCACGAGGAAGCCATGACGGAACGGGAATGGCAGCAAGCGCTGGCCGTCGGTGCGGCTCAGGTGGACGAATGCCGTGCCGAGGGATGCAACGTCATCAGCCTGGGCGAGATGGGAATCGGCAATACATCGCCCAGCAGCATCCTGATGCACCTCCTGCTGGACATTCCTCTGGCCGAATGTGTGGGTGCAGGCAGCGGACTTGATGCGACGGGCGTGCAGCATAAACGGGACGTGCTGCAGGCAGCGGTGGACCGCTTCCGTGGCGAATGGCCTGCGGGGTGCCCGGTGCCGACGCTCGTGCGCTCCTTTGCCGGGCTTGAGATGGCGGCAGCCATTGGTGCCATGTTGCGTGCGGCAGAGCATCGCATGCTCATTCTGGTGGACGGATTCATCATGACCGCCTGTATGCTTGCCGCCTCGCGGATGGACGAGGCGGTGCTGGACTATGCCGTCTTCGGCCACTGCGGTGACGAGGGAGGCCATCGACGGATGCTCTGCGCGATGAAGGCCGAGCCGTTGCTCTCGCTGGGCCTGCGACTGGGCGAGGGCACTGGTGCGCTCTGCGCCTATCCGCTCGTACAGTCGGCGGTGAATATGTTGAACGAAATGGATACCTTCTCTCATGCTCGGATTACGAAATACTTTTAAGCGCATCGTGGCCGCGCTCTGCTTCTTCACCCGCCTGCCTCTTTGGCGGCTGGCCGAGGTGGAGCCGGAGCATTATCGACATGTGGTGCCGTTGTGGCCCTTGGCCGGCGGGCTTACGGGCGGCGTGATGGTGCTCGTCTTCTGGGGTAGTACGTTGCTTGGCTGTCCGACGTCGGTCGGTGTGCTGTTGGCTCTTTGCTCCCGCGTGCTGCTCACCGGCGCTCTCCACGAGGATGGTCTGGCCGACTTCTGCGACGGCTTCGGAGGCGGCACCAGTCGTGAGCGCACGTTGCAGATAATGAAGGACTCCCACATCGGCACGTTTGGCGTGCTGTCTCTCGTGGGTTACAGCCTGCTGATGTGGAATGTGCTCGTAACCTTGATGGAGCGTGGCACTTCGCCGTGGGTGTTCCTGGTGGCCGATACGCTCAGCAAGTACCTGGCCTCGTCCATCATCTACTTCCTGCCCTATGCCCGCCCCGAGTCGGAGTCCAAGAACCGGTACGCTTACAGCCTGGCTACGACGGGCGAGCGCCTCCTCAGCCTCCTGCTGGGCTTTCTCCCTCTGGGCGTCTGCCTGCTGGCGGGCCTGTCCTCCATGCCCCGGTGGGGTAGCTGGGCAAAGGGGCTCAGCGCCTGTTTCGTGCTGCTCTTCCTGCTGTACCGTGCCATGCAGCGCCGCCTTGGCGGATACACCGGCGACTGCTGCGGAGCCACTGTGTTGCTTACCGAACTTACGCTTTACCTCACACTCCTGCTTGCACAATGAACCACGGATTTCTGATAGGAGCCGCCTCTTCGGGCAGTGGTAAGACCACCTTTACGATGGGGATGCTGCGTGCGCTGCGTCGCCGCAATCTGCGTGTGCAGCCCTACAAGTGTGGCCCAGACTATATCGACCCCCTCTTTCATCATCTGGCTGCCGGGAGCGAGAGCGTGAACCTCGATACGTTCCTCTCCTCTCCCGAGCATGTACGGACGCTCTTCCATCGCTATGGCGAGGGGGCGGACGTCTGTGTGGCCGAGGGTGTGATGGGACTCTTCGACGGTTATGACCGTGCGCTTGGCAGCAGTGGCGAGGTGGCGTCGCTGCTTCGTCTGCCCGTGGTGTTGCTGGTGAATGCCCAGTCCACGGCCTATAGCGTGGCGCCACTCATCCACGGCTTCCGCACCTTTGCCTGTCCCTCCCTGGGCGGGCGGCCGCTGCACATCGCAGGCGTGGTGTTCAACAAGGTGGGTTCCGAGCGTCACTTCCGCTTCCTGCAGTCGGCCTGTGAGGATGCCGGTATGCCTTGCTTCGGCTATATCCCGCGCAATGCCGCACTGAATATTCCGAGTCGCCATCTGGGACTCACCATCTCGACATGCACGGAGATGGAACGTCTCATCTCTCTCGCCGCTGCCGAGATCGAGGCGCATGTAGATATCGCCTCGCTCATGGCGCTGGAGTGTGGCGAGGACTGGAAATCGTCTCAGAGCGAGCCTCATACAGGCAACCTGCAGATTGCCGTGGCCCATGACGAGGCATTCAACTTCATCTATCGGGCCAACATCGATGCCCTGGCCTCCTTGGGCACGGTCACCTGGTTCTCTCCGTTGCGCGACCGTGCGTTGCCTCCCTGCGACCTGCTCTACCTGCCCGGCGGATATCCCGAGTTGGTGGCCGGCGAACTGTCGGCCAACACGTCGATGCGCGAGAGTGTGCGCTGCTTTGCCGAAGCGGGGGGACGTGTGTTTGCCGAGTGTGGCGGCTTCATGTACCTCTGCCGCAGCATCGACGGTCAGTCTATGTGCGGCGTGTTCCCCTTTGAGGCTACGATGGCCGATGCCCGCCTGCATCTGGGCTACCGACAGCTGCGATGTGGCGACACGACGGTCTGTGGCCACGAGTTCCACTATTCCCGCTGCGAGGGAATGCCCGAGGCGAATGCCGTGTATCGGTACAAGAATGTCATGGCCGGTTACCCTCACTGGTACTGGGCCGAAACAGGATTTGAAAGACTATGGAACACCAACTGACTCCCCTCAGCCCGCTTATGCTCGTGGGAACGGGCAGTGATGTGGGCAAAAGCGTGCTCTGCACGGCGCTGTGCCGCATCTTTCTTCAGGACGGCTATCATCCCGCGCCCTTCAAGGCACAGAATATGGCGCTCAACTCCTATGCAACACCCGACGGACTGGAAATCGGTAGGGCTCAGGCCGTGCAGGCCGAGGCTTGCCGGCTCGAACCGGCGTCGGACATGAACCCCCTCCTGCTGAAGCCCAACTCGGAGCATACCACCCAAGTGGTGCTCGGCGGACGGCCTGTGGGCAACCGCTCGGCCTACGACTACTTTCGCCGTGAGGGACGCGAGGAGCTACGCACGGCGGTGCATGCTGCCTACGATCGCCTGGCCGAGCGCTATAACCCGATTGTCATGGAGGGCGCTGGCAGTGTCTCGGAACTGAACCTGCGCGAGAGTGATCTGGTCAATATGCCGATGGCACGTCATGCCGACGCTCGTGTGGTCTTGGTGGCCGACATCGACCGCGGTGGCGTCTTTGCCTCCTGCTATGGCAGCATCATGCTGCAGACACCTGAGGACCGCAGCCGCATCCGTGGCATTATCATCAATAAGTTTCGGGGCGATATCCGCCTTTTCGAGGAGGGTCGCCGCATGATAGAGGACCTCTGCCAGGTGCCGGTACTGGGCGTGGTGCCCATGTTTCGCGATATCGTCATTGACGAGGAAGACAGCGTCTCTCTGGAGCAGAAGAACCGGCAGCCGGCTCAGGGGCGTACGAACGTGGCTGTAGTGCTGCTGCGCCACATCAGCAACTTTACGGATTTCGGTGTCCTGGAGCGTGACGAACGGGCAAACCTCTTTTATACTAATAATGTCAGCGACCTGGAGCAGGCCGACATTATCATCCTGCCCGGCACGAAGGCTACGCTCGACGACCTGCTCCATCTGCGGCAAAGTGGCGTGGCGCAGGCCATCCTGCGCGCCCACAAGGCGGGCAAAACTGTCGTGGGCATCTGTGGCGGCCTGCAGATGCTGGGGCAGACAGTGAGTGATCCCGACGGTATCGAGGGCTGCATCGAGCAGCTGCCAGGGCTGGGCCTGCTGCCCATCCACACCACCATGACTGCCGAGAAGACTACACGCCAGGTGGAGTTCAGCTTTGCCGGACAGACGTGTCAGGGCTATGAGATACATCAGGGTCGCAGCGACAACGAGGAGCAGATCATCATGCAGGACCATTGCATCGGCACCTACATACATGGTTTCCTCGATAATGCCCCAGTGCTGGATTTCTTGCTTCGGGAGAAACCATCCCGTCCTGCTTTTTCCACGCTCCGGGACTTCCGGGAAGAGCAGTATAATCGCCTGGCCTCCCATGTGCGGCGCCACGTGGACATTTCCCAACTATATGATATTCTGAAGCTATGATACACGGACACGGAGATGACATCTTTCGTTACTCAGACATTCGCGCAAACTTCAGCTCGAATGTATATAACCATTTCGACCACCGCGCGCTCTACGCCCATCTGGCCAAACACATGGAGTGCTTGGCTCACTATCCTGCGCCGGCACCCGAACGGCTGGAACGTCGTATGGCCGAGACCTTAGGCATCGATGCCTCGGAGGTGATGGTCACAGCTGGCGGCACCGAGGCCATCTACCTGACGGCGCAGGCCCATCGTCGCAGTCGTTCGGTCATCGTGCAGCCCACCTTCTCGGAGTATGCCGATGCCTGCCGTGTGCACGAACATCGTGTGGCCTATGTCTATCCACATCAGATGTCGGCCGGCGAGGACGGACGGGATGCGTGGGTGCCTGCCGGGTGTGAGATGGTGTGGATGTGCAACCCCAATAACCCTACGGGACAGGTGTGGCCGCGTGCCGACCTGCTGCGCCTTGTGAGGGAGCATCCTGCCACGCTCTTTGTCTTGGATGCCAGCTATGCCCCATTCACTGAGCAGCCCCTCATCTCGCCGTGCGAGGGCGTGGAACTGCCCAATCTGCTCATGCTACATTCCATCACCAAGGAGTACGGCCTGCCGGGCCTGCGTCTGGGATATGTGACGGCTCAGGCTGCTCTCCTGGAGACGTTGCGGCGCATGCGTATGCCTTGGACAGTGAATCCTCTGGCCCTGGAGGCCGGCCTTTGGCTTGTGGACCATCGTGTCGGCTATCGCCTGCCGCTCCGTGAACTGATGGAGGAGCGGGAGCGGGTGAGCCGGGAACTGTGCCGTTTGGGCATCGTTGAGGTGTGGCCCTCAGACTCGCACATGTTGCTGTGCCGCCTGCGCATGGGCCGTGCCGATAACCTCAAGGAGTTTCTGGCCACGCACCATGGCCTGCTCATCCGTGACGCCTCTAACTTTGAGGGACTCGATGCGGGATACTTCCGCATCGCGGTGCAGACGGCAGAGGAAGACGACCAAATGATAAAGGCGATTACCGAATGGATAGAATCGTAGATATTCTCGCGGCCCACTGGCAGCTCGCTTCGCTGCTCGCCGGATGGATGCTGGACATGCTCTTAGGCGACCCCGCCTGGCTGCCCCATCCTGTGGTGGGCATCGGTCGGTGGATAGGCTTTTGGGAACATAGGCTCAATCGTGGAACCCATCGTCGCCTGAAGGGAGCGCTGCTGGTGACGCTCACGCTCGCCTTGCTCTTTCTTTTGGCGTGGCTGCTGCCTCGATGGATGGCACCGCTGTTGGTATTTTTCTGCCTGGCGGGGCGGACGCTGCGCCGCGAGGTGGCCATGGTCTTCGAGGCATTGGACCGCAGCCTGGACGACGGACGAAGGCAGGTGGCCCGTATCGTGGGACGCGACACCGGGGCTCTCACAGCACAGGAGGTGCGCACGGCGGCGCTGGAAACGCTCTCCGAGAACCTCTCCGACGGCGTGGTGGCCCCTCTCTTTTGGTATGCTCTGCTGGGCGTTCCCGGGATGTTGGTCTATAAGGCTGTGAATACCTTCGACTCGATGATAGGCTATCGTACGGAGCGCTATCGAGCCTTCGGCTGCTGGGCAGCCCGCATCGATGACGTCGCCAACTACATTCCTGCCCGTCTCACTGCGCTCCTGATGCTCGCGGTGGGACGTCGATGGGCGCGTCGTCCGGGGCTCTCCTTTCTGTTTCGCTATGGGCCGCAGCATGCTTCGCCCAACAGCGGATGGCCTGAGGCTGCACTGGCCTCGCTGCTCGACTGCCGCTTTGGTGGAACACATGATTATTTCGGGCAGCAGGTGGCGAAGCCCTACATCGGTGACAATCCCCGCCTGCTCGACCGCCATGATCTCCGCGTGAGTCTGCGTGTGGCTTGGCTCACGGAGACCGCAGCTATCCTCCTTGTCGCCCTGCGATGGCTGTGGTGATACGTAGCTCCGCCCCACATGTTATCGGGGGGCGCAGCGAGAGAGAATAAAGCGGCGTGCTACACCCGAGGGGGAAGCACGCCGCTTCTGTGTCTGTCGCATGACGGGACGTGGCTGTGGGTTTAGAGCATCAGCTGTTTGAACTCGTCGATCTCCGCCTGCGTCACTCCCTCGTCGAGGAAGAGGTTGTTGATCTTCTCCTGAAGGGTGGCGCCGGGGAATGCCTTCACCATGGGCAGGCCGTGGCTCATGTCGTGGCCGTCGCGGTGGCGGTGGCCATAGATGGAGAAGGTGGTCAGCTCATAGTCCTTCAGCAGGTCGCTCTCGCTCACGCCCAGGAGCCCCTCCATGAGCAGACACATCATGCCCGTGCGGTCGGCACCGGCCACACAGTGGACATAGACTGCCTCGCCGCGCCGCAGGTGGGAGAGCACCGTCCGGAGCACCTTGCCGTGCAGACGGTCCTTCTCGAAGTCGCCGCCGTGGTGGGTCTGGATGTTATAGTAGGTGACATCCTGTCCCAGTGGGGAAAAGTTGATATCGTTGCCGTCCAGGTCGTCGTTGTAGCCCAGCTCATGGTCGAAGCGGAAGTCAATCTCGGCACGTATGCCCAGGTCATCGTGCATCAGGCGTATGTCCTCCTCGCTGGCCTGAATCACTACGCTGTTTCGGTTCTCGTCGCGGTCTCCCTTGAAGGTAAGTTGCCCGCCTCGGTATATCTTGCCATACTGGAGGGTGTGTCCGTCGGTGGTCTTCTGTCCGCCGAAGTCACGCACGTTGTGCACGCTGGGGGCATAAATCATGCGCCGCCGGCCCGTGGTGCGGAACTTACCCTTGGAGATTACCTTGTCGCCGTCTGCCACGCTGTAGGCATACGTGCGGTTCGGTGTCAGGTTCCAGATGAGGTAGCTCGAAGTGTGCCCGTCGATGTCGCGGTCGATCACGGTGCGCCTCTCTGGCTTCAGCTCCTGCACTGTCACGTGCAGACGGTCTGTCGGCTGGCTGCTTTCCCAACTCACCTGTACGGGCCAAGGCTGGTCCAGTCTGTAAGGCGTCTTCTGGCTATACTTCTTGATGAGCGAGTAGCTGTAGTCATCGTCGGGATAGGTCACCTGGTCGTAGAATGCCTTCACTTGCGGGTTCTCCAGGTTGTGCTTCTCCGTCTTGGCCTCGGCTTGCGGAGCGAGCATGATGGCGGCGAGAGCCATCATCAGCGGTAGTTTTCTGCTTTTTTTCATTGTTATGTCTGTTTTTTCTGTTTAAAGTATCATACCCCAAGACGGGCGTCGGAGGGAACCTCCTCTCTCATTCTCTTCTTAGTGCGGTACAAAATTAAGCAAATTTTCTGAGACTGCGACCTTCTGGACTGCAAAAGCTGAAACAAACCGTTCTTTCCTGTCGTCTCTCCTTCTGTTTGCTTGGCAAGGGGCAGTGAGAAAGAGCTGCTGCAGATAAAGTGTGTTTCCAGCGTCGACTGTCCTCCTTCTCTCAGGGTTTAAAACCTAATTGGTCAGTAGGCAGAAGCGACCAAAGGTCGAGCGCGCCTTTAGTGCGAAGTAATCGGCTTACCGCCTCGTTTGTCGTAGAACTATGAACTATGAACTATGAACTATAAATGTCGCAGCCTTGAGGTCAGGGAACGAAATGCCCCGCTGCTTCTGCCAGAGGCGAATGCAACGGGGCATTTTCGGATACTGCATGTGACGCAGCTGAGAGTCGGGGGAATTACCAAATGTCCTCGGGCCGTTCGGGGCTGTCATAGACCTCCTTGGGGCAGTACTCGAAGTAGTCGAGATAGAGCTCCTTGCGGTCGCTGTCGAGCACAGACTTGAAGCGGACGTAGTAGGTCTCGCCCGGGTCGAGCGTCTGGCGCACGATGATCCGGCGGAGGCAGTTCTCCTTGTCGCGGGAGGTGGTGTGGTTCAGCTCGCTCTCGTAGCGCGACCCCTTCATCAGATCGTGGTTCCTGAGCTTGTGGTCGATATTGATGATATCGTCCTCGGAGATGTCATCGTCCCTCAGGTCGCCCCACGAGGCATTTTCGCCGAAAGCGGCCACCACTCCCTTGGTCATGTCGATGGGGATGCCGGCCACGGCCAGGCGATTGGGGTCGTTGCCGAAGTAGACCTGGACGATGCCTCGGGCCCCCGTGGCGAGGAGTTTGTAGCGGAACTCGTAGGTGTTGCGCATCGGGACGGGGGGGAGGCGGAACATGATGTCGAAGTGGCCGAAGGCCTTGTCCTCGTCCTGACAGTAGTTGGCCCACGCCGTGCGATAGCCGTTGTAGTGGATGAAGTGGGTCTCCTCGTTCAGGATGCTCATGTTTTCGAAGTACTTATAGACACGGTCCTGTGGGATATAGACGTGCTGCCAGCGTCCCTCGGGGCTGTCGGCGCGTCGGATGCCGTTGGTGATGGCTTCGGGGAAGAGGGAGAAGAGGTCGAAGCGAATGCGTTCCTTGCTCATGTTCTCGCGCACGTCGTCATTATATGCCAGCGGGCGGTCGATGGGGTATATGCAGGCATTGACGACATCGTTCACGACCGTCAGCGAGTCCGTCGTACGGATGAGGCATCCCTCTTTCGCAGGGTCGCAGTAGTCCTCGTGGCCGTCTTGCTTGATGCCGTTACGCAGCACGGGGAAGCGGTTCAGGTAGATGCCCTTGCTCTCGGCACTCTCATAGATTTTGATCAGGCGTCCGCCTCCCATCACGGGGTACCACTCATAGACGGGGATGCTGTATCGGTATGGGGTGCTCAGGCTGTAGCCCACCTCGTTGCAGTGATACACCAGCTTGTTGGCCGGAATCCTCATGGGCAGGACGTGGTACATCACCCACTGATGGAGCATGTTGCGCGGCGAGAGGTAGTCCTCGTTGTCCTGGTATCCAGCGTCGGAAAGGAACTTGCCGTGAGCGACTATCCATGCCTGAAGCTGCTGCGGGGCGTCGGGGGCCGCAGGGTCGATGCCCTGAGAGCGCCAGTAGTCGTCCGTCTCGCAGAAGAGCGTGAAGCCGTATTTGCGGTGCTCGGGTGCATGGGCATCGGGGTCGCCGGGCGTGGCGGACATGTCGCCACCCCCCTTGTCCTGATAGTTCTGCATGTCGGGGATCTGGTCGGTCTGATAGAGCTGTTCGTACACCTCGTCGCGCACGACGGAGAAGGTGTCGAGGAGGCCGCAGGCCTGCACCGCCTTGGCAAACATCAGGTACCCCTCGCGCTGCTCGTCGAGGATGTTCTGGATGAAGCGGGCGAGGGTCTCGTCCTTCGGTGCGATGACCTTGTGTACCTGGTGTATGATACCATTGATGACCTGGATGTCGCGGTTGCGGCTGTCCACTTCGCATTCGCCGTTGATCTGGTATTCCTCGTTCCCCTCTGTCGCCCAGCTCACGGTGAGCTTATGGTCGTTCATGTTGGGAATGGGGAACTCGCCGTTGTTCTCCGTCGGGAAGAAGAAGGTGAGATAGCGCTGCGAGGCCTCGTCCTTGCCGTCGATGATACTGTTCATGACGATGACGTTGCGGATGGAGTCCAGCTTGGAGCTGTCGGGGAAGGCTCGGAATGCCTCCCACGACGGTTCGGAGATGAGCCCCTCGTCCGTCAGGTCCTGCAGGTAGTTGTGGATGGCTTCGTTAGTCGGTACGAAGCAGGTGTAGTTGCCGCGTGCCGTCATCAGCTGATAGAGGGTGGAGGCGCTTCTGGGGCTGACGGTGACCTTCCGGAGCATGTCCAGATATTCCGAGTACACGGAATCATGGGCTTCAAGGTAGCTGGCCACGGTATGGATGGAAAAGACATATCGCGCCGAAGTGTCCACCTGTTCGGAACATCCGGAGAGGAAGATGACGCTGAGAGTGAAAAAGCCGAATAAGAGTTTCCTCATAATCTTCGTTTGAGGGTTAATATATAATAAGGAGTAACGGATTCAAGGTCCCTGGCCGCTGCATGCAGCCAGAAACCTTGAACCCGCGGGAGAGTATGTGCTTAGCGAACAAGCACCTTCTTGCCATTGATGATGTAGAGACCGCGCGTGGGCTTCTCGACACGGATGCCCGTGATGGTGTAGATGCCTGTGCGACCAGTCTGCACCTCAGCGATGTGCTCGATGCCGGTCTCGACGAACGAACCGCCCTCAGCCTCCATCTGTGCCTTGGTGATGGGCAGGATGCGGCGTGCCTGGATGGTCTGGTTGCGGTTGGTGGTCATCGCCCAGCGCAGGGTGTTGGCCTGTGCGCCCCAGTTCCATGTCTCGCGGGCTGCGGTGATGTCGAAGTATATTTTCGTCCATTCGGCAGCTGCGGGCAGCGAAGCGTAGTTCACATTATGGGAGGTGTTGTTGTCGAAGTAGAAGAAACCACCGACCACGTCGGCCTCGGCCTTGTATTCGAGCGCCAGCACGGTACGGTCCTCGGCGAGGTCCTCATAGAGTCCGTTCAGGGTTACGAAGGGCATGCTGCCGCTGATCACCATGTCGTACTCGAAGGGCGCCGTCTCGGTCACCGTCACGTTGGGGCTCTGGGTGAGCTTGTCGCTGTACTCCAGATAATCGGGATACTTCACGTAGATATCCTCCTTGGCCTGCAATGCCTCTGCAGCGGTGAAGGTACCGCTCATGAGTCCCTCCTCAATGCCATAAACGGCATCCTCAAAGGCTTCCGACTCATCGAGGCTCATCACATTATAGTGGGAACTCCACTTCTCATAGACCTTCTGCTCGGCCTCGAAGAGTGTCACATAGGCCGGCTTGGTCTCCAGAATGCGGTCAAAGATCTCGGTGAAGCGTCCCACGAGGGCATACTTCTCCTCGGCCGTCGTAGCAGTCTCCACTGCAGCAACAGCAGCCTCGAGTGCCTCACGGTCGGCCTGTGCATAGTAGGGCTTCTGCTTGTAGTCCTCGCCGCTGAGCGAGCCTTCCCATTCAATCAGCTTCTGGGCGCGTGCCACGTCGCAGGCGAGTGCATTGTCGATGCTCTCGATACTCTCGTCGCTGCCCAGCTCTCCGCAGTAGATGAGTTGCGTGTTGCCGAAGCCCAGCCACTCATTATCCGTAGAGGTGGTACCCGGATCCTTGATGCCGATGGTCAGCGTGCCGTCCGTTACGTTCACGACGATGGAGTTCTGGTAGCGACCGGCCTTGAATGCGGTGGCCGAACCAGCCACGCCCCAGATTACGTATCCGATGGTGTCGCCCGTCACCTCGTCCGTGATGGGCTTGTCCTCGAGACCTCCCGAGAGGCGGCAGTTCTCGCCATCGACAGCCTCGTCCACGGGAATCATGTCCTCGATGACACCCTGTACGTAAACGAAGTTCTCGTTGGCATAGAGCTGGGCAGCATAGTTGGTGCTGTAGATATCGCCGCAGGGACGATAGCCCGCATTCATGCGCAGTTCATAGACACCGTTCTTCAGGCCGGTGATGGTCTGGCTGATGTCGCAGCGCTGGTGTACGTTCTCAGCAGCAGGCACTCCGGCTTCGTTCTTGCCGAAAGTGTAGGCCGTGCCTTCCCAACCCTGGAATTTTGCAATCGTGGTGCCGTTCGTGTACTCGCCCTTCGAGAAGTCGGGGTTCTGTACCATTGATGTAATCACGGTGCCAGCCACGTATCCGGCACGTACGGCAGCGGTTTGCATCTCCTTGAGGAACTCAATCTCGGCCAGGATGGTGCTGTCATTCAGCTCGTGCATCTCGAAGATGTAGTCAAACGAACCATTGGGATAGAGTTCGTTGGGCTCGTCGCCACCCTCGATGTAGCCGCGCAGGACGGTCAGTGCCTCGCTCTCCTCAAGTTTGCTCTCGTCGAGGAATTCGGCCACGGCGTCCACTGCGTCCATATAAGTCATGTAGGTGTTCACGCTGGACTTAATCCGGTTCTGCAGCTCGATGATGGCATTGTAGTTGGCAAAGAGCGTCTCCATGTCGGCCGACTGCTCCACGGTCTCCAGTGCCTCTCCGTATGCATCGATGAGGTTTACGTCGGCAATCACCTCAGTATCGAACTCGGAAACCTGATATGCATACTGGCTGCGGATTTCCTCGAACTCCTCCTTTGTGCCGAAGCTGAGCTCCGTCATCTGAATGTCGTTGCCGCTATAAGCCTCGCTCACCTCGATGCGGAAATACTGATAAGCCTCGGTCAGGCCCTCGGTGAAGCCGAAGTAGCAGCTGGCATTATCAGCTGCGGGCAGACGGTCGCGGTCGACACCCTCGTGGCTGTCAATCAGCACCCAGCCCTCGGCATCACGCGTAGCCGCACCGTTGTTGGCGAAGTTTCCGGCATAGATCTTCCATGTCTTCCAGTTACGCGAGGTGTAGGCACCCGTGTCGCCACCTGTGATGAGTGTGTAGAAGAATGGTGTCTGCGGAGTCAGATACTTGAAGATCAGGTAGGCTCCGCCGGCAGGCATGCCGCCACCCCATTTCGTTTTGGTGTCTCCGTCGATCAGCTTGGTCCAGTTCTCTCCGTCGCCCCAGGCCGTGTTACCCGAGAGGGCGATGGGCTTGGCATCCTGCAGGGAGAGCACGTATGCATTCCAGTAGTCCATTTCGGTGCGTATCTCTGAAGCCGTAAGAGGACGGTTCTGCAGAATGTATGCAAAGTTACCGTGGGCGAACACATTGTTGGGGCCAATGGCATTGTCCTTGTCGAAATATGCTGCGGCCTCGGGCTCGGCCTCGGTAATCTCATTAATCCACGTAGCGGCGATTTCCTCGATGGCAAAGCGATACTCCTGGTATGCAGCGTCGCACTCGACCACACGGTCGCGCAGCGACGACATCGTGCTGTAGAGCCCGCCCAGCTCGGCTATGCTGGTAGTGGTCTTCAGTTTCTCGAGCGTTGTCTGATACTCGTCGATGAGCGATTGCTGTACGAGCATCTCCGTAAAGTCTATGGACGAGAAGTCGGCCACGTATTCCTCACGGCTCTTGTAGAAGTTGGCCATGTTCTGGAAGGCAAACTCCGTCATCTGTATCATGTCTCCGCTGACGGCGGACTCAATCTCAATCATGAAGTACTGGTAGGGAGTCTCCGAGGGCTGGGACATGAAGAGATAGCATGACGCGAAGTTGGCAGCGGGAATCTGGTTACCGCCCACGCCCTGCTTGTCGTCCAGGAGCGTCCAGCCTTCGGCCTCGCGCCTTGCAGCCTCGTCGGTGATAAAGTTGGCACCGTAGATTTTATATGTATTCCAGTTGCGCTGCGGGTAGCTGCCCGTGTCGTTGCCGGTCACGAGGCGGTAGTATGTGGGGGCGATAGGTTCAGAGGTCTTGAAGATGATGAAGAAGCCACTGCTTGAAGCCGTACACCACTTGGTGGTCTCGTCTCCGTCGATCAATGCGCCGAAGTCCTCACTGCCTGTGAAGCCTGCTGTGCCGAGCAGGGGCTCGTAGGCCACGTCGATGGCTCCCTCGGTGAGGTTTGTCATGTACTGCTCCATCTTGGCTCCCAGGAAGGTGCACTCAGCGTTCAAGGCATCGTCGTCCAGCGTGCAGTTCTCCATAATATAAAGGTAGGTACCGTTGGGATAAGCGTCGCTTGGGCCGGCATTTGTCTTCATGTAAGTATCAAAGTAGCTCTTACCCTCGCTGCTCATCTTGCTGTAGTTCGTCGTGATGTTGCCCACGGTGCTCTCGTAGTTCTTGTAGGCATTTACCGACTTGGTAATCTTAGTCTGCGCATCGCGGAGCTGCTGTAAGGCGGCATTCATGTCTATGGGAGAGTTAGTCCCCTTAAGGTTGTCCAGTGCTGTGCCGAAGGCCTCGATGTAGGGCTTGTATGCCTTCACGTTCAGGTCTGTCTTGGCATACTCGCGATAGTAGATGTCGCGTTTGAGCTTGAAGCTGTAGTCCGTGCCCAGTGTGAGCTCGGACATCTGTACGTATCCGCCGCCGCCCTTGGTCACCTGCACCTTGAAATACTTGTAGGCCTGGGTCACCTCCTCGGAGAGGGTGTAGAAGAACTCCGAAGCATTTACTGCAGGGAGTACCTCGTCATTGTCGTTCTCCTTCTTGTCGATGAGCACCCAACCGGCAGCATCCTTTGTGGCCTCGGCATCACTCTCGAAGTTTGCGGCATAGATTTCCCATCCCTTCCAGTTTCGCTCGCCTCCGTAGTCGCCTGTGTCGCCACCGGTGAACATGGAGTAGTACGTGGGAATAAAGGCCTGCGAAGCCTTGAAGACCAGCCACGAGTTCTGAGGAACATTGTCGTTTCCGAAGCCCCACTTGCTGCCGGTGAAGCCATCGACGAGTTTCGAGGCACTCTCGTTATCGGTAAGGTTTCCGTCGCGGTCGCCGGTGAGCAACGCCGTGAAGGCGATGGACTCCTTCGGCTCGCCGAAATTGAACTCGGCCATCTGCATATAGATTCCCTCCTCGAGGGTCTGTATCTGGGTGACTACAATCTTGAAGTACTTGTAGGCTGTCGTCACGTCTTCCGACACGGTGAACTGGGCCACGGCCCCGCTCTCGCCCGGAATCATCAGGTCGCCCACGTTCTCCTTGGCGTCGATGAGCACCCATCCCTCGGCATCATCGGTGGCCTCGGCATCGCTGGCAAAGTTGCCGGCATAGATATACCATGTACGCCAGTTGCGTTCGGGGAACGAACCCGTGTCGGCTCCCGTGATGATGTAGTAGTTCTTAGGTACGATTGCCTCGTTGCCCTTCATCACTACGTAGAGTTTGTCCGTGGAGCGCCACGTCTGTCCCCACTTGGTGCCGGCCAGTCCATCGACCAGTTTCTCGCAGCCTTCGTTGCTGCCGTCGGCTTTCGATCCGCCAATCACCGTCAGATAGAAATCATCAGACTGTGCCCAGGCACTCTGACCCATCAGCATCATCATGCATGCAAAGAATGCTGTCAGAGCCCTCTGCTTGAAAGTAGAAAGTTTCTCCATAGATTAACAGTTTAATTGGTTTTGGTAAAATGTCGTATTAATTGGTTATCCTAATTCGGTTCACAAAGATACATTAAACTATCTGTATTTCTAGTTTCTGTACGTTAAAGATTGTTAATTTCTATTTCGTGTGCCGTCATGTATTATTTGACATGAACTTTCACTCCGTTTACGATGTAGAGTCCTGGCGTAAGGCGCAGGCCGGGATGGAGGCTGTCTGCCAGCCGTCGTCCGCTGAGGTCATAGACACCGCGCGAGGGCGTGCCGACAGCGGTCTGCGCCATCTGGATACCCTCGGGTCGTTCGGGCCAGGTGATGGAAAAGTCGTATGGAGTGTAGTTGGTGGCTCCGAGTGTCTGGTCATTCTCGCGCTCGTCGATGAGTTGCCATACGGAGTCGTCGGGGTCGGTGGTAAGGGTGTTCGTGGCGTACAGTTTCCACGAGCAGGGGTTGCGGTCGGGGAATTCCCTTGTATCATTGGCCGTGTAGATGCGGTAGCCCTGGATCTGTATCTCACGCTGTGCGTCGAAGATGAAATAGACCCGTCCGTTGAGGTAGCCGCAATACTTGCTCCCGGTGTTGTTGTCGGCCACGTTGGGCCAGTTCTCGTGCTGGATGGAGCTGGGTGTGCCTTCGAGCACGGTGAGTGCCGCGATTTCCTGTCGCACGTCGTCCAGAAGGTCGAACTCGGAGAACTGCAGTACGCCGTTGCCCCAAAAGTCCGTGATGACGAAGAGGTAATAGCGGTAAGGGTATCCGTCGGGGTTGATGTTGGTGTAGAGGCTGCCGTCCCGGAATACTGGCCCGCTGCCGGCGAGCAGCGTAGGATGCGTGTCGGGGACGCTGCCGTTGTCCAGATTCTGACGCCATGGAGCAGGCTTCTGCCCGTGATTCAGCGTCCAGGCCAGCTGTCCGGAGGCAAGCTGCTCCTGCGTGAGCGGCATGGCCTGGCCGGCAGCAACGTCGTAGCACTGTTCCATAGTGAGTGGCGAGCCGGCAGCGAAATTATTGTCTCCGCTCTGACCCTGCACCTTCCCGGTGTTATACACACGGCTGATGTTCACAGCCCCGCTGGCCCATCCCACGATGGCAGCCGCCTCGTTGCTGGCTGTGACAGAGCCAGCGTTGTAGGAATTATCCAGATTGAGCGTGGCGCTGTACACCCCGCCCACGAGCCCGCCGGCCCGCAAGCCGGTGGCTGTCACGCTGGCTTCATTGCCGCATCGGCTGATGGTGGCCGTGCCGCGCTGGACACGTCCGACGATGCCTCCCACATAGTCGTTGCCCTCGAAGGCGCAGGTGCTGTCCAGCGTGATGTCGCTCACGCTGGCTCCGTCGCCCAGCACGCCGAAGAGCCCCAGGTATCGGCTGCCGCTCACATGCAGGTTCTTCACCAGATGGCGCCCTCCGTCAAACCGTCCCTTGAACGGGCGCAGGGTGCTCCCTATGGGCGTGAAGCGGCTCTCATAGTCGCGCATGTCGATGTCGGCATTCAGCACGGCGTCGATGTCTGTACGTCCGTTGTTGACGATGGCGGCAAAGTTGGTCATCTCGAGGGGATTGTTTATCTGATAGACTCCGTCCACCATGTCGAGCTTGTTGTAGTTGAGCTTGTTGTCCATCCACGCCACACGTCCCACTGCGTAGTCGCGCATGACATCGACCTCGGCATCCCACGACCCCCATACCTCAGGGTTGCAGTGTACCTTCTGCAGCAGGTACGGCCATCGGATATGGTTGAGCCGGGCTGAGGCACTCACCTTGCGGCGCAGCGTTTCGATATACTGTCGGATGCCCTCCTCGGTGAAGTCCTCGCGGTCGCGTGCCTCGGCCCAGAGGGTCTGCAGGCGAGCCATCGCCGAGGGATCGCTGAGGATGCGGGAGACGAACGTGCTCCATCGGCCGGCGGTACGCACGGTGTAGGTCCAGTCCTCGCGCTCGTTGCCAGGATAGACGTTACCGTCGTTCTCGAGTGCCAGATCATTGTCCCATACGGGTCCGGTGTAGATATGGTCGTCGCCGCGTTCCTTGTACATGAACACCTGCCATAGCATGTCCGTGTTGCCCGAAAATTCGTTGGCCAGGAAGTACTTGAGGAACGTGTCCAGGTCGAGCAGCGGGCGGTAGCCCTTCTCGGGATCGGTGTAGTCGGCGCTGAAGACAGCCTCCTCCATACGGTTGAAATGGTCGCGGATATACTGGACCTGTGCCGGCTGGATGGCATCCTCGTCGGGTTCGTGTACGCTGATGGGGTTGCCCTGGGGCGAGGTGAAATGGACGGGATCGTTGTTGGCATATCCGTTCATCTCAATGAGATAGCCACCCGTGAGGGCCTCGCCTTCGATATCCTCTGGCTCCATGTCGGTGATGGGAATACGGTTGGGGTTGCTGCTCACATGGTCCGTCAGCTGATAGCACCCGCGGTATTCACCATTGAGCAGGAGGTCCACACAGCGACACCATGGTGTGAAGGGCATGCCTACACGCCGGCTTACCTCGAAGGCCACATTGTTGCGAATCAGTGTCTTGTCGCCGTAGTTGTTGATGAGCAACCACTTCTTTGCCTTGGCCGGCGACTCGTCCTCGGCCGAGCCCTTCAGCATGTGATGCTTCTTGCCGTCGTCGAACTTGATGCGATATGGCTTGTTCTCATGGGTTGCCGAGAAGTTTCCTCGCACGCGCGTTAATATAGGGTACTCCTGAATGAGCGTTCCGCCTTCATAGACGATGGTGAGGTTCGAGGTGAAGTCCACTCCCTTAGTCTGCGGCACACTGTTGTTCTTGACGTGGATGCTCACGGTGGGCAGCTCCGTCACCTGATAGAAGATGGAATCGCTGCCCTCGCCCTCGTGGCCATAGAATTCGAGCTCGGCCACGACGCTGCGCGACCCGGAGGGACCCACATAGCGCACATAGCGGAAACCGCGCGTGACCTGGACGTCGAACGCCGTCGTGCTGCCGGCCGAGGGAGTCTCGCTGATGAGGTGCAGGGGCACTGCATCCATGAAGTCCTCGCTGTTGGCTCCCTCGAAGACGCCCAGCAATATCTTCGACGGACCGTCGCTCGTATTGCGTGGACGGAAGACAATGCGGCTGATGACATGGGGTGTCGAGAGGTCGAGCCCCACCCATCCCATGCTCTGCTCCCACGCGGCAAAATACGTTGCGCCGTCGCCATCGAAGGCGGCAGCCTTGGTGTTCACGGTGGTTGATGTGCTTCCATTGTAGTAGCTGTATGTGGAGCCGATGGGCGTGCCCGTCAATTTTTCGTCTTCCGGCACATTATCTGCCGCCGCTGCTAAAGGCTGCAGGGAAGCGAGGCAGAGTGCCAGAAGGAATATCTTCTGTTGCATACGATTAACAGTTCACTTTAATTTGCGGGGGCAAAGATATAACAAAATATCGAAACTATAGGTAACTTTTAATTTTTTTTCACAGTGATACCTTGCAGACGGCAGACCGCAGGAGGCGCCTTTCGAGGCCGCCGACGTGGGGGCTGCATACCCCTCCTTATTTTCCCACACGTGGGAAAGTCTCCCGCAACACGTTGCGTAGCGTTTTCCCACACGTGGGAAAACAGGGCGGTGCACTCAGGGTGTGAGCGCACGTCTCGTGGCGGGTACTGGGGCAGCATGTGGCAGGGGCATGAAACAGGCTTGGCCGGATGCATCTGCGGCATCCGGCCAAGCCCGTGATATGTTGTGAGGTGACGGACGTCCGTCCTGTGCCTCGGTCTCCTTCGGCATCCGGCTTCCTGCGACGTTTAGTGTGCCAGGGCGCCGATGAGTGCTCCCACTGCGATTCCGGCAGCCACTCCGCCTGCCACTGCGGCAGCATTGTGACCATAGAAGTGGGCGTGGAAGTGGCTCAGGGGATGTGCGAAATAGTAGTCGGGAGCAAAGTACGTGTCGTACCAGTACCAGCGGCTGTCGCGCCAGTAACCCCAGCGTCCGTCCATGTAACGCACGCGGCGTCCCCATCCGGGCAGGTAACCGTAGCGGTCCACGCGATGGTGCATCGGGCGGGGAGCCATGTGGTGCACGGGGCGGGGAGCATGGTGGCGCATGTGAGCCACGGGTGCATGTCCATGGGAACCGCCGTGAGGCCGTGCTACCATCTCGCGTCCCTGATGGCGGTAGCCGTCGCCATGTACTCTGCGTGCCTGAGCGTTGATGTTCATACTTGCCATCAGCATGGCTATCATCACTGCGATTGGGTAAATGTTATTGCGCTTCATAGTCGTAAGTATTAATGGTTAGTAACTCGGTTTGTGTCCTTTCGACATTGCAAAGGTACATACTTGCGACGAGCCTGCAATACGGATTACCCTAAAGTGAGGTAGGGGTTTCCCTATACGTGTTCTCTTTCCCCCCAAAGGTAGGAGCATGGGGTAGGGGGCTACCGTCTCACTTTCTTTCCTTCGTGAATGTATATGCCGTCGTGGGCCTTATCGGCAGGCACCTGGCGTCCTGAGAGGTCGAACCATCGGTCGAGGCCCGTGGTGGCTGTCTGTCCGGGGAGGAGCACGCCGTCGGGCGTCAGTTCGCCGGCAAGGAACTTGTCCACGAAGACCCTCATCCAATAGCCGCCCACCACGCTGCGTGCCTGGAAGAAGCGTTTCGAGGCATTCCCGCCGTCGTGTCCGTCGGTGATGGGCACTCGTGTGGGACACTCATTGATGAACTTCCACATGGGGTTGATGTATCGGGCCAGGACGGTCTTGCTGTCGGCCATAGCTGCAGCCCACATGTGCCAGTCGTTCTTGACCAGATTGCCGCGGCTGTCGAGCGGCAGGCCATAGGTGGTCATCTTGTTTGTGTAGAAGGCCATCTCGCGCACACGTGGGATACGGAAGAGGTCCCATCCCCATGCCTTGTCCCACACCATGTTGTACTTGGTGCTCCAGGTGCTGGCATTGCTTCCGAAGTTGAGCAGATAATGCACGCCGCCCGAAGAACTCATCGCATTGCGTGTCCAGAAGGTGGCCATCTCCTTTGCCTTGGCGATGTACTCCTGCGCCACATCCTCCTTGCCCAGCATGGAGGCCAGCTCGCTGTAGGACATCACGCCCATGATGGCTTTCACGGCCAGGTTGGTGTTGTGCTCCGACTTGCCCATGAAGTCGTCCGTACAGAGCTGGTTTGCGGGGTCCTTGCCATGCTCCACCAGATAGTCGGTCCACTTGGTGAGGTATTTCCAGTAGCGTTCCACATAGTCCAGGTCTCTGTCCATCCGGGCAATGACGGCCATTAGGATGAGGGCATTGCCGCTCTCCTCCACCGGCATATCGCCGCCATAGGCCTGCCCGTTGGCACGGGGGAAGAGGCCCAGGTCGTGGTTTGCGAAGTCGCGCGTCCACTTGCCCAGGGCGCTGTATTCAAATACCGGAGTGAGCATCGCCTTGGCCAGCGCCGTATTGTAAATAAGGAAAAGGGGCTGCGAGGGGTAGGTGACGTCGAGTGTGTTGATGAAGCTGCCGCTGTTGTTCTCGCGACTCATGAACATCAGGTTGCCCTTGGCGTCGGTGACCAACTTGTGGGCCGCGATGGCTTGACGGAAGGCGGCACAGCATATCTCGGCATACTTGACGCCGCCGCTTTCGTAGGCATCCTCATAGACCTGCAGGTCCTGGTCGCGGCACAGCTGCATGATGCTGTTGTAGCCTGCCTGCATCTCCTCGAAACGCTGGCGGATGGTCACCCGCCCGTTGTGTGCCCAGTAGCCCTTGCGGTTCGCACCGTGATACTGGATGCTGTACACGTCGTCGTAGCCAATCATCGTGAACCCGCGGGCCTCGTCGGCGACGTGTCCCAGGCTGTCGGTATATACCATGGCCTGATACTTGCCTCCCGTCTGTGACGAGGAATGGCTGTAGGGAGCGACGCTGCCCGTGCGGATGAAGTCTGCCTGCAGCGTCTCGCGGGGATCCAGGGCGAGGCGCTTGTGGTCACAGTCCTCGCAGGCCAGGTAGAGCATACCCCAGTCGATGACGTCGTCCGAGTGAGCCAGGTAGTTCTGCTCTCGGTTGCCGGCACGCAGATAGGACAAGTGTTCGCTGCTCTGGCGCATGGTCGTGGTGCCCTGCGAAGCGTTGCGGACAGTAAGCTCGGCAGATGTCTCCAGATAGAGCTGCACGTCGTGCTCGGCGCCGTCATTGGGGCGCACCCGATAAGAGACATATACGATGGGGGTGGAGAGCAGGTCGAGATCCTTCATCACAAACGGAGTGGTGAAGACCAGGTCGAGATCGACACCGCCGCAGGCAAAGGTGTAGTAGGTACTCGTAGGCATCACGGTGCAACTCTTCTGGACGGCCTCGCCCAACGCACTGCGGTAGAGTCCGAAATCGACGTATGCGCCGCCCATGGTGTTGTAGCAGTGGCCGGCCAGCACGTTCTCGCCCTTTCGCAGCAGGGAGGCATCGATCTTCAGCATGACGCCGCCCACGTCCCACGAGTAGCCCGTGCTTACCAGACGCTGCCCGTTCAGGTAGAGCTCGAAGGTGTCGTCGTGCTTATATATAACAAGGTAGTGCGACGAGACGTCCACCGTGTCGAGGGTGAAGCTGCGCCTCACCCAGATGTCTGAGCCCGTGGCCGACCACTCGGTGCCGATATGGCGATAGTTGTCGTCGTTGCCTCCAAAGGCCGCGGTGCCCGTGAGCCACGATGCGTCGTCGTAGCCCACATCGTACCAGCGCCCTGCAGGGGTCGTCGTCGTGTAACGTCCGGTCCAGGGGGCCTCGGAAGCCAGCGGGAAGAGCGACTCCGTAGTGGCACCCATAAAACGATAAGCCTCGCCATCCACACGCAGTAGGCCGATGAGCGGCTTCTTCACATGGTTCGACCAGTGTTCCGTGGGGCCGTCGTACAGATGGTCGCAGGGTGTCCAGATAGAGAAATGAGGGTCTGTCACCACCAGAGGCACCGAGGGGAGACGGAGCGAGTTGGGCTTGACGGGAGTATAGAAATCGCCTGTCTGAGCGTACAGCGAAGTACTCAGCATGAGCATGCCGAGGACGATGTTTTTACACAAAGAAAGTTTCATATTGGATAAATATTGTTATCGGGTGGCAAAGGTATAGAGTTTTTTTCACATAGAGAGACACGACTAACAAGTTTTTTACGTATATTTGCAGCTGAAAATCCATTTCCTGCTGATATGAAATCCTGTAAGACTCTTTTTTTCCTGCTCCTGACCGCGATGGGTGCCACGGCACAGGAATCCTCGACACTGAGCAAAGTGAACCTCTTCATGGGCACGGCCGACGACTACGGACAGATGGCGCCAGGCGCCACGGTGCCCTTTGGCATGATACAGGTGTGCCCCGACAGCAATCCGCGTCAGCATCCGGGCTACGACTATGAGAAGCCTCTGATCTCCGGCATCTCGCTGAACCGTCTCTCGGGCGTCGGTGGGAATGGATGTGGAGGCAACGTGGCTCTGATTCCCGGCAAGGCGGACCAGGAAATACGCATCGAAAAGCAGAGCGAGCAGGCCACGCCCGGATACTATGCCGCCACGCTGAGCAACGGCGTGAAGGTGAGGCTGACGGCCACCTCACACATGGCTGTGGAGCAGTTCACCTTCCCCCAGGGAGAGGAGACGAAGGTAACCGTGGCTCCCGCAGCCAGTTTCGAGCGCGTACACACCTGCGACTTCCGCCTGTTGGGCAACCAGTCAGCACGAGGCTACGTCGAGTCTCGGAATACATGTGGCAGGGGACGCTACCACCTGTTCTACAGGCTGTTCACCAGTCATCCATTCACTGCCGAGACACTGGCCGACGGTCGCGTGACGCTCCACTTGCAGACGGGCGGAGAGAGGACAGCCGAGGTGCGCATCGTCGTTTCTTCGGGCGTGGAGGAACTGCTCACAAACCTGAACCCGAAACAGGTGTGGGAGACACCATTCGACCGACTGCGCCAGCAGGCTGCCGACGCGTGGAGCGACGCACTGGGCCACATACAGGCAAAGGGCACGCCGGACGAGCAGACCATTTTCTACACCTCGCTCTACCGCACCTTCCACAGCCCCTTCCAGGTCACGGACGACCTTTTCCCTCAATACTTAGGTACGGACGGGCGTGTACATAAGCCCCGGGGATTCCAATATTACAGTTCCTGGTCGCTGTGGGACACGTACCGCACCAAGTTCCCCCTGATTCTGCTCATGCAGCCCCGGCGTGGGCACGACATCATGTGCTCGCTTGCCCAGCTGTACATCACAGGCAAGCAGGACTGGTCCACCGACTTCGAGTGTGTGCCCACCGTGCGCTCCGAGCATGCCATCGCCACGCTGCTCGATGCCCTGCGCAAGCACATTGTCACGCCCGACGAGCTGCGCCCATCCTATCCCGGAATGGTGGCCGAGGCCATGCGGCTGCCTTTGGCCAAGCCAGACCAGTGTCTCGAGACGGCCGGCGACTTCTGGGCACTGGGCCAGCTGGCTGCCGAACTGGGATATGCCAAGGATGCTGCCCGATGGCAGGAACGGGGCGAACAGCTTTTCGACTCTATCTGGCCGAAGGAGTTCATGCACATCGACGAGACATACACCAAGATGCGGGGCAACGGGCTCTATCAGGGCACGCGCTGGCAATACCGCTGGGGCGCCCCGATGTTCCTCAGCCGCATGGAGACGCTGTGCGGTAAGACGACGCTGGCTGCACAGCTGAACGAGTTCTTCGACAAGCAACTCTACAACCAGGGCAACGAGCCAGACATCCACGTGCCCTTCCTCTTCGGACGACTCGGCCAGCCACTGAAGACAGGCCCCATCGTGGCCGAACTGGCACTGGACAGCACCGTCCACCGCTATGGCGGTAACGACGCCTATCCCACTCCCTTCGTGGGCCATGCCTTCAAGAATGCCACTCGCGGCTACTGCCCCGAAATGGACGAGGATGACGGCACCATGAGCGCTTGGTTCGTCTTCGCTGCGATGGGACTCTACCCCCTCATCGTGGGCGAGCCCACCTATGAAGTCTTCTCGCCGCTGCTCGACGAAGTATCGTTCCCGACGGACGAGGCTGGCACCCACCGCGTGACCATCCGCACCGAGGGGCGCACCTCGCGCAAGCAGATACCGAAGCGTGCCACATGGAATGGCAAGTCGCTCGCCGAATGGCGAATCAATCACAATACGCTCGTCCAGGGAGGCGAACTGGTCTTCTGGTATTGACATTGAACACGAGAAACTATACATCCCAGACCGACTATGAAAGGAATCATCCTCAGACTGTTCTGCCTCGCCTGCATGCTCGCCACAGCCATGCAGACACGAAGCCATACCCCATTCGAAGCAATGGCAGGCTTCTTCGATACCAAAAAGTACCGCGACTTCCATATCACCATGACGACGGCGCCAGACCCCTACTTCGGATCCGTTTACGTCACAATGGATCACAATTATTCCAGTCGGGAGAAAAGTATCACCGTATGTTCCGACCCTGCACCAATGGCCGAACTGAAAGCCAACCTGACATCCGACTCGTTTGAAGAATACGGATGCCGGCTGCACGCATATCCCAGAGCGGGCTACGCCCTGGACGGCTTCGTACTGAAGATGAACTACCGGCCTGGGGAAGACATGTCATCCTACTACCTGAAGAACCGCGATGATGAGAAGCTACGCAGCGGCAATATCTACTACATGGGGCTGGGCGAGAAGAGCGAGTGGCAGGACTTCGACCCGACGAATCGCGCTGACTACCAGTTCCAGGCAAAGACCACGGTGGAGATCGTCGCCATATTCCGCGAGGCTGTGGCGAAGAAAGTAAGCGTCACACAACCCGGCACACTGGCCGAGACAATCGAGCACCAGAGAGTCCAGAAGGCCGACAACCTCACCGTCAGCGGCCCGATAAACGCCGACGACCTGCGGTATCTGAAAACCATGTCGAAGAAGCACAACCTCGTCCGTCTCAATCTATCGGGCGCTCAGATTGAGGAGATACCGTCCTCTGCCTTCTTTGGATGCCCGCTCTATGAAGTGGTTCTGCCCGCCAAGGGACTGAAACGCATAGAGGAAGGAGCATTCGACAATTGCTTCGGTTTAGCGTCGTGCCCCATACCCGAAGGGACAACGGTCGAGGGTGAGATATTTCACTACTCCCTTCAGCTCCCCTTGACACTCGACAATGACAACGGCCGCACGGGACACTTCGACGAGTTGGTACCCATCCCGCTGGCCGAGCGCACCGACCTCGTCAGCGTGGCCGACGTGATGCCGGCATTCCCCGGTGGGGAGCAAGCGATGCTCGACTATATCTCGCAGAACATGCGCTATCCGGAGCTGGCCCGAGAGATGGGCATCCAGGGCACGGTCATCGTACGTTTTGCCGTCGAGAAGGACGGGCGGATCTCGACACCCGAGGTTGTGAAAAGCGTGGACCGCTCGCTGGACAGGGAGGGCCTGCGCTTAGTGGGCCAAATGCCGAAGTGGAGACCTGGCAGCGTAGGCGGCACGCCTACGGGCGTAATCATGACGCTGCCCATACGCTTCAAGTGACACAATAAACCATAAAGCTTACCATAAATGAAAGAGTTACAGTTAAAGTACGGGTGCAACCCGAATCAGAAGCCCTCGCGCATTTTCATGGAGCAGGGCGAGTTACCCATCCAAGTGCTGAACGGCCGACCCGGCTACATCAACTTCATGGACGCGCTGAACAGCTGGCAGCTGGTCAAGGAGCTGAAGGCTGCCACCGGGCTGCCCGCCGCTGCCTCGTTCAAGCATGTCTCGCCGGCCGGAGCTGCCGTAGGCCTGCCGCTCACGGATACTCTGGCTCACATCTACTTCGTCGATGATGTGAAGATGCCTCTCAGTCCCATTGCCTGCGCCTATGCCCGTGCCCGCGGTGCCGACCGCATGTCCAGCTATGGCGACTTCATCGCGCTGAGCGACACCTGCGACGCCGCTACGGCCACCCTCATCAAACGCGAGGTGAGCGACGGCATCATTGCTCCTGCCTATACAGACGAGGCTCTGGAGATTCTGCGCGAGAAGCGCAAGGGGACCTACAATGTCATTCAGATGGAACCCGAGTATCGCCCTGCGCCCATCGAGCACAAGCAGGTCTTCGGCATTACTTTCGAGCAGGGACGCAATGAGGTGTGCCTCTCCGATCCCGCCCTCTTCGAGAACATCCCCACGCAGAACAAATTCTTCCCCGACGAGGCAAAGCGCGACCTCATCCTCTCGCTCATTACACTGAAGTACACGCAGAGCAACAGTGTCTGCTACGTCAAGGACGGCCAGGCCATCGGCATCGGTGCCGGACAGCAGAGCCGTATCCACTGCACCCGCCTCGCCGGCTCGAAGGCCGACATCTGGTGGCTGCGTCAGCACCCGCAGGTGATGAACCTCCCCTTCCGTCCCGACATACGCCGCGCCGACCGTGACAACACCATCGATATCTATATCAGCGAGGACTGGATGGATGTCCTGGCCGACGGCGAGTGGCAGAAGTTCTTTACCGAGAAGCCCGAACCGCTCACCCGCGAAGAGAAGAAAGCCTGGATAGCCCGCAATACGAACGTTTCGCTGGGCAGCGACGCCTTCTTCCCCTTCGGTGATAACGTAGAGCGCGCCCATAAGAGCGGCGTACAGTACATCGCTCAGGCAGGTGGCTCCGTACGCGACGATCATGTGATTGAGACCTGTGACAAGTACGGTATCGCCATGACCTTCACCGGCGTGCGTCTGTTCCATCATTAAGAAAAGGCCGCATCACAATGAGCAGTTTCGGAGGAGACGACATCGATGCCGTCATCATGGAGGGCATCACATTCCGCGGACGTGCCGGAAAGTCACAGCCTCGGGATGATGGCAAGGTGAAGACCAAGGCCAAGAAGAAGCAGTATATCACCGGTGCACACGGCTCTGGCGCAGCCAAGAAGAAGGCTGACATACGCCAGCGCCGTGCCAACCGGCATAAGAAGTAACCCTTAACCATACGAAAAAGACATGCACGCGAAACATATTATTGCGCTGCTGCTG
>Ga0310695_10003446_pt1 | contig 30980 bp, 31 predicted proteins | sample RumenRJG_04DNA_FD_203882 | JGI IMG/M metagenome (GOLD analysis project Ga0310695, IMG submission 203882) | Bovine rumen microbial communities from Lethbridge, Alberta, Canada - RJG_04 (v2) (version 2) | ecosystem: Host-associated > Mammals > Digestive system > Stomach > Rumen | place: Canada...
AGCTTTGTGGTATCAGTGACAGCCGTTGTATCAGCCTGAACAGCCTTCTTTTTATTTAAAATAGGCATACGCTCACTAGCCATCATGAAGATGACGACCAATAACAGCAGTGCTATGATTGTATTTCTTTTCATTTAGGATACATTCAATTTTATGTTTACTCGAACATTTGGGCCCATTCCTTGAACCTTACCAGTCCTCCTTGTCCGAATTTCTCCAGACTCTTCAAAGCTTGTTCCATTGTTTTCTCCCTTTCCGGATGCGTTTTGCTATAAAACTTGTCAGCATAACAGATAACCTTCTCTTCTAATGTCTCTGGAAGAAAATCTTGATGAGGTAAAGGAAGATTTTGCAGGATGATTTCATCCTTTGTAATTCCTACACCGGTATGACGTTCACACACACGTGCATGGCGAGGATATCCCTCCTTTCTTAACATTTCGGCACCTATTCGTCCATGACAGATATAGGGTTGATCGCCAAAACATTGAATTCCCGAAGCATCACAACGACATATGCCAATATCATGAAGCATCGCAGCCTCCTCGATAAAGGTCTTATCCATGTGCAATTCAGGATGACGATTACAAATACTTACAGCACGCTTCATTACAAGCGTGCTGTGAGTGATAAGAATGGAGCGCAATTCTGCACTCTCATTCTCATAGTATTTACCAATAATTTCTAGATAATTCATTAATCTTCTTTTCTCTGGATATACGCGATGACATCACCCTTGCGAACCTTAGCGCCTTGATGAGCGTTGATTTCAACAAGTTGTCCACCCATTGCAGCTGGAATCATCTCGAACTCACCCCAAGAAGTGCAGATATAACAGAATGCTTCACCTTCTTTATATTCCTTACCTATGAATGGCTCTACTGCAGGTGCAGCTTCACCTTCGCCCTGGAATTCCCAGAAGATCTGACCCTTTACAGGAGCTACAATAGCATCTGCCTTGGCATGCTTGAATGCGATAGCCTCTTCTACGCTGACCTTAGCACCCAACTTAGCATCTTTAGCCTTTTGCAAGTCTGCCAACATATTCTTCTTAGCCTGACCGCTCTTATAGTTACGATACTGCTCTGGATGCATTGCAAGTTCCCAAAGTTCTTCATTGTCCTGACCGTAATCCCAGCCATTCTCGTCCATTTCCTTCTTGAAATCTTCAAGTGCAGGAGTCAACAATGTATGAGGATCGGCATCAGTAAACTCACGTCCCTGAGCCTTTGCAAGTTCTACGATCTCCGGAGCCAACTCACCAGGAACCTTACCTGATTTACCTAAGATCATACCCCACATAGAATCGTCCATATAAACATAACGACCCTTACCTTGCTCCAATGAGAGGAGGTTCATCAATGAGATATTCTTAACATACTGAGAGAATGGTGTTACCAATGGAGGGTAACCAACACGTGGCCATACATAAGCTACCTCGTTGAACAGTTTTACGAGCATATCGTCAACGCTCAACTCTGGCTCACCCTTTTTCTTACGAAGGTTATTGATCGTACCACGGATACCGCCAAGGTCTGACATCATAGAACCCATCATACCACCAGGAAGACCGCAACCGAGAAGCAATGAACTCATCATCTTGTTACCTGGGTTGATGAAGTAGCCTAACCACTCATCGATGAATTCCTGTGTAAGGGCACGAGCCTTCATATAGGCGTCCATATTGATCTCCGGAACCTCGAAGCCGGCATGCTTCAACATGCTCTGAACAGAGATTACGTCTGGATGAACCTTACCCCATGACAATGGTTCGATAGCTGTATCGATGATGTCGGCACCATTCTTACAAACTTCCAAGATAGAGGCCATAGAAAGACCTGGACCTGAATGACCATGATATTCGATAATGATCTCTGGATGCTTGTCCTTGATCATCTTAGTGAGCTTGCCCAAGAATGCAGGCTGACCAATACCAGCCATATCCTTCAAACAGATTTCCTCTGCACCAGCTTCGATTTCCTTATCAGCTAATTCACTATAATATTCCAATGTATGAACAGGAGAAGTGGTGATACACAATGTACCCTGTGGTGTCATACCAGCCTCCTTAGCCCACTTGATAGAAGGGGCGATATTACGGATATCATTCAATCCGTCGAAGATACGAGGAATATCTACACCCTGGGCATGCTTTACCTTATACATTAAGGCGCGCACGTCATCAGGAACTGGATACATACGCAATGCGTTCAGACCACGATCAAGCATATGTGTCTTGATGCCAGCCTCATTAAAAGGCTTACAGAAAGCACGAACAGCTTCATTTGGATTCTCACCTGCAAGGAGTTGAACCTGCTCGAATGCACCACCATTAGTCTCTACACGAGAGAAACATCCCATATCAATAATGACTGGAGCAATACGCTCCAACTGGTCTTTGCGAGGCTGGAATTTACCAGAACTCTGCCACATATCTCTGTAAACGAGACTGAATTGAATTTTCTTTCCCATTATTTTGATTTTATATTTTATCCTAGTTCAATCAACGTGCAAAAATAGATAAAAATTTCCAAATATCGACCTAAACGCACCATTTTTTACAAATATTACATTATCTTTGTGGTCAAAATAAAACTGATGCGCACAAATATGAAAATCAAATCTATATCAGTATTAATACTTATCACCTTACTGGTAACAAGTTGCGGACACCGCACGAAGCCTTTACCTTCTTCTACAGATACACAGATACCTATTAGTTTAAATACCAAAGCCGAAGGGGATTCTGCCATCTACGGGTTGGTATGTCCTTCATCGGCAGACTCTTTGATTTCTATTTTACCTTTTACGGGTGGTGACCCTGTCACTTATAATGTATTCTCGGCCATTAAGGAAAATAGAATATATGGTAATCCGGATACAGGTGACTGGATTTGTATTATGCCTTGTCATGATGATCCACATAAGGCTTATTCTATTATCGACCTTGATGAGATTAAAGGTACATGGACTTATCCTGTAATGCCACATCTACGCGATGTTTCTCATCTCACCAAGCGCCAACAGGAACGTATCCTTGCGAACATGCCTGATTCTATCATCAAAACTTATATGATTCCGCGACAATATGGATTCACGCTTCAACGCATGAGTGTGGCCAAACCGGTGGGATTCGTTAACCAAACGAGTGATGTAGAAGATGATAGTCCTGTAGAATATCCAGCTGTTCCTTTCTTCACAGAGTGGCATGCCTACAATGGTCGCATCATCCTCGTAAAAGGACAGCACAAATATCTGGATAAGTGGATTAACAAGACTACGGTTCGTGACACCTTCGATTTGGTTTACATGCAGAATGATTCACTTGTCATTCGGAATCACGAGGGGAAGGTATACAGTTTCCACCGTCAGAAGAATGCGCTCACAGCGAACGCGAAAGCCAATGCTATGGCTGAAAAGCAAGAAAAGAAGTTAAAAGACAGAATGGACAAGAACTCGAAATAAATTATACCATACGACCATGAAACTAAAGCCATTACATGCTATACTCATCTTTGTGTTTATGACATGTTGTTCCATTTGGGCAAGTTACAGTAGTTATCGTCATACCAAACAACGCATCGTCGATGACATGAATCAGGCATTAGCCCTGACTCTTGCGGAGAAAAGTTCCTGTTGGATTACTCCGGACACGATTCAAGATTATCGCAGTCACCTGCATTTGAACGAACTAAAAACTTGTTCTTTCGTTTACTATGCCATGGACGACCAACAAGATAGATTATGCAGTAGAAAGATGAAATGGCAGAAGAACCATCAAGCCATACTATTCCAAGGATATGCGAATTGTTCTGCAGCTTCTATATTCTCGATGTCAGACCAGTCTATGAGTAGTATTCTCTCTATTATCACTCTTCTGTGGGCTATCGCTTCTTTCTACTACTTTAGACATCATCATAAAGACATATTGATTTTGGGCGGACTCATGATGAATACTACCGACGAATATTTCTACGATTTGCATCATCAGCCTATTAAGTTGACGCCTATGCAGATGCAACTGATGAGAATGTTCTTCACCTCTGCCAACCATAAGATTTCCAAGCATGACATCTGCAACACCCTATGGCCTAAAAAACCTGATGCCAGCGAAACTCTCTATACATTGATACGAAGATTGAAACCGATTGTAGAAGAGACAGGAAATCTGGAAATCGTTTCAGAGCGAGGTAAAGACTACCAGTTACGTATCAAGAGATAAGGTTCTAAATATCAGCAACATACGACATTTGTCGGATTTTCTTCAGAAAATGTCAGACAAATGTCAGTTTGTTATTTTGCCTTGTTCTCTATCATTCTATACCTTTGTCGGAAAACAAAGCAAGAATGAAAAAATATCTTATTTTACTATTAGCTCTTTTCTGTGCCATAGCGTCGAAAGGACAGAAAGAAGTGAATCTCGAGGAGGTAACCATCAAGGCAACACGTATAATCGATAAAACCGATGGTAAACTCATTATCCCCTCGGACGAGGAGAAACGATCTTCCGCCAATGGCTACAGTCTGTTGAGCAAACTCTCATTACCAGCCATCCAAGTAGACGCTGTTCTACATACCATCAAATCCACCGATAACCGAGGAAGCGTCCAAATGCGAATCAACGGAGCGCTCTGCAGCAAAGAAGACTTACTATCCCTGAATCCTAAGGTCATCAAGTCTATCGACTTCATCGACAATCCTGGAGTAAGATACGGTAAAGACATTGCCTATGTCATCAACATCAAGACACGGAAAGACGAGGATGGATATACGTTGGGAGTTGACCTTATGAATACCGTCAGCACATGGAATGGTGAAGATATGGCTTTTGCGAAATGGAATCATGGCAATTCTGAATGGTCCATTACCTATGACTTCAACTATCAGGACTTTAGAGGTGACCGTTATAAGGAGTTGACTGATTATCTGCTGAAAGACGGCACGCACCATTTGATCGAGCGAGAAGATATCGACAACAGGAAAAGAAATTTCAGCAATATGATCGAACTGAAATACAATCTAGTAGATCCAACCTTTTATACCTTTCAAGCTACCCTATCCACGCATCTCAGCCATACTCCCGGTGACTATACCACTCGTTGGTTCAACGAAACAAATCACGATGCTGTCCTGACAACACAGGGCGAAAAGTCTAAGAGTTCATCTCCCACACTCGATTTATACTTTTACCACCGGTTAGGCAATCATCAGTCTGTTACGGCCAACATGACCGGTACTGCGATACACACCAGGATGTGGAACTCCAATAACGAGGGAACTGACTATGTTTATTCGGTAAAGGGCAGGACATACTCGCTCACCACAGAAGCAATATACGAGAATCGCCTAAAACCTTTCACGCTCTCAATGGGGTTTCTACACAAGACGAAGTACACGGATAACACGTATCACGGAGACGTAAATTCCATCAACGACATGCACAATCAGAGTTTATATCTTTTCGGAGAAGTAAAAGGTCGCTGGTCGGGATTTAATTATTCGGCTGGAATGGGTCTTAGTAATGAGCATTATCATCAAGGAGAAAATAGATTTAACTTCTGGTTATTCCGCCCTAAGGTCTCTTTAGCTTATTCCCTCTCCGAATTATGGAAATTCCGTTATAGTTTTGAAGTCTCCCAGCATATCTCACAAGTCGCCATGATCAGCGACACGCGTATACGTACCAATTCGAGAGAATGGATCGTAGGGAACCCTAATATCCAGCCCAACGGCAACTTCGAACATTCTGTCAACCTATCATACAGGAGTTCTCGATTCGACAACCTATTCATGACGGCTTTACGAATTATACCCGACTGTAATATGGCAAGCTACAGTCGTACAGACGATGACCAATTTCTATATATGCAACGAAATCAGCCCGGTATCAAGATGTGGTATGCAATGGATTGTATTCGATGGTCGATAATTCCGCAAAAACTGAATATGAGCATTATTGCCAGCGCATACAGGTTTATCAACAATGGCGAGAACTACACACATACTTTAACGAGCTACCAGATAGAGGGAAATATACAGGCATATCTCGGGCGATGGACCATTACAGCTTATGCGACAAACGGATATAAGTTTATGGAAGGCGAGACATGGAATCATCAGGATGATGCATCCTATATCTCATGCAGCTATCATCTGGGACTTTGCGATATTTCCTTATATTGGCAGCATCCTTTTGAGGTGAACCCTCGCTTAAATCGGGGTGGACTGGAGAATGTACTGATACATAAGCAGATGGAATACCATGGACGAGACTATGGCAACATGATCTCCATTGGTTTCAGTTGGAAGTTGAACCGAGGAAAACAATATCATGATATCAATAGAAAGCTCCACAACAAAGATACACAAACCGGTATTCTGAAATGAGAAAGATATTTTTCTGCTTCATCTTATATCTTGTGGTCATGGTCGTGGCAACGATGACATCATCTACAGACAAACGCAGCGATCAAGAGAAATTCCGACAAGCGCTCATCGGTATGCAACACCTATCATATACCGACCCAGACTTTGGATATCATGTCCATTATCCTTCATTTTTTGAAAAGGAGGACATGAAGGATTATGGCATTGGTCACGTACAATTCGGCTATCATGCGCACAACATCAACTTGGTAATGGAATGCAAAGTCGTTCCCGAAAGTGTAATAACAAGCCGTAAGCATAACTTCATCAAACAGGGTATGCTTGCCGACATGGAGGGGTATGACTATTACTCACATTATGTATATAAACATCATCTATTCTATATTCTTACCTTATATTACCCATCCGATTACAGAAAGGCCTTCGAGAGAATCATCTATGATGTAAAAATATGGAATCCATTCTATAGAAACAAACACGTGAACTTACATCGTTGACCGCGTAAGCTCACGTGAATACATACCTAAAACTTATCAATCAAAGAAATGCATAAATGCAACATTAGCACTCGTAGAGAGCACCTGACTAACTTTTCCTGTTTCTACATTATAATCGAAAACTCCGGAAGCATCAACACCACAACTTGCGAATAGCACATCATTGCCCTTTGACTCAATGGCCACGCTATGACCATCGGTATAAGGGATACCCTCGATTTTCTTAATACTCTTCTTCTTCAGATCGATGATCACTGCCATAGAGTTTCGTGCGGTATAAGGGTTATCCGTCATCAATTCCGAGATACCTACATAAGCGGCGATCTTACCATTGCCAAGGTATTTGCAATTATAGATAGAAGCTGCTTTGTACGGACTACCATCTATTGCTGTTTCGTTGATATTCCAACTCTTACTTTCGTCAAATTCCTGCTTACCGTTTGGAATGCATACAAAACCATTGTTCGGATGCTGTGGATTGTATCCGAAGTATCCAAGACAAGCCATATAGATATCATTTTGTTCATCCATGAAGATCATGTCCTTCAGGAAAGGACGTGTAGGTAAAGCGAACTCAGACTTCTTTTCTGAGATAATCTTTAGCACCTTATCACTCTTGATGTCGATAAGAGCTACATCAACCTGTCTGTAATCATCATAAGGCATCCAGTTTGAACCGAGTTGATCCAAAGCAAGATAAAGGATTCCGTCACGTACGATACCGCAAGCAGGTTCCGGACTGTTATCAGCATGTGCATACTTTGTCAGGTCTATCTCACCGGTCTTCGTCATGGTCTTGGTATCCACAACCATTATATTACCTAAATTGAATGTAGGGATGTAAGCCTTATCAGCAGATACTTGGATAAGTGAATAAGGGCAAGAGTTTGGTACGATCTGCAGTTCTCCTGCATTCTTCAATCCTTCAGGGGTATGCTCATACCTTGTGATACATTGCTTTCCTGTACTTCCTGTCTCCGGGAATACATAGACATCATTTCCCTCTACAGAGATTGTACTGGAGAAACCAATCTGAATAGCTTTAGACATATTCAACGTACCCGACAAGTCTGACACCTGCTGTAGATATGACTGTCCACTTGCGCCATCAGCATTTTTCACAGTTGTCTCGATCAGGATGTTACCTTTACCTCCAAAGACATCACTAGGAGCTGGATCATCTCCTTCATTCTTCTCACAAGATGTTGCAAAGAGCACCATCATACTCATGGCAATGACTTGCCAATTTTTCATTACTTTTCTCATTGGGTTCTTGAATTAATTATTTTATTTGAAAATATATCGTATCTTTACTCCGAAACTCCTGCCCGGTAATGGACAGTTGAATTCTGATAAGACCTTCGCATCGGTGACATTCTTTATTTTTCCGGACAGGAACAGTCGTTGATGCATAAAACTTTGTTCAAAGCTAAGGTCGAATGTTGTACTTCGCGGAATGCGGCGCTTATCATTCTCGGTGATTTCAAAATCGTACAGATATTCATCTACAAAGGCCATATCGACAAACAGTCTGGTATTCTGTCCTCTACCACCAAAGAAGTTTTCTTTATGGAATTCCAACCCTGCATTGGCCATAAAATATGGTATGTTAGGCATTCGCTTTCCCTTTGTTTCATTAGGAATATTACTACCTTGCGCACACTTTCTCACATCGCGCAGATCCTGATAGGTCACATTGCCATATCCATAGAGGAATGGTAAGATGTCTACCTTGATATCGAATTCTGCTCCGAGTGTTCTCATCTCTCCGAAGTTCTGATATTGAGCGCCAAGCATTCCCTTGGTAAATCGAATCATATCCTTCAAATACATATAGTATCCATTCACTTCTATCTGCAGATTACTTGGGTGAACTCCTGTCAGGTCGTATAGGAGACCCACATTCATACTCAGGTTGCGTTCCGGCATCAACTTTTCCGAAGGAGTGATGGTATAGCCATCTCCCAGCAACTCGTTATCTGAAGGGATACGTACATCATAACCTCCTGAAAGTTTGGCCATCAGAGAGGGAGTGAAGCGATAACGCAGAGCATCGCTGAAACCTAGGCTCTTCTTATCGAGATGGATATTCTCCGGAGGTGTTTTTGTGTAGATATCTTGATAGTGAGTATTCATAGAATACCAGTAGAAGCGCGTGGTAAGCGAGTTCAGGAATTTATCGTTCGTCGTACGATAATCATAGGTAAAACCTCCCACCCAACTTCTCATATGTGAATCAAAATCCGTTTTCTTCCCTAAACTTTTCTCTTTTGTCGGGTCCGAAGGATAGCCATTGGCAAACGAGAATACAGAATTGAAGTTTATGGAATGATTTTTCGTTATCAGATATTCCAGATTCAACTTATTAATCAGCGTCAACTTCCCGTTGTCCGAATTCGATGCATATCGAGAACTCAACTCACCTCCTAGTGGTGATGATGAGGGATAGGAATTGCCATACCAGTCATACCACACTTTAGCAGTATCAACTAATGAATATTGAGTATAGGCTAACGCCGTGGACATGTCAAGATCTAATCCTTCGATAAAGAAATCTTTTTTCTCTAATTTATTGCTCAATCCATAGATATGTGAACTTGTATGTGCCTTTCTGACGTCCATTTCTATACCTTGAGTTTCTTTATAGCTACTGATGATCACAGGTTCAAATTCCACCTTGTCAAACCACCATTTCGTAGCTTTCAGACTACCTCCGTACATGACTTTTCTATAGTTATCATGATCACGTTTAATCTTCAGTCCTTTGATATATGGTGACTCCATCGTATAGTCATTGTCAGCATAGGTATAACCACCACCGACGCCAAAAACGAGTCCTTTATCCTTCAGATGTCTTTTCAATACTGCCTGCATCTTGTTCACGTTAAACGACTCATGAGTGTAGCTCAGGTCGGCATAACGATCCGGATACTCCTTCAACACAATATTTACAGCACCTCCCATGGAAGAGCCTCCAAACTTGGACGGTACGATTCCTTTATATATCTCGATTCTGTCGATCATATCCGTAGGGATATCATTCAGATTTATAAAGTCTGACTGATCGTTCATAGGTGTTTCATCAAGGAATATTCCGATTCGCTTTCCTTCCAAACCACGTACAGAGATTCTGGAAGTACTACCCTCGCCTCCTGTAGAATGAATGGTGATACCTACGGTCTTTGATAATATATCCTGTACATCACTTACGGTTCCTTGCAACTGTTTCATACTGATCACAGTGACCGGCATAGCTTGTTCTCTTATTCTACGAGCCTCACTCTTTCCTATCGCTACGACTTCTTTAAGCGACTGGGATTCAGACTTCATGTGGACGATTGTCTTCTTAGCGTTATCTTTAGCTGCATTGACTTTCAGAGTTTGTGTCTGATATCCCATATACTTCACAGTGATTGTGTAATTGTTTTCCGGAATATCAGAGAAAGAAAACTCTCCATTCTTATCAGCAACGACATTCTTTTTCAGTTCTCCGATAGAAAGAATAGCACCAGACAACGGTTCATCTTCATCATCGAGCACAACTCCCGTGATATGCCCTTGTTCTGTCTGGGCTGTACAACCTATACTGATAAGTAACAGCATGGATAGTAGAAATAATAATTTTCGTTTCATTGTTTTTTTATATTCTGTTATTATTTACTGGATATTGGGATAGAAGATAATTGGGAAAAAAGAACAAACTTGCGTTTTGTTCAAAAACAAAGCGAGCCGCCATCTATTGGCGACTCGCTTAACATGATATGATATAAACACCGGATATTTCATATACTAAACAATTATTCTTTCATCATCTCTCATGAGTTTTTCCCATCCTCCGATATTAAAACGAACATACTCGCTGATGAATCTTTCGATTTCTTCGGCGCTAGTTTTTTCCTGCATTATCACTTCCCGCATCATATTGACCTGCCAGGAGCAAATAAAGCGGAGAAAAAAAGGAGAGACACTTGTATGTAGACTGGGATAGACATTCTTCATGCTATTCATATACTCCTTCCCTATTACTGTACCCTTCTCTATCCAACGTTCCCAATAGTTTTCGTATCGGGAATTCTGCGACTTAAAGAACAGCAGTTTACACTCTTCCCTGTAACATATCACGATATCGATGAAATTATGTACATACGCACGATGACACTCTTCGGATGTGAAGACTTCAATGGAGACGAACTCCGGACGATTATGGTTTTCCAGCATCGTATCCATCGCTTCAAAAAGAGGATGCAAGATGGCTGCCAACAGGTCGTCCTTACAGGAATAATAATTATAAATATTGCTTAGTCCGACACCCGACAACTTAGAAATTTCACGCATAGATGTAGCCTTAAAACCCCTCCGAAGAAAAGTTTCACGGGCTGTTTTCAACAATATCTTACGTGTATATTCCTTTGCAGTCTGCATAAATTCCCTAACACAATATCTTTTTACGCTGCAAAGGTAGATACATATTCTGATATTGGCAATACCTAAAAATTATGATTTCGGAAAATGAAACATTTTATTATCAATCTTTGCTCTTCTCTTCATGAAATTCCATATCCAAACCACACCTATAAAGAATATCATAAAAATTAGTGGACTGTAAAGAAGGATAATCAATCCAAATATGATAATATTAGCCATAGAAAACAATGTACCCAAACTGGTGTTGTATTCTGGAATGGTCGTTAATACGCTGCATAATATCTCTTTTTGTTTTTGTATCAAAGAAGGAAATAGGTAATCTCATCATTTTGGTAATGATAATTTGATATTAGCGATATTGAATCGCAACTCACCATGTTTGCTTGCTATTTTGTCCATTCATCGAATCTATATTTATTTCCAAAGTGATGATTTAAAGATTATACAGAAAGATCTGTCTACCATCACAGCCTATCAAAGTATTAGAGACTTTATCAACAGAAATAATATCTATCATGTCGTTAATCTGATACACCTGCTTTATATTGCCTAACCAGTCGAACTTAATGATTCTTGTCTTAGCCTTGTTCTGTCGATCCAATTTAAGCATATCATCATATTTGGTCCCACGATAAGCCGCATAAACATAATCATCTGATTGAGAGAGCGACACGAAGTAGTTCACATTTTTGTTATAAAAGTCACCTTGTGTAAGCAATGAGGTTTTGAATATGGGTTTGTCCAACTTAATTGTCTTCTTGACAACATTACTATCGTTCATGGAATAGAAATCTATACCTGGGCAAACATCAAAAGCAAATACTCCTGTCTTGTACTTTTTACTATAATTAAATATCCCATGATTTGCTATCCATTGCGGATAGCGCTTGTCAAAGATTGGCTTTATTACATCTTTTATGGTTAACGTACCAGTTGTGTTGTCAGCATAAAGTATGCAGTTAGATCCATTTTCTGGCTGATGACCTAAAAAGTAATACTTATGAGGAGCCGCATAAGCAACATCTTTTGCCTCCAAAACAATTGCATAAGGAACTTTGGCATTCATGCCCACCACATAATCCCTTGCACGTACTAATTTACCTTTATCTATAACTATGAATATATCGCCAAATGATCTTTCGGCAACACAGAGGGTATCGTTTGCGCCAAGAAACATTACAGGATTACAAAAGTCATAAGTATTTTTACCATGCTTCCCATATTCAGTTTCATATCTAAGTTGTTTTCCATTTCTGTTTATTTGGTAACTGACCATATATTCCGGTCCCCAATCTTCCTTCCTTTCAAAAGTAAGAAAAAGTTGTTCTCCTTTTACTTGCATACTATAGATACGTTTCAAGTTCTTAATTGCAAAGGACAATTTAGTACCTTTCAAAATTATTGGATGACTAAAAAGAGTATCTGTTTTCACCAGCACAGTTCCACCATCAATAACCTTGGCTTCCATTCTAAAGGTCAAACTTATCAACATGACCAGAATAACTAACAAGTTTTTTTTCATAATTTATTGCTTCTTTTAACTATCTCTGAATCCATTTTACTTTGATGTATCTTTTTAAATTGAGCAAGCTCTCGTTCATTTATGCCATAGGTATTAATTTCACCTATACTTGGCTTCTTATGAATTGCAACGTTCTGTAATCTCAAAAGTTATTTGAGGTGTATTTGTGAAATATTCTAATATATCAAAGGCTGTTAACGTGTGCATTATTTTTCTATATATTCAAATGGTACATGAGTTTCATCTTCTGCAGTAGGTTTGCCATATCTACCATCTTTTCGGCGGATGTATACCTCTTGGCCTGCCGATAGCATAAACGCCAAAGGAGTATCATACATACGATTAATGGTATTTATAGCCTTTTCTCTGTTTGTCGATTTACGCATAGGGTCATAACGATATTCATTAATAGGCTCTTTCTTTTGTTCTAGCCCTTGCAATTCCCAAGAATACATGTTGGTTGCTTCTTTTACCTTCATAATTAATCCAGGCAATCCTCTAAAACGATATGGACCTGCATTAATAGGTATGTCGGGCGAAAACCATGCTATATAGTTTCTACCACCCCAACTCACAGAAGCTCTCTGACAAGAATAACCTAACACTTTTACAGTATCGGATCCCTCTAACTTCCAATTCAGTTTTGCATCGGGTTCAGTCCAATAAAGTACACCAACCTTTCCTGTTAAGCGATACGTAATTTTACTAGAATTTTTTGTATAGGAATTATAGACCTCTAGGGGATATATGTTTAGAATATCCTTATTTGTAGGATTATACATATTCAGACCCTTATTGTAATTCTCTGTAGCTAGTGAGTCCCATTTCCACAGTATTGCGCTATAGTCCTTCACTATGCGAGAACCAACCTGAACCTTTCTTATATTCTGATGCATGCCATACTCTGATTTGGGATGAATCATAAAATTCATTTTATATTGCAATACATATCTCGTGGTATCCAAAGCCTTACAATCGTTTAAAGCATAAGAGAACAAAACGACTTGTGAGAAGCACAGACGAGGCATCAAGCAAAGGAATATACAAAATAAAACTTTTTTCATAACTGATAAATTGTTAAAAAATAAATATGGTCTTTGTTTTACAAGTAAGGTCACCTATATTTCTATAGGAAAACCTGTGACTATTATCTAGATAAATTTAAACCTTATCGTCAGCATGATGTTTCTTGGACGGATTTGATATGTGCTGTTGTACGATGACAACTCTTGCACACTGGAATAAATGTAGTTCTTTTGGTTGAATATATTATCAACCTTCAGGTTGAACTTACATTTCCAAAGACTCCAGCTTATTGCTACGTTGCCAAGCACGAAGTTTCGGTCCCTGTTGCTCATATTATTATAATAATGTGCCAACTCTCCCGTCAGACTAATATTGCAAGGCAGATAGAAGTCTAGTTTAAGATTATCCTTAATAGTAGATATCTTCGGCATGCCGATGGTATGACTGCGATACCACGTCAGCCGTTCATCAGCAGCAAGCCAACTGAAAGGCATGAGTGAGCCATCAAAGTCCGTCCGAAACATACGATTTTTATATCTTTCCACACTACTCTGCACCAGTAGCGGACAATTGCTATAGGTATAATTACCTTCAAATCCCAATTTCAGTTTCTTCCAGTTGAAAGCTTTGCTTGTCCGCAATCCAAAGGACATTCTGTCTGTTGATTCATGTGACTTCTGACTAATGATAGTTTCCGTAACACCATTGTAGTCGTAACCATAGAGCACATCAGGACGATAATGCGAATACTTCACATCGAGACCAACAAATAGCATATTGATAATATCCTTGTAGTCATAGCGAAGCGAGGAATACCAGTTGTAAGCATTATAAAGTTCCTGTGTCACATACGAAGAGAGCTGACGATAACTGGTGAGAATATAACTGCTATAGAGTTCGTCAATGCCTGGCGATACTGTTGTACCACCTGCAATAATAGAAATATCACTGGCATCTGTCAGTTTATAACTCAATTCAATGTTGGGTTCTACTAATAGTTTATAATAATTTTTAACGCCAGTAAGACTCTGTTGATGATAGTTGAAGGGAACTGAAGTTGTAAGATAAAATCCTCCGAGTCGGGCATATATGTCTATTCCTGTACCGACACAGATATTATCCAATGTAAGATTGTTGCGGTATTGACTTAATTCACTGTTCAATAAGTCACGATTCACATCAAAGAAAAACTTGGGCGTTATCTTGAAAGATCCGACAACAATAGCTGCCAAAAATCCCATGTTACCATAAATATCAAGGTTACTCACATTTGCCTGCTGCAGCATACTGTTGCTACTAAGCAATTCAGGAAAAAGCACTGGTGACACAGTGAGACGATGTGGACGTTTCTCGGCATTCATTTTCAGCGAAAGGTCATAACCTTTTTCTGATGCCACACGCTTTACCCAATGTAGATTGTTGTTGAGCATATAGTGCTCCATGAAGTTGTCTTGAGAGATGTCTGTTCCCGAAGCATTGCCCCAAGCCCATCCTTTCTGATGCTCATATTCAAACTTCAATTGATTCTTTAGATAGTCTTTATCAGAATTGTTTAGATAGGAAATATCTCCATACACCATACGATTTCTTATCTCGCCTCGTTGTGTCTCATCTACACGATTTACGACATTACCAGGCAGTAGGTGTTCTGTTTCTTCACGGTTCTCTCTATCCTCAGAGTCGCACCAATAACCAGAGTTAATACCTAGTTCTCCCTTCACACCCACGCGATACACATTATTGTATGTAGTAGAATATGACTTGTTGAAATAATAATGTTTTTTGGCAATGCCTGGAGGACTAGGCAACGTTACGGCAGAAAGTTGGGATGTATGAGGGTGTTCTGAGTCGTCAAAGGAATGTAGTTCGTTGGATAAATCCTCACCAGAATTATTCTGTTTGAGTGTGGCAAAGAACTGGCTATTACGACGAAAGTAACTTGCCATCAAACTATTGTCAGTAAGTAGACTGCTATCAAATCCCCCGCCAAGTTTGACGAGAATGTTAAACACACCGCTCACGCCCTGTTTGAGTTTTAAATTAATAGAAGCTCTGTCCTCCGGCTGGATTCCTTCGAGAGCCTTGATATCCTGATGACTTTCCAGTACCTGTACCGTGGCAATATTGTCGGGTGACAAGTTGTTGGTAGCGAGACCATACCGTCCCTTCATTAGGTCAAGTCCCTCTATATAGAATTTTTTGATTGCCTTACCTTTATAGCTTATTTGGCCTGCATCGGAAACCTTTATTCCTGGCATCCGTTTTAGTACATCAGCTATAGAGACATCATTTTTCTGAGTAAATAAACCTACAGAATAATTGATGGTATCGCCATGGGAAAATATCTTTGGTGCTTTTACTTTGACTTCCTTCAAAACAATAGCTTCCTGCTTTACGTGGATTGTTATTGTAGCATTTTTTAGAGCTATCCTCTTACTATATGGTTGAATTTCGAGGTTAGAAGCATAAATCCAGATACTATCGGCAGTAACACTATCCAACTTCAGAGAGAAATAACCCTTGACATCGGTCATCGTGTAGCTCACGATATTCTTACGGCCGACTCCTGTAGAGGCATAAACACTCACGTCAACTATAGGGTGGCCTTTTTCATTCTTTACATAGCCATTTATAGTCTGTGAAAACATGTTTATACATACAATCAAGAACAAACCTATCAATGTTATTCTCTTATTCATATTGTTTTTTTAGTCTATTCCTTTGTGTAATCAATTTGATTCGTTTTAATAGGAATAAATTTACAAATGTTATTATTTATATTAGATTTGTTACAAATATAAACGAAAAAGAAACCGATTATACCAATAATTTACCTTTATTAAACTATTTAACCTGAATTCAGGAAAGTTTAAAGAACCTTTCATTGTTTAATTTTCATCTGCAAAAAGGTACTCATAATTCGTGAATTCAGAATTAGCAACGAGTTGATTATGAATACTGAAATTACGCACAAAATGCAACAACATGATTATCAACAAGTTACAATATTGCCACCTAATTTAACATCAAAACATACCGGGAATATCGGCATTTTCAGTTAACTACACAAGGCTATACACCTATTCGCGACGGCTTACGAAGTTAACTGCGTAAGCTGATGAAGTTAACTGCGTTCAAAAAGACAACCTTTTGAGAGGTATTTTTCATGCTTTTTTAGGGCCAATATGCTTCCCGTACACGCTAGATGGAACAAAAAATGGAACTGTTTTTCTATTAACAGTTCCATGATATAGTTTAAATTATTATAAATTATAACCCGAATATTATTTATTCAGATTATGATTCATAAAACGATGCTCTGCCAACCTCTCATACTTGGTTCCCGGTTTACCATAGTTGGCATAAGGATAGATGCTGATGCCACCACGTGGTGTGAAATAACCCGTAACTTCGATATATTTCGGATCCATCAACTTGATAAGATCTTTCATGATGATGTTCACACAATCTTCATGAAAATCACCATGATTGCGGAAACTAAACAGGTAGAGTTTTAAACTCTTACTCTCTACCATCCTGACATCAGGGATATAAGAGATGCGAATCTCTGCAAAATCCGGCTGACCGGTTATCGGACAAAGCGATGTAAACTCCGGACAGTTAAATTGCACCCAATAGTCGTTTCCGGGATGCTTGTTAACAAACGATTCCAATACTTCCGGAGCATAGTCCATACAATATTTGGTCTTTGCACCAAGTGCTTTCAGTCCTTCTTCTTTTCTTGAATCTTCCATATCGCTTAGACATTAAATATTTTCAATACGTTATAGTCTATGTTGTCATCGTAGACGTCTTCGCCTTCGTGCTTCTTCATAAACTTTACCACTCGGATGGTCACCGGTAGGGCTATGACCTCGTACAGGGTCTTGAGAACTACCTGCCAGATCATCAACTTGGGGAGTTCCTCTGTAGGAACAATTCCACCTAAAGCCAGCGGAAAGAATAATAACGAGTCGCAACTCTCGCCTACCACGGTGCTCCATACGGCACGTGATGAGAAATGGCGCCCTTGATCATGGATCTTCATCTTGCTCATGACATAAGCGTTGGCAAAACTTCCTGCCAGGAAGGCTACGAAAGATGCTACGGCGATACGAGGGGCTAAACCGAAGATAGCATGGAAACCTGCTTCGTTATGCCAATAAGGTGCTCCCGGTATCCAGTCGCATATTGCTCCCATGGTCACGAAAAAGAAGTTCATGGCAAAACCTGTCCATATCAACAGTCTTGCTTTGCGATACCCCCACACTTCGCATACGCAATCGTTGATAATATAGCTCACAGGGAACACGATAAGTCCACCGGTCAAACTAATATCCAATACTGAGATTTGCTTTGTTTCTAATAGATTGGCTGCTATCAAGCAGACACAAAAAAGTATACTGAAAAGCATAAACAGTACACTCACCTGTTTTTTCTCTTGATTCATAATTCTTGTTTTTTACGAGGTTTACCAAGCACTCGATGATTGTAAATGGGCTGCAAAGATACATATTTTTTTTGTAACTTCCCATTTCTATATCATTTTTTTCAATATTTCATCCCAAAATCAGAATATATAAATTATTGAATATCAGGAACGTATCTACTCTTTAAGTTCTTTAAAAGTATATATCATGATAGGTATGGTGAGCAAAAATCCAAGTATGTCGCTGACGCATTGGCTGATTTCCACACCAAACAATCCCCAGAATTGTGGCAGGAGGATGACAATAGGAATAAAGAAAAGTCCTCGACGAGAAGATGCCAGCAGATTTGCTCTCCATGGTTTACGACAGGTTTGCGTAAGCATATTGCTGGTCATACTGAAAGCATTCAGCGGATAAGCCAACAATTGACAGCAGAGGGTGAAACCACCAATGGAGATTACGGCTGCGTCATCTCGGAAACAAGATACAATTTCTTGGCTAAATATTACTCCAAAAATGGCACAGATAAGTAAAAATAAGGTACCTACCTTTACTGTAAACCAGTAGGCTCGGCGGAGACGGGAATAAAGTCGTGCCCCATAGCAGAATCCACAAAGGGGTTGAAAACCTTGTCCTAATCCTACTACTGCCGACATCACCAGCATAGTCAACCGATTAACGATAGTCATAGCGGCGATGGCTGCATCACCGAACTGTCCTGCCGACAGATTTAATGCTACCGTAGACAAGCAACCTAGGCCTTGACGGGAAAGTGAAGGGCTACCTCCATAAAAGATTTCCTTGAACGCTTTCCACGATGGTCTGAAGTTTTTCCAATATATTCCTATATTCTGTTGGGTATAAGATAACCGTAACAAGATAAAGAAAGAAACGATCTGTCCGGTAACGGTTGCTATAGCTGCTCCACTGATTCCTAAATCAAACCAAAATATACAGATAGGGTCGAGTACGACGTTGAGGATTGCTCCTGTGGTAATACCATACATCGCCAAGCGAGCATTACCTTGCAGACGCATCTGGTTATTGAGGGTGAGTGATGAGGTAAAAAAGGGGGCTCCCAGCAAAATGATACTTAGGTATTTCTCCGTATAAGGAAGTATTGTGGGAGTAGAACCTAACCAGACGGAAAGTGGACGTAGCATCATCTCTCCGATCACGAATATCAATAATCCGAAGAATAGAGAGAAGAAGAAGCCTGTAGATGCCATTTGTCGGGCCGTTTCATGATGCTTGGCACCTAACTCGCGAGAGATATAGTTTCCGGAGCCATGACCAAAGAAGAAGCCAAAGGCTTGAATAAAGAACATCACGGAGAAAACCACTCCCACTGCTGCCGTGGACTGTGTATCCAGTCGGCCCACGAAGAATGTATCTGCCATGTTATAAAAGCTCGTTACGAGCATTGTTATAATGGTAGGTATGGCCATGGTCACCACGACCTTTTCTACAGGTGCTGTGGTAAGGAACCGATAATTATCGCGCTTATACATCGTAAGTTCCTATATCTGAAGGATTAGATAAACTATATATCCAATGAAAAGAATTGATAGGATAGCTCCTTCCCATCGCTCAATCTTATATTTGGTGAAACTAAACAGCCACAGGAGAATCATCGAAACGACAAGCATCGTAAGGTCGACTTGTGTGATACCATGAATAGACATCGGGGTTATCAATCCTGTGATACCTAATATCATGAGGATATTAAAGACATTGCTTCCTAGGACATTTCCTATCGCAATACCGCTGTTGCCCTTACGGGAGGCTACAACACTTGTGGCCAACTCGGGAAGTGATGTTCCTCCCGCTACTATTGTCAATCCGATAACGGCATCACTGATGCCTAAGGTTGTGGCTAGTTTGGTGGCACCATTCACAAAGATATTACTACCCAAGATCAAACATGCAAGACCTATCAATAGGAAGGCTATCGCTTTCCATACTTTTATAGTCTTTATCTGTGTATTCTCTTCCTGACTGTCGACAGACTTGCTTTCCTTTATCGTGATCGTCATAAAGATGATGAAAAAGACAAAGAGAATTGCTGCATCCCATCGACTGATCTGTCCATCCTGACTAAGTAGATATAGCATCACAGAGGCTACTAGTGCAAATGGGATGTCTTTTCGTACGGTCGACTTTAATATCATCATAGGGGCTACCACTGCCGAGGTGCCTACGATCAATAAGGAATTGAAGATATTGGAACCTATGACATTTCCTACGGCTAAACCTGTTGTGCCCTTGATGGCTGACAATAGACTTATGGTGAATTCGGGCATGGATGTGCCCATGGCAACAACCGTAAGACCGATGACAACTTGACTGATTCCCATACGGTCGGCCAAAGCGACAGCTCCATCGGTGAGTCGATCGGCTCCCCAAAGTACTAACGCTATACCTACAACGATAAAGATGAGGTTGAGTATCATATCATTTCATAAATGAATATATAAGTCACTAGAGTGGACGTGATATTCTTATCCTTCGGCCTGGAGCATAGCAGTAAATGCTATAGATGCCATTAGAATATTCTTTTTCGTAGCCATCATGGATAAGTGCGAAACCTGCCTGGATGACCTGTGACAACAGACTGTCATAGGCTTTCTGACTAAACACGCCAATCTCTACTTCGTTCTTATTAATACCTACATAACTTGATACGCCTTTTTTCAATGGTTTCGGCATATCGAGATATGCGCCGCTACTCAACTTTCTCGGTAACTGACTATTCTTATAAAGCAGAACCATATAATCCTTTAGGTTATGGGCTTTATAACCGTCTATGCGCTTATATCCATATTTCTTTGCTATCGACATATCGGCTGTTCCTGCATCATACAGACGTATGCCGTCGCTAATGGTGAGTACTTCGCTCTTGATATCAACAAGATGAACGGCAAAAGTATCTGTCTGTTGACTATCATCGGTATAACCGCTACTCTTTGTCGTAACACAAGACGTAACGACAAGTGCAGCCATTATGACTGCACTTGATATCATTTTATATATTTTCATCCTAAACATATAATCATTTATATTACTCTGCTGCCTCGGCGCGATCATCTATATTGTCGCCCTCTGTAGGAGCAAGAGACTCTTTGAAATTGGTGATTCCTGCCTTTACAAGGATGTTGTACCACTGCAAGAGTTTCTTGATATCGCTATCGTGTACGCGATCTTGATCCCAGTTAGGAAGAACTTCTGTAAAGTAAGCTCTAAGTTCTTTGCTGCTTGCTTTCTTGTAATTGACAGAAGATTCCTTACTGTTCTCCTTCTTACCAACATTCTCGAGAACCTGCCACAATGGAATATCGTCGGCATCGGTATACATGGCGATATCACCAAGAGAGGTTACACGGTCTGTTGCGAAAACAGGCTGGCGCTTGTGTGTTTCGTCAAGTGCCTCTACAATAAGATTCATTTTACCACGAGATACCAGTTTGTAAAGGCCTGGTTTACCTGCTATTGAAAGAATTGTTTCCATTTTATTCTAATTATAATATTTGTAATCTATTTATTATATAATGTGTCAAGCATATTGTCTATCTGCTCTTCCAATGATCTTTGTCCGTCATTGATGATTTCATAATCGCACTTCTCTGCCACTTCTTCCTGGGGCAACTGCCGATGAATCCATTCCAACGTTTTAGAACGACTAATTCCATCCCGTGACATGACTCGTTGGATTCTTATTTCCATAGGTGCCGATACGCACACGATAAAGTCAAAATGAATACGTTTGTCGAAATGTGCATCAAACAAGATTGCACTCTCAAGCCATTCGTACTCGCTCTCTTCAAAATCTCGTGCTACTGCCGGATGGATAATCTCATTCACAGCTTGCTTGTTCTGCTCGCTCTTCAGAAGAAACTGGGCTAGCACATTTTTCTGCAATATATTGCCACTATAGACGTGCTCGCCAACTAACTTTTGCAAGGCAACTCGCAAACTGGCAGAAGATGCCATCAATCGCTTGGCTGCAGCATCACAATCATAGACGCGAACACCTTTACTTTCAAGGATTCTGCATACGTATGACTTTCCACTGCCGATACCCCCCGTAATCGCAATCCTCTTCATCGCTATTATTTCTGTTCTATCAGATAATCTATTTGACGTATTCCAAGTCGTGGATTCTTAATCCCATTTGGATAACTACGCAATATTAAGGTACATTTATCCGAAGGGTGTGTCTGTATCTCGTTATAGTCTACTACTACAGAGAATTGCTCAGGAGTAATCTGTCGAAACAAATTCGCACCTACGATAAACTTCACATCCACACGCGATGGGAACGTTCGAAGTATCTTATCATCCGGCATATTGATAGCCTTTATCGGTACTTCCACACTTTCCTCCGTAAGTACATCGGGATATAGTCCTACACGTACCACCGAAGGAACGATCTTTACACCACGTATAGCCTGCAAAGACACCTTACGATATATCGTATCCGTAATATTGGAAATATTCAGATCTGCGGTCGAGATGTATCGAATACTATCCAATAAATGCTTATTGGCATAGATTCTCACACGCTCCGGCCAAAACTGAACTTTTGACAAATAGTAGCTGGAACCTAGACCTATTCTCCCCGACAACCTTACGGGAACCTCTTTGGACAGTCCATAGTTGTAATAGAACACAAGACGATCCGGATTCAACTTCATGACTTTCGAAGAACCATACAACTGAGGATATATCTGTTTCAAGATATCTGAAGCAGGAACAACTCCTACCCCATCCTTACGAGCATAATTCTCAAAGTCTAAAGTAACCACACGGAATTTTGAACCATAGAGATAACTAAAGATGGAGAATCCTTTATCGCGGATTGTCACCATCACAGTATCGTCTATATCATCCGTGATAACCGCATTACTGGGGACATTGACCAAGCGGACAGGCACAGGAATATCTTGTTCACAAGTCTCATTGAGCGACATCATAAGCCAAAAGCCGCCACTCAAAGCGAGAAAGAACAAAAAAATCAGAAATTCCTTGTTGACGATGCCGAACAGGAAATTCCTGATGATTGTCCAAGTACCATTCCACCTGACCATTTACTTACTTATTCTGGCTCTGAGCAGATGAAGCTGTATTGGCAAATACATAGCCTTTGTCAACAGTAATGACAACGCCACGAGCAATTTCGAGTTCTATAGTATTATCTGCCATATTGATATGCTTTACAGTACCATAGATGCCGCCACCGGTCACAACACGAGCGCCCTCTTGCAATGAATTCTGGAAATTGCGAATTTCCTTTTGCTTTTTCTGTTGAGGACGAATCATAAACAACCAAAGGATGGCAAACATTGCAACCATCATAATCAGGAAGCCCCACTGGCCGCCTTGCTGTGCCTGAGCAGCTAATAAAATCGATGTCATAATATAAATATCTTTTTAAAATTTAAAATTCAAATTATTAGAAGCGACGCGCACGAGGACGATTGTTCTCCTTCTGTCGCTCTTCCATAGGTTTGGCGATAATGCCACGCTCATTAAGATGACGAGCTATAGTATCGAGCAGACCATTCACATAACGACCACTCTGTGAAGTACTATAAAGTTTAGCCAAATTTACATACTCATTGATCGTAACAGAAGCTGGTATATTAGGGAATGTACAGAACTCAGCAATAGCGATCTGCATGATAACGACGTCCATATAAGCCAATCTAGAGAAATCCCAGTTGCGACTAGCCTCACTCATGTAATGCTGATAGCTATCTGCATTCAATATCGTAGCACGGAACAACTTACGAGCGAAATCACGATCTTCTTCATCCTTATATTCCGGGAGAAGTTCCTGATTAGCCTTGTTCTCAAGCTCGAATCGCTTAATTGTCTTAATGACGAAAGTATCAACGATTTCCTTGTCATCATTCCAGTAAAGGCTCTTTTCCTCAAGCCAGCTATCGATATCCTCATTCTGCTGAATGAGTTGCTTATAAATCTTACGCCACAATTCGCGGTCAGCCTCATAAGAATCCTCCTCGGAAGCCATATACTCCTGATAAATATCACTCTGTTCTATCAGTGATAAGAGTTTACGTACCAATTCAATATCATCATCCCATGAGAATCTTTTAGTTTCACAATACTCAGCAAGAGTCTTGTTTTCCTCTAGTTGAACAGCAAATTTGTTAAATGCGAATTTAGAAGACGGAGCCTCTGTTCCTTCACGTTCTGCACGATTAATAAGAATATCCGTCTGACGACGAGACTCACGAGTAATCGCCACAATGAGTGCAAGCATATCATTGTAAAGATCATACGCTTTAGAAAGACTGAAAAGAAGTTCTTTTTCAGCATTATCCATATTCTTATTTCCATTTTGATAGTATGCGTAGGTTAACTGGACTATCTTTAAACGAATTAATTCCCTATTAATCATTCTCTAATGTTATTTTTGGTTCGTTATATAATGTAATTACGATGCAAAAGTATAAATTTATGTTGGTATATGCAAGAACACGAAGCGAAAAACTAGATTTTTTAAGAGAAAAGTTGCACAATTCGCATAAAATACGTACCTTTGCAGCGCTTTTTGAGCAACACAAAATCGTCGAAGCACTAATCGTTTAAGGATTAAAGACATCGGCGTTTAATCTGTGTATGGCGAATTAAGGCACATATTATTCACTTAATTTAGAGTAACACATTATTATGAAAGAGATTAATGTTTCAGGTCAGAAGCGTACAGACCTTGGTAAGAAAGCTTCTAAGGCAATTCGTAAGGAAGGTTTAGTTCCTTGTAACATCTATGGTGAGGCTAAGGCTGACGGTAAGCCAGTTGCTATGGCTTTCACAGCAACTATGAGCGAGCTTCGCAAGATCGTTTACACTCCACACATCTACGTTATCAACTTGGATATCGATGGTGAGCATCACACAGCAATCTTGAAGGAGTTGCAGTTCCACCCAGTAACAGACGCTCTTCTTCACGTAGACTTCCTTGAGGTTAACGATCAGAAGCCTATCACTATTGGTATTCCTGTTAAGCTCGTAGGCCTTGCACAGGGTGTTCGTGATGGTGGTCGTATGAACCTTTCTATCCGTAAAATCAACGTTAAGGCTCCTTACCAGCAGATTCCTGAGCACCTCGATGTAGACGTTACTGCTTTGAAGATCGGTAAGAGCATCAAGGTTGGTGAATTAAGCTACGAAGGTCTTGAGTTAACAACTGGTAAGGATGTAGTTGTTTGTTCAATCAAGATGACACGTAACGCTGCCGCTGCTGCCGCTGCTGCTGCAAGCGATGATAGTGAGGCTGCTGAATAATGGACAAGTATCTAATTTGTGGATTAGGTAACCCTGGTTCTGAATACGAGGGAACCCGACACAATACAGGTTTTATGGTATTGGACGCTTTTGCAAAAGCGTCCAATATTGTTTTTGAGGATAAGCGTTATGGCTTTGTCGCAGAGACTTCTATCAAGGGAAGAAAGGTTTTCCTGTTAAAACCTACTACTTTCATGAATCTCAGCGGAAACGCAGTACGATATTGGCTCAACAAGGAAAACATCGACCAGAAACGCTTACTTGTCATCTCTGATGATGTGGCCTTACCATTAGGTGCTTTTCGATTAAAAGCAAGTGGCAGTAATGGTGGACATAACGGACTCGGTCATATCATGCAACTCATTGGACAGAATTACGCGCGTCTACGCATGGGTGTAGGCAACGACTACCCACGAGGCGGACAAGTGGACTGGGTGCTCGGCCATTACAGTGACGAGGATATGAAGATTCTTCAACCAAGCATCGACCTTGCTGGTGATATCATCAAGAGTTTTGTATTGCAGGGTATTGACAATACAATGAATCAATATAACAAATTAGGCAAGAAATAATGGCTGATACTGCACGAATAGATAAATGGTTATGGGCTGCACGAGTGTACAAAACTCGTTCTCTTGCGGCTAATGCCTGCAAAAATGGTCGCGTTACCATAGAAGGGGTCAACGTGAAGCCTTCGCACATGATAAAGCGCGGAGAGGTCATCAGCGTTAAGAAGCCACCTATCACCTATTCGTATATGGTACTCGACTGCATAGAGCAACGTGTGGGTGCCAAACTATTGCCTGACGTTTACAAAAATGTCACCGACCCTAAGCAATACGAACTTCTGGAGATGAGCCGCATCAGCGGTTTTGTGGACAGAGCAAGGGGTACTGGTCGCCCTACCAAGAAAGAGCGAAGAGCTCTTGACTCTTTCGTCGACCCTGCCATGTTCGGATGGGATGACGATGAGAACTGGGATGATGATGAATAAGTAAATCGCATAAGAACATAAAAAAGGTGAACTCAATTATCGAGTCCACCTTTTTCGTTTTTGTTGAATTTATCTATTGAATGTGTTGGTCTAATTACATCATCGGACCACCGAATCCACCACGTGGAGGGCGTGGGGCACCTTTGGGACGTTCTCCCTTGAAAGGACCTCCACGGAAATCCGGTCCGGGTCCAAATCCCTGTGTCATCTTCTCACGAGCTTCTTTACTACCGAAAATACTCAAACGGTATATGACATGCAACATGGCATAGCTGTTGATACTATTATACTCTGTATCTGTACGTGCCATAGCAGTAAGCGCACGACTGAATGTACTCTGCTGGCGCAAGATATCATAGAACTGCAAAGATACAGTAAGAGGACTGCCCTTTAAGAAGCTCTGCGACAACTGGGCATTCCAAATCAACTCATTCGTATTCATTGAGTTATCATTATATCCTCTACGACACTGATTATGGAGATCGGTACTCAAACTTGTACCCCAAGGTGCAGTAGCCGTAATCGTAGCACCATAAGCAAACTGCCATGTATCAAGGTCGCTTTGCTTCTGCAACAAGTTACGAGCATGGGTATAATTCAGTGAACCATCCAGTTCCAATTCAAACCAATTATTACGATAGCTTGTTGCCAAACGCTCACCAAGAGTCAACGACTTGGTTGTGTTCTTCTGTGAATCCGATTTAGAATCCAACTGCAAATAGCCTACATTATTATTATATGCAATATTGGTAAATGTATTCACATTGAAGATACCCGCAGAGTCGATGGCTGTGTTATACATAAAAGCACCAGAAACATTCCAGTTTCCATTGATATTCTCTGGGGTCATCACACGTCCACCTGTCGATTCATTATAAGCCACCTTATTGCTTATACTGTTCCTTATCGTTGAGAAGTTGATAAACGACATCAATGACTGTTGACGCTTCTCTATATAATTATTGTAGAACAATCTGAATGTATTGGTAAAAGATGGTTTCAAACCAGGATTACCCTTTTTGATGTTCAATGGGTCACTATCATCAGTGATGTCAAGGAGGTCCGTCATACTTGGTTGAGAGGTTGTACCACGATAGTTGATTCGCAGGTTACTAACTCTACTGAAACGATAACGGAAGTCAAGAGTTGGAGAGAAATTCGTCACCGTACGGACAGTATCTACATGTATGCCCTGATAGTTCTGTACATATTTAGAACTCTGTGGCTGTACTAGGAAGCCGACATTCAAGTTGTAATTCTTATTGATGACACGAAGCATCACATCAATATCGTGCAGATAATTGCGATATTCAGAATAACGACTCAGATTATCGTCTAAGTAAGAGTCCAATGGGTTGTTCAACTTACTCAAATAGCTATCCCATCCTCGATAAACAGGATTGATGGCATCAAAAAAGCCTTCACCCAGATTACTGAAATCGAAAGTACTTCTATCACTCTTGGAATAACTATAGGTAAACTTATAGCTAAACTGCAGGAATGCAGCCCGCCATAATGGTTCACTATACGTGGCTTGAGTGCTAAAACTATAATTTGTAGTAGGAGTAAGATTATATCTATTGGTCTGATAAGTTGAATCCAATCCCAAAGCTGTTTGTACCAAATAGAGATGTGCATTAGCGGTAGAGAGACTCTTGCTATCCGTTTTTCCGTAATTACCATCCAAACGCAAAGTAACATTACGTCCTCGACTATTGAGTTTTCTATTCAACTGCAACATACCTCTTACATTATTACTACTGCTATAAGAGAGACTGTTAGTATTCTGATAGTTTACCATCAAACTATCACTTGCGAGTTTCTTGATATCCTCAGTATTCAGCGGATCTACAACATATTTGTAAGGATCTTCACTGTATGATGCTGACGCAGATGTACTCAAGCCATCATTTGTCTTCCAAGAGAAAGAAGGACGGAACAAGATGTTGGTCATCGAATCAGGAGTCCATTCCAGTCGCATTCTGGCATCCCAACTGTTGCTGCGCGAGAAATTATGCGAGATGCTATTTCCATAAGAAGACTTCGTACTTACGAAATTCTCTGAAGAAGTCTTACTATAAGCATCACCGTCGGAATGATTCCAACGACCAGAGATATCGATTTTCAGTTTATTCTTTTTCTCATAATTATAATTGAGGCCAAGCATCTTCGTCGCATTCAAACCTTGACGGCCCATACCCCAGAAGCCACCTCGACCACCACCGAAGCCCATATCGTTCACATTGTTTGCAGAACCAAAGAACATCAACTGATTATCATCATCAGAATATCTTCCGAACAATCGTTCTGCATATCTACCTTTGGTACCGATGGCAAGGTCTGCATTACCTATGTATCCTTTATTCATACCGGCTTTCACGCCGAAATCCAATACAGTCTCTTCTTCACCATCATCAATACCTGTAATTCGGGCAAGATCACTCTTCTCATCATAGGCCTTAATCTTATCAACAATACTTGTAGGCAAATTCTTAAGGGCAGTCTTGGTATCACCGGTCATGAATTCCTTACCATTGACACGAATCTTCTTTACCTCTTTACCATTGATCTTGATGGTACCATCATCACTGACCTCTGCACCAGGAAGTCGCTTCACCAACTCCTCTATAGTTGAACCCTCCGGAGTTCTGTAAGCAGCAGAATTATATACGAACGTGTCTTCCTTCAGTACCACCTTCTGAGCTTGTGCCGTTATCACAGCACCCTTAAGCATCACGGCATCCGATCCAAGGACGAGTCGGCCCATGGCCAAGTCTTTGTCATCAGAAATCTGAATACGTTTGATGACAGGTTTATAACCTACAGAAGTAATTTTCAATAAGTATTTTCCATTCTCCGGAGCTTGAACTCTGAACAAGCCATCCTCATTCGTTATAGCACCATCAACATAAGTGCTATCCATTTTCAGAAGTTGGACAGTAGCCTGAGCAATCACTTCCTTAGTGTCACGGTCATTTATAGCACCTGAGATCAGACGACTCTGAGCCATTGCTGTAAACGCCGATAATAGCATTAAGCCTACAATTAATAATTTTTTCATTTTAAGGTCTCTTTGATTTTTTATTGAAACACATACATATAGACGTAGCTAAAATGAAAGAGTTTAACTTAGGATATAAAAAAAAACTATTTTTTTGCCAGATTTCTGTTTGAAATCATTATATTTGCATTGGTATTTACTTTTATATTATGGAGCAGAGGATTATTATTTCAAAGAATTTAAAGAGCGAACTGGCCACAGCCATCTCAGAATGTGAACACGACAAGACTTTTATCCTTGTCGATGAAGTGACCAAAGAAAAGTGCTGGCCTTTGCTGTCAAAGCAGCTTAGCATGCGTAAAGCCAAGCTTATCACGATAGGAGCTACGGACACTCACAAAAACATTGAATCTCTGGCTCACGTATGGGAAGAACTTGGAAAGGATGGAGCTTCCCGACATTCTCTACTGATAAACTTAGGTGGCGGCATGGTGACCGACTTAGGTGGGTTTGCTGCTTCTACATTTAAAAGAGGTATTAACTTCATCAACATTCCTACGACCCTGCTTGCCATGGTCGATGCTTCTGTCGGTGGAAAGACTGGCATCAACTTCAATGGTCTGAAAAATGAGGTTGGTGTATTCAATGATTCTAAATACGTAATCTTAGATACTGACTTCCTAAAGACTCTTGATGGTCAGAATATATGTAGCGGATATGCTGAAATGTTGAAGCATGGCCTCATCTCCAACGAGAAGATGTGGGCAGAGTTGATAAAGTTCAATATCCAGCAACCTGACCTTGAAAAGTTGCAGGAGATGTTGGCAAAAAGTGTGAAAGTAAAAGAGAATGTGGTAAAGAAGGACCCTCATGAGCAAGGAATAAGGAAGGCACTGAACTTAGGTCATACTTTCGGTCATGCCTTTGAGAGCTGGAGCTTAAAGCACTCTCCTATTCTCCATGGCTATGCTGTGGCCTACGGTTTGATCTGCGAACTCTATCTTAGTGCTGTCAAGACGGGATTCCCTACAGACAAGATGCACCAAACCGTACAGTTCATCCGTGAAAACTATGGTACCATCAATATTACTTGTGATGATTATCCTGAACTGATAGAGTTGATGACTCATGACAAGAAGAACCGTAATGGTATCATCAACTTTACACTTCTTGCAAATATCGGAGACATCAGAATAGACCAGACTGCCACAGAAAAGGAAATTAAAGAGGCTTTCGATTTCTTCAGAGAAGGCTAAGAATTAATTTCTGAGCTTGTGCACGAGCTGGTTTACTGGTTTCGGTCATAGGAATCTTATCCACATGGAATATATAATGTGGCTGCCAATATTTTGGTAATGCCTTCATACATATTTCTGATACTTCGGCG
>Ga0310695_10003449_pt1 | contig 30968 bp, 17 predicted proteins | sample RumenRJG_04DNA_FD_203882 | JGI IMG/M metagenome (GOLD analysis project Ga0310695, IMG submission 203882) | Bovine rumen microbial communities from Lethbridge, Alberta, Canada - RJG_04 (v2) (version 2) | ecosystem: Host-associated > Mammals > Digestive system > Stomach > Rumen | place: Canada...
TCGTCGTGTTGGGGCTTGCAGTCTTGGCAAGTCACGCTGAAAGCAAGAAGAATAAGGTTGACTTTGTTGACTATGTGAGTACATTGGTGGGCTCGGAATCGACTTTCGAACTGTCCACGGGTAATACCTATCCGGCTGTGGCGATGCCGTGGGGCATGAACTTCTGGGTGCCGCAGACGGGGAAAATGGGCGATGGGTGGCAGTACACCTACGGTGCCACGAAGATTCGCGGTCTGAAACAGACGCACCAGCCCAGCCCGTGGATCAACGACTACGGGCAGTTCTCCCTTATGCCCACCGTCGGCGAACCCATCTTCGATGAGGAGAAACGCGCCTCGTGGTTCTCGCACAAGGCCGAGACCGCCACACCTTATTATTATAGTGTCTATCTGGCCGACTACGATGTGGTGGCCGAGATGGTGCCGACGGACCGCGCCGTGCTGATGCAGTTCACCTTCCCGGAGACCTCGCAGGCCAATGTCGTGGTGGATGCCTTCGACAAAGGCTCGCATGTAGATATAGACCGCGAGCATCACCGCGTGACGGGCTACACCGTCCGCAACAGCGGCGGCGTGCCGGAGAACTTCAAGAACTGGTTCGTCGTAGAGTTTGATAAACCTTTTGAGATAGGCTTGAAGAGTGAGGATCTGGGAGCCGACTATGCCGAAAAAGGGCATGCTGGGGCTATTGTGACATTCAAAACCCGTCGTGGCGAGAAGGTGAGCGCCCGTGTAGCATCATCGTTCATATCTTTGGAACAACCCGTCGCAGTATCCGCTCATTGAGTCCAACGACCAGAACATGGGTGTCACAGCCGACACACATACCGATACGTTCAACTACGGTAAGAGTGTGGCTCAGGCTCTGGCCGGCCGCTTCGAGGGTTCTGGCTCACAGGCAATGCTCGACGCTATGAACGTGCCTGCCGGTGGCGTACCCGATGAGAATACCGACCCGCGTCTTCCCGCTATCTACGACTGCAACCCCGATGGTGAGTACATCGCTTACAACAACGCGCTTGCCGAATCGGAAATCAGCAACATCTCTGATCAGAAGAGGAAGGAGTATATCGAGCGCGATGCTAGCCTCAATGCCAACTATTACTGCTACATCGACTCTGTCGCTGTTGTCGGTTATGCAACCTATCAGGGTAATGCCAACCTGCACGGTATCTGGATCAGCGCTGCTGAGGTGGCACTGAGCAAGGCCGAGACTTATTTGATGGGTTATGGTGTGGCTGCCAATGAGGCTCTCGCTAAGGAGAACTTCGTAAAGGGTGTGGTCTTCTCAGAGGAGTACTTCTGGAATCTGAAGCTGAACTCTTCACTGGCCAAGGACGGCAACGACAGCTACAATGGCTATCGTGAGCTTGTGGTGCCCACAAACGACGACTTTACAGCTTATGCTGAGAAGATTTGGGCCAATACTCAAGAGTGTGTGGCAACACAGCTCTGGCTGAACTTCTGCTTCATGAACGAGCTGGAGGCTTGGAACGTGAACCGTCGCACGGGCTTCCCCAATGTGAAGTTCGCCCGCGACACTCAGGTGTCCGACTATCCCACTCCTCCGAACCGTCTGCCTTATCCCAGCGATGAGCTGAACTTCAACAGAGACAACTGTCAGGCTGCTATTTCCACGAACTACAAGGAGACCACAGGTTACTACACCAACTTGTTCTGGGCAAAAGAAGTCTACTATTCTCTCTATTAAAAACTTAGATTATTTTCAGTCTGATTGAGACTGATAAGTGGACAGGAATCCCTGGCAGACATGTTCTGTCAGGGATTCTTTTTTTGAGAGCATTTGTGTAAGTCAATTTTGTAAAGGAATAAGATTTTTCGTAATAATCTGTAATTTTTTATCTCGATTTCTTTGGTACTTTGTTAGATAATTCGTAAATTTGCCGTCGATTTTGAACAAAAAACAGTTTAAACGAAATGCTTATGCGAAAAACTTTACTCTTATTCATGGCATCGATGATGTTCCTTACGGCTAATTCTCAGACAAACTATTCAGTAGGGACATCTGTAGAAAAAAAGAAAGTGCTCCTGGAAGAGTTTACCGGTCAGGGGTGCTATTGGTGTACCGAAGGCCACCAAATGGCGAAGCTGCTGCTGATGGCCCTCGACGGCAATGCATACGCCATCGCCGAGCATACCGGAAGCTTGTCAGGCGTGTATCAGGGCATCGACCTGCGCACGGACATGAGCAATGTCCTCGGCGAGTATTACGGCAGCGAAAAGGCTGGCTACCCCTGCGGGATGGTCAACCGTTGCGACTTCTTCGACATGGGCAACTGCATCCTCAGCCGCAGTCAGTGGATGGCAGCAGCCAAGCTCATCATCGCACAGGACGCTCCCGTCAACCTCTATCAGAAAGCCGTCTACGACGGTACGACGAACACGCTCACCGTACACATAGAAGGCTATTACACTGCTGCCGAACAACAGGCGGAGCAGAATCTCTGCGTCGTACTGACACAGAGCGGCATCAGGGCTTACCAGAACGGCGGGGGCAACGACTATGAGCACAACCATGTGCTGCGCGACAACCTGACACCCGTTTGGGGAACCAAGCTCGACAGCCCGAAACAGGGCGACTATTTCGTGCGCGACTACACCTACGAGTTGCCCGAAGGTATCATCAACGGTGTGCAGATGAAGCCCGAAGACATCGAGGTACTCTCGTTCGTTACGGCCGGTCAGGGCGAGGTGCTTAACGTCACGGGCGGCAAGCCGGAATATCAGAACTATGGCGAAGAGCTCGGTGCACAACTCTCGGAGCCGCTCCTCCCCATCGGCAACCGCTACGGCTACAATTTCTTCGAGCTGACCTTCCGCAACATGTCGACACAGATTATCAGCAGTCTGACCTTCGACGTGACGGTCAACGACGTGACACAGCAGCAAGAGGTGACCTGTGAGCTGGGGCAGTATGCTACGAAAGAGCTGCGCGTGCCTGCCACCTATACGTATGCCGAGAAGGGCAAGACCAAGTACGAAGTGAAGCTCACGGCGATGAACGGCGAGCCGGTAGAGCCCGTGGTGTACAGCGGATCGTTCTTGACACCGAAGACCGTGAGCCAGACCGTCGTGATACAGATGATGACCGACAACTCGCCCGAGCAGAACCGTTGGCTCCTGAAAGATGCCGAAGGCAATGTCGTTCAGGAGTTCGGCCCCTTTACGCAGAAGGCGGCCACCATTGAAGAGACCGTCAGCCTCGAACCGGGAACGTACTGCTTCGAGGTGACCGACGAATATGGCGACGGACTGCTCAACGGCAAGAAGGGCGGCCTTATCATCCACGATGGCAGCGGCTCGCTCGTCGACCAGTTCTATCAGATCAACGGCTGGGGGACACGCTCGTTCTTCACCGTCGAGGAAAGCCCGACGGGCATCGATCAACACTTATCACCCATCACCCATCAGCCATCACCCATCTACGACCTTCAGGGGCGACTGGTATGTCGAGGGTACGAGGGTACGATGGTACGGGGGTACGAGATTAGTAATAAAGAGCATGACAGTAATCTCGCACCTTCGCACCCACGCACCTCCGCACCCTCGATACGCAAGGGCATCTACATTCAGAATGGACGAAAAATCATCATCAAATAATATTATAGGAATATGAAGAAACATTTACTTATTGCGGCCTTTGGCCTGCTCGTGGCAGGCACGGCCAACGCCCAGTGGACAGAAGAAGGCTTATGCTTCTGGACAGGCGAAATCTCCAACTACGGCAGAGAGATCAAGACCAATGCCGACGGCATTACCTATGCCTACTTCTATGGCGTCGATACCGGTGGCTATCCGCAGTATGTGGTCGTCATGGACAAAGAGGGCAATCTGCTCACAGAGGGCAATGGCTTGCTGCTCAGCCAGGAGGCCAACAAGTCGTGGACGGTCATCAACAACTACATGGGCATCGATGCCTATGGCAATGCCTTTGTTGCCGTGCTCGACCAGCGGACGGGGCTCGGCGAAAGCTATACCATCTATAAGGTGGGGCCCGACGGCAAACTCATCTGGGGCGACAAGACGCTCAACAACGGTTTGCCTGCTGCACCCGACTGTGCCGGCATGTCGATGTGTCCCACGAGCGACGGCGGAGCCATCTTTGCCTATATGGGTATGACCTACGAAAGCGACGTTCCGTCGTTCATCAATATCGAGAAACTCAACAAAGACGGCAACAGCGTATGGCGTCAGCAGCTGAAAGACCCTGACAAGCTGCTCAGCTACACCTATCCCTATCTCGTTGATGCCGGCGACAACCAGGCTGTACTCTTCTACATGGAGGGAGCCGGCTATACGACGAAGGCTCGTCTGCTCGACTTCGACGGCAGCAATGCCTGGGACGAGGACGTCGTCGTATGGCGTGGTGGCTATGGCAGCATGCCCCCCCATGTACAAGTGGCTGCCGGCAAGGGGCCTGACGGCGCAGCCTTCGCTTGGCAGAGCGGCTCAAAGACAACCGACTGCTACGAGAATCGCCTGTGCTACATCCTGAAAGACGACGGTTCGTATGCCTTCTCCGATGGTGAGGGTGGAACAGTGATCAGCAACGACGATGTTTTGTCACGCCGCGTGCCCAACTTCTACTGGGACGAGAGCGACCAGGCTTTCTATTGTTTCTTTGGCGAGTACGACCAGGCCTATCAGAGCTATCGCGGCCTCTATATGCAGAAGATGAGCGACGAAGGCGAGCTCCTCTGGGGACCTAATGGCATTGCCGTGGCTGAGATAGCTGCCGACCAGCAGTATCAAGGCATGGCAGTGCGTGATGCCGGCGATGGTCAGGTGGCTGTCTTCTACCAGCACATGGATGGCTGGTTCGCTTTTGGCGATGTAGAGACTCTTATGACGCTCTACGACAAGGATGGCAACATCGTCAGAGAGGCCGTCGACCTGACGCCTTGGCCAGGAACGAAGAGCAATCTCTACGTCTCTGACCTCATTGATGGCGAATACTATATCGTTTCTTGGAGCGAGGATGATCCAGAAAACAAAAATCACGAGCGCTACTATGCCAAGCGAGTCAATCTCAATGGCGAACCGCTTGAGCCGTCAGCCATCCAGAACTTCTCATCTCTCACCTCTCACCTCTCACCCGTCTACGACCTGCAGGGACGTCGAATGGCCGACAATGCAGCAGCCGTCGAAAGCGGTGTCTACGTGAAGGATGGCAAGAAATACGTAGTCAAGTAAAAGAGTTTCATTCACTAAATAGCAAGTATTATGAGAAAGATTTTGTTTACTTTTCTAAGCTTGGTCCTCGCGGTGTGCGGCTTGCAGGCACAACCGATGATGGGCTATGAGCTGGAGCTGTCGACGCCGGGCTATAGTGCCATCACGGGCGGGACGGTGGTTCCAACATCCGAGCTGGGAAGCGACTTCAACTATGCCGTCATCGACGGTACTGGCACTTCCCACACCTCTTCGTTCGAGGCACAGGGCTATCCCATCGGCTTCGATTTCCGCTACAACGACCAGCTGCTCAACCAGTTTGTCGTTGGTGCGCGTGGCTACCTCGTGTTGGGCAAGGACAACGTCTCTGCATCAGCAACAAATCGCTACTTCATCTTCTCTGAAGGTCCAGATGATAACGTCGTCGGTATGTGGTATCGCAGCGATGTCGTCACGACGGAAACAACAGAAGTCAGCTACAAGCTGGAAGGAACAGAAGGCAACCACGTGCTGGTCGTGCAGTGGAACGACCTGCAGATGCAGGTGGAAAACTGGAACGGCACGGCCGTGAAGGGCGTCGTACAGTTCCAGGTCCGTCTGTACGAGGCTACCGGCAATGTGGAGTTCTGCTTCAACAACTTCAAGCCCCTTGCTGGTGTCTCCATGAACTACAACGACCAGATCAAGATGGGTCTGCGTGGTACCGGCACCGACTTCATCATGAAGTATGGCACCTTCGCCGACAATGTCGTCGCTCTGAACGACCAGTCGGTGGGTTGGACGGCTTCCAACTATCCTGCCGACGGCACCCACTATCTCTGGAAAGCTCCCGAGGATTGTGTCGCTCCGGCAGCACAGCCCACCGACCTGCTGCTTGGCTCTACGAGTACACAGGTGAGTGGTGAGTTCACCGCCTCTGAGTCGGCCGACCACTACTTGGTACTCATCAGCAAGAATGCTACGCTCTCTGCCCTCCCGGAAGATGGTGTGATGTACTCCGAGGGCGAAGCCATCGGTGATGCCACGGTGGTGACCTATACGGCAGAGACCTCTTTCAATACCCCCGAGAACCTTGAGGGCGCTACAACTTATTATATATATGTCGTGGCCACCAACTCCGTTTGTATGTACGGCCCGAAATACAACACGACCGATATCCTGACATCAATGATCGGCACCCGTCCCGAAGCACCTGTCGCCATCCAGATAACAGATGCCGACCTCAGCGAGCTGACGGTCAGCGTTGAGAGCAACGCCGTAGGCAACGATGTGCTCTTGGCATGGACTGATGTTCCCCTGACAAACAATTGGGGCGACCAGATTCCCGGTGGCACCTTCGGCGTGCCTACCGGCGACCTCCAGGTGGGCGACGACATCACGGGTGGCGGCAAGGTGTTCTATAAGGGAGCTGCCGGCAGCGGCATCAAGCTCGAAGGGCTCGACGAGGCAACACTCTATCACGTCAAGGCGTGGAGTGTCGATGCCGTGGGGCGCGTGTCGTCGACAGCTGTCTCCGCCGACGGCGTGACGGCAGGCAACGTTCCTTGGACCGATGGACTGCTCTCGCAGCCTCCCTACGAAGCTCCGGCAGGATGGCGTCAAGGGTCCGACTACGATGCTAACGACGGCTACTGGAGCTGTACCAACAACAGCGACGATGCACGCGTGCTCGAGTGTCGCGGCATCAACGGCGATGCTGTCAACGGCACACAGACGTGGATAGAGACGCCCGACATCTATCTCGATGCCACGATGAACCGTGTGGTCTTCAGCATGAACATGAACCAATACGTCAACTGGAGCACCAGTGCCTATCCTTTCACCAGCGATGTGCTGGAGATTCAGGTGACCACCGACGGCGAGAACTATCAGACCGTCGCCACCTTCGACAAGGACAACTACCAGAAGCAGTCGACGGCCACAGAGGTGAAGAAGTACTACGTCTCGTTTGCCGAGGCAGCAGGCCAGAAGGCACGCATCCGCTTCCTCTTCCGTCTGTATGGCAACCCCGTCATCACACTCTCTAACATCCGCGTAGAGCGTAAGGGCGAGTGCGACTATCCTGTCAACGTGATGGCCGTCGAAGACCTTGTCGTTGGCGACCAGGCTGGCATCGACTGGACCTGTCAGGGTGAGGAAGATGCTTGGGAGGTGCGCTATCGCTTGGCTCCCACGCCGATGCTTGACGAGAACTACGAGGTCTATTATGTAGAGCACGAGTGGTGCGAGCCCATCGTGACACGTGAGCATCCGTTCATCATCACCGGTCTGGAAGGACTCACCGACTACGAGGTGCAGGTACGTGCACGCTGCTCGGCTACGGAGAAGAGCGACTGGAGCGAGACGCTGACCTTCAAGAGTGGTCTGGCCGTGCCGTTCAACATCGTCTTCGGCGACCTTGATGCCGCTCCTTCCGGATGGCAGACGAAGGTTGGCGAACTGGGTAGCGACCTGACCGACTCTGAGGACAATGGCTGGAGCTGGTACTCTGGCTGGTGGAGCAGCTATATGAGGTATGTGTCATACACGCCGGCCAACAACAACTGGTTCATCTCGCCGATGGTCGACCTGGGCGACGGCAGCTACAACCTTGACATGAACATGAAGCTGATGGTCACCGGCGTGCCCGACGGTACCGACGACAAGATGCTCGTCGTTGTCAGTCGCGACGGATCGACCTTCTCGGCCGATGATGTCATCCTCACCATCAACCACGACGACTTCCCCGCCGACTACGAAGAGAAGGAGTACACAGCATCGCTCAAGGGCTACACAGGTCCTGTCCGCGTCGGTCTGCTGATGACGTCAGTAGAGGGTGGTACGCCGATGTTCCAGTTCCAGGAGTTCGGTATCCAGTTCACCTGCGTGAACGACGCCTCTAACTTCGAAGTCGTCGAGACCACCGAGACAACAGCCAAGGTGAAGTGGGAGAGTGGTGCCGACAAGTGGTTCGTGTTCCATCGTGAGGAAGGAACCACCGAACAGCCTGCGTATACCGAACTGACGACACCCGAATACGAGATGACCGACCTAAAGCCGCACACCACCTACGAGGTGGGCATCACGAAGGCTTGCGAGGAAGGCGACACTGCCAAGGTGATGTTCTTCGACGTGACGACCGCCGGCGAGCTATGCCCCGAGGTGGAGAACGTCGTGGTGACACCGAAGAAGTACAGCGCCCGCATCGAGTGGGAGTCGGAGGCTGGTGCCTACAATGTGAAGTATCGCCAGAGCGGCAGTGAGGAATGGATCATCGAGACCGTCACCGAAACACACATCGACATCCGCGACCTCCTTTCGGCTACCGACTACGAGTATGCCATCCAGGCTCGCTGCAGCAAGGTGGACAACGATACGAGCGAATACACGCCCGTCAGCGTGTTCACCACGCTCGAGGAAACAGTCTTCCCGCCGACCGACATCGTCGTTGTGCCTACCTACAAGGACGCTACCGTCACCTGGCAGGGCGAGACCGACGGCTACGATATCAACTACCGCAAGGTGGGCGATACCAACTGGAAGATGGCCATCGTGGCAGGACAGAAGAAAGTTGTCCTGAAGCGACTCGAAGCCAGCACCGACTATCAGCTGCGCATGCGTAGTGTCAACATTGCCGAGAAGGACACCAGCCTCTGGTCGGCAACAGTAGACTTCCGCACGCTCGACATCCCCGAGTGCGTCACGCCGACCGACCTCATGGTGACCGACCTTGGTGCTACATCGGCGCAGCTCAGCTGGACGGCCGACGAGAGCAACCTGACGTGGAACCTGCGTTATCGCGACAACAATGCCTCGGAGTGGCAAGAGGTGCTCGACCTGGCGGAGACAACCTATCTCCTTGACGGACTGACACCCAACACCGTCTATCTGTGGCGTGTGCAGGCCACCTGTGAAGAGGAGCGTACCAGCAACTGGGCTTCGCAGAACCGCTTCACCACCGCTGTGCCGACAGGTATCGACGCTGTCAGCGTCTTCGGCAACGGACTGCTCAACATCATCAATCCCGAGGGCGGACTCATCAAGAGCATTGCCGTCTACAGCCTCGGCGGTCAGATGCTGGCCTTCTATGATGTCAACTCTACCGAGAATGTCTTCGTCCGTATGGACGGACTGCACGGCGACGTCGTCGTCAAGGTGGTTGGCGAAAAGCAGACCAAGGCTGTGAAGATGCACCTGAAGTAAAAGAATAAAGAGCCTACAGGTTCGGCTCTTTATCAATGCTTATCAATCTGAACAACGGATTTCACGGTTTTCCGAAGCTGCTGCTTGTCAGCATGTCTTCAACCCGTGAAATCCGTTGTTTGTTTGGTCGCTTGTTTGTCAAACAAAGCCTTCTACCTTCTTGGCCAGTTGTTTAGGTAAAGGTGCAACACCCTTCGGGACAGTATTGGCAGGAACCTCTTTTTCTGCTCCTTTCTTTATTTCTTTCATCTCTTCTTTAGACACGTAAGCACGTTCAAGATAGAATACTTCATTGATAAGCCGAGCTTTCTTCTTCTCTTTCGTTACTTTGTTCTTGTAGCTAATGGATAGGCTACTTTGCCGCATCAATATATCCCAAAGAGAGAAGGTCGGTCGAAATGCGAAAGTTTCGCTAATTTTCATCTCCTTGATACTCATGCCTGTGAACAATAGGGGTATTGAGTGGTCCAGCAGCATTTTTGTCCCGTCAACATGCATTTCTGAAATACCAGCAATGGTGTCTTCGGTAATGCTGGCTAAGCCCTTGATAACGAACTCTTGCTTTTCTTCTGTTGTCATCTTGCTAAGCGATTCGTATGGTGACAGGGCACTGGCGGCACCGTTTGCAACTGTCATAAAGCTCAGTTTCTTTTCTCCGTCAGTGGGTTCAGATGGTTGCATAGAGCGCAGCCATATCTCTGATTCGCTTACCTTTTTATTACTTAAAGAGAAAAAGCAATCGTTGACACCATCTTCGATGTATGCAATGCCTTCGTCGCTGACGACATAACTCCTCCAGTAAGTTCGTATCCATAAGTGACTTTTCCCTTCTGTTGATGTTTCTTGTGGCAGCGGATAAACTCCAGCGGGGTGCATTTCTATCTTCTCGACATTCCCGATATTCGTTTCTACCGGATAATATGCTGGTTGGTATATTAATATTGCTTGTCCTTTGTAACATTCTGACGGCAACTGTCCATTCATGTCAGTAAGGCCTATAAGGTGGCCTTCGTTGTCGTAGACATGAGCATAAACTATGGGGTGGCCGTCACAGCCACTTACCACACAGGGCATGCCATGACTTGAGAGGGCGAAAAGAATCGTAGCCAGCAATATCAGAAAACTATATTTTTTCATATCATTATAAATTTATATCTCAGTTAGTATGATTCGTTTAGTTTAATCTCGTAATCCTGACAAGGCATTTTTATATGGTTTCTTCTTCTTCAGCTTCAGTATAATCTGAACTGTCATGACTCCATAATAAAGAACTGGCGTATGCTATAGTTATGCAAGAGCATAAGGCTTCTTTGTAAAGTGATGGTAAATTGTTGCTGTCGTAAATAGTATTATAAACCTGTATGCTGTAATTTCGAAACGATGAAGTCGTGATGTAGCCAGAAATATATTGATTCAAACCGATATTATATCCGGTTAAAATATTAAGGATGTCATTAATGTCGGAATCATTCTCAGATATGTTATTAAGGAAATCCAGCCCATCTGTAGATTCTTCCATGATTCGTTGTAATCTGTCAATAAAAATCAATTCGCTTATGCTGAGGGAATCTGTAGGAAATAGGGTGTTAGAAAAATTGTTCTTAAACCCAAGATAAGTTTGAGATTGTATTACAGAAGAATGAATATTTGAGATGGTAAGAGTGTCCCAATGCTGAAAAGTGTTATGTGTTTCAAACAATTCTCTGATTATATTGTTGTGGTATTCCCCTAAATAATCTAAATATTGAATACCAGTATTATTGAATTGTGTAGATAATCTTAAACTGTCATGGCTTATTGTGTCACATAGTATGTTAGAAATGTAGAAAACGCTGGAACGGCTACTATGGTGGTGCCCTAACAATTCTCGTAAAATATCGATTACTTTGGTAACACCTTTAACAGCTGCGTTAACAGAAGCAGTCGAAGCATTCTTTGCAGCATCTCCTTTTTTTAGACCTATCCATGTCTTTACAGCTGCGACCGCATCTGCCCACACCACCTTAGTTATGTATGCGACGACGATGGAGCCAATGGTAGAACGTGTGGGTGGTGTATCTTTGAAATAATAATCATTTAGTTGGTTTATACTATCGGCAATACTATTAACGCCTACATCTAATGATGTTTGAAATGTGTTTTCAACTCTAATGTCTCCTTGATCACAAGAATACATAACTAATAGAAGCGAGCAAATAAAACAATAACTTAATATTTTCATTTTGGGCTATATTATAAATTATGCAAAATCGAGCAGATAGAATACACAGATGGGTAATATTTCATAATTCCTCTTTAAGACCATCCCTACAAAAGGCTTGGTGGAGTTACGCTTCAGTGTCTTTGAATATCTGTCATAAACACGGCCAGCTTTACTTTCCAATTGCAAAGTTAACACAAAAATCTTAAACTTCCAAATAATTATTCAAAAAAACGATTAAATAAGTGTTTTTTTTTGTTCAACTTTCGTAAGTGCTGCTGATGGCGGCCTGAAGGGCTAATGAACTCGCAGCCCAGGGCATCGCCCTGAGAACTGCGTGATAGCCTAACTCGCCCTGCAGGGGCATAAGCTTAACCTTAAATCCTGCTTTTGCCTTTACAGGGCGGACAACACGACCACCTCTTTACCCTCACCCAAGGGCGATGCCCTGGGCTGTTTGCTTTCTGGCCTTTCAGGCCGTTACTGATTATGGCTATCGCTACTTGCGAAAGTTGAATGAGTTTATTATTGATTGAATTGTTGGTTTCCTTTTCTTCCTTGCCAGGAATAGTCTCTGACCGACTCAGGAGCCATCTCTGACAAGGTCAGAAGCCATCTCTGGCAAGGTCAGGACCTATCTCTGACAAGGTCAGAAGCCATCTGCGACAACATTGCTGACTATCCCTGAAAGCGGTAAGCCGTCCACGGGAATGGTTTCGGCGAGAAAAGGGTTAACACCTCACCAAATCGGTGAGAAACCCTCTGTTTGTCGGCCTTTCTGATGGTGAGGTGTTGCTCTGTCACCTCACCATATACCCCACCAGGGCCCCCACCATCCATTGCTCCCTATGCGCTGTTGCGACGTTAGGAAACGTCGCCTCCTACGTGTGGTTCTTATGCGCTGTTGCGGGCGGAAACACTGTTCCGCCCCTACAATGGCGCTAATGTAGGAGGTCACGCTTCCCAGCGTGACACCTGCCACCTATGCACAACTAATTCACTCCTGTAGGGGCGGAACAGCGTTTCCGCCCCTACAGGAGTCTGGCACTTGGGCCCTTCCCTTTGGAGAGGTTAGAAGTTGATGTCGCAACCCAGTCCGAAGACGTTGTTGGTGCGCGTGTAGTCGTTGTTCGTCGTGCCGTTCATGGCGGTGGGCGTCACCTGCTGGTGGTAGGTGTCGTAGTTGGTCTGGAAGTAGGCTGCATTGAGGCGCACCTTCTTCGAAACCTGATAGCCTACACCGAGGCCGAAGGTGTAGCTGCTCACGACGAACGACATGTCGTTCATATACTCGTCGGACAGTCCGTAGTTGGTCTTCTGGAAACCGCCGCTGACGGTGAGCTTGTCGGTGATGTCCCATTCGGCACCGGCATTCCACTCCCAGGTGTTGCCGTCGAGCTTCTTCTCTTCGTGCTTGTACCAATGGGCCGACTTGTCGAAGAAGAGGTGGTAGCCTGCATTGACGCGCACGCTGGGAAGTATCGACCACTGTGCGCCAACGGTCAGCAGGGCAGGCTGATCTTCAGGCACCGACGAGTCGTCGCGGAACTTGTTGACGGCATCGATGGCATGGGCCTCCTTCACGGTGGAAGAGTTCTTCATGCGTATACGGGTCTTGAACTCGTATTTGGCAGCGAAGTTGAAGTCGCCCACCTTATAGTCGACGCCGATGATGGGAGCAATGCCCCAGCCCGACTGGTCGGACATCAGGTTGACGCCTTCGCGGTAGGTCTCCAGCGTCTGCAGCTTGGCCTGTGTACCCTGTAGTTGTGCCAGGGCTGTACGAGCCTCCGCAAGCTTCGTCGTCATCTCCTCTGGCACGGGAGCACCTTCAGCCTCATACTGCGCGATACCGGCTTCGAGCTGGCTGATGCCTGCCGTATACTGTGCGATGCCGCCTGTTATCTGGTTGTTGGCTCCGTCGAGGAATGCTCCGAACGGTACGGCACCATTGGCTGTGTTCACCACGATGTTGTTCAGCCGTGCCTTATACGACGCTGTGCCATAGAGCAGGCGTGCACCGCCATAGACGGAGAGGTTGTCGGTCACTTTGTAGGCTGCACCGAGGGTGAAGCCGAAGTAGAACTGCCGTCCGCGCATATAGCCCTCCAGGCCATAGCCCGTTGCGCCTAATGGCTGCAGCTGGTTGGCAATGGCTGCCACGGCACTCTCGAACGAGCCGATGCCGTCGGAGAAGGTACATTTGCCACCACCGCCGGTGACGGCGAAGCCAGCTTGCAGGCTCCACTTACCTTTATTATAGGCAGCCTGGACGGAGGGGACGATGGGAGCGTCGGCGTTGCCTTTGAACTTCTTCGTGGCCCGTCCGTCGTTCGTCATACCGTGAACGAAGTCGGGATTGGTGGTCCAGATGGTGCGCGTCTGGTGGGCATATTGGTAGTTCAGCGACAGGTGCCACCCGTCGTCCATGAAGGCCACACCGGCGGGATTGGTGTACACACCGTCGATGCCGATGGCAGCGTCGCGTGTGGGGTTACGAAGGAAAGCAATGTTCTGGTTTGTGTTGGTCAGGATACCTCCTGCCTGTGCAGGCTGCACAAGTGTTGCAGCACACGAAATAAGTGTAATTGTAAAAAGTTTCTTCATAAATCTGAAAACAGGTTGAAAATTTTGGTTGCAAAGGTAATTAGATTGTTCGCAAATTCCTGAAAACGCACACAACGTTTATGAATTGTTAATGCAAAAGAAGTTAATTCTTGCACAAACTATGTACTTTTGTGCAAGAATTATAACACTGAAGAGAGTATGATTGACTGATTTTTAGCTCTTGAGCGAAGGGTAGCTGATGCGCGTGTGGTAGATGCCTTTGAGGCGTTCGATGAGCACCTGCTTGGCCAGCTTGATGTCGCGGAAAGTGATGGGGCAGTCGCGGAAGTAGCCGTCGTTCACCTGTGTGTCGATAATCTTGTTCACCAGCGTGCTGATGCTCTCCTCGGTATACTCGGTGAGCGAGCGCGAGGCAGCCTCCACGGCATCGCTCATCATGAGGATGGCTTGTTCGCGCGTGAAGGGGTTGGGTCCGGGATAGCGGAAGAGGTCTTCGTCTACTTCTTCGTTGGGATGCTCGTTCTTATAGCTGATATAGAAGTACTTGGCCAGACCGTAGCCGTGGTGCGTCAGGATGAAGTCTTTGATCTCGGTGGGCAGGTTGTGGCGCTCTGCCAGTTTGATACCCTCGTTGACGTGGCTGATGATGATCTGTGCCGCTTCGATGCGCGTCATCTTCTCCAAGGGATTGACGCCAGCCTGGTTCTCGGTGAAGAAGACGGGGTTCTGCATCTTTCCGATGTCGTGATAGAGCGCGCCGGTACGCACCAGCTGCGAGTTGGCTCCGATGCGGTTGGCGATGGCAGCGGCAAGGTTGCTCACCATGATAGAGTGCTGGAAGGTTCCGGGAGCTTCTTCCGACAGCTTGCGCATCAGGTCTTTCGAAGTGTTCGACAGTTCGATGAGCGTCACGTCGGAGGTGAAGCCAAACATCTTCTCGACACCCCACATCAGGGGGTAGGCAAAGAGCAGGAGCACACCATTGACGGCCAGGTATTTGTACATCGAGTGGTCCATGGTCATGATGCTGTTGTCTTGCATCAGCTGCATGGCAAAATAGACGGCGCACGACATGATGGTGACGAGCAGGGCGGCTTTGAACAGCTGTGCACGATTTGACAGTTCGCGCAGTGAGTAGATGGCCACCATGCCGGCCACGAGCTGGATGATGATAAACTCATACTGGTATTTCACGGCAGCGGCGCAGATCATCACCATGACCACATGGGCCACGAAGGCCGTTCTGGAGTCGAGGAAGACGCGTATGAAGATGGGTGCGATGGCCAAGGGCAGTATGTAGACGCTGAAGAAGCTGTGGCTCACCATGAGCGAGACGATGATGGGGAAGACGGTGATGAACGAGTAGACCATCAGCAGCGAGCGCGGGTGCTCGAAATAGTCGGTGCGGAACAAGACGAGGTAGATGGTGAACAACGCTATGAAGATGAGCACGAAGATGGCTTGTCCGGCGATGGTCGACGATATCTCGTTGGAGGCGGCGCTGCGTCGCTTCGTCTCGCGTTCGAACGAGCTGAGCACGCGGTACAAGTGGTCGTCGACTATTTCGCCGCGGTCGATAATCTTCTGCCCTGTGAGCACCATGCCCGAAGCGATGGCAATGGAGCTGAGCAGGTCGGTCTTCTCCGTCTCGCTGCGCTCCTTGTCGTAGATGAGGTTGGGCACGATATACTCGTTGAGGTTGCATTGCTGCAGCTGCTGCCGCTGGGGAGCAAGACGCTCGTCCATGAAGAGCTGCTCGTAGGCGGCGATGGTCGAGTAGATGCAGTTGATCTGGATATTCGTGGCGCGCTTGCCGCTGACGACGCGCACCATGTTGGTAGAGTCTTTGAAGATTTCCGAATATTCCGCCGGAGCCATGATACCTGCCTGATAGAGCCGATGCAGACGGTCGGTGATGATGCTGACGTAGCTGTTGGGCAGTCCGGGAATGCCGTCGCCGTACTTCTCGAGGAAGCGCGTTATTTGCTCCTTCTCCACCTCGGCGTCGTAGTTGTAGTACGGCTCGAAGGTGTTCATGATGCTGTCTTCCTCGGCCTTGAGTGCTTCGTCGGTCTTATAGATGGGGAAGTCGAACTTGGCGATGAGCGAACCATACATCCACGGTTTCGAAACGTCGTAGCGCAGCTGCGGACCGTTGTCGCGAGGCAGCGCCCATACGATGAGGATGACGGAGACGATGATGATGGCCAGGCGGGTCATCATGTTGCGCCAATAATTGTTGCGTGGAATGCTTATCTTGCTCATACTTCTTGTCGGTTAATCGGTTAAAGAATGTGCAAATTTACAAATAAATTCTTGAACCACACAGAAATTTCGTGTTTTTTTGTTTATCTACGCAGAAAGTTCGTATATTTGCACCTTTACTGTACAGTTCAACAATCAAGCAATGGAAAGACTCTTCAACATCGTCCTCATGATAGGCATGGCTCTGATGGTCTGCCTGCATCCCGTCGCGTTGTCAGCAACGCCTTCGCAGCAACCTTCCGACGAGGAGCTGCGCGCCGTATGGGTGGCCACCATCGGAGGCATCGACTGGCCGCGCACCTATGCTACCTCACCGCAGACCATTGAACGGCAGAAGCGCGAACTGACGCAAATGCTCGACAGCCTGCGCCTCATCGGCATCAATACCATCTTGTTGCAGACACGCGTACGTGCTACGACCATATATCCCTCGGCCCTCGAACCGTGGGACGGCTGCATGAGCGGCAAGCCTGGCATGAGTCCGGGCTACGACCCGTTGGCTTTCGCCGTCGACGAATGTCATCGGCGGGGAATGAAGCTGCAAGCATGGGTGGTGACGATACCTATCGGCAAATGGAACGCTTTGGGCTGCACAAAGCTGAGGCAGAAGTTTCCGAAGGCCGTTGTCAAGATAGGTGCCGACGGCTATCTTAACCCGGCCCATCCGCAGACGGCGGACATCATCGCTGACGTTTGTGCGGAGATAGTCAGCCGCTACGACGTCGACGGCATCCACCTCGACTACATCCGCTATCCAGAGAACTGGAAAGGCAGACTGAACAAGGCGCAAGGGCGACAGCATATCACCAGTATCGTCCGCCAGATTCGCCAGCGATTGAAGAGTATCAAGCCCGGTATCACCCTGTCGTGCTCGCCTTTAGGTAAGTACAGCGACCTGACGCGCTACTCCTCGCGCGGGTGGAACTGCCTGAACACGGTCTGTCAGGATGCCCAGGCCTGGCTGCGCGACGGACTGATGGACCAGCTCTACCCGATGCTCTACTTCCGCGACAACAACTTCTATCCCTTCGCCATCGACTGGGCGGAAGCCTCTGATTCGGGGTGCGAGGTGCGTGGTGCGAGGTTCGAGAATAGTAATAAAGGACATGACGGTAATCTCGTACCTCGTACCTCGTACCTCGCACCTCGAAAAGACGTTGCAGCAGGCCTTGCAGCCTATTGTCTTGACCGCCGCGAGGGCAACTGGCCCCTTTCGGAGATAATCCGCCAGCTCAACGTCTGCCGTCAGATAGGATTGGGGCAGTGCTTCTTCCGGGCCCGTTTCCTGACGGCCAATACGAAGGGCATCTACGACTTCCTCCGCCTCTTCAACCATGAGGCCCCTGTGGTGTGTTCGGATTATCGGGGGTACGGTTATCGAGGGTACGCTGGTCGGGGGTACGAAGGTACGGAGGTGCGGGGGTACGAGGAATGTTATGAAGCCTACGATAGTAATCTCGCACCCTCGTACCCTCGCACCCCCGCACCCTCGAATAGCAATCTCGCGCCCTCGAATATACTCCTCCCTCTCAACAACGGCACCCTCACCCTTCCCCCCGAAACTGATGCCGACATCGTTGTCGTGGAGAGTCTTGCCGGTAATGCCCTCGTTACGCTCCACGTCAGGAATCACAACATCGACATCAGTCGTTTGCCCGAAGGTGTCTTCACCTTGCGCTCCCTCCATCGCAAGGGGATCACCCACCGCATCGGCATGTTCCGCATCAAGCGCCATTAACCCTGTAGGGACGCTACCCGTAGCATCCAATTTGTATATGCGGCAAATACAGTCCGTATATGCGGCAAAAACAGTCTGTATATGCTTCAAATACCAGTAGCTATTAGCGAATGACAAACGACGCATTTAGCCATGTTAAATGCCGCGCTTACAAGGAGTAGGCGCGGCATTTACTATAGGTTGGTTATATTCGTTGTTGCTGGTGAAATGTTTACCAGAGGTCGAGGCGCTCGCTCTTCGGGATGAACATCTTGTCGCCCTCCTTGATGCCGAAGGCTTCGTACCACATGTCGATGTGGGGCAGGGCGCCATTGACGCGCCATTCGCCGAGAGAGTGGGGGTCGCTCTTGGTGCGGTTGCGGATTTCCTTCTCCGTGATGTTCTGTCCCCATACGCCGGCATAGGCGAGGAAGAAGCGCTGGTCGGCAGTGAGACCGTCGACGGTGGGCAGCGGGTTGTTGCGTGTGGCGTTCTTGTAGCCATACCATGCCACCTGCAGACCTCCGTGGTCGGCGAGGTTCTCACCCAGGGTGAGTCGTCCGTTGGCATTGAGGTCGGGCAGCACCTTGATGGCCGAGAAGAAGTCGGCATAGCGGTCGGTGCGTTCAACGAAGCCCTTGCCGTCTTGCTCTGTCCACCAGTCGGTCATGTTGCCGTTCTTGTCGAAGCGGCGTCCCTGGTCGTCGAAGCCGTGCGTCATCTCATGACCGATGACCACACCGATGGCACCATAGTTGAAGGCATCGTCGGCCTGCGAATCGAAGAAGGGTCGCTGCAGGATGCCAGCGGGGAAGCATATCTCGTTGGTGGTGGGGTTGTAGTAGGCGTTGACCGTCTGCGGAGTCATGAACCACTGGTTGATGTCAACCGGCTTACCGGCGGTGCGCTCTATCTCGTCGCGGTTCCAGAATTTACGGCAGGCATTGACGTTCTCGAGGTACGACTTCTCGGGATCGATGATCAGTCCAGACATATCCTTCCACTTGTCGGGATAGCCAATCTTTACATAGAAGGTGCTCAGCTTGGCCAAGGCAGCCAGCTTGGTGTCCGTCTCCATCCAGGTCTGAGCGAGGATGCGCTCTGCCAGTGCCACCTGAAGGTTGCGCACGAGCGTCTTCATGCGAGTCTTCGACGATTCGGGGAAGTAGCGCTCGCAATACATCTTGCCGAGAGCTTCACCCATGACGGCCTCCACCTGGTTGGTGGCGCGCTTCCAGCGGGGGTAGTCTTCTTGGCGTCCGCGCATGGTCTTTCCGAAGAAGTCGAAGTTGACGGCGTTCACCTTGTCGCTCAGATAGCCAGAGGCACTGAGGATGGCATCCCACTCCATATAGGCGCGCAGCTGGTCGGCCGTGTGGTTAGCGATGAGCTTGTTGGCACCATCGAGGAAGGCGGGCTGTCCGACGATTATCTCCTGCAGGTCTTTCTCCTTGACGCCCTGCGATGTCTGGTAGACCACTAATGGGATGTTGGGGTAGCGCTGCTGGAAGTCGCGCAGCGTCATCTTGTTGTAGTTAGCTTCCGGGTCGCGCATCTCGGTGCGGCTCTTGCTCACCTTGGCCAGCTCGGTCTCGTAGCTGAGGATGAGGTTCATCTTCTTCGTAGCCTCCTTCTTGCTGAAGCCGAAGAGCTGGAACATCCGTACGATGTGCTTCTTGTAGGCATTGCGGATGTCGGCAGTAGCCTTGTCGTTGTCGAGGTAGTACTCCTTCTGTCCCAAGACGAGTCCGCCTTGGCTGATGTTCAGGATGTTCATCTTGGCATTCTTCTCGTCGGCACCGAAGCCAATGCGCATGGGAACGCCGATGCCGAAGTCGGCATATTTCATGATAATCTGCTGCAGGGCTTCCACTGTCTTGGCCGATTCCATTTCGTTGATGAGCGGCATGAGCGGAGCCACACCTTCCTTGTTGCGGCGCACGGAGTCCATGGCCAAACGGTAGAAGTCGCTGAGCTTGCGCTCTACGGTGCCCTCCTTGTAGGTGCCACGTTGCAGTTCGCTAAGGATGTCGTTGATGCGCTTGTTGTTGTCTTCCTGCAGTTGGTCGAAGCTGCCGAAGCGTGAGTAGGCAGCTGGCAGCGGATTGTTCTTCATCCATCCGCCGCAGGCATACTGGTAGAAGTCTTCACCCGGTTTAACGGTCTGGTTCAGGTTAGCCAGATCGATGCCGGTCCCTGTCTGGGCATACGAACCGAGAGAGGTCGATGCCATCAGCATGATTGTGAACATTGTTTTTTTCATTTTTCTTACTCTTTTATTATGTTAAACGTTTTAGAATAGGTTTTTATAGAGGCTATAGAAGCTATAGAAGCTATAGAAGCTATAGAAATATAGAAGCTATAGATGGTATCGAGGCTAAAGGAGCTGAGCCTGAAGCGTTTCGAGCTCTTCGGCGAGTTGTCCCCATCGCTCTGTTTCTTGGTCGATGGTTTTCTTCAGCTCTGTATATTCGCTGATCACCTTCATGTCGCAGGCTCCTTCGGGCATGCAGAGGATGTCGTCGAGTTCTTTCTGTCGGGCTTCCAGCTTCATGATGCGCTCCTCACATTCTTTGACAGCCTTTTCGGTGCGCTTCACCTTGCGCTGCTGTTCTTTGCGGTCGAGGTAGGAGAGCTTGTTGCTGATGGCTTCGTTTTGGGGAGCAAGATTACCTTCCGGTTCTGTCCGTTGCGTCACGGCATTATTCTCACTCCTCGCCACATGCTCCTCGCTCCTCGATGAAACGGCTCCCAGCTGGTTGAGGTCTTCAATCTTCCGACTGCGGAGGAAGTCGTAGATTCCTCCGAGATGCTCGCGCACCTGTCCGCCGCCGAACTCATACACTTTGGTGACAAGACCGTCGAGGAACTCTCGGTCGTGGCTGACGATGATGGCCGTGCCGTCGAAAGCCAGGATGGCCTCTTTCAATACATCCTTCGACGCCATGTCGAGGTGGTTGGTGGGCTCGTCGAGAATGAGCAGGTTGACGGGTTCGAGCAGCAGTTTGATCATCGCCAAACGGCTGCGCTCACCACCACTGAGCACCTTTACTTTCTTGTCGGCAGCCTCGCCTCCGAACATGAAGGCACCGAGGATGTCGTTGATACGCAGTCGGATGTCGCCTTTGGCTACATAGTCGATGGTCTGATGGACGGTGAGCGACTCGTCCAACAGCTGCGCCTGGTTTTGTGCGAAATAGCCTATCTGCACGTTGTGGCCAATCTTGAGCTGGCCGTCGAAGGGTATCTCGTCCATGATACACTTCACGAGCGTCGTCTTTCCCTCACCGTTCTTACCGACGAAGGCCACCTTCTCGCCACGTTTAATGGTGAGGTTGACACCCGCAAAGACCTGATGCTCGCCATAGGCCTTTGCTACCTCGTCGCAGATGACGGGATAGTCGCCCGAACGGAGGCAGGGTGGAAACTTCAGGTGCATTGCTCGGTTGTCTACCTCGTCTATCTCGATAGGCACAATCTTTTCCAACTGTTTGATCTTCTGCTGCACCTGTACGGCTTTGGTGGCCTGGTAGCGGAATCGCTCGATGAAGGCCCGCATGTCGGCCATTTCCTTCTGTTGATTCTCGTAGGCTCGTATCTGTTGTTCACGCCGTTCGGCGCGCAGCTTCACATATTCGTCGTACTTCACCTTGTAGTCGACGATTCGCCCGCATGAAATCTCGAGTGTGCGGTTGGTCACGTTGTTGATGAAGGCTCGGTCGTGGCTGACCAGTACCACGGCCTTGGCACTCTGGGCAAGGAACTGCTCGAGCCACTGTATGCTGTCGATGTCGAGGTGGTTGGTAGGCTCGTCGAGCAGCAGCACGTCGGGCTTCTGCAGCAATATCTTTGCCAGTTCGATACGCATGCGCCATCCTCCGCTGAACTCCTTGGTGGGACGGTCCAGGTCGGAGCGTGTAAAGCCCAGTCCGCTGAGTGTGCGTTCCATCTCCGCCTCGTAGTTGTCGGCACCGAGCAGCAGGTATCGCTCATGCTCCTCGGTATATCGCTGTACGAGCTGCATATAGTCGTCGCTCTCGTAGTCTGTACGCTCGCTGAGCTGACGGTTCATGCGTTCGAGTTGTTCTTTCAGCTTTGTCTGGTTGGCAAAGGCTTTGCGCGTCTCTTCGCGCACGGTGGTGTCGTCGGAGAGCTTCATCACCTGAGGCAGATAGCCGACGACGGTGTCTTTCGGTATGGCAATGGTGCCTGCCGTGGGCTGTTGCAGTCCACAGAGAATCTTCAGCAGCGTGCTTTTTCCCGCCCCATTCTTACCCACGAGGGCGATGCGGTCGTGGTCGTTCACCACGAAACTGGCATCCTGGAACAGCGGTTTTGTGCTGAACTCCACCTTCAGGTTGTCTACCGATATCATTTCTTTTTTTCTTTCTTAAAATGCCTGAACACAGAAACGCAAAGACGCAGAGATTTCAAGCAATCCGTTTCGGGTCATTTAAAAAACTCTGTGTCTCTGCGTCTCTGTGTTCTTATATATAATAAGGTATTACTCAATCACTACGGTTGTCCATCCGTGCTTGTCCTCAACGGTGCCATACTGGATGCCGCGGAGCGTGTTGTAAAGCTTCTCCGACCAAGGACCGGGCTTGCCGTCCTTCGAGAAGACATAGCGGTGGTCGTTGTCAAGGTCATCGATGTACGAGATGGGGCTGATGACGGCAGCCGTTCCGCAAGCACCGGCTTCCTCAAATGTCGAGAGCTCCTCTTCGGGAACGGGGCGGCGCTCCACCTTCATACCCAGGTCTTCAGCCACCTGCATGAGGCTGCGGTTGGTGATACTGGGAAGAATTGACGACGACTTGGGCGTGATATACGTATTGTCCTTGATACCGAAGAAGTTGGCAGCACCACACTCGTCCATGTATTTCTTCTCCTTAGCGTCTACATAGAATTCAGCAGCATAGCCGTGCTCGTGAGCAAACTTGCTGGCCTGGAGCGATGCGGCATAGTTGCCACCCACCTTGTAGCGGCCTGTTCCGAGTGGAGCGGCGCGGTCCCACTGACGTGTGATGACATAGGGGTTGCAAGAGAAACCACCCTTGAAGTACGGTCCCACGGGTGTGACGAAGATGAGGAAGCAATACTCGTCGGCCGGTCCGACACCCACTTGGGCACCCGTACCGATGAGCAGCGGACGCAGATAGAGCGTTGCACCCGTTTCGTATGGTGGGATAAACTCCTGGTTGAGCAGCACCACCTTCTTGGCCATTTCCATAAACAGCTCTGTCGGTACTTCCGGCATGAGCAGTCCGCGTGCTGTCTGCTGCAAGCGCTCGGCATTGTCAACAGCACGGAACAGACGCACCTTGCCGTCCTTGCCGCGATAGGCCTTCAGGCCTTCGAAGCCTTCCTGCCCGTAATGCAGACAGCCGGCAGCCATGTGCATATTAAGATACTCGTCGGAGGTGATTTCGATCTCACCCCACTTGCCGTTGCGGTAGTAGCAGCGGACGTTGTAATTGGTCTTAGTGTAACTAAACGTAAGATTTGCCCAATCTAAGTTCTTCATGATTTAAAACTATTTGTTGATGTTAATAAAATCCGTGCAAAAGTACGAAGTTTTTTCGAACCTACCAATATTTTGATAGTTAAATTACATGAAATATGCCGTGCCCTCTCTACTTGTGCTGTTATAGCACGTTTTCACCTTCCACTATGCGTTGCCGTCTTGAGCCAGGATGGTCTTGATTTCTTCGTCGGTTTTTGTCAGGCGATCCTTGCAGAGCCGGATGAGCTGTTGTGCACGCTTCAGCCGGTCGCCCATCTGGTCGATGTCCAGCTCGTTGTTCTCCATCTGGCGCACAATCTGCTCCAGTTCCTTGAGCGCCTCTTCATATTTCATTGCATTCTCCATAATCGATGTTTTTTCTGTAATGTATTGCAAAATTAGTCAATAATGCTGAAACTTCCAAACGTTTTCCTGCTTTTTTTGAAAATAATCGCTAACTTTGCATTTGAAAACATTATTCCTGATTATACCAGAGAAATCATGAAATTATACTCGGATGCCGAACTGGCAGAAATACTCGATAATGATATCTTTCATCTGATAGGCGATGCTGCCGACCATTTGGGGCTCGAATGTTATGTGGTGGGTGGCTACGTGCGCGACATCTTTCTCGAGCGACCGTCGAACGATATCGACGTGGTCGTTGTGGGCAGTGGCATCGCTTTGGCCAAAGAGGTGAAAAAAAGATTCGGACGCAAGGCTCACCTCTCCGTTTTCAAGAACTTCGGTACGGCACAGGTGAAGGTGGGCGAAGATATAGAACTTGAATTTGTTGGTGCCCGTCGCGAGAGCTACAGCCACGACTCGCGCAAACCAGTCGTAGAAGACGGCACCTTGGCCGACGACCAGAACCGTCGCGACTTCACCATCAACGCCATGGCCATCTGTCTGAACAACGACCGCTTTGGCCAACTGGTCGATCCTTTCGACGGACTCTACGACCTGGAGGATGGCATCATCCGCACACCCCTCGACCCTGACATCACCTTCAGCGACGACCCCCTGCGCATGCTCCGTTGCATCCGCTTTGCCACACAGCTCAACTTCTTTATCGAGGAGGAGACCTTCGAAGCGCTCTCGCGCAACGCCGAACGCATCAAGATAGTCAGTGGCGAACGCATCGCCGAAGAGCTGAACAAGATGATGATGGCCCCTCATCCCAGCAAGGGATGGATGGACCTCCACCGCTGCGGACTGCTCCAGATAATCCTCCCCGAGCTTGCTGCCCTCGACATCGTGGAGACGCGCAACGGCAGGGCGCACAAGAACAACTTCTACCACACCCTCGAGGTGCTGGAGAATGTCGTGCAGGCTCCCCTCTCGGCTTCCCTCTGGCTTCGCTGGGCTGCCTTGCTTCACGACATCGGGAAACCGAAGAGCAAACGTTGGGACAACCTCGCTGGCTGGACCTTCCATAACCATAACTTCATCGGAGCGAAGATGGTGCCAGAAATCTTCCGACGGCTGAAGCAGCCTCTTGATGCCAAGATGAAATACGTGCAGAAACTCGTCGACTTGCACATGCGACCCATCGCCATTGCCGACGAGGAGGTCACCGATAGTGCCGTCAGACGACTGATGAACGATGCAGGCGACGACATCGACGACCTGATGACGCTCTGCGAGGCGGACATCACGAGCAAGAACGAGGTGCGTAAGAAGCATTTCCGCGAGAATTTCCGTATGGTTCGCGAGAAACTGACCGACCTGAAGGAGAAGGACTATAAGCGCCTGTTGCAGCCCGTCATCGACGGCAACGAGATCATGGAGATGTTCCATCTGAAGCCCTCACGCGAGGTGGGCGAACTGAAACAGTTCCTGAAAGATGCGGTGCTCGACAACCGCGTACCCAACGAGCGCGAACCGCTCATGGAGTTGCTCCTGCAGAAAGCGAAGGAAATGATGATAATTGATAATGGACAATTGATAATTGATAATGGACAATTGATAATGGATAATTGATAATTGGGCATGAAGATGGTTTTTGTGAACGAGACGGACTCCACCAACAGCTATATCAAACAGGTGGCGGCCGACTTTCAGGGAGAGACGCTTGTCGTGTGGACCGACTTCCAGACGGCAGGCAAAGGCTGTGGCACCAACACGTGGGAGAGTGAGCCGGGCAAGAACCTTACCTTCAGCATCATGGTGCGCCCGCAGCATATTGCCGCTCGCGACCAGTTCATCCTCTCGATGGCGCATGCCGTTGCCTTGAAGCGCACGCTGTCGCAATATATAGATGACGTTCGCGTGAAGTGGCCCAACGACATCTATTGGAACGATCGCAAGCTCTGCGGCACACTCATTGAGACAACGCTCGAAGCACAGCACATCAAGTCCTGCATCATCGGCACCGGCATCAACGTCAACCAGCATGTGTTCCGCAGCGATGCACCCAACCCCGTGTCGCTCTGTCAGATACTGGGACATGAGATAGACCGCGAGACCATCCTTTGTCGGGTAGCCGAAAAGACCGACGAGCTGGTCAGCCAGGCAGCCGATGGAGGGGCAGAGGTCATTCGCGACGAATATCGCAGTGCCCTCTATCGTCGCGGTGAGATTCATCCCTACCGGCTGCCCAACGGAGAGCAACGCATGCTTCGCCTCGATGATGTCAGCGACGACGGGCACCTGCTGCTATCTTCTGCCGACAGCAAGGAGCATCTTGCATTCGCATTCAAGGAGATTCAGTTTGTTCTTGATTAGAGACATCGTAATATCGTAAAAACCGCAATACTGAAATTTAGAAAAAATCAAAGAATAGCAACCTAACGAAAAAAAACAAAAATCATGGCAAGATTTAAGAGAATTCTATTGAAGCTCAGCGGCGAAAGTCTGGCCGCTGGAGGCAAGTTTGGTATCGATGCAGAGCGTCTGTCTGACTATGCTCGCCAGATCAAGGAGATTCACGACATGGGCGTCGAGATAGGCATCGTCATCGGCGGCGGAAACATCTTCCGCGGACTCAGTGGCGCACAGAAGGGTTTCGACCGCGTCAAGGGCGACCAGATGGGCATGATGGCCACCGTCATCAACTCGCTGGCTCTGAGTAGTGGCCTCGATGCCGTAGGCGTAAAGAACAAGGTGCTCACGGCTATCCGCATGGAGCCCGTGGGCGAGTTCTATTCAAAATGGAAGGCCATCGACTACATGCAGCAAGGCTATGTCTGCATCTTCTCTGCCGGAACGGGGTCACCCTATTTCACCACCGACACGGGCTCTTCGCTGCGTGGTGTCGAGATAGAGGCCGACGTGATGCTCAAGGGCACACGCGTTGACGGTGTTTACACGGCCGACCCTGAGAAAGACCCCACAGCCACGAAGTTCAGCGACATCACCTACAGCGAGGTGCTCGCACGCAACCTCAAGGTCATGGATCTCTCGGCTATCGTCATGTGCAACGACAACCATCTGCCCATCTACGTCTTCAATATGGACATCGTGGGCAATCTGAAGAAGGTCATCGAAGGCGAAGACATCGGCACGCTCGTCCACGCCTGACGGTAGCTGCTTTCCTCGATGTCTTTTGGATGCGTAAACAAAAACCGAAAGAAAGATGAAAACAAACCATCGAATCATTCTGCTCTCGGCATTGCTGCTCGTGGCGGGAGGCCTGCGGGCACAGTTCCCAGAGTCGCTGCGTGTCACGGAGGTGGTGTTGAAAAACGGCCTGAAGGTGTGGCTCAACGAAGACCACACACAGCCCAAGGTCTATGGTGCCGTCGTGGTGAAAGCTGGAGCCCGCGATTGTCCCAATACGGGCATCGCTCACTATTTTGAGCACATCATGTTCAAGGGCACCGACTCCATCGGCACCGTCGACTATCAGGCTGAGAAGGTCTACCTTGACAGCATCGCCGCCCAGTACGAGCTGTTGGCACAGACGAGCGATGAAGCAAGCCGCAAGGCCATCCAGCGTAACATCAACCGTCTGAGCATCCGTGCCGGCGAGTATGCCATCCCCAACGAATACGACCGCCTCATTGCTGAATTTGGCGGGACAGGACTCAATGCCGGGACGAGCTACGACTATACCTATTATTATAATACCTTTTCGCCCCAGTACATGCGCCAGTGGCTCACACTCAACAGCCACCGTCTTGTCCATCCCGTCTACCGCCTGTTCCAAGGCGAGCTCGAGACGGTCTACGAGGAGAAGAACCGCTCGGCCGACAATATGCTCATGGGTGCCTTGGAGCATGGCATGAGCGAGATCTTCAAAGGTACACCCTACGAGTATCCCATCATCGGCAGCACCGAGAACCTGAAGAATCCGCGCATGAGCGAGATGGAAGCCTTCTATCGCAAATACTACGTTGCAGGCAACATGGGACTCATCCTTTGCGGCGACTTCAACACCGATGAGGTGCTGCAGCTCCTTGAGCCCACTTTCGGACAGCTGCCTGGTGGCACCGTCAACCGAGACGTTGCCGTGGCACCAAAGCTCGACCGCCGTACCGTCGGACTGAAGGTGCCCCTCCCCATCGTCAAGATTACGGCGAAGGCTTTCCGCGCTCCCACCGACATCGAAGCGGATGCCCCGGCACTCGATCTGGCGGCCAAGCTGCTCAGCAACGATGGCGAGACAGGTCTCATCGATTCGCTCGTCAACAACCACAAGATGTTGGCTGGCATCGCACAGCGAGCCTCGCTCAACGGCATCGGCACACTCATCCTCGCATCTGTTCCCAAACTGCCCTTTGGCAGCAAGAAGAAGGCCGAGCAGCTTTGCTGGCAGCAGGTGGAGAAACTCAAGCGTGGCGACTTTTCTGAACACGAGCTCGACATGCTGAAGATGGAGGTGCAGCGCGAGGAGAGCATGGCTTTGGAGACGCTCAACGGCAGGGCTGCCATGATGGTGGATGTTTTCGCACAAGGACGTTCGTGGAACGACTACCTGCGTCAGGTGGAGGGTATCCAGCGAATCACGAAGCAGGACATCACCGATGTGGCCAACCGCTATTTCACCGACCAGTATGTGCGCTTTGTCAAGAAGTTCGGCATGTACAAGAAAGACGTTATCGAGAAGCCGGGCTTCGAGCCGGTTCGCCCGAAACATGCTGATGCCGAGTCGCACTATGCCCAGCAGCTGCGCCAGATGCCTGCCGAGGAGCGTCCCGTGCGCCTGCTCGATTTCGAGAAGGATGCCACGATGGTCAGTCTTTCTCCCGACGGCTCGTCGAAGGCACGTCTCTTTGTCACTCCGAATCCCGTCAACGACATCTTCAACCTGACGCTCATGTACCACCGCGGCACCCTCGACGACCCGAGGCTCGAAGCCGTGGCAGAGTATGCCGGGCAGTTGGGTACCGACTCGCTGACGCTGCAGCAGCTGAACAAGGCTCTGCAGCAACAAGGGGCGACGCTCGACATCGAGGCAACGAAGAACTACTTCCTGCTCAACATCAACGGCTTCGACCGCAACCTGCAGCCGACGCTGCAGCTGCTGGCCCACTTCATGCGTCATGCCAAGACCGACGAGAAGGCGCGTAAAGATATGATCAGCGGCATGAAGACCGAGCGTCGTGCCATGCTCAAGAGCAACGACGAGGTGATGCAGGCCATCATGGAGAAGGTCGAGTTTGGCGATGCCTCGCAGTATCTGCGGCAGACGACGCCCAAGGAGCTCAGCCAGCTGAAGGGCGACGACCTGTTGCAGCTCTTCAGCGATGTGCAGCACTATGCCTGCGATGTCGTCTATAGCGGTCGTCTGTCGGCCGACGAGGTGGCACGCGATGTCAGCCACTGGTTGCCCCTCGGCAATGCCACCACCGCTCAGCCGCTGACCGTCAGGACGCTGAAGACCTACGACGAGCCCATTGTCTATGTCTATGATATGCCTTCGGCTCGGCAGACCATCATCCGCACCTATCAGGGACTGCGCCCCTTTGCCTCTGCCAGCGATCAGGCACGGCTGGCCCTCTGCTCACGCTATTTCGGCGGCGGCATGTCGTCGCTGATGTTCCAGGAGATTCGCGAGTTCCGCTCCATGGCCTATTCCACCGGAGCCGCCAGCTCGCTCTCCGTCACCCCCGAGAAGCGTCCTTCCTGCTTCACCACCTATATCGGCACGCAGGCCGACAAGACAATGCAGGCCCTGGCGGTCCTCGACACGCTTCTCACCGAGATGCCCATGCGCCAGCGCAACCTCGAGGTGGCCAAGAAAGAGGTCGTCAGCAACATCAGCAACGGCTTCCCGTCCTTCCGTGGCCTTGGCGTCGTCATTGCCAACCAACTCAACGAGGGGCGGACAGCTGATCGCAACGCTGTGTATGTCAGCAACGTCCCCGCTCTGACAGCTGCCGATGTGGAGCAATTTTTCAAAACCGAGATCAAGCCCGTGCCGCGCATCACCGTTGTCGTGGGCAACAAGAAGAAGCTCGACATGCAGCAGCTCTCTGCCTATGGCCGCATCGTCGAGCTGAAGGCCAGCGATTTCGTCAGACAATAATTATGAAATAAATAATAGGAATACGAAAAAACAAATGAGAAGGCTTTCAGCCTTTTTGTAGTTCATCGTGGCGGCCGCCATGTTCGCAGCCTGTTCGGACGGTGACAATCCCGTAGTGCCCTCAGCCGTGGATAACGGAGCGTGGACCATCGACGAAGCGAAAGACCTGACTGTCAGGCCAGGCGACGACTTTGGCTGGCAACGATCCTCACTCGCTGGCCCGAGAGCGTGTCAACGGTGTGGTGTCGAACACCGAGGCATGGTACGATCTGTTCGGCGTAAAGCCTGGCGACAAGCTCTATCGTGAGCCTGCCGACCGTGTGCATATCTGGTATAAACGTTCAGCCTCCCCAAGGGGGGCTGCGTGGCAACGTAGGAGGCGACGCCATTCCCGAGCTACGCTCGCCTACCCGTTGCCTTTCCCAGCGTCGCAACAGCGCATAAGTGGCAAAAACGTGGCAGATGTCACGCTAGGAAGCGTGACCTCCTACAATGGCGCATAGTGGTAACTTAGGAGGCGACGCTTCCTAGCGTCGCAACAGCGCATAAGCAGTGCATACGTGGCAGGTGTCACGCTAGGAAGCGTGACCTCCTACAATGGCGCATAAGCAGTAATGTAGGAGGCGACGCTTCCCAGCGTCGCAACAGCGCATAAGTGGCAAAAACGTGGCAGATGTCACGCTAGGAAGCGTGACCTCCTACAATAGCGCATAGTGGTAACTTAGGAGGCGATGCTTCCTAGCGTCGCAACAGCGCATAAGCAGTGCATACGTGGCAAGTGTCACGCTGGGAAGCGTGACCTCCTACAATGGCGCATAAGCAGTAATGTAGGAGGCGACGCTTCCCAGCGTCGCAACAGCGCATAA
>Ga0310695_10003451_pt1 | contig 30954 bp, 28 predicted proteins | sample RumenRJG_04DNA_FD_203882 | JGI IMG/M metagenome (GOLD analysis project Ga0310695, IMG submission 203882) | Bovine rumen microbial communities from Lethbridge, Alberta, Canada - RJG_04 (v2) (version 2) | ecosystem: Host-associated > Mammals > Digestive system > Stomach > Rumen | place: Canada...
AGCGAATATCAGATAATTTTGACACATTTAGAGATGTTGGCAATAGTTCAGCACACAATATTACTTATATTGCGATGAGGAAAGATATAGACGATATAAGCCGAGCGTACAGAGTGATGCTTGAGGAATTATACAATAAAGCAGGATTATTATAAGAGGTCATTATGGAAAACCAGTTGAAACTTAAAATCAAGATTGGCCAAGTTGAATTTGAAGCCGAAGGCGATGCAAACGCTGTGACGGAACAAAGAGATGTTTTTATCCAAAGCATCGTTCCTGCTGCTTCATCTTTCTTAGATAAAATTCAAAGTATTGAAACAGCAAGAACTATTGAACCACCGACAAACAACCAAATTGTGCAAGGTGATACATCAGTTCCCGCTTTGTCGTATTCAAATACAGTAAATAATACTGATTGGTCAAGAACTAATTTAGTCTCGTTTCTCAATAGATATGGAATATTATCTGATCGAGATTTTGTACTTTTTGCTGCATATTATTATGAACAAAAACAGCAGGGAGAAAAATATACTTTTACAATAGAAGATGTAAAGAAATTTTACAGCGAAGCTCGCCGTTCCCTATATAGTAATCCCAGTCAGCTTTTGCTCATGCTTGTAAAAGCAGGTTTTATCATTGATGACCAAGATGCCAAAACAGCCTCACCAAAACCCTATGTTATTTCTCAAGATGGATTGCAATATATAAATACATATACACCCAAAGAAAAAACAGAAAAGAAAGCACGAAAAGTACCCGTTTCAAAGAAAAAAAATGAATCAATATATGCTTTTTTGAATGCAGATGAATTAAATCTATCGAAATATCCTGCCATAAAAGATTTAAAGTCGTCAAAAGAAAAAATCATTATGACAATGTATATTGTGACTTCGGAGAAAAAAGGAACGTGGTTCTTGGCTACGGATGTCGAATTCATTGTATTAAATGTTTTTAATGAACATATTACTTTGAAGCAAGTTCAAAACACATTTGATCAAAATAGAGACCTGTTTGCAAAACAAAAATCTGAATCAAATAAGAAAGCAAATGAATATCGTCTTCTTTCCGGTGCAACGAATATTGCAGAAACAATAATTTCTGAAAACACTACGAAGTAATACAGAGATTCGCCAGTCCATCAACATTTTGACTTCTCTAGCGACAAAGTCATTTTGGATACGTTAGTTTTCAAGGCCAACCGGTGCATTAATTGTCTCTCCATTGGCGCGACAATTATCATGACACATTTGGAGCATTAGCGGGGCGTTGCGGGGTGTCCCCGCAGAGGGGGTGTCCGGAAGACCCGGCAGAAAGTTGGATTGTGATTGCTTCGCTATGCTCGCAATGACAACTTGGAGCCGGGGCTGCAGGCAGGGGGAGGCTTCCCCCAACTGGATCCTTCGACTTCCCCTATCGCCTACGGCTCCAGGGTCTGCTCAGGATGACAAGAGTTGTATGACGTCGTTCTCGCAGAAATCTTTGCCGAAGGCTTGCCGGTAGCTTGATTCCAGCGCCTCTCCGGGGGTGCAGTTTTCCCTGAACAGGACCATGCCGCTGTCCAGGCATTCCATGTCGAGCTCGCTGTCGGTGTCGATGCATTCCGGACGGAACGTGGACCATAGGCAATACTCGGTGAACCCTTCGCGGATGTCTTCTTCGAGCAGGTTGTCGCCGGTGCCCGCCTGGACTTTCAGGAACGCCTTTGCGCTCTTGACCCATGCGAGTATCGCGCCGCCGAACGTGTCATTTTCCATAGTGCCTCCGCCCCGAAAGATAGATAATTTTAGTGACAGAAAATGACTTGTTAATTATGGCGAATTCGCCACATTAATTTTCGAGAAATCTCTTGACAGGGGCCGCACGAGGATGTATATTTAGTGAACGGGCGTGCAGACTTCTTTCTGCACATCCGACCTGAGATTACGAAAATCCCCGTGACAGTCGGCATAGGCCTTATGGCCCGTACGTGCATCCGCGATGGGGCGCATCCACCTTCTTGTGGGTGTTGTTGGATAGCTGGCGGGAACACGACCTGCTCGAGTGTGTGGCTAATGCCGTGCCAAGTAACGCCGGGGAAAACCCCCGCCAACAACATCGCAAGATCATCCCATAAATAAACACGAAAAAAAGTTTTTTGAGATCACAATTTGTGATTTCAAAAAAAACGACCCTTTAAAGTCGCAAATTGCGACTTTAAACGAAAATCTTGCTAAAAAAGGAGATTTTTGATGAAAAATGATGAAAAAAAGTTAGAACCCGTTGTCGAGAATATACCGATTACCAAGCAAATTCTTGTCATCCGGGATAAACAGGTCATGTTGGACCGTGACTTGGCGACACTCTACGGGGTAGAAACGAAGCGTATCAATGAGCAGGTCAAACGCAATAAAGAGCGATTTCCTGAGGATTTTTGCTTTCAGATAGACAAATCTGAATTTAAGGAACTGGTCGCAAATTGCGACCGGTTCAACAAACTTAAGCATTCTTCGTCTAGATCCTTCGCGTTCACTGAACAAGGCATCGCGATGCTCTCGTCTGTTCTAAAAAGTGAAACAGCCATCAGAGTGAACATTGCCATCATGCGTGCTTTTGTTGCAGCACGGCAAATCCTGATGCAAAACGGCGGTTTGGTCAACCGCCTGTCCAACGTGGAGTCCAAAATGCTTGAGCAGGATGCGCGTTTGCTGGACCACGACCATAAATTTGACGCTGTTTTCGAAGCTATGGACCGTGGTGAGCTGCAGTCGAAGGGGCTGTATTACAATAACCAAATGTTTGATGCTTACGTTTTTGTGTGTGGGCTGATTCGTCAGGCGAAAAAGCGGATTGTCCTTGTTGACCGCTACGTGGATGAGAAGGTTCTCGCGATGATGCTTAAACGCGGCAAGGATGTGTCGGCGACCATCTACACCTACGATAAAAGCAAGGTTTTTGAAGTGGATTTGGCAACGTATAATGCGCAGTATGCCGACAGTCCTCTTAAGATTCTGCCGAGTTACGGGATGCACGATCGTTTTCTATTTATTGATGATACTGCGTATCATTTCGGAGCTTCGCTGAAAGACTTGGGCGCGAATACGTTCTTTTTTAGTAAGGAAGATTTTACGCTGGAGGAGGTGATAAAGAAGTCGGAAGAAAAACGGAAGGAACTAGAGCGTATGAAAGAAAAGTGATAGAAATTCCAACACTTTATCTGTTGTTTTTTATTCGTATTTTTTATAGTTTATCCCTACCAATTATTTTAAGGAGTACACATTATGAGAAAACTGATTCTTCCTATTGCTGCCATTGCTATGGCTTCGTTTGTTGCCTGTAGTGACGATAGTTCGCCAAACGCTCCGGCGGCCGGTCCAAAACAGGATACGCTCCCGGCGAGTGTTGAAAAGTTCTTTGATCTAGACAACAACTACACTTGTTCCCAGACTGTGAACAAGTGCGCAACAGTCGCTGTCACGGGTTATTCTGAATTGGCTCAATGCAATGGCGCTCAGTGGGATATGCAGACTTTGGGCAATCCTGTGGCGGGTTGCGAAAATGCAGCTCCGGTCACGAATCCTCCTGCAACTGATACGCCTGCTACAGGCACGCCCACTACTGATACTCCGGCGACGGGCGCGATGGTTTCTTGCGATGTCCCGGGTGTCTTTGGCGAATGCCTTGAATATCCGGCAGGCAGTGCAGAAGCGGCGGCGATAGAAGCCCAGTGTGTGAGTGTGATGATGGGGACTCTCGGCACGGGTTGCGCAAAGTAATCTAAATCCTTAGAATGGATGGAAAAGTCGGCCGCAGGGTCGGCTTTTTTGTATCTTGTCGATAAAAAATTAAGGAAACGAAAATGATTGGCTTAAGGAAAAATTTGGCGATGAAGGTCGCTATCTTTGTTGTGTCTGCGGTTCTTGCGGCGGGGGCGTCCGAAGATATTAAAATCGTTAAAATCAACGATGACAATTTCGAAAAGGAAATTCTGCATTCCAAGAAGCCTGTGATTCTGGAAGTCTCGTCAACGAGCTGCCCGCCGTGCCTTGTCATGATTCCGACGCTTATCGGTATTGCAAAAAATTACAGCGATATCAAGATTGCGTCTATCGGGATTGACGAGCCTAATATCGAGAAAATCAAGAATACGCTTCCGATTCGGGCGTTTCCGACGTTCTTTTTCATCAAGGACGGTCGCATTATAAACCAGCGCGTGGGCGTTGTCAAGGAGCCTGAACTTCTGAGCGCTTTGGATTACACCCCAAAGTCAAGTGCTGCGCAAAAGGCGAAGAATAAACCGAAAAAGAAGAATGCGCACAAGAATCTTGTCTGCAAGGTGGACGGTCAGTTCAATGGACTCAAGAATCTTGTGACGATTTCGTTTGTGTTCGGCGATTCAGAAATTGAAAATGTCGATATCGTGACGGACGTGTTTGTGCCGCCGGAGCAGTTCGACAGGCGCGACCAAATGATGGAACATATCCGTGCAAGCGGCAAGGGCGAGGTGACCCCGACGATGACGGGTTTCCAGATGCATATCGACAACGATTGCCGGTTTATGAAGGCGATGGACATGAAGCGCACTTCGACTTACGGCGAGATGCGGGCCGGGCTTGAATTGCAAGGTTTTACTTGCAAGTAGTTTTGTCAATCCGACAATAAAAACGCTCAAATTGCTGTGAAATACCCCCTTTATGGGGGTATTTTTTATTATGGTAAAAAGGATGTGGTATGAAAAACAAATTTCTCTTTTTATTTTTGGCGGTTTCTGCTTCTCAGGCCGCGGTGAATCTGGGTGTAAGTCTTGGCGATAGCATCAAGCCGGTGACGCATGTGGCGACGGGCTCGCTTTATGGCCTTACTGAGAGTCTTCCGAGCAATATCGAGCGTGATGTCGCCCCGCTCAAGCCGAACGTGTTCCTTTCTCCGGCGCGCAGCGGTAACGGTCGCCAACAGCCGATTGGTGGGGCTTTCCTTGTTGCTCCCCGTGTCGAAAGCATCGGTGCGAAAATTCAGATTCGCCTTGCTGACGTTTTGCCGGGATGGCCGTACAAGTTCCAGAATATGGACCACTGGAAAAATGAAGTAAAATCGGTCATCAACGACAAGCTTAAATCAAACAACAAGAATTTTGACGGTTACGAAATCTGGAACGAGCCGAATGACACTTGGAAATCGAATATCGACTTCAATTCCGGTCTCTGGAAACAGACTTACGATTTGATTCGGCAGATGGACCCTGGTGCAAAGATTATCGGCCCTTCGTACTCTTTCTACCACGCTTCGCAAATGGAAGCGTTTATCAAGTATTGTGCACAGAATAACTGCTTGCCCGATGTCGTGAGCTGGCACCAGTGGGGGAGTGGTGGCTTTGTTGGAGCTGTCGAAACCTACCGCGCGCTTGAAAAAAAGTATAACGTGACTCCGCGTCCGCTGAGCATCAATGAATATTCTTCGACGGAACATAGCGAAGAAGGTTGCCCGGGTTTGTCGGTGCCGTTTATTGCAAAGTTTGAACGTTACGGCGTCGAAAGTGCCATGATTTCCTGGTGGTTTGTACCGCTTCCAGGTCGTTTGGGGAGCCTTCTCACCAAGGACAATGAACGTGGCGGTGGCTGGTGGCTTTATAAGTGGTATGGCGACATGAGCGGTTACATGGCTAAAGTGACCCCGCCGAATGACAAGAGCGATGGCGTGGACGGTTTTGCCGCTCTCGACAAGAAGAAGGGCTTTGCAAGTATCGTGCTTGGCGGCAACACCAAGGGCGATGTGAATGTGAATATTTCGGGCATCCCTGCAGAATTTGGCAGTCAGGTAAATGTCTCTGTAGAATATGTTGTATGGGAAAATAAGGACAAGGCAGTGCCTTCGACCACGACTGTATCAAATAAGGATTACGATGTTAGTGGCGGAAAGATTACGGTGCCTGTAAATATCACGAATACAAAGTATGGCTATCGTGTGTATATCACGCCGATTATTCCGCAAGCCCCTTACAAGGATACGGCTATGGAGATTCCTGGTAAAGTCGAAGTCGAAAATTACGATGTAGGCGGTTCGGGCAAAGCTTATCTTGATTTAGATGATGACAACAAGGGTGGTGAATATCGCGAAGACGCTGTTGATATCGTGAAGGCCGACGATGGCTATGCCGTTGGTTACACGCAAGAGGGCGAATGGCTTGAGTACACAGTGAAGGTTGCTGAAAAAGAAGATTACGCGGTTTCAGTCCGCTATGCGACTTCTTCGGAAAATACGGGTATGAAGCTGTATGTCGATGGCAAGGTCGCCTTGGACAATGTCGCGTTCCCGCAAGGCGCGGATTGGGAAACGTATTCGACGGTCGATGCCGGGAAGGTGAGTCTTTCGGCGGGCGAGCATGTGCTCAAGCTTGAAATTGTCGGAAACTACGTCAATATCGACTGGCTGAACTTTGAAAGCGAAAAGACGATTGCGATTGGAAAGCCTACGCTGCACGCTGTTCCGCATGAGGCTAGTTATGATGTGTTCGATATGCAAGGTCGCCTTGTTGCAAAATTGAAGGCGTTCGGCTCCGAAAGTTTGCGCTCAAAAATTTCAGCTACGGTGAAGCGCCCTGGAACCTACATTGCAAAGCCTCAAACGGGCGGAAAAATGTTGCGAATTTCGGTGAAATAGGTTAAAAACTTTATTCGCTACAGTTTGTTTAAAACTTGCGCTAAAAAGCCGGTTCCTTATGGAGCCGGCTTCTTTGTAGGAGTCTATGAGGAGTCTATGAATTTTTCAAAATGTGCTGTAGCAAGGCGGTACAGCCTTCGTTGACGTCTTGCCAGGTGGCGTCGAAATCGCCTGTGTACCAAGGGTCAGCGACATCTCGGTTTTTGCCCGCCCAATCCATGAGGAGCGAAACTTTGCCGACTCGTGAATCGCGCGCATCTTGTTTCTGTGCAGGTTCTCGGGCTTCTTGATACTGTGCGAGTTCTCGTTCGTAAATGTCACGGGGTAAAATCCAGCGGAGCTTCCGCAGGTTGTTTTGATCCATGAGCACGATGTAGTCGTAATGGTTGTAGTCGGCGACGGTCATTTGTCGGGCCGTTTTCCCGCTGCAGTCGATGCCGTGACTGGCGAGCATGCGCCTTGCAGGCGGGTACACCGGATTTCCGATTTCTTCGGAGCTTGTCGCTGCAGATGCTATCTCGAAGTCTGCGGCGGTTAACGCTGTGTTCGTCGTGACTTGTTTTGCGGACGAACTAATGTCGCGTACCAACTTTTTCATTACAAATTCTGCCATCGGGCTTCTGCAGATGTTCCCGTGACATACGAACAAGATTTTTATCATGCGTCTTTCCTAAGGCTTTCCAAGATTTTGTAAAGCGTGCAGTAAAGCGACTTTGCTTCGTCTTCTGACAAATTTACGCAACTTGCCATGGATTTAGGAACGCTCGCTGCTTTGTGCTGCAACTTTTCACCTTCATCGGTCAGGCTTACCGAAAGGCAACGCTCGTCGCTTGCTTCGCGGGTGCGCGTGATGTAGCCTTTGCTCTCGAGCTTTTTCAGGAGCGGGGTCAGCGTTCCCGAATCGAGGTAGAGCTTTTGTCCGAGTTCAGTGACGTTGCACTTTTTCTCTTCCCACAACACGAGCATCACGATGTACTGCGTGTAGGTGAGGTCGAACGGCTCCAGGAATGGCGCGTAACGACGCGTGATTTCCTTGGATACTGCATACAACGGAAAGCATAGTTGATTTTCAAGTTTTAGTTGAGGACAAATCATAGCACCTCCTAAAGTAGCTTTTCAACGCAAGAACGTACGTCCTCCATTTTGGCAGTGGGTTCAAAACGGGCGACAACGTTGCCTGCGCGGTCGATGACGAACTTTGTGAAGTTCCACTTGATATCAGGATTGTTCTTGTAATCCTTGTCGATCTTCTTCAGAAGCATGGCCATTGCTGCCGCCTTGACGCCGAATCCGAAACCTTCAAAGCCTATTTTGGATTTCAGGTAGGTATAAAGCGGGAGCTCGTTGGGCCCGTTCACGTCAGACTTTTTCATCTGCGGGAAGGTGGTGCCGTACTTGAGCGTACAGAATTCATGGATTTCATCGTCAGAGCCTGGGGTCTGGTTCATGAACTGGTTGCACGGAATGTCGATGACTTCGAAGCCCTTGTCGTGGAAGTCTGTGTACATCTTTTCGATCGGCTTGTAATGCGGGGTGAATCCGCAGCCGGTCGCCGTGTTCACAATGAGCATGACTTGGCCCTTGAATTTAGAGAGTGGAACTTCGTTGCCTTTACCATCGGTAAGTGTGAAGTCGTAGATTGTCATAATTTTTCTCCATATACACTGTTTTGTTTTACACAATTAAATTTTATAAAATTTAATTTGAAAAGTCAAGAGGTTTGGCTATATAAAATTCTTATAAGCGTAATTTTTTTGATTTTAGGCAAATTTTGACGTTAAATCTTGTTATTTCTACATTTTACACCATGAAATCGATAGAAGTTGTCGCAGGTGTTATCGTAGATGGCGGGCGCATTTTTGCCACGCAGCGTGGGTATGGCGACCAAAAAGATGGCTGGGAATTTCCGGGCGGCAAGATGGAACCGGGTGAAACTCCGGAACAGGCGCTCGTTCGCGAACTTCAGGAAGAACTCGCCATTGAAGTAAATGTTGGCGAAAAAATTTGCACGGTGGAATACGATTACCCGAAATTTCACCTGACGATGCATTGCTTTTATTGCTCGCTCGCTGCAGGCTGCAAGCCGAAACTCCTGGAACATGAAGACGCCAAATGGCTTGACCGAGAAAATCTAAACACTGTCAGCTGGCTCCCCGCTGACATCGAAGTTGTGAAACATCTATAGCATCACTGTCATTTGCGAGTGACGCAATCCTGCTTCTCCGTCATCCTCGACCGTTAGGGAGGGGATCCATTATTTCTTGTTTTGCAATTCTCGCGCGAGCTCGGTCCCTTCGAGGAGTTCGCCTAAGAATTCGCAGTAGGGCGTCGGAATCCCGTGAGCCTTCCCGAGCTTAGTGATGGTTCCGCAGAAATACGCGTTCTCCGTTTTGCGCCCGGCCTCGATGTCTTGCAACATGGAACACTTGCCGAGCGGCGTGTAGTTGCATGTGAGTCGCAGGTTTTCTTCAAGATCTTCGTTTGTAAGCGCAAAGCCTTCGGCGTTTGCTACTTGAATGACTTCGTTCCCGATTTTACGCACAAGCGATTGCATCACCGGGAAGTTAAAACCCGCAAATGTCGAACGGCAAATCGCACCGATCGAATTGAACACCGTGTTCATCAAGAGTTTTTTCCACATTTCCAAGCGGATGTTTTCTGGAATCTTGTGGACGATGTGCGCTGTTTCAAAAAGCTGGTGGATGGCTTCGATGCGTTCGGAACGGTGGTTGTCTTTTTCGCCAAAGAGGATGATGCCTCGGCCAGCGCAGTCAATATTCCCGTGCTTGTTGATGGATTGCAAATTGACGATGAATCCGTACAACGTCTTTTCTGCACCGTAAACGCGCTCGATTTCTGTTTCGGAATGCACTCCGTTCAAAAGCGAAAGTAACGCTGTGTTCGGTCCGACTGCATTTTTCGCTTCTGCTAGAGCTTCGTTGAATTGCAAATTCTTGGTCGCAAAAATCACAAGGTCAACGACCGGGACTTCGTCCGGCGTGACAAAGTTGAAGTCCGCCTTTTTCCCGTTGATGACGATTCCGCTTGCTTGGTATCGCGCCTTGCGTTCGGCGTCCATCACGCAATAAAGCTTGTTCCCGAGAACGCTCAAGAGCTGTTCTGCTACAACGGCGCCGACAGCCCCGAGACCCACAACTGCAACTGTTTCAATCTGCTTCATGGTGAGAAATATATCAAATTCTAGGGTGCTTGGCGGTAAAGGCGGCGCTTGTGCAGTAGGTCGCTCGTTCCCTTTGCATCGGCTACAGCGGTAAACAGGGGGTGCAAAATTTTTTGGCGGTTTTGGGCGCGAGCGATTTATATTTATGGTATGAAAAATTTGAAGTTTGCGATTCTTGGGTGTGGTCATATTGCGACAAAGATGGCCGCTGCTGTAAAAACTTTGGAAAATCAGGGAATGGGCGTGGAATGCTACGCCGTGGCATCCCGCGATTTGGAAAAGGCGACTGCTTTTGCCAAGGAATATGGCTTTGAAAAAGCGTATGGCAGTTACGAGGAACTTGCGGCAGATTCTTCAATTGACTTGATTTATATTGCAACGCCGCATTCGCATCATCATGTATTTGCAAAACTTTGTATTGAACATGGCCGAAATATTCTTGTTGAAAAGGCTTTTACAGCGAATGCAAAACTTGCGGCAGAAGTGATTTCGCTCGCGCATGATAAGGGCGTTTTCTTGTGTGAAGCGATGTGGACTCGATTCTTGCCTGCGCTGGAGACCGTCCGCAGCTGGATTCGCGATGGTCGCATTGGAAATGTTGAAACGGTTGAAGCTGATTTCTCGATGAAGCTTAGCGATAGGGCTCGTATGCATGACCCTGCGCTTGCGGGCGGTGCGCTTTTGGATATCGGTATTTACAGCCTCGCGTTTGCGGATTTGTTCCTTGGCATGCGCGAAACTCCTGATGGTAACTTTGTCCGCAACGAAATTACGTCAAAGGATTGCAAATGCGTCAAGTTCAAGACGGGCGTGGATGCGAGCGACTGGATAAATCTCACGTACGAAAACGGCCAAAAAGCATATCTTAAGACATCAATGGTCTCGCCGACGCATAACGAGGGCGTGATTTACGGAACGGCTGGGCAAATTCGCGTGCAGAACTTGAATGACATGGTGAAGCTGGAATTGCTTGATGATGCCGGAAATGTCGTTGAAACCGTTGAGCCTTCGCGTCTCTGCAACTGCTACGAATACGAAGTCCTCGCATGTAAGGAAGCGATTGAAAATCCCGCGCAGTTCCGGAACGAAATTAGCAACCACTCGGCTCCTCGCTCACTCTCAAAACAAATTATTTGGGAGCGCCCGGAAATGACTCATGCCAAAACGATGGAATTCATGACGCTCATGGACAAAATTCGCGAGCAGTTTGGCGTGAGTTACACGTTTGAAATTTCTCCAGGTGAAACGTGGAATCGTAACGGCGACAAGTCTATTTTGCTAGTGTTCGATATCGAAACTGGCGAAGCAAAAGTTCTCAAGGAATTCGACTGCGTGATTGAAGCGCCGAACTGGAGCGCTGACGGAGCGTTCCTCACGTACAATAGCAACGGTCGCATTTTCAAGTACACGCTTGCAACAGGCGAGGTGGCAAAAATCGAAAGTCATTATGTGGACAACTGCAATAACGACCACGTTCTTGACCCAGATGGCAGCGGCGTTTACGTGAGCCACCACACCAAAGAAGACGGCCTTTCCCGCATTTACAAGATTTATTTTGATGGCCGGGAACCGCGATTGGTCACGCCTCTTGCGCCAAGCTATTTGCATGGAATCACGCCTGACGGAAAAACGCTTGCGTACTGTGCCGAACGCAACGGCTCGTATGATATTTACACAATCCCGGCAGCGGGCGGTAACGAAACTCGCCTCACAACTGCATTTGGACTGAATGACGGTCCTGAATATGATTGCAATGGCGAATATATTTGGTTTAATTCTGAGCGCTCTGGGCGTATGCAAGCTTTCTGCATGAAGGCAGATGGCTCTGAACAAACGCAGATGACGCATGACTTGCATTGGAATACTTGGTTCCCGCATATTTCGCCGGACCGTCAAAAGGTTGTGATGGTGGCATACACGGAAACGGATGTGCGTCCGGGCGAACATGTCCCCAACAAGAATGTGGAACTCCGCTTGATGCGCCGCGCACTCCCTGTAGAATCGAATTGCTCACTCCCTGCAGATTCTTGGTCTGCACCGCAAACGATTCTTAAACTCTTCGGCGGTCAAGGAACTATCAATGTCAATTCCTGGGCTCCCGACAGCAAACGCTTTGCTTTTGTAAGTTACGTTCACGGCAACGATTCATCCAACTAACACCCCTCCTCGGAACGGAAACGCACTTACAAAAACACAAAAAGCCCTCGCGAATACTCGCGAGGGACTTTTTCGTTAAATGAATTGTTTTATCGAGACTTGACTGGATGGGGCAAGCCCCAACCTCTTTGGCTCGGTCATATCCATAGGAGTATGGATGCGACTCTCGCCTTTCGAGGTTGTCTTCGACTTCGTGCTACGCACTACGCTCAGGATGACGAGAGAACGCGACTATTACACGTTTTTCACGCAGCGGATCGAGAGAGCGTCGGATCTGTACACGCCTTCGATATCAACGGAATTGTTGGTAATGCTCAGGCGGAATGCATTAGCCTTGCCGTATTCATCCTTGCTCCAGAAACGGGCGCGTCTGCTGAAATGGCAGAAGTTGCCGTTGTCAAAGCGGTAACCCGCCGGGAGCGCAAAGAATCCGAACGTATCCTTGCCCTTGTTCTTCCACATGAATTTGGCACGCAGCTCACCACCATCGGACTTGGCGTCGAAATTGCTGAGGAGCTGTTCCCATTCCTTGTTGCTCGGAATATGCCAACCTTCTGGGGCAATGCCCTTGTAGTTCTTGTCCTTGATTTTGTTGTGCATCTCGATGTCTTTTGCCGTAGACTGTTCAGCGTATTCATCGGGAATGTCCAAAGCCTTTGTCCATGTGTACAAACGACCGAACTTTGCGACGTTCGATTCATCGTTGTTCGGAGCGTAGCTACCGTCGGTTTTGAAGCGCAAGTTTTCTGCCATCCAGACCTGATTTCCGATTTGAATGGTGCGGTACGTTTCGCCATCGCGGGCGTCCGTGAATGTTCCGTATTTGAACTTGGTTTCGTTTTCCTTGACGCAGTCTTCGTAAGGCGTATGGTTCAAGGCTTCGGGCGCATTTTGCTTGGTTTCCTTGCTGATTCTACGCCCTAGGGCGTATGCAGCGACGACGATGACAATGAGAACAAAGATATTGAATATGATGAATGAAATATGCATATGAACCTCCGTATGTTTAATGTATAATCTTTTTTGATGAAACTGATAACTTTAACTTATATTATTAAAAGGGAAAAATCAAAGTTGTTATAAATATATTTGCGGCTAGGATGATAAAATTCATTGGAATGCCGATTTTAACAAAATCTGTAAAATGGTAACCGCCAGGCCCGTAGACGAGCATGTGGGTGGGGGAGCCAATCGGGGTTGCAAAGCTACTGCTTGCGGCAATCATGAGTGCGATACAGAATGTGAGCTGGTTCACGCCAAGGGCGCTCGCGGCGCTCAATGCAATGGGGCAGAACAATGCTGCGGCTGCCGTGTTGCTGATGAATTCGGTGATGAAGGTTGCGACAACGCACATGATGGCAAGTGTAATGTAGGGGTTGCTTCCGCTCACGCTCAAAATGCTGTTTGCGATTTTTGAGGCGACACCGGTGATTTCAAGCGCTTTGCCAAGGCAAATGCTTCCTGCAAAAACGATGATGATTTCCCAGTTGATGGCGTTCATTGCTTGCGTGCTTGAACAGCAACGGAAAAGGATCATGGCTGCGGCGGCGAGTATGCAAGACGAAAGTAACGGCATTATGTTAAATGCCGAAAGGAGCACCATGGCAATCATGATTGCTGCGGAAATAACGGTTTTCTTTCCAAATTTTTTTCCGACGGCTGCATTTTCAATGACGCCTTCCAGATGCTCGTTTTTCAAGTTGAGGTTGTTGCAAATCCACTGGAGTTGCTCCGCCTTGCCCGATACGATGATGTGGTCTGCGCCCATGATGATGGAATCGGGGGTGGCAACTTCGACTTCGTTATCGAAACGGCGGATGGCGAGAATGCCGTTCTTGTCTTTCTCGAAACCTCGCGGATTGCTGTCGTAGATTTCTCGCAAAGTCATGCCGATAAAGTTATGCTTTGAGGGCACGCAGAGTTCGAGTGTCATTTCGTCATCGCTGAGCCCGCTTAACGGGGACTTGCGTTCGGGGAGGAGCTTCTGCAGTGCGATGACAGACAAAATGCCAACAGCAAGGCAGAATAGCCCGCAAATCGTTGTCGTGAAAATTCCGAGATGGATGCCGGTCGCATCGGTGTAGAGCCCTGAAATAATGAGGTTTGGCGGAGTTCCGATCAAGGTGCAGATGCCGCCCATTCCAGATGCGTAACTGAGCGGAATCAATAGCTTGGACGGCGAAATGCCGAGCTTTTTGGACCAAATCTTCACGATGTTGATGAACAAGGCAACGATGGTCGTGTTGGTGAGGAGAGAACTTAAAAGGGCTACGGGGAGCATGAGTCGTGTAATGGCGCCTGTAAGAGTTTTGGGCGTACCCATGAGGTGTTTGACAATCCAGTTCAAAACGCCAGTCTGGTTGAGGCCTGCAATGACTGCGAAAAGGACGCCGATAACGAGGACGGACGGTGCGCAGAAACCGCCAAATGCGCCCTTGACATCAAGGACTCCGCTTATGAATAAAGCGGACATGGCGGCGACAAAGATGAGGTCGGTGCGCAATTTTGAAAACATCATGGACGCAAAAAGCGCGAGGATTACAGCTATTGTAAACCACGCATTCCCCGAGAGTCCCAATAGTTCAAAAGAAAGTAAACCTTGTAACATTCTTCCCTCCATTGGGGAAATCTATAATAATATTACAAGGATTTCAAACGGCTAATTATTTCAAATTGGAATGATTTCGGGGCTTTTAACCCCTGCTGGTGGCGATTCTCTTGATGATGCGGACGACTGTTTCCATGCCTTCGACGGTCACGTGTTCGAAGGGACCGTGGTAGCCGTAGCCGCCCGTGCCGAGATTCGGGCAGGGGAGTCCCATGAAGCTGAGCTTGGCGCCGTCGGTGCCGCCGCGCACAGGGTCGCTTACCGGTGTGATGTTTTCGGCGGCGATGGCTGTGCGGGCGCGTTCAAGGACTTCGGGCGTTTTTTCGATGATCTGCAGCATGTTGCTGTAGGAATGCTTGAGTTCGAGCTCAACGGTGCCTTCGCCGAATTTTTCGTTGAACTTTTTGGCGATTTCGCGCAGGAATTCCTGGCGTTCTTCAAATCGCGTCTGGTCGTGGTCGCGGACGATGTAGCTGAGTGTCGCTTCGGTCACGTCGCCTTGCATGTCGGTCAGGTGGTAGAATCCTTCGCGGCCTTCGGTGGTGGCGGGTGTTTCGTTTTCGGGGAGCGCCATCGCAATTTCGGCGGCCATGAGGCTTGCGTTTTTCATGATGCCCTTGGCTTCGCCGGGATGCACGCCCTTGCCGTGAATCTTGAAGGTGGCACTTGCTGCGTTGAAGTTCTCGTAAGCGATGTCGCCTTCGTATCCGCCGTCGACGGTGTAGGCGTATTTAGCCGTGAAATAGCTCAAGTCCAGACGGTCGGCGCCGCGTCCGATTTCTTCGTCTGGAGTGAAGCAGACCCAGATGTCTCCGTGGCCTGAGAGATTCTCGTAGCCGCGGCTTTCGGCGTGGCGGTCGATTTCGATGAGCTCTTCCATGGCGGTCACGATTTCGGCAATGCCTGCCTTGTCGTCGGCGCCGAGGAGCGTTGTGCCGTCAGTCGTGATGAGTGTGCGGCCCTTGAGCCATTTGAGCGTGGGGAAGTCTTCGACCTTGAGCACGGCGCCCGAGCCTTTGAGCAGAACATCTTCGCCATCGTAATCTTCGATGATTTGCGGTTTTGGATTCACGCCCGAAAAATCCGGTGACGTGTCCATGTGACTGATGAATCCGATGGGCGTGTCGCTTTCGCGGCCTTCGGTGGCGGGTAGAAGCCCGTAGACGTAGCCGTTCTCATCCATCTTCACTTGTGAAAGTCCGATCTGTTCGAGCTCCTCGGTCAAAAACTTGGCGAGTTCAAGTTGTTGCTTGGTGCTCGGGCAACTTTCGCTGTTCTCGTCGGAGGTGGTGGTGAAGCTCACGTATTTTAAAAAGCGGTCTTGGACTTTCATTTTGTGCCTGCAATTAAAAAATCAAAATAATTTGCGATTTTATTCTACAATTAAATTTATCTTTTTTAACGTAATTGGGAACACGATAGTGGATAAAGTTTCTAAAAAATCGAGTGCCAAGAAAAAGGCGCCAAAAAGGCGCAGGGCTCGCAAGCCGATGACCCGCTCGCAGATGATGCAGGCGGTCCATTCGGAGGATACAAAGCCCGAGATGATTGTGCGCAAGGCGCTTTTTGAGGCTGGGTTCCGCTATCGGCTTCACCGTCGGGATTTGCCGGGGACGCCGGATATTTTCGTACAAAGGTATGGGGTTGCGATTTTTGTGAACGGGTGTTTTTGGCACCAGCACGGTTGCAAGCTCACGAGCCGTCCGAAGTCGAATTCTGCATTTTGGAACGACAAGTTTGACCGCAACATTGTGCGCGATATTAAAACGCAACACGAACTTTCGCTTTTGGGGTATCGCGTGGCGATTGTCTGGGAGTGTTCCTTGCGTGTAGAAGGTGTTGCCGATGCGGGGAATATGGGGGCAGCCCTCACGTTGGAGCGCTTAATTGATTTTATCAAGAGTGATGACGAGACAATTGAGCTGTAAAATTGTAGTTTAGAATAGTAATTCTTGGGAGCTTTTGAGAAGGAGAATTTATGACTATTGAAGAGGCTGTTTTAGCACGACATTCTGTGCGTAGGTACACATCAACGCCTTTGACTAAGGAGCAAGTCGAAGAATTGCAGTCGCGAATTCGTCGGTTGAATGAAAATTTTGCACTCCACATGCAGCTTGTTTTAAATGACGATGTGGCATTTAGCGGTCGCTTGGCGCATTACGGCTCGTTTCGGAATGTGAAAAATTACATTGCGATTGCGGGGCAAAAGTCAGTGGCGGGGTGCGAAGCTTCACTTGATGAACGCGTGGGGTATGCGACGGCGGATATCGTGCTTTTGGCGCAGATGATTGGGCTCAATACTTGCGTGGTTGGGCTTACGTTCAAGAAGACTCCGACGATTGAAATTGACGATGGCGAAAAGCTGGAGCTTGTGATTGCGATTGGCAATGGCGAGACGCAGGGCGTGCAGCACCCGATGAAGCCTGTGACGCGAATCGCGCCGGATTATGATCAATCTCCGGATTGGTTCAAGAAGGGGATTGACTGCGTGATGCTTGCGCCGTCGGCTTTGAACCAGTTCAAGGCTAAATTTACCGTTGACGAAAGTGGCCGCGTTTTTGCGGAGAAGCGTTTGGGCTTTTTTAGCAAGGTCGATCTTGGAATTTTCAAGTATTTCTTTGAAATTGGCTCTGGCAAGGAAATTTTCCGCCGTTCCATGCAAACTTTGCGCAGTTCAGACACGATTTAAAAATTTTTATTTTTTAGGTAACACTTTTGAATACCTCTGGTGTTACATAAACGTGAAAAGCCTAGAAACCTTAAAAAAAGCAGGATTTGCAAAGATTTACGAGAAGTACGCGCCTATGGTCTATAGGCGCTGCCTGCAACTCCTTCGCGATGACGCTGAAGCTTGCGACCTCATGCAAGACGTTTTTTTGCGGATTTACTCTGCATCGGAACGCCTGGATATGGAATCGCCGAGCAGCCTTTTGTGGAATACGGCAACGAGACTTTGCCTCAACCGCATTCGTGACAAGCGCCGTCGTGGACTTGACGTAGATTCTTCGAGCCTGCTTTTGAGCATCGCCTGTGCCGAAGACGAGCATGACGATTACGAAACGAAAAATGTGCTGGCAAAGCTCTTTTCGAAGGAACCCGAATCTAGCCGCACTATGGCAGTTCTCCATTTTGTCGATGGAATGACGCTCGAAGAGACTGCCCGTGAAGTTGGACTCTCGGTAAGCGGTGTGCGCAAGCGTTTGCGCGGGTTACAGGCCAAAGTTAAAACTCTGGAGGTTCAGTGATGATTCCCGATTGGAAATTGGAACGATTCCTGACTGGCGACTTGCCGGAAGAAGAATTGAATAAGCTTCGCGAACTTGAAGCGAATGATGCGGTATTTGCAAATCGCGTAAAAATGCTCCGTGAAGACAACAAGGCGATTTTGAGCAAGTTGCCGTTTGAAACGCTTGCCGCGAATCTTGGAACGGTAACGGAAACTGCTGGGACTGCTGCGAAAAATGCGCCGCGCTTTACGCTCGTGAAATTTGCGGCTGCGGCGATGTTCGTTTTTGCCGTTGCCTTGGTGGCTTTCTTTGCCCAGCGCGAAACTTCTGTGATGAACGAACGCGTGGGTGGCGATGTCGCTAATGTCAATGGCTCGCAAAATACGCTGTTTGCTCTTGCCGAAACCCAGTCTGATACGCGAATCAAGGGACTTGACGCCCGCATGGAAGTCTGGAAAAAGACTCCTGCCGGGATTGTCCAGCTGAACGATCTTGATTCTGTCGGCGAAGGCGATGAAATCCAGTTGCGCTATGCCGTCCCCGAGAAATGCTTTGGACTCCTTTTTAGCATGGACGGCAATGGCGCTCTGACTCTCCACATGGGCAATGGCGTGAAGGCGATTGAACTTGCGCCGGGCAAGATGAATTCGCTCCCGTTTGCGTACAAGCTTGATGATGCTCCGTACTTTGAAAAGTTCTTCTTCGTGACTTCTCCCAAGGAGTTTGCGGTTGAAGAAAATGATGTCGATAAGTTGCTTAAGAGAAGCGACGTGAAGGTGATTGGTTTTACTCTCAAGAAGGCGGGTAAATAATGTTTATGATTTCGAATAAGGCTTTTGGGGTGTTGTCTGGTTTGTCTTTTGCATTTCTTTTTGTTTTGCTCTTTTTGGCTTCCAATGCGAATGCCGCAAATGCGACGACAGAGGGCCGTATCAATCGCTATGTTGTTGCCGTGAGTGCCAATAACGGTGGTGCTGGCCGTCCGATGCTTCGCTATGCGGAAAGTGATGCCCGTTCGTTTGCCAAGGTGCTCAAGGAAATGGGTGGCGTGCTTCCGCAGAACGTGATTTTCGTGAAGGAACCGTCTGTTGTTGCTTTGCAAAAGGAATTTGCGAATCTCGATGCAAAAATTTTGCAGGATAAGGCTTCTAACGGCCGCGACGAAGTGCTTGTTTATTACAGCGGCCATGCCGATGAAAAGGGGCTCCGTTTGGGCGAAGAAACTTACGCCTGGAAAGACTTGCGCAATCGCATTGACGCGCTCAGTGCCGATGTGAAAATTGCAGTGATTGATGCTTGCGGTTCTGGTGCAATTACCCGTGTGAAGGGTGGTAAGGCGGTGCCTGCTTTTATGGTCGATCAGAGCAGTGACATGAAGGGCTATGCTTTCATCACGAGTAGCACGCAAGATGAATCTAGCCAGGAAAGCGATAAGCTCAAGGGCTCGTTCTTTACGCATTCGCTTGTGAGCGGTCTCCGTGGCGCAGGCGACTTGAGCAGCGATGGCCGCGTGACGCTCTCGGAAGCGTACCAGTTTGCATTTAACGAAACGCTCCAGAAAACGGAAACAACGCTGGGTGGCGCTCAGCATCCGAGCCGCGACATGAATCTTGCGGGTACGGGTGACGTGGTGATGACCGATTTGCGTGCGACTGGCGCTGGACTTGATGTCGATGAAAATGTTTCTGGTCGCTTGTACATCCGCGATGCTGATGGTGAACTCGTTGCAGAACTCAACAAAAAGCGCGGACGCGCCATGAGTCTGGGGCTTCCGCCGGGCAATTACACGGTGAATCTCCAGCACGATCTTGATTACATGGGCGCTTCTGTGAAGCTTGTGAACGGCAAGCGTGAAAAGATTACGGCTGAAAATTTCAAGAGCGTCATGGCCGAACAGACTGTGTTGCGCGGTGAAATCGGTGGCAATAGAATGTGTTCCAGCGGAGATACAATTGCATGCTCGCTTGATTCCTTGGATCATCATGGTCGCTTCCGTACCACTTTTAAATTCGTGGATCGCGATAAGGAACCTCGTAAGGGATTGCAGTTGGGCTTGCTCACAACTCATGCTAACGATTATATGCTCGGTACGCAGGTAAGCTTGATCGCAAATATCGCGAAAAAGGAAATGCATGGTTTGCAAGCGACGACGGTTATCAACGTGGCGAGAAAGCATTTTGAAGGTGTGCAGATTTCTAGTGCAGTAAACTATGCTGGCTCATTTTCGGGTTCGCAGATTGGTACAGCAGTGAACTTTACTAAAGACAAGTCTTCTGGCGCTCAGATCGGTGTTGTGAACTTGGCGATAGACACGCTTAAAGGATTCCAGGTTTCTGCGGGCGTGAACTATGCAAAGGCGACCAAGATGCAGATCACTGCTGGTGTGAATGCTGCGGAATCTTCGAATTTGCAAGTCGTTGCAGGTGTTAACGTTGCCAAAGAATCGGATGTCCAAGTTTCTGCAGGTGTCAATGCGGCTAAGAAGAGCGATATTCAGGTGGTTGCCGGTGTGAATGCCGCTCACGAGAACAACAAGCTCCAAGTCGGTGTTGTCAACTATGCGACAAAGGAATCTGGCCGTCAGTGGGGTATTGTTAACGTCTGTGCCCATTGCGAAAAGACTCCGGTCGGTATCATCAACATCGTCGGAAACGGCGTGTGGAGCGTGACCCCTTACATCAACGAAATGGGGGCGCTCGGCGGATCAGTCCATTTGGGTACAGCATACTTCTATAGCGCTTTGGAATGGGCTTGGTTCTTCAAGAAGGGCTCTGGCTTTAGCGAGTTCGAGAAGAAGTACGAAAATGGCTTTGGTATTGGTACGCAATTCGGGCAGTACGGAAGCCACTGGGAACTGGAATACATGTTCTTGACGGTCTACGACAAATTCCGCCTTAAAGATGAAGGCAAGTTTGGGTATCACCATCGTGGACGTGTTGGCTATGTGTACCAAGTGTTCCCGGGTTTTGGCCTCTCGGTGGGTGGCACGCTGAACTTGACGAGCGAAGGCTATTTGAATAAGCTGTTGCTCAAACCGCTTGGCGATTATCACGATGACGTGAGCTACAAAGACCATAAAGGTCGCTGGTGGCCGGGATTCTACGCAGGCCTTACCGTCGGACGATTCTAGTTACTTTGTCATCCCCGATGCCTGTCCTCGCTTGACGGGGATAATCGGGGATCTCCTATTATCTGCTGTCAAGCCCGCCATTGAGCGGGCATTTCCTGTTTAACAAACGAAAAAAATTATTTTTTGAATTATGTGGTAACACTTTTTGTACCTTGAGGTGTTCCATTGGGGAAAGGAACCGAAATTGTAATGAATTTTATGCTGCGAATTGTTGTTTTTTTGTCGATGATGGTTGCGTTTGCCGCAGCCCACGAAAGTATTATCTTCAATGGAATTGTTCAGGATGACTCGTTTGAAGCTCACGAAAAGCTGAATGTTGAAATTCTTGAAACGGGCGAGGCTTTGCAGACGACCGTGGGGACGCCTTTTAGCGTCGTTCTCCCTGCCGATACGCTTTGGAACATTTGCGTGACGAATTCGGATACTTCTGGTGCCGAGAAGGAAAAATGTTATGAACTCCTGTATTTCGGTAACGATAGTACATTCAGCAAAACGCTTGGCCCCGACGCCGTCACTGTTGAAGAAACGATTTCGAACGGAGGTGCGGGTGCCATTGTGAGTGACGCGCAAGCGGAGTCGAAGGATCCAGTGAAGTCTTCGTCGGATTCCTCCGATGTCGATGTAGAAAAGCTTCTCGCTTCGGGTGGTGCAAATTCCAAAGTGACCGAGCTCAAAAAAGTTGTGGTGCAATTGCGCCGCCGCCCCAAACGCAAGCCGGGTGAATCTGTTGTTTCTGCAAAGTCCATCAAGCGCATGCCGGGACTTGCCGAAGCCGATGTCATCAAGAGCATTCAGGCGCTCCCGGGCGTTGTCGCAAGTTCCGATTTCAGTTCCAAGATTTATGTGCGCGGCGGCGCTGCCGACCAGAATCTCTTCCTGTTCGATAACGCCGTCGTCTATTCTCCGGTGCATTTCTTTGGACTTTTCAGCACGTTTCTCGTTGAAGGCATTGACGATGTGCAGTTCTACAAGAGCGGATTCCCGGCGCAGTACGGCAATCGTTTGAGTTCTGTGCTCAAGATGGATGGTCGCGCGGGCGGTCAGGATTCTGTAGATGAATGGCTTAGCAAAACGAGCGTCAAGATAAGCACTTTTGCAGCCCAGCTCCATACAGAAGGCCATCAAGGTCCAGCTCGTTGGGTGCTTGCAGGCCGTACAACTTACATTGGCTACATTCTCGATTTGTGCAATGCGATTGGTCTTTTGGATTTGGATCTGGATTATGAATTCACGGACTTGCAGGGAACGTTTATGTACAACTTCTCTGAAGATACTCGTTTGAAACTCAGTTTCTATATGGGTAAGGACCGCTTGGAATTTGACCCGCTTTATATGGACTGGGGTAACATCGCTATTCCGCTTGGTATTTACCACCGCATCAATGGCAACTGGGATTACAATGCAACGCTTGCCTATAGCAAATTCTACCAGACGATGAAAGTGAGCGATTTGATGTCGATTGAAATGCTGCTTTATACCTTTGCGGGTAAACAGTGGCTGAACTATCGTGGTATCGATAATCATACGTTTACTTTGGGTTATGAACTAGAATACGATTACGAACGCTATCAAGAAAAAATGGCTTCAATTAGTGTTGCTGATATTGAAAACGCGTTCCATCACGTCGCTTATGTGCAGGACGCCTGGAAAATTTCGCCAGATTTGCTGTTGCAATATGGATTGCGTTTCAATTACCAGACGGCTTCAAAACATTTTGGTGTTGAACCGCGTGCCTCTTTGTCCATCAATCTTGATGAAACGAAATCGTTGGAACTTTATGGCGGTTACTACTTGCAGTACATGAATTCGATTGTCTATACCGATCAGGAAACACTCAACGAATTCTATTACCCGGCGACGACAACAACAGATGGAAAACACATCAAACCCGCTTCCTCTTGGCTAATGGCGGCGGAGTACAGCCACCGCGACCTCTTTGAAGGTTATGATTTTACCGCAGGCGTTTATTATAAAACGCAAAATAACTTGAATACGTTTGCGATGAAACAGGACACTAGCGATAATTCGTCGTCTTCTGAGGAGCTTGTACTTGCGGATAATTTTGGCACGGCAGATGGTTATTCATTCGGTTATGAGCTTTCGTTGCGTAAAAATAATGGCTGGTGGTTTGGTGGAATCAACTGGAGCCAAAGTATTAGCGTAGCTCGCACGAATGATGGTTCTAAGCCGTATTTCCCGAGTTGGCATCAGCCGTATGCTTTAAAGTTGGATTTGGGCATTAACTGGAAAGGTGGTGACGATGCCTTGTGGCGTCACAAGAAAAAAGGCCGCTATTTCCGTTCGTCACTTGCGCTCAAGTATTCATCGGGAATGCCGATTAGTGAGTACAAAGGATATTACCTGCAACAAGAAATCGGGACGCAAAAGTATTCTGACGATATCGTAGTACTCCCGGGAAGCCGCAATGCGGGCCGCCAAACAGACTACTTTAGAATTGACTTGAAGGCGGTTGATATGGGTCGCGAAGGCAAATGGAACTTTAGCTGGACGATTATCAACTTAACGAATCACGACAACATGTTCTACACCTTCTACGATACACGTAAGAATCCTCCGAAGAAAACAGAAATTACTCAGTTCCCCTTTTTACCGATTATGCTGAATTATGAATACTATTTCTAGACAAAAGAAAAATTGTGTCATCCTGAGCGAAGTCCGTAAGGACGTAGTCGAAGGATCTTGTAGGCGATTCCTTTCGTCTCTCGTCTGGATTCTCTCGTCTGTTTTTCTTATCGCTTGCGACTTTCACGGTCCGTGGGAATACTATCCCGAAGAGCGTGAAGTCTATACGGGCATTTATACGTACGGATACATTCTTGAAAGTGGAGAAACCAAAATTTGTTTCTCGAAAGTCTATGAACTTGATGAAGCTTCATCTCAGGACTTCAGTTTCTATGATAGCGCCTATGTTACGGTTAGTGGCTTGTTTAATTACAACCGCAAGGAAAATAGAGACGCCACGATAGAACTTTATCATCATGGACCGAATTGTTTCTCGCAAAGCAGTTATGAAGGAATTGCTGGCGAATCCTATACGATGAACGCTTATTTTGTGTGGGATAGCGCTGGACAAACGGTGGCTTCAACCTATAAGGCTGTGGCTACTGTTCCGAATAGAATTAAAGTAAATGGCATGAGTGCTCCCCAACAGGATGGAAGCTACAAGTGGATTGAAAATCCATGGAACGATGCGTCAAGGCGTCTTTATCCCATTGATGATTTTACGATTGATTTTTTGGAATATCCAATGGATATGCAATTTGTAAAGGTTTCTATGGAATATGATAATTCAGTACGTGGAGTACTCTCCATTATGAATTATGATATCAATAATGGGGAATCGCAAAACACGACGATGAACCAGATGTTTAAGGGTATGACTGATGCCGATGAAACAGGTTATCGCGGAATTTCTATGCATGACCCGTTGGAAAAACAGCAAAACCTCGGTTTTTCGTCAAATCGCACTATTGCTGGAGTTAAGAATCTTGACACTCTTTACCTGATGAATATGATGCTTCCGTTGGGAAAAATTACGGTAGATTTTTATTCGACGGATGATGCGTATGTTGATTATGTGGATAAGGTAAAACAGTCTGTGGAGGATTCGCGCGTTATCCCGGAATCGAATATTGAAAATGGAATGGGCGTGTTTAGCGGAATGGCAAAAACACAGATAAGTATTATGGTCAATGGTGATGGTGTTGGTTTTTATCATATCGCAAATCGCAACTGTGCCAATGAAAAAGGGGACAATGCAGAAAGTTGGGACTCTCGCGGGTGTAGACTTTATCAGGACGTAATCTGTTCTGGTGGAATAAGCGAATTGATGCTTGATGGTTGGCTTGAAACGGATTTGATTGATGCCAATGAACGTGCTGCCGAAATTTATAGAGATTCGGTCTACAATAGAGGTGAAAAAGGTTGCTATGCGTCTAATGTCAAAGCGGCGATGACGCTGGATACTACAAAATGGTCTCTCTTCTTGCCCGATACGATTAATGCCGAAGATAAGGCTAATGCGTATGCCGATGGCTTAAAACGTTATTGTGTCGCAAGTAATTTCGAAAGCAATCACATTGCAGATTGTTCTGGCTTGGAAAAAGAATGCATGGAAGACCCTGAAAGAAATAATTGCAAGGAATATCTATGGCTCTGGTGCGCGGATCGTGGCTGGGATTTTTATAGATACGATCAATGCCGTTCAGCTTTTGTGAGCCGCTACTACCTTCAAAATCTTAAATCTAGTGTTCTTCATCGTGAAGTGGAATATGAATGTCGTTATTGGTTGAACTATGGAGATGACGTTGTTTTCCGTAATCGTATGTGCGGAAATTGGTGCAAAGTCGAGGACAATCAAGTGAAATGTCAATAATTTTTTGAATAAATCATCAAACACGGTGACACTTTTGATGGGGTCAGGTGTTTAAATAATGTAATTTAGAGACAACCTATTTGGAATAGTTATGAAACGATTGAATATATTGCCTTTTGCGGTCCTTGTTTTCTCGCTTTCGGGCCTAGCTTTTGCAGACTACGAATCCGAAATTCGAGATTTGAAACTGCAAAAGGAAAAGCTGAATTCTGAAATTCAAAATTTGAATACTCGAATCGCGTCGACGGATTCGATGCTACGTGCAGATGCGTCTCATCGCCAGTTGCTTGAACAGCGCTACAAGGCGGATGTGGAACGCCGCAATCTGGAAATCGATAGCTTGAATGCAAAAATTCGCAAGGTGGCATCAAGCCTCCAGCAGGAGCGCAACAAACAGGCCCGCGCAAAGAACAAGAGCGATAACGTGGCCGCAAAGCGCCGTGCATTGCGCAGTGAACTTGCCAAAATCTGCAAACAGCTCGAAGTCCAAATTGCACAGACGCTCCCATGGGAACGCGAAAAGCGTCTTGACAGAGCAAAATCCTTGACGCGCGAAATCGAAAGCGGTAACGTGACCGAAGAAGAAGCATTTTCTCGCATGAAATCGCTCGTGAATGAAGAAATCAAGTTTGGCGATGAAGTTTCTGTGGTCAATAGCCCGCTCACTCGCAAAAACGGCGAAATTGTGAATGCGACAATTCTCCGCATAGGGAACCAGTGGATGGTCTATGTCGATGAAAACGGAGCCTCTTACGGTCGCCTGGAACGTAAGCTGGAAAACGATAAAGTTGTTTACGAATGGAATGAAAACTTGAATCTGGAAGAACGCGCTGCTGTGAAACTTGCTATTGACGTGAAACAGGCGAAAAAGCCTCCTCAGATTGTAAAATTGCCTGTAAGTTTGTCTGTTGTGGGAGGCGTGAGATGATTTTAGACGAAAGAACGGGCGTAGCCCTACAGACGAGAGACGAGAGCGGTTCGACGAGCTCACCGACCGAGTGTCATCCTGAGCGAAACGTAGTGAAGTCGAAGGATCTAGTGAAGTTTTTTGCAATTATCTTAATGCTCGCCTCTTCTGCTTTTGCATGGCCGTGGTCCAGCGACAAGAAAAATGCCGAAGACGAAGCCCGTATCAAGGATTCCTTGTTGCAAATCGAAGTGCGCAATTTGCAACGCGAAGTTGAAACGCTTACCCGCATCCGCATGCAAAAAGCCGATTCCCTTGAAAAGCTCGATGCCAAGCATTGGAGCAACCGCTATGCCGAATCGCAGTTGACCGAAGAACATCAGAATAAAACGCGTGAACTGGACGGTCGCTATTCCAAACTCTCGACAGATCTTGGCCGCGTCACCGAAGAAGTGATGGCGAACAAGAACGTCACTGAAGAAGCGGAAGAAAAGTCCAAGAGCGAAGAAATTGCATTTGATGCGCTCAACACGCAAGTGAAGCTTTCCATTGAAAAGACGCTTGGCGATGTGGCGGGCGATTATCCGGTCGGGATGAACAAGCGCCTTTTGAACTTGAAACGCGCCAGTGCTGAAGCCGAAAAGAAAGTGCCGAATACAATTGCTGCGGTGCAGGGCTATATGGCAGATTTGCTTGCCCGTCACGAAGTCACTTACACGCAGTCTTACGGTGCTGAACTTTCGCAGGTCGGTACGCGCCCGGATGTGAACGTGAATCGTTTGCGCTTGGGAACGGTGTTCCTTGGCGAAGTTGCAAATGACAATGGCGATGTGCAGGCGTTGTTGCGCTCTGGTGCTTTGCAGGGCAAGGTCTTTGAATGGAATGCAAATTTGCCCACGGAAATGGCGGCAAATATCAAGTCTGCCGTGAACCAGGCGGGATTGGTGACGGGTAGCGCAACGGATGCTCAGTCTGCAACTATCGCAATTCCGCTCGATGTGCTGCAGAACAAGGCCATCAAGAATTCTATCACCGATACGAAGGAACTCACTTGGACCGAAGAATTCAAATCGTTCTTCAAGAAGGGCGGTATCGTGATGTATCCGCTAATGCTTGTGGCGATTATTGCACTCCTCCTGTTCCTTGAACGTTTCGTGATGCTTTCTTATCGCGGTCATCTCGGCCGTCGCTTTACCAAGAAGATGGATGCGCTTGTTGCCGAGAAAAAGTATGAAGAAGCTGCCAATCTTTGCCTTAAGAAAGAGACGAGTCTTGCAATGGTGCTTTTTGCGGTGCTGAACAAGGTGAACGATACGCGTGAAAATGCGGAACGCTCCTTGCAAGAAGCTTTGCTCCGTGAACAGCCGAAATTGGAACGCCGCATGGGCCTTCTGGCTGCGATGGGAACGATCGCTCCGCTCTTGGGCTTGCTCGGTACGGTGACGGGTATCATCACGCTCTTTACCGTGATTACCGAAGTCGGAACGAATGACGCTCGCGTGCTTGCTGGCGGTATTTCTGAAGCTCTTGTCACGACTGAAATGGGCCTTGTCATTGCAATCCCTGTGATGATTTTGCATGGCCTCCTGAGCGAAAAGATTGAAAAAATCACCAGCGAACTCTACGTGCAAAGCACTTCGCTTATGAATAAAGTCTTTGGAAAGGAAAGTAAGTAAAATACGTCATTGCGAGCCGAAGGCGAAGCAATCTAATCATGAATTATGACTGATTTTCATTACATATTCATAGAATCCCTGCGGAATACGTATGAGGCGGGTGGCGTGGTAATGCTGCCTATCCTCTTGGCAGGCGTTGTTGGATTCTATTTCCTTTTCTCGAGCTGGTTTCGCATCGGTAGCGATTTTTTCAGGAAGGATATCACTAAAGTTGTGAGGCGTATGCAGCGCGGTTTGACCGGCGAAAGAGCTGTTGTTGGAACCGAATCTTCCTCTGATGAACAGCGTGTGCAGATGACTTTGACAGACCTTCGCAAACGCGGTGGATTCCTTTCGAGAGAACTTTCTTACGCAATTGAAATTGCGCAAAAAAATTATGACGAATTTCGCGATTACATGCAAGTACGCATGATGAAAAGTGTGCGCTACATGGAACAAGGGAACCACATTGTTTCTGTGATGGCTGCAGCCGCGCCGCTCTTGGGCTTGCTTGGAACAGTCACGGGGATGGTTTCTACTTTCGAAGTGATCACGTTGTACGGAAACCAGAACCCGGTGCTGATGGCGGATGGAATTTCAGAAGCCTTGATTTCGACGCAGAGTGGGCTCTTGATTGCGTTCCCGCTGACTCTTATGAAACAACGTTTGGACGAACGCATTGAAATCTTGAAGCAGGAAATGGAACTTGGCGCTACTGTGATTGACAACTATTTTGCAACTCGAGCTGGACAACGTCATTGCGAGCCGTAGGCGAAGCAATCTAAAGGATTTGTTATGGAATTTAATTTACCGAGAAGAAAACAGAAAGACGTGGGCATTGAAATGGGTCCGCTGATGGATATCGTGTTCATCTTGCTCATCTTTTTTGTGGTGACGTCGTCGTTCACTCGCGAAACGGGTGTGGATGTGACTAAGCCGCAGGCGCAATCGGCGAGCCAACTTGAAAAAGAAAACTTGCTCATAGCCATCACGCGCGAAGGGACAATCCACATGAATGAACGCCAGGTGGATTTGGCTAGCTTGCAGGACATCTTGAAACAGTCTCTTGCGAAAGCGCCTGACCGCGAAGCCGTCGTGATTGCCGACAAAGAATCCGAAACCGGCGTTCTCGTTCAGGTCATCGATATGTGCAATTTGGCCGGAGTCAAGAAAGTCTCCATAGCCGCCCAAGCAGAGTGATTTTTAGTAGACCGTAGGAAGGAATGTGTCGGGAATACGTCATTGCGAGCGTAGCGAAGCAATCTAGTTAAGTCTTGTATTTGAGAGAATAATGCAAAAGTTTATAAAAAAGTTTTTAAAGCGTTTTACAATCCTTCTCGCGGCGATTCTCGCGAGCATGGTTCTCGTGTTCTCCGTGACGATGGCGAACTTGTTCTTGACGGGTAAAATCTTCCACGAAAAGAAATTCGTCAAGACCGAAGTCTCCGTGAAAAAAGTTGAAGAAGTTGAAAAGAAGATTGAGAAAAAACGCACGGCACGCAAGCCAAACCGTCAAAAGTCGAATTCTCGCTCGCCCAAGGCTGGCCCGCGTTTTGCCATGGCTCTTGGCGCTGTTTCTGGTACCGCTGGGGCTGCCATTAACAGCGAACTCGTTGCCGATTTCCGAGGTGGCGCGCTCTCCACTGAAAAAGGCGATGTCGATAAAAAGCCCGAAAGCCGCTCTGTCGCAAACTTTCAGGTGCCGCCACAAATCCGTGACCGCGAAATCGATGCCGTGCTCCGCCTCAGTTTCTGTGTGGATGTTGGCGGTCATGCGTACGATATCAAAGTCATCGAAGAATCTCCCGCAGGCTCTGGACTTGCGCAAGCGGGGAAGGAGGCTATTGCTCGTATGACTTTTGCTCCCGCCGAAAAGGACGGCAAAGCCGTTGCTTTCTGTGGCATGGAACAACCCTTTGAAGTGAAGTTTAGAGACTAGTATGAAAGTGTTTATTCTTGTTTTGCTTTTTGTAATGTCGTCGTTTGCGGCGCAATCGTCTTTTGACTTGATGGAACGCGCAAACGCTCTTTATCGCAGTGGGAAATTCAAGCAAGCTATCCTCTTGTACCGCAAGGCCGAAGACCGCGGCGCCGATCCCGTTGCTGTGAGTTTCAACATCGCCAATAGCTATTACCAGATGGACAAATATCCCGAAGCGGCCGCCGCTTACCGCAAAGCCGTGGACTATTCCGAAGGCGATTTTGCACCCGCACTTTTCAACATGGCGAGCGTCTACTTCCGCTTAAAGCAGTTCCCGGAATGCATTGCCGTTTACCACCGTGCGCTCAAACTCGACCCCGATAACATTTCCGGCTGGCTTTACCTCGGTGAGGCTTACTCCAAAACCGGCGACAAAGTCGGCGCCCTCCGCGCTATCGAAAATGCCTACCGCCTCGACAAAAATGATGTCAGCATTGTCTACCAACTTTCCGAAGCGAATATCGCTTTGAACGACTTTGACCGAGCCGTTGCCGTAATTCGCGAAGGTTACACGCTCCATCCCGAAGAATCTGATTTTCTTGTCTATCTTGGCGACGTATACCGCCTGAACAAGAATTTCGAAGAAAGTGCCAATGCCTACCGCGAAGCCCTCAGCGTAAAAATCGATGACACGCAAATTATGTACAAGCTTGCCGATGTCCTCGCCGAAGACAAAAAGCCTTACATCGCGATGGAAATCTTAAATAACATTTTGCAAATCAAGCCCGATTTTTCCGATGCCGCCATCTTCATGGGAAACCTCGCGTACGATGCCAAGTTTTATGACCGCGCCGAATATGCCTACGAGCTTGCCGCCAAAAACGGGAATGCCGAAGCCGTCTTTGGTTTCAAAAATATGGCGTACGATGCCCACGCACAAAAGCGCACAGAAGAATCCGTGCGCCTCCTGAATGTCGCTTTAAAGTATTTCCCGAACGACGCTTCCCTCATTGCAGACTTGCTCGAAATGCAGTCTGGAAACTGAATGGCCGCAGTGGATTATTTTAGCAGTTTATTTTCTCCGATAGATTCTAGCACGGTCATCTGCGAAATCGCAATCTGATTCAGTTTTTGCAACC
>Ga0310695_10003455_pt1 | contig 30937 bp, 24 predicted proteins | sample RumenRJG_04DNA_FD_203882 | JGI IMG/M metagenome (GOLD analysis project Ga0310695, IMG submission 203882) | Bovine rumen microbial communities from Lethbridge, Alberta, Canada - RJG_04 (v2) (version 2) | ecosystem: Host-associated > Mammals > Digestive system > Stomach > Rumen | place: Canada...
CAATTTTTCAATAACGGTTTTCACCTCTCTTTCTGTTTAAAAATTATAAAAGTCAACATATTTTTATAGCTTTTTATAAAATTGTTTTAACTGTTAAAACCCTCTTTTTGTTCTCTCGGCATTCACAAGCTTGATAACCTCATTTTCAAGTGCCTCATTCTGAGTGATAACGGTAATTTTGCAGGTTGCCTTTTTGTTGTTGGAGGTCTTTACAGTTATAGTAGCAGTACCTTTTTTGACAGCCTTTACTTTTCCGTTTGAATCAACTGTTGCAACAGACTTGTCACTGCTTGACCATGTGAATTTCGTGGAAGCATTGGAAGGTGTAAGAGTAGCTTTGAGAGTCAAAGTTTTGCCCTTAACGAGCGTTGCAGAGGTCTTGTTGAGGGTAACTTTTGTAGGTGCAACGGTCTTTTTGGCAGTCGTGCTTGCACTTGTGCTTGTGGTGTTGGCAGCAGGCGTGGCAGCATAAGATGTCAATGCCACACTCGAAGCCATCGCCAGCGTCATTACCACACAAACACATTTCTTCAAAAAGTTCATTGGAAAACATCTCCTTATAAAATTTTATTTGTAAATATTATACTATTCACTTCAACAAATGTCAATCGTTTTTATGAATAATTTATAATTCCCGTTAAGAAGATTCACTTTCCGATATTTCATCATTATGAATATAATACTTATCTTTTTCATAAGAGTATGCTGTATATATGCTAATATATGGTATAAATGTCAGTTCCATTTTTTCTTTGACGTATTTAGAAAAATTTTCATCACCCGTTTTAACAAATTCATAAGTTTGTCTTACAAAAAATTTCAGAGTAATTTTTTCCTCCAAAGTGATTTTTTCATTTTCCGCAGCCTTACAGCAAGTTTTTATCATTTCCGCAATATCGCTGTTTTCATTAAATGAGCCGTAACCGTATTTTTCGGATATAAATGACGCTTTTTCAAAAAGGCTTTTAATAACATCTTCTTCTGCTTTAAATTGTGCATTTTCGGTGTCAAGTGTTTTGGAATAGCTTTGCAGGGCATTTCTGTACAAATCAACATATTCGTCTTGCATTTTGTCAATAACGGCTTTTTCCTCGTCCGACGGCATGGGAACATTCAGCACTCTGGGCATTTTGGAACGCTGAATCCATTCTCTGTACTCGTCAGATGTAAGCTGATTGGGAGTTTTTGGTACAGGCTTTGAGCCGTTTGCAATAATCAAACCGCCTGCCCCCACCGTTATCAAAGCCGCTGCAATGATAATGAAAACACGCTTTTTATAATATGTTTTTTTCGGCTTTTCATGGATTTCCGCAAACACGTTTTTCTTAATTTTCCCAATATCCACATCACACACCTCCGCAACACTTTCAACGGGTATATCATAATCATTCTTCACTTTGTCAAAGATATTGTTTTTCCTGTAAATCATAAGCCATACCCCTTTTCCGTCAATGCCTTTTTCAATTTCTGCCTTGTGCGGTGCAGTTTCGATTTGACCGTACCTGCACTCATTTTCATCACTTCCGCAATCTTTCCAACCGACTGATAGTAATAATAATATCTTATCAAAATTTCCCTGTCGGGTTCGGGAATATTTTCAACTTCCCTTTCAAGTGCCCTGCATAAATCATTGTTTTCGCATTCCTCAAATACATTTTCAGCCGACTGCATTTGAATTTCCTCTACGCTTAAGACATTCGGCTTTTGCTTTCTCAGCCTGTCTTTTGCACGGCTTTTCGCTATGCAGATGATATACGGCTTTAACATATCCGCATCAAGTTTATCCGCATTTCTCCATAAAGTCACAAATACATCTGTTATTACTTCCTCCGTATCTTCTTTTTGAAACTGTCCGTTGGCGATATTTCTTATGATAGTCGCAACAAACGGTGTAAACTCCCCTATTATCTCCGACAAGGCACGTTCATCGCCTTTTTTCAGACGTTCCGCCAATTTTTTATATCTGTCCGTTTTGAACACTCCTTTCCGTCTGTTTACTATCATATACGCATGATTTCAAAAACGGCTGCATGAATTGTTATATATAAAAATCCTCGTGGAAAGTTTACAAATTTCGGCATATTTTTTTGTCAAAAATACTTGCAATTTTCTGTAAATATGAATATAATATTAACAGCGGCGGAGAGAATGATATATCTGCTGTAAGACGGCTTGCTTGAAAGCTGCCGACAAAAATAATTCAGCCTTGCATTGAAAATATGCAGGGCTTTTTTTCAATGTGCAATTAGCAATTAGCAATGTGCAATGGCTGCAATGCGAAAGATAAAATGTCATTTTGCATTGATAATTGTACATCATTTGTGCTATAATTAGCTTGACAAAATTCAAAAGGAATGAAATATATGAAGATATTAAAGACTTTTCCGACAGATGACGGCTTTTATATGCCTGCGGAATTTTCCGAACACTACGGCTGTATTATGATATTCCCTCACAGGAGAGATTCTTGGCAATACGGGGCTTATGCCGCAAGAAAGGCTTTTTGTGAAGTCATTGAAACTATCTCCCTTTCGGAAAAAGTCATTGTTTGTGCAAGATATGATGACTATGACAGTGCAAGATTCATGCTGCCCGACAGAGTGAAAGTCATTGAAATGGAATCCGATGATTCATGGGCAAGAGATGTTGCACCGACTTTTGTTACAAACGGTGAAACCATTCGTGGCATTGATTGGGGGTTCAACGCATGGGGAGGGCTGGTTGACGGCTTGTATTTCCCTTGGGATAAGGACAATAAAATGGCAAGGAAATTATGTGATGTGCTTGATGTTGATACCTATAATTTCAGGGATTTTGTTTTAGAGGGCGGTTCTGTCCATACAGACGGTGAAGGCACTCTTATTACAACGGAAGCTTGTCTTTTAAGTAAGGGCAGAAATCCCGATATGTCCAAAAGTGAAATTGAAGATATGCTGAAAAAAACGCTCGGCATAAAGAAAATCATCTGGTTGAAATCGGGCATATATAACGACGAAACAAATGAACACGTCGATAATATATGTGCGTTCACATCTCCCTGTAATGTGGTGCTTGCATGGACTGACGATAAAAATGACCCTCAGTATGCCATGTCGAAAAGCTGCCTTGACATTCTGGAAAATTCCACAGACGCAAAAGGAAGAAAAATCAATGTGCATAAACTGCCCCTGCCCAAGCCTGTTATGATTACAAAAGAAGAGTGTGAGGGACTTGACGACATGAACGGAGAGCCTACACGCACCCCCAACGAAAGACTTGCCGCCTCTTATGTGAATTTCTATATTTCAAACGGTCATGTTTTGTGTCCTCAGTTCGATGATGAAAATGACGGAAAAGCCGTTGATATTTTGCAAAGCCTTTTCCCGACAAGGAAAGTAAAAGGCATTTATGCAAGAGATATTCTGATAGGCGGTGGAAATATCCATTGTATTACTCAGCAAATACCGAAATTTTAAAGGAGTGATTTTTTATATGAAAGTAAAAGTTGCGGCTGTTCAGATGTCCATGACAAATGACAGTAAGGCTAATCTTAATAAAGCGGAAAAATTTGTGCGTCAGGCGGCAAATGACGGGGCTAATATTATTTTACTGCCCGAACTGTTTGAAAACCTGTATTTCTGCCAGGAGAGAAATTATGATTTTTACAAGCTTGCCGAAACAACCGAAAAAAATCCTGCTGTAAACCGTTTCAAAGAAGTGGCAAAAGAATTGAATGTTGTCATTCCTGTGAGCTTCTATGAAAAGTACGGCAATACGTTTTACAATACCGTTGCCATGATAGACGCTGACGGGGAATTGCTCGGCATTTACAGGAAAACTCATATTCCCGATGACCATTTCTATCAAGAGAAATTTTACTTTACTCCGGGTGATACAGGCTTTCAGGCATGGAATACAAAATTCGGCTGTATAGGCGTGGGAATATGCTGGGACCAGTGGTTTCCGGAAAGTGCAAGGTGCATGGCTCTGAAAGGGGCGGATATTTTATTTTACCCGACTGCAATAGGCTCCGAGCCTATTCTTGAAGTAGATAGTATGCCACATTGGAGAAGATGTATGCAGGGACACGCTGCCTGCAATATAACCCCTGTCATAGCTGCCAACCGTGTAGGCACGGAAACCGTCACCCCCTCCCCCGAAAATAATTATCAATCCTCTGCACTTAAATTCTACGGTTCATCATTCATTACAGACGAAACAGGCGAAATTGTAATTTCTGCCGACCGTGAAAGTGAATGTGTCATATCGCATGAATTTGACTTGAGCGAAATACACGATTTACGCACAAGCTGGGGATTATTCCGTGACCGTCGCCCCAAATCCTATTTAACAATTAGCAATTAGCAGTTAGCAATTAGCAATGTGCAATGTGCAATGTGCAATTTAAAAAAGCTGTCGCTTTTCATTGAAAGAGCAACAGCTTTTTATTTTGCAGTTTTCGGGGTACAGCAGGACTTATCCTACGGTTGGATCATAATTTCCTCCGTCCTCAACGTCCAACGCTCCCGAACGGGGATACATATTTCTCTGTCTTACATCATCGGCATCGTTGAATATGGCAACGGGATTTTCAATTTCCTCTGTAATCGTATAGGAGAAAGTACCGTCACCGTTGTTTGTCATGGCTTCACCCGGCAATTCCGCAATACCGCCCTTTTCATATACCGCTACATGAACATTGTCACTCCATGCCTCGGGCTTTACAAATGTAATTTTAATTCCCTCTGCTTCTTCTTCGGAACTTTCTTCCTCAGAACTCTCCTCCTCAGAGCTTTCTTCCTCAGAACTTTCTTCTTCGGAACTTTCCTCCTCAGAGCTTTCTTCTTCGGAACTTTCCTCCTCAGAGCTTTCTTCCTCGGAACTTTCCTCCTCAGAGCTTTCTTCCTCAGAACTTTCTTCTTCGGAGCTTTCCTCCTCAGAGGGTTCTTCGGAGCTTTCCTCAACTGACGGCTGTGTTGAAACCACCTCGGCAGGTGCAGTTGAAACAGGTGAGCCGTCTGTACGATACTCACGGGCTGCACAGCCTGTCATTGTAATGGCAAATGCTGCTATTATCAGCGATGAAAAAATAAGCGTTATATTTCTTTTTTTCATGAAAAACAAACCTCCGTTTTTGAATAGATAATATCAAATATCATTATACACTTTATAAAAAAATTTTCAATATCTTTTTGCAAATCAAGACAACATTTTTGCAAAATGCATAAATATACAAAAAACGCAGTTTTCCACCGTATAACATACGCAATAAATGCCCTTGACGGTGTATAGCGGTTTGGATAAAATAGTGTAAAGGGAATGAAAGGGAGAAATTTTGATGAAGTACAAAGTAATAACACTTGACATTGACGGCACTTTGACAAATTCCGAAAAAGTCATAACCGAAAACACAAAAAAAGCTTTGCTTGACTTTCAGGAAAAAGGCGGTAAAATCATTCTTGCGTCGGGCAGACCGCAACACAGTATGTTTCCTTATGCGGAAACGCTTGCATTGAAAAAATACGGGGGATATATTCTCGCATACAACGGCAGTTGTGTTATCGACTGCAAAACGGGAAATATGATGTTCCGTCAGACGCTCGACAGAGGGTATATTCCCGAAATATGCGGTATTATCAAAAATTATCCTGTTGGTATCGGGGCTTATCAAGAGGATAACATGATTGTCGGAAACAGCGTCAACCGCTATACACGCAATGCCTCACAAAGAAATCACCTGAATATAATATACGTTGAAAATTTTGCGGAATACGTTGACTTTGACATATATAAATGTCTTTTGCAGGGCGAGCCTGAAATTATATCGGAATTGGAATGCATTCTCTCCGAAAAGTACAAAGATAAGCTTGGTGTTTTCAAATCAGAGCCGTTTTTTCTTGAAATAGTCCCCAACGGCATTGACAAGGCATATACACTTGACAGACTGCTCAAAATGACAGGTTTTTCAACAGATGAATGTATTGCGTGCGGTGACGGCTTCAATGACATTTCAATGATAAAATATGCAGGCTTGGGAGTGGCTATGGGAAATGCCTCCGATACCGTTAAAAAATCTGCCGATTTCATCACCCTCCCCAACGACCTTGACGGAATTGCATTTCTCCTTGAAAAAATCTCTGTATGATACTATTTTTTAACAAGTGGATAATTGTCATTCCGAACGAAGTGAGGAATCTTGTAAAGATTCTTCGTCACTGCGTTCCTCAGAATGACAAAAGGAAATTTTCAGTGACGTTTACTAATGAATTTCAAAAAGCAGTCAGAATAAAATCCGACTGCTTTTTTCATGCCCAAAAAAATTTTTTTGTTTTTGGTATTGACATTTGAAAGTAGGTATAGTATAACTTGTATAACAAATCATACTTAATGAGGTGATACAAAATGCCTGCTCCAAAAGGTAAATATGCGTGGACTGCCACGGTAGGCGAAAAAGGTCAGATTGTCATTCCCAAACAGGCAAGAGAAATTTTTAATATCAAGCCCGGTGATACTCTTGTACTTTTGGGTGACGAGGAAAGAGGTATTGCAATTCCCCCGAAATCAGCCTTTGAAAATTTGTTTGGAACTGCTTTCGGTAACGGAAAGGACGTTGATGATAAATGAAAAATATAGCTTTTTTCTGCATTCCCGCTCACGGTCACACAAATCCCATGCTCCCTGTTGCGTCAGAACTTGTAAAGCGTGGAAATAAAGTGCGTTTTTACTCTTTTGACGAGTTCAAAGAGAAGATTGAAAAAACAGGTGCGGAGTTTGTATCATGCAGTAAATTCCTGCCCGAACTCTCTAAAAAGGAAGAAGAAAAAATAAAAAATGTTTCTCAGACGGAAATGAGTTTGCAGGATATACGCATTACTCTCAAAATGAATGATTTCCTTGACAGCGAATTTAAATCATTCAAGCCTGATGTTGTCTATACGGACTCCGTGTGCTTTTGGGGAAAACTCAATGCTTGGAAATTCAACGTACCTATGGTTGTTTCCACAAGCACATTTGCTTTCAATCAGATGTCAACTCAGTATATGAAAAACTCCCCTGCCGAACTTACAGACATGATATTTGGCTTATCCAAAATTTCAAAGGAACTCAAAACGCTTGAACCCTACGGCTATCATGTTAAAAATACCATCTCCCTTGTGCAGAGTGATAATAATACGGATTCCATTGTATATACTTCGGAAAATTTCCAGCCCTATTCGGAGAGTTTTTCGGACCACTATCAATTTATAGGACCGTCTGTATTTTCAAAGGTTCTCCCCAATAAAACAAAAGACCGCCCCCTTGTATATATCTCAATGGGTACGGTCATCAATGAAAAGCCCGATTTCTATAAAAAATGCATATCTGCTCTCAAAGACATTGACACAGATGTTATCATCTCATGCGGAAATGCAACAAACCCCGAATCCCTTGGAGAACTTCCCGAAAATATAAAAGTATTCCACTATGTTGACCAGTTGGATATTCTTTCAAAAGCTGACGCTTTTATCACTCATTGTGGAATGAACAGCGTTTCGGAAAGTTTGTACATGGCTACGCCTATGGTACTCTATCCGCAAACGGGTGAACAATATGCCGTCGCAAGACGTGCAAAAGAAATCGGTGCAGGCGTTATGCTTGAAGATGACAGTGCCGAAGGCATTAAGAATGCCGTTCAAACTATCCTTAATAACAAAAACTATGCAAAAGCCGCTGACGATTGCAGTAAAGATTTCCGTTCCTGTTCGGGAACAGTCGGTGCAGCGGAATTTATCGAAAATGCCCCCCACACTTCCAACGGCTATGACTTTTTGAAAGAAGTCAACAAGGCAAGCGGTAAATTTAATATCATTTACTGGATAATTGCCGCAATTCTCATTGTACTTTTCGGAATTTTCGTAAGCTGGAAATTCACATGGATTATAGGCGTTACAGCAGGTGTATTATCCTATCCCATCGGAAAGGCTGTTCAGAAAAAAATATACCAATCCATGGCTGCAAAAAGAAAAAAATAATATCTGCATTTTTCCCCCGTTCAGTGCATAAGCATTATAAAAACTGTCGGGGGAATTTGCTTTGAAAAAAATAATTCTTGTGTGCCTAATTGCAGTCATAACGGTGTTTTGCACGTCTTGCAGTGAAAGTGTAAAAATACCCGAAATACGTGTTTCCGTTGAGGATAATGCCGTTGTCACCATCAAAAACACGGAATATCAATGCCACATCTCCTACGTGAATGACACAACGTCATCTGTTGCGTTCTCCTCTCCCGAAAATCTGAAAAACGTTACTTTCGGCAAATCCGAAAATGAACAGTATGTTTCACTCGGAAAACTGATATGCAAAAATAAAAATTTCAACTTTTCGGAAAACTGCGTTTTCAATCAGATAATCAATGCATTTTCCGCCTTGAAGCAGGACAATATAAAATTTCTTTCAAAGCAAAATGATTTGTATATGTTCACTCTCAAAAGCGACCCTGTATGCAAATTCTTTACAGACGAGAACGGAAATATAAAATCTCTTGTCAATAACAGCGTGAAAATCAAATTTGAATAGAGAAAAAGCTCTCCCTGCCGAAAAACAGGGAGAGCTTTTTTATTTACTGCACATATTCAAAATCAGCCTGACGGATATACTCTATCATATCATTTCTGCCCTCGGAGGTCATGGGAAAAGTTCTTTCATCTGTGATTTCGTCAACACTCTTTTCATAGCAGAATTCACCATGCCATATTTTTACCGTCATGGTTTCCCCTTTTACATCGGGTATGATTACGTAATGAAAAAGATAGTGGCATTCCGTATATGGATTGTTATTTTCAAACCACGATACATGAGGAAGTTCCTTGCAAAGCATGTTATCGCCCTCCTTACAATGAATTCATAATTCATAATGCATAATGCATAATGAAATTGTGAACGGTGAGTTTATGTGAAAACAGAACGGTAATTGCACACTGCACATTGCACATTGCACACTGCACATTGCTCATTGCTCATTGTTTATGCTGGCTTTCACAAACTCACGGAAAAGCGGGTGTGCATGATTGGGACGGCTCTTGAATTCGGGGTGATACTGTACACCGATATAGAATTTACGGTCAGGTATTTCCACCGCTTCCACAAGAAGTCCGTTGGGCGAAGTGCCTGTAATTGCCATTCCGTTTTCTTCAAACTGAGTTCTGAAAGTGTTGTTGAATTCATAGCGGTGGCGGTGACGTTCCATTATTTCGGGCTGACCGTAAGCCCTTTCCATAATGGTATTTTTGCGGATTTTACAGGGATATGCACCCAAACGCATTGTACCGCCTTTTGCAACAATGCCTTTCTGGTCGGGCATTAAATCAATTACTTTATGTTCGCTTGTTTTGTCAAACTCGCCCGAATTGGCGTCTTTAAAGCCCAATACATTTCTTGCATACTCGATAACTGCCGTCTGCATTCCAAGACATATTCCCAAATACGGAATATCATGTTCTCTTGCATACTGTGCAGCTATGATTTTACCTTCTATACCTCTGTTGCCGAATCCGCCCGGTACAAGTATGCCGTCAGCACTTCCAAGCATTTCTTCAACGGTGTATTGCGTGATAAGCTCCGTGTCAACCCACTCTATCTCTACAAATGCACTGTTTTCATAGCCTGCATGGTGGAGTGCCTCCGCAACGGACAAATAGGCATCATGAAGCTGTACATACTTTCCGCAAAGGGCAATTTTTACGTGTTTGTTGCGGGAATTTATCCTTTCAAGCATTTCATGCCATTCACTCATATCGGGCTTGGGAGCATCTATTTTTAACTCTCTGCATACTATGTCACTGAAATTTGCCTTTTCAAGCATGAGCGGTGCCTGATACAGCACGGGTATCGTCATATTTTCAATGACGCAGTCGGGCTTTACGTTACAGAACATTGCAATTTTCTTGAAAATACTCGGTTCAAGCGGTTCATCACAGCGAAGTACCATTATATCGGGATTGATACCAAGTGAACGGAGTTCTTTTGCAGAGTGCTGGGCAGGCTTGGATTTATGTTCCTCACTGCCCTTTATGTACGGCACAAGGCATACATGAACGAAAAGGCTGTTTTCCTTGCCGACTTCAAAAGATACCTGTCTGATAGCCTCCAAAAACGGCTGGCTTTCTATATCTCCGACAGTTCCGCCTATTTCCGTAATGACAACATCTGCACCCGACGAATTGCCGAGAGAATAGATGAAGTCCTTTATTTCATTGGTGATATGCGGTATCACTTGTACCGTTTTACCGAGATAAACGCCTTGACGTTCTTTTTCGATTACATTGGAATATACTCTGCCTGTCGTGAGGTTGGAGAATTTATTAAGGTCTTCGTCAATAAATCTCTCATAGTGACCTAAATCAAGGTCGGTTTCGGCACCGTCCTCCGTGACATATACTTCACCGTGTTCAAACGGATTCATAGTACCGGGGTCAACGTTGATATATGGGTCAAGTTTTTGTGCAGCTACTTTCAAGCCTCTGGCTTTCAAAAGTCTTCCGAGAGAGGCGGCAGTTATGCCCTTGCCAAGTCCCGATACAACACCGCCTGTCACGAAAATATACTTTCTTGTCATAACTCGATTTCTCCTTCAAATACTGTTTCTGCATAGCCCGTAAGATATACCGTATCATCTGTATATTCGATAATGAGATTACCGCCTTTAAGTTTAACGGTGATAGGCTCATTTTTCTTGCAAAGACCGTTTTCAACCGCTGCAACAGCGACAGCACAAGCACCTGTACCGCAAGCCCATGTTTCACCGCTACCACGCTCCCATACACGCATTTCAATGGTGTGTTCGTCAATGACTTTGACAAATTCCGCATTTACTCTTTCGGGGAACAGTTCGCTGTTTTCAAAGAGAGGTCCTATTTTCTCAAGGTCTATCTTATCCACGTTATTGCAGAATACAACGCTGTGGGGATTTCCCATTGATACGCAAGTGATATTATATTCCACTCCGCCTATTGTCACGGGTTCATTGATAACTCTGGGTTTGTTGATTGCAACGGGGATTTCCGAAGATGCAAGAATTGCCTTACCCATATCAACTCTCAAAACGTCAACTTTGCCGTCATGTCTGTATGCATTCAAAGTTTTAATTCCGCTAAGAGTTTCAATTTTAATGGTATTTCCCTGTACCATGTTGTGGTCAAAGAGATATTTGCCTACACAACGGATACCGTTACCGCACATTTTGCCTTCACTGCCGTCAAGGTTATACATCTTCATTTTAGCGTCTGCAACGTCTGACGGGCATATCAAAATAACACCGTCACCGCCTATTCCGTAACGTCTGTCGGCAAATCTGACACTCAATCCCTCGGGATTGTTGATCTTCTGGTCAAAGCAGTTGAAATAAATATAGTCATTTCCGCAGCCCTGCATTTTTGTGAACTTCAATTTCATTTTTTCCGTTCTCATGTCGTTGATATTGACAAGTTCCGTGCTGTATTCGGAATATTTACTCTTTAAGGAATCCGCCAATGCATTCGCTGTATCTATGGAAGTAAGGCAGGGAATATTTCTTTCAACAGTCTTTCTTCTAATCTTAACGCTGTCACGGGTAGGAATTCTGCCCTTTGAAGATGTGGAAATGACATAATTTATCTTTCCGCTTTCGATAAGTGTAAGTGTATTTTCCTTGCTGTTTTCATGTATCTTGTCAACTTCTATGACATCAAGACCGTAATTTCTGAGCGTCTGTGCAGTACCCTTGGTTGCATAAAGAGTGAAGCCGAGTTCATCATATTTCTTTGCAATATCGCCTATTTCGCTCTTATCGGGATTTCTCACGGTGATGAATACACCGCCCTGTTTTGTCATTTTATAGCCTGCCGCAATCAAACCTTTGTAAAGTGCTTCTTCCAAAGTGTTGGCAATACCCAAAACTTCGCCTGTCGATTTCATTTCGGGACCAAGCTGGTTATCCACGTTGATAAGCTTTTCAAAGGAGAATACGGGCACTTTTACGGCAACGTAAGGTGAACGTTTATACAAGCCTGTGCCATAGCCCATGTCTTTGAGTTTTTCGCCAAGCATTGCACGGGTTGCCAAATCTACCATAGGCACGCCTGTAACCTTGCTTATATACGGAATTGTTCTGGAAGAACGGGGATTTACTTCTATTACATACAGCTTGCCCTCATAAATGAGATACTGTATATTAACAAGTCCCTGCGTTTTAAGGGAAACAGCAAGATTTTTTGAAGTTTCAACGATGTTTGCCGTCATTTCGTCACTGATATTCCATGCAGGATATACAGCGATAGAGTCACCCGAGTGAATACCTGCTCTTTCAACGTGCTGCATGATACCCGGTATAAGAATATCTTCACCGTCACAAATTGCGTCAACTTCGAGTTCCGTTCCCGAGAGGTATTTATCTATCAAAATCGGGTTTTCGATATCCTGTGCCAAAATAATCGCCATGTACTCTTTCACGTCAGCCTCATTGAAAGCGATAATCATATTCTGACCGCCAAGAACGTAAGACGGACGGAGAAGAACAGGATAACCGATTTTTTCTGCAACTTGAAGTGCTTCATCGGTTGTCATTACAGTAAAGCCTTCAGGGCGTTTTACATGGTGGAGTTCAAGGAGTTCATCAAAACGTTCTCTGTCCTCTGCCATATCTATGCTGTCGGCAGATGTGCCGAGAATATTAACACCCTGCTGACTGAGGAATTTTGTCAATTTAATAGCCGTCTGACCACCGAACGCAACTACCACGCCATAGGGTTTTTCTGTTGCAATAATGCCCATGACATCTTCATTTGTAAGAGGTTCAAAATAAAGTCTGTCGGCTGTATCAAAGTCGGTTGAAACTGTTTCGGGGTTGTTGTTGACAATGACTACATCATAGCCTGCCTGTTTCAAAGCCCATACACAATGTACCGACGCATAGTCAAACTCAATGCCCTGACCTATTCTGATAGGTCCCGAACCAAATACGATAATTGTCTTACGGTCTGAATTCTTTTCTTCAATAAATGCTGTTGCTTCATTGTCCTTGTCGAATGTGGAATAGAAATAAGGTGTTTCGGCTTTAAACTCTGCCGCACAGGTATCAACCATTTTATATACGGGTACAAGCGGATTTTCCACTTTGCAGCCTGTCAATTTTTCAATCGTTCTGTCAAGGAAACCGTATTTCTTTGCTTTTACATAAAGTTCTTCTGTCAGCTTGGAATTGGCAAGCTCTTTTTCACAGTTGGCGAGGTTGAGGAATTTATATAAGAACCATTCGTCCATCATGGTTATCTGATGGATTTCATCAACGGAAACACCTCTTTTGAGTGCCTCATAGATACAGAATATTCTTTCGTCATCGCATACATAGAGTTTGTCATGGATTTCGCTGTCACTCATGCTTTCAAACTTTTCAGAGGAAAGTGTATCATGTCTTATCTCCGCACCTCTTACGGCTTTCATCATAGCCTGCTCAAATGACGGGGCGATTGACATAACTTCACCTGTTGCCTTCATCTGAGTGCCGAGAGTTCTCTTTGCATATACGAATTTATCGAAAGGCCATTTCGGGAATTTTACAACAACATAGTCTATTGTAGGCTCGAAACAAGCATAAGTTGTGCCTGTAACGGCATTTTTGATTTCATTGAGAGTGTAGCCGATAGCAAGCTTAGCGGCTACTTTTGCAATAGGATAGCCTGTTGCCTTTGAAGCGAGGGCTGAAGAACGTGATACACGGGGATTTACCTCGATAACGGCATATTTAAAGCTTTCGGGTTCCAATGCAAACTGACAGTTACAGCCGCCCTCTACACCCAAAGCTCTTACTATATCAAGAGCAGCGGAACGAAGCATTTGATATTCTTTATCGGCAAGGGTTATGGCAGGTGCTACAACGATACTGTCACCTGTATGAACGCCTACGGGGTCAACGTTCTCCATTGAACATACTGTAATGGCATTTCCGAGTTTGTCACGAACTACTTCAAATTCGATTTCTTTCCAGCCCGAAATACACTTTTCAACAAGTACCTGAGTAATAGGTGAAAGTGCAAGTCCGTTTGAAGTGATTTCACGGAGTTCATCTTCGTTATTGACAATACCGCCGCCTGTACCTCCGAGAGTGAATGCAGGGCGGATTATAACAGGGTAGCCTATTTCATTGGCAAACTCAACGGCTGACTGTACGTCATTGACAACTGTTGACGGAATAACAGGCTGTCCTATGGATTCCATCGTATCTTTGAACATCTGTCTGTCCTCAGCCTTGTCAATGGTTTCGGGTTTTGCACCGAGAAGTTTTACATTGTGCTTTTTGAGAAAGCCCTCTTTGGCAAGCTGCATGGAGAGAGTAAGACCTGTTTGTCCACCGAGAGTGGAAAGAATGGCATCGGGCTTTTCTTTTTCAATAATTCTCTTAACGGTTTTGAGGGTAAGAGGCTCAATATAAACTTCGTCAGCCATTGCCTTGTCCGTCATGATGGTAGCAGGATTGGAGTTGACGAGAATAACTTCAAGACCTTCCTCTTTCAATGCACGGCAAGCCTGAGTGCCTGCATAGTCAAATTCGGCAGCCTGTCCGATTACAATAGGACCTGAACCGATTACGAGAACTCTTTTTATACTTTTATCCTTAGGCATTTTTGTTATCCTCCATCATCTTTATAAATTTATCAAAAAGGAAATTGGTATCAAGCGGACCTCCGCAAGCTTCGGGGTGGAACTGTACGGTAAATGCAGGCATATCTGTATAGTCAATACCCTCGCAAGTACCGTCATTTGCATTTACAAAGCTTGCCTTTGCATTTTCGGGGAATGAATCCATGAGAACTTCATAGCCGTGATTTTGGCTTGTGATATATACACGACCTGTTTTTGTATCAACGGCAGGCTGGTTTTCACCTCTGTGACCGTATTTTAACTTTCTTGTCTGAATGCCCTGAGCCGCTGCAAAGAGCTGATGTCCAAGACAAATGCCAAAAGTAGGGATTTTCTCTTTTGAAAGAATTTTAAGCTGTTCAATGATTTCGGGATTGTCCTGGGGGTCGCCCGGACCGTTTGAAAGCATAAGTCCGTCGGGATTCATCGCTTTGATTTCTTCGGCTGATGTATAAGCCGGTACAACCGTGACATTACAGCCACGTTTTACCAGTTCTCTGCGGATATTGAACTTTGCACCGAAGTCCATCATCACTACATTCAATTTTGCATTTTCAGCCTCAAAGACTTCTGTTTTATCTGTTGTAACGGCTTTTACCGCACCTGTGATTTTAAAGCCTTTGAGAGTGTCTGCATCTGATTGATCGGGTTTTGTATAAGTCAGTTTGGCATTCATTACACCGAATTCTCTGACGGTCTTGGTAAGACAGCGGGTATCTATACCGCAAATACCGGGTATGTCATTTTCTTTCAGATAGGTGTCAATAATGCCTTCACTGCGGAAATTGGACGGCTGTTCGCACCATTCTCTTACAATGTAGGCTTTCAAAAACGGTTTTCTGCTTTCAAAGTCGGAATGGATAACACCGTAGTCACCAAGCAGAGGGAATGTCTGGCAGACAAGCTGTCCGTAAAAGCTCGGGTCGGTGATGGTTTCGAGATAGCCTCCCATGCCTGTTGTGAAAACAAGCTCTCCGACGACCTCTTTTTCCGCACCGAATGCAAAGCCTTCATAAATATCCCCGTTCTCCAAAATAAGATAGGCTTTTTTCTCCATAATTTTTGACCAATCCTTTCCTTTAATTCAATTAGCAATTAGCAATTAGCAATTAGCAATTTTTCATTTGCAATCGGCAATTTGCAAACTGCCATATTATACAATCAGCAACTTTCAGCAAACAATGATAATTGCTCATTGCTAACTGCTAATTGCTAATTGAAATTCAGTTTTCGTAGGTACTCAAAATACTTTTGGCAATTTCGGCTTTTGTGACACGCATATCCATTGCCTGTTTTTCGAGATACCTGTGAGCCTGTGCCTCCGTCATTGAAAGATATTCCATCAGAATATATTTTGCACGGTTGATAAGGCGAATATCATCAATCTGCTTTTTAAGCCTTACATTTTCTTTCTGCACTCCTCCGAGCCTTTTCTGCATGGCACGGAAAAAATGCATGGCTTTTTTAAAAAGCGTTTTGTCAACGGGTTTTGCTATCACAAAAACACCGTATTTTTCGGACTTGCTTTCAAAATATCCTTCCCGCTCTTTCGGCACGGCAAGAATGATTTTGGAATTGGTATTTTCAAACAGGTCAACTGCATTTTTACCGCTCAGCCCGTCTTTAAGAGGTATATCTATTATCACAAGGTCATAACTCTCGTGAATGTCAGATATATTTTCGGCACTCTCAATGATACTCAGCTGTTCATCTCTGAGCAGGTCATATAAGTATTCAGTGCTTTTTTTATCGGAAGATACTACAAGTACACTTTCCAACCCTCACCGACACCTTTCCGCAAAATCCTTTTTATCAATTTATTATCATAGCATATTTCAACAAATTTGTCTATATATATATTATTCACAAATTATTCTATTTTTAAAGAATAAATTATTTATATCTTCTCATATACTTAACAAGTACAGAGGTGAGGTCATGAAAACAGCTTTCAAAAATATTTTTTTCGGAATGGCAATCGGTTCATTTATGCTTATCCCCGGTGTAAGCGGAGGCACGACCGCCATTATTTTAGGCATTTATGACAGGTTAATCCATGCTGTCAGCGATATTTTCAAACACTTCAAAAAAAATATATATTTTCTCCTTGAAGTAGCATTTGGCGGAATTATCGGGGCAGTCATATTTTCAAAAGGACTTTTATGGCTCACAAGTGAATTTCACTTTCTTACGACATATTTTTTCATGGGAGCGGTATTGGGCAGTATTCCCCTAATGGTAAAAAAAGCTAATATTGGAATGCATAATATATATAATGTAGCATTTGCATTATTGGGTATTATTTCAGCTCTCTCCGTCAATTTCATTCCCTCGGGCATTTTTCAAAAAAATTTTATCATGCTTTTTCTGTGCGGAATTATCATTGCCGTTGCACTCATACTTCCCGGAATAAGCACTTCACACATCATGCTGGTATTCGGCATATATGAAACAGCTTTGCAAGCCGTTTCCCAAATGGATATTTTATATATATCCGTACTCGGCACGGGAATTCTGGCAGGCACTTTTTTATTTACAAAAACACTCGGAAAACTCATGCAAAAATTCCCCTCCCAAACTTTCATGGCAATAACAGGCTTTGTCATGACATCTGTATATGACATATTCCCGGGACTTCCGCCTTATCCCCAATTTATGCCCTGCATTCTGCTTTCCGTCGGTGCATTCATTCTGATATGTTCTTTCACAAAAAAATTCTGCATTTGTTGATTTATATTTGTGAAAAACATTAAACATTTTTTTTGCAAATCACTTGACACGGATTTGTTTTGAATTTATAATAAATACAATAAAATATTTTAAAGGAGAGGATTTTTTATGGGCATTAAGACAAACAGTCTGGGAAAGAGAATTGCGGGATTATTTCTTTCTTCAGCACTTGCCGTGTCAGCCTTTGCAGGTCTTGGAACATTTACAGCCGTAAATGCACAAGCCGCTGCGGAAGATTACGGCTTGGTGGACACCTGCCAGGAGGGCGTTATTCTTCATGCATGGCAGTGGTCCTTCAACAACATCAAAGCCAATATGGCTAAAATTGCAGAGGCAGGTTATACTTCTGTTCAGACCTCTGTTATCCAGCAGGCTAAAGAGGGTACAAAAGGCAAAACCAACTCTGTATGGTGGGTTTACTATCAGCCTGCCAACTTCACTATCGACAATACGGGAAATTCCGCTCTCGGTACAAAAGCCGAATTTGCCGCAATGTGCGAGGAAGCACATAAATACGGCATTCATGTCATTGTCGATGTAGTCGCCAACCATCTCGGCAATCAGAGTAAATATGACATTTCGACTGCCGTTCCGTCTGACATCAGAAATGACACAAACTGCTGGCATAGTGAGGGCTTTACCGAAATCAACTACGGCAGCCGTTACAGTATCACTCACGGCAGTATGGGCGGCTTGCCCGACCTCAACACCGAAAATACAAAAATTCAGAACTATGTAAAAGCATATCTGAGAGAATGTATTGACTGCGGTGCGGACGGTTTTAGGTTCGACGCTGCAAAACATATCAGCGTTCCCTCGGAGGGCAGCCAATATACTTTCTGGTCAAACGTCATTCCCGACGCAAAAAGCTATTATCAGACAAAAGGCACTTATGATTCCCTTTACTGCTACGGTGAAATTCTGGACGGTACAAACGGTCCCGATATTTCGGGCTATACAAAATATATGTCAATTACCGACAACTCCACGGGTAATGACATAAGAGCAAAAGTTGCGGGCGGAAATGCCGCAGGTGCCGCAAGGTCAAATTACGACCAGAGTGCAGGTGCTTCAAACAGCGTTCTCTGGGCTGAATCCCATGATACATATTCGGGTGACGGCAAGGAAACAACCAATGTTTCCGAAACAGTCATCAACAAAACCTGGGCACTCGTTGCTTCAAGAAATCAGGCTACCGCACTTTACTTTGCACGTACAGCAGGTTACAGAACAGGCAATATCGGTGATATTGGCTCAAAACAGTGCTTTAACAAAGAAGTCGTTGAAGTAAACAAGTTCCACAACTTCTTCAACGGTCAGAGTGAATATCTTGCGTCAAGCGGTTCTATCGCATACAATGAACGTGGCACAAGCGGTGTTGTTATCGTCAACGTAGGCGGCGGCTCCACTTTCGTAAACCTCACAGCCCACAAAATGAAAGACGGCACTTATAAAGACCAGGTAACAGGAAATACCTTCACCGTTTCGGGCGGCAAAATTTCGGGTACTGTCGGCAGTACAGGTATCGCTGTTGTATATAATGCGGTATCTCTGACAGAACCGAGCGTTTCGGCATCTCCCGCAAACAATTCGGGCTTTACAACTGATACCCTTTCCGTAACCCTCAACTGCAAGAATGTCGCTTCCGCAAGCTATACAACTTCCGAGGGGGCTTCGGGCACTTATACAAACGGTACTAAAATCACCGTGGGCAGCAAAACAAATGTTGGTTCAACAATCACTGTAAATCTTACAGGCACGACCTCAAACAAGAAAACCGTTACAGCAACTTACACCTATACAAAGAAAAATCCTGCCGAAAAAGTAATGGTATATTTCGACAACAGCAAGTATAATTGGAAACAGGTTTATGCTTATATCTATGATGAAAGTGTTACACCTACCGTAAAAAATGCCGCATGGCCCGGCAAACTCATGACTTTCAATTCGGAATACAGCCTGTATGAAATGGAAATCCCCGAAAATCTCGTAAACGGCAGAGTAATCTTTACCGAAAGCAGTTCGGCTACAACCAATCGCTATCCGGCAGACCAAAAGCCCGGACTTGCCATAGGAAATACTTCAAAGAAATTTGCATACGGCAATTCATGGGAGAATTTCTCCATACAGAAACCCGAATTTACCAACAATTCAACTCTTGCAAGTGCAAAAATATCCCTTGGCAACAGCGTTGCAATCAACTGTAAATCGGCAGGCGGACAAGGTACGGTTACCTACGGCATTTACTACAAAAAATCAAGCGATGCAAAATGGACTACCAAACAGAACTTCTCTGCAAATGCGACTGCTTCCATAAAGCCTGCTTATGCAACGACTTATGAAGTATGCGTAAAGGCAAAAGACGAAACAGGCACTATTCTTAAAAAGTTCCTCACTCTCACAGTTACGGCAAATGCAAATACCAATCTTTCCAATACCTCCACTATCTCAAAAACAACGATTGCTTGTGACACCAATGTTACAATAAAATGTGCAAGCACAGGAGGCACAGGTACAACTTATGCAGTTTTGTATAAAAAATCTACCGACAGTACATGGACTACCAAACAGAATTTCGGCACAAATACCTCTGTTACAATAAAGCCCACAAGTGCAACTCTTTATAAAGTCTGCGTAAAGGCAAAGGACAATGCAGGCAATATTGCAAAATTGTATTTTGACCTCACCGTTACGGCAAATGCCAACAGTACTCTTGTCAATACCTCCAAGCTTTCAGCCGAAAAGGCAAAAGCAGGTGATACAATCACTGCAAAGGCATCTGCAACAGGCGGAAAAACCGCTTATACATACGCTGTATATGTAAAGAAAACCACCGACAAAACATGGAAAACTACACAGAATTTTGCTTCTGCCAATTCCGTTGCAGTCAAACTTGACACCGCTGCAACTTATGATGTATGCGTGAAAGTAAAAGACGCTGCCGGAAGTATTGCAAAGAAATATTTCAAGGTCAAAGTAAGCTGATTGAATCAAAAAGACGGCTGCATGAAAAGTGCAGCCGCCTTTGTTTTTTACTTGAAAATAAAAATGAAAAAATCCGACTTCTTTCAAACCGGATTTATCACACACCAAAAATTAAGGGAGAATCTCTAAACAAGGGTAAAATATACTCAGACGCTGCGGTTCGTCTTTTCGAGTACAGGTATATTATAATACTTTGTTCCGACAAAATTGTTAAATATATATGAATAACTTTTAAATTTTCTGATATATTTTTCAAGTCATAAATTGATATGAATAAAATTGTTGATTTAAACAGAAATATGGTGTATAATGTATGTGAAATTTTTTTGAAAGAGGTTTTGCCAATGTATAACGATTTGATGGATACAATAGGTTTTGTCGGCAAGTATGATAAAGACGTTGCCGACGGCATGAAAGACGAGCTTTTAAGACAGCAGAGAAATATTGAGCTTATCGCATCGGAAAATATTGTTTCGCCTGCGGTAATGGCTGCTATGGGAAGCGTGCTTACCAACAAATATGCTGAGGGCTATCCCGGAAAAAGATATTACGGCGGCTGTCAGTATGTTGACGTTGTCGAAAGTATCGCAATCAAAAGAGCGTGTGAACTCTTTGGAGCGGAATTTGCCAACGTACAGCCCCATTCGGGTGCACAGGCCAATACTGCCGTATATTTTGCCATGCTCCAGCCCGGTGACACTGTTATGGGTATGACACTCTCCGAGGGCGGTCACCTTACCCACGGCTCTCCCGTGAATATTTCGGGTAAATATTTCAACTTCGTTTCATACGGTGTTGACCCCGTGACACACAGGATTGACTATGATAAAGTATATGAACTTGCTATGCAGCACAAGCCCAAAATGATAGTATGCGGTGCAAGTGCATATCCGAGAATAATCGACTTCAAGCGTTTCAGAGAAATTGCAGATGCCTGCGGTGCATACCTCATGGTAGATATGGCACATATTGCAGGACTTGTTGCGGCAGGCGTACACCCCAATCCCGTTCCCCATGCACACTTCGTTACAACTACCACACACAAAACTCTCAGAGGTCCTCGTGGCGGTCTTATCCTTTGCAGCGAGGAATACGGAAAGAAAATCAACAGTGCGGTATTCCCCGGCACTCAAGGCGGTCCTTTAATGCACGTTATCGCTGCTAAGGCTGTATGTCTTGGTGAGGCTCTCAAACCCGAATTCAAGACCTATGGCGAAAACATCGTAAAGAACGCACAGGCACTTGCCGATGGTCTTACCAAGAGAGGCTGTAAACTTGTTTCGGGCGGTACGGATAACCATGTAATGCTGCTTGACCTTACAGACAGCGAGGTTACAGGAAAAGAACTTGAACACCGTCTTGATGAAGTGCAGATTACCGCCAATAAAAACACCGTTCCCAATGAAAAGAGAAGTCCGTTTGTTACAAGCGGTGTGCGTCTTGGCACGCCTGCCGTTACTACAAGAGGTTTCGGTGTTGAGGAAATGGACAAAATTGCAGAATATATCTCCCTTGCACTCAATGACTTTGACAATAGTAAAGATACTATCCGTCAGGGTGTCAACGAAATATGCGATAAATTCCCGCTTTACAAATGATTGTAATCCACACAGTGTCGGAGTGTCACTCCGACACTGTATTTTTTTGTGTGAATATAACACTTCACCGTGAAAAATCTATGCAGATTACATAAATTTTCCAAAAAATATTGACTTTTTATTTTTATATTATAAAATATAAGTTAGGGTAAAATATTGATTTTCAGGGAGGACTATATTATGAAAAAATACCGCAATGTAAGGGAAAAAGGAGGCTTCACGCTTGTTGAGCTTGTAGTGGTAATCGCTATCATTGCTATTCTTGCGGCAATAGCAATTCCGATGGTAGCAGGTCTTATCAACAATGCAACGAAAACTTCCGATAAAGTTGCCGCCAATGAGATAGATAAGGCTTGTATGGAGTATAAAACGGGTATTATATGGGGCATTATCAACCAGACCGAAAAAAATAATTCCACTCAGGACGATTTGCCGTTAGAAAATGCCAGTATTGCTTCCAGAGTGTCTGCCGTCAAAACCGCAAAGGTAAAAAATGCTCTTGAATTTGCCGCCATAACCCAATATGAAGAAAGAATTGATGCAGGGAACTTTGTTTTTGATGCCACGGGAAAGATATTCTCCGCTGATGAACACCCCGAATTTTCGGACATTCTCAAAAGTGATACCACTCTTGGCATACTTTACTATAATATGCCTAAAACGTGAGTTTAACACTATTTCATCATAAAACAATAGATTATCAAACAATCTTGCTTTGTCATTCTGAGGAATGCAGTGACGAAGAATCTTTACAAAATTCCTCACTTCGTTCGGAATGACAATTATCCGCTTGTTAAAAATGAAATAGTATCTATGAATGAGCAAATTTCAAATGTTTCGTGAAAATGCACAAATATTGTAAGCCCCCCGACCCCTCCGTCAAAAATCGGCAATTAAAATTGCCAATTTTTGCCACCTCCCCTTTCAGGGGAGGCAAGAGTGGTAACCATCACTTTGCAGGTGTATTTTTATTACTTTTTTATAAAGTTTGACATATAAATAACCGGCTGTAAGCGAAAAACTCGGCTCGCCTCCCCTGAAAGGGGAGGTGGCATTTCATCACGTCAGTGATGAAATGACGGAGGGGTCATGAGGGCGGCAACAAAATTTGAAATTGTCTGAAAGTTATTTCGTGACATTTTATTTATGCAGATTTTCAAATTTGCTCATTTATAGATAGTATAATAAAAAAACAGCGGTCAGCATTTTTGGTGCTGACCGTTTTTGATTTTATATCAAATTTGCAAGCGGATTGGCATTTATCGCATTCTGTACCTGTTTGCTTGAAAGATGTGTATATATCTCCGTTGTATCGAGGTGTTCATGTCCGAGAACGTCTTTCAATACCCTTATATCAACGTTGCCGTGCTGGTACATCAAAGTGGCTGCCGTGTGTCTTAATTTATGTACGGAATACCCCTGCTCTCCAAGACCTATTTTATCGATATATTTATAAACCATGAACTGCACTGTTTCTTTACTGATACGCTTATTTCTCTTGCTGATGAAAAGTGCATTCTTATCTTCCGCATTTTCGGGGCGTACTTTCAAGTACTCCTGCAACGCATGATTGCAGGCTTCATTCAAATATACAATTCTTTCTTTTCTGCCCTTGCCGAAAATGCGGAGCATATTATTTTCCATTATATCATTCATGTTAATTCCCACAAGCTCCGACAATCTCATTCCGCAATTCAAAAACAGCGTCAATATACAATAATCCCTCTCTTTATACTCACCGTCAACCGACTTTAACAATGCGATACTCTGTTCCAGCGTCAGATATTTCGGGAGTACCTTCGCCTTTTTCGGAAAGTCGATATTCTCTGCGGGATTTTCTTTGAGCAAACGCACCTTTTTCGTCAGATAATTGAAAAACGTGTTCAATACAGAACATTTCTTTGAACGTGCAGCCGCTCTGTTTCCTCTCTCCTCCATGCAGAACGTCATAAAACTCTTTATATCCTCAAAATCGATTGTCTTTATGAAATTGATGTCTATATCCTTTATGCCTATATCTTTCAAGTCAACCTCTGCACCCACAAGCCCTCTTCTTTTCTTCATGAACTTGAAAAACATTCTCAAATCAACATAGTAAACATTAAGCGTGGTTTCCGACTTTTCCTGTACGTTCTGCATATAAATAAGAAAATCCTTCACAATATCGCTTGCTTCTCTCAAATACTCTTTTTTCATTTTAAAGTCCTCCAAATTTTTATAAATTTTTTTCAGCTACTAACGAGCATTCTTGGAAAACTTCATATTAAAAAAAAATCTACTCAATAAGTTCATCGCATTTCTATTCTTCTGCTGTCATAAAAGACCTTTTGGCAAACTCTCCCACACCTCCTCAATGCCGGACAAGTACACTAAAAAACGTCTGATTTACTTAACATGGAATATCCTCGAATTGCTCATTGATAGTTGTCATCACATTATAAAGTAAAAAATTACCCCTTTCAACATAAAAATTCACTTTACAGTTAAAAAAGTATTTTAGCCAAAAATTTCTTTGTTATGTTATCAAATTTTTTACTGTTTTTTTTTAAATATCTGCTGAAAATTCCGCCCGTTTGTGATATATTAAATAAGCAGAAATTTATGAATGAGCAAATTTGAAAAGCTGTACAAGTAAAATGTCACGCAATAACTCTCAGACAACTTCAAATTTTGTTGCCGCCCTCGTGACCCCTCCGTCATTTCATCACTGACGTGATGAAATGCCACCTCCCCTTTCAGGGGAGGCAAGCCGAGTTTTTGGCTTATAATCAGCTTTTCTATGAATTTAAATTAAATGATAAACTGCACATTGCACATTGCTAATTGCTCATTATCGAAAGGATATGTTTTTGTGAAAAGATTTCTTGGAACGTTTATCGGAAAGTCAATATTTCTTGCCGAAAAGCTTATGCATAAAAATGCAAGCAGTTTTCCCGGAAAGGCTGTGCTTGCTTTATTCCCCGACTATCTTAAAAAAATAAAATATCCGCCACTTATCGTCATGGTGACGGGAAGCTGCGGAAAAGGCTCTACTACTCGTATTATTGCAGATGTCCTGCGTGAAAACGGCTCGACTGTCGCACATAATCTCGAAGGCTCAAATTTGTTGAACGGTGTTGCATCTACCGTTATCAAAAATGTATCCCTTTCGGGAAAACTCAAACAAAATGCCCTCATTCTTGAAGTTGATGAACGCTATCTTAAATTGATTACAAAATATATCACTCCCAACTATCTTGTCATCAATAACCTGACACGTGACCAGCCCCCAAGACAAGGTGATTTTGATATCGTCTTTGGCGAAATTTTAAAAGGCATTCCCGAAAGTACGCATATCATTGTAAACGGTGATGACCCTATTACAAAAAGCTTCTCTCTTTACAGGGATAATATCACCTATTTCGGTATCAATGAATTTTTTGCAAGCTATGAAAATGAACTTGATGACGTAAGGGATATGAATTACTGTCCAAAGTGTCATTCAAGGCTTGAATACAAATTCCGTCATTATGGCAGTGTGGGCGAATTTAACTGCACAGCCTGCGGTTTTTCAAGAAATACCCCCGACTTCTGCATAACCGATGTCAATAAAGATACCAATGAAATAACCCTCAACGGTACAAAAATCATTGCCAATGAACTTATCCTTTTCAATCTGTATAACATCGCTGCGGCATACTCTGTTTTGAGCCTTTCGGGAGTATCTCCCGAAAATATCGCTTCTTCCATCAATGCACAGCACATGCAAAATAAGATATATAAAGAAATCACTAAAAAAGACCGCAAATATATTGCCCTCAACTGCAAAGCCGAAAACAATGCCACTTATAATTTAGCCGTCATTCATACCTCCCTTGACAAGTCCCCTAAAAGCATTGTTCTCGGTCTGCGTGAGATTAGCAGAAGATACACATTCTTTGACCTGTCATGGCTCTATGACATCAACTTTGAAATGCTCAATGACGATACCCTTCAAAAAGTCGTTTGTGCAGGTCCTTACAGATACGACTTTGCGACAAGAATAACGCTTGCAGGCATTCCAAAAGATAAAATTATTATCCTTGAAAATCTCGACCATGCGGGAAAAGTCCTTGATGAACAGACTTTCGGCAATGTTTACGGCATTCTTAACTTTGACTATATAGAACCGTTTATCAATTCCGTGAACGAAATAGAATGAGGTGATTTTGTGATTAAAATTGCAAATATATATGATGACCTGCTCAATTTATACGGTGATACAGGCAATGCCAAAGCCCTTGCTTATCACCTGCGTGAAACAGGCGAGGAAGTCCTTTTGGACAAAATAAAATTTGGCGACGAAATCAATTTCAGCGAATACAATATAATCTTCATAGGCTCGGGTACGGAAAATAATCTCAAACTTGCCCTTGACGATATTCTTCAATATAAAAATGACATTATGGAATATAAATCAAAAGGGGGCTTTCTTGTCGCAACGGGAAACAGTATCGAACTTTTCGGAAAGTCTGCACTTGAAATCTTTGATTATACCGTAACATTTCCCGATGAACGCACCGTGAAAGATGTCTGCATAAAAACCCCTCTTTTTGACACCGATATAATCGGCTTTGAAAATCACAGAGGAACGATTGACCGTGACGAAAAAATCATACTTGACGGCAATTTTATCCTTACATATACAATAGGTCCTCTGCTCGTCAGAAATCCCAAACTTACCGACTATATCATAAAAAAACTTCTTTCCTCAATAAACAGTTCCTGCAATCCCGAAAAGGCGGACTATACGTTTGAAGAAAAAGCCTATGAAACAAGCCAAAAAACCGATTTAAAAAATATCAGCTCCACATAAAAAAACGGCAGAGGGAATATAAATTCCTCTGCCTTTTTTATAGTAAACGTCACTGAAAATTTCCTTTTGTCATTCTGAGGAACGAAGTGACGAAGAATCTTTCAAAGATTCCTCGCTTCGCTCGGAATGACATAGGGAAATTCGGAATGACATAGGGAAATTTATTGTGTCGTTTACTATAAATAGTTCCTCTGTCATTTTTTTATATGTTCAGAACCTGCTACAAGTTCGGGAATGATTTATACGGGATTGGGATAGCTGGTAAATACATTCGATAAGCTTACAAACGGAACACCGTCAATCTCATAGGTCACATAGGTGACTGCATAGAGATTTTGATTTGCATGAGTGCTGTTCAATACAACGGAGAAAGAATATTTTCCGCTTGTCGTTTTGAGTGCGGAAGCCTTTTTAACTCCGTTGTTATATACATCATACTTTGTAACGTTTGTATCATCTGTGGAAAGCCTTGCAATGCCTGCTTTAATGTTGGTTGCATTTTTGGGGAGATACCATTCACCCGAAAGGGTTGCTTTTGCATTATTGCCTGCTTTTCTGCGGTTGGTGATGGAAACTTTCATCTCACGGGGGAGAATTGCGAAATTCTTTGTTATCGTACCGCCGTATTCACCCATACCTGTCAGAGTTACACCAGCAATACCAAGTTCAACATTGTCTGTATAGGTTACTTTATAATCCACGTCTTTTGTAAGTATATTATCACCGTATTTAACAGTAACATCGGGTTCTATTGCACTGCCTGTATGAACATAGTCGGATATATCGCTTACGGTTACCTGTGTGAAGTCATATTTTCTTCTGGTGAGAGTGCCGGATTGACCGCTGATTGCTGCATAGTTGCCAGTACCGGAAACCATTTCGCCGTTTTCATTGAACCAGCCTTTTATGAATGTATTGGTTGCACCGTGGGCAAGCCTTGGACCGTTCCAATCATCAGTGGTAGCAAAAGTATCGTTGACCTTGATGGATTCCACATCTGTACCAGCGAACATACTGTTCATGTTGACATTTTCGCTAAAATTAAAGCTGCTCAGGTCAACAGATTTCAGAGCGGTTACACTGCCCAAATAGTTATTATGATCATCATAAAGAGATTTAGACAAATATGCAAACATACTTCTTGCATCTGTAAGACTTGATGTGTCAAATTTATTCAAGCCGACAATGGATTCAAGATCACGGCAGGAGGCGAACATCATCTGCATATTAGTAACATTCTTGGTTTTAAAATTGCTTACATCTATTTTCTTGAAATTTGACGAGTTGAACATAGCCTGCATATTGGTTACATTGCTTGTATCAAGGTTTGCCCAGCCTGTGATGTTATCGGTCGATTCAATCTTTGACTGCGAGAACATGGCAAACATATTGGTAACATTTGAAGTATCCCATTTGGAAATGTTAAGGGATTTAAGACCGCAGTTAGAGAACATATACTGCATATCCGTAACGTTTGATGTATTGAAGTGAGAAAGGTCAAGCGACTGAATAGCACTACACTGATAGAACATTTGTCCCATATTGGTAACATTTGAAGTATCCCAGCCCGACAGATTGATAGTAGTGGCTTGGCGACAATCCTGTAATGCACCGAACATATTCTCGGCATTGCTTACATCAAGATTGGACAAATCAATTTCGGTTACTTCGGTATGGTTAAAGAAAAGTCTATATAAACTGTTTTTGCCTGCTTTTGCACCGGGGAGGGCAACAATTTTTTTGATGTTGCTTCTTGACCAGTAACCCTCTGTACCCCAAGGAGAATAGTAACCGTTTACGGGTGTAATATCGTCGGGCATAGTGCCAAAGAGTTCCAGTGTACCGCTCTTTTTCAAGCCCCACCATGTATCTTCTTTGATATATCCTTCTTTTACAGTAACCGTATTGCCGGTAATGCTGTCTATCGTGTAGATATAATTGTTGTTATTAACAGTTTCTGTCACCTCTGCACCTGTAAACTTCAGAGGTACACTTGATGTCACCTTGCCGCCCACAATAATAGTACCTTTGCCATTTGAAAGCGGAATGTTCTCGCTGTTGCGACCGGTCAGAGTAATTGTTGCATCTCCCAAACCGGAAAAATCAACTTCGGCTTTTACGTTCAGCTTTGAATAAATAGCGGATGCACTTACAGCATTAGCGGCTGTCATCGGAACGGTGCAATTTTCATCAGAATATATTGCATAATCATCGTCACCATTACTAAGAATTACATAGTCTGCCGACTTTAAACCATCAAAAATTCTTCCGCCACTGATATTCTTCGCCGCACCACCGCAGAAATAAACCTTTGTCGATGTATTGTATACATAAGCCAAGTAGTTTACTGAAAGAGTGCCGGAATAAAAATAACAGTTGCAGTCTTTCATGATATTCCAGTCATACCAACCGGAGCTGTTGTTCACTGTATTGATGAAATTTTCTCCATAAAACAGAAGAGTAGCACCCTCTGCTTGAATTCCTCTGGCTGTGTATTTACCGTTCTGGACATAGGTAATGGTCGAATCCTTCATAGTGAGTTTTTTGGACGAACCTGCATAAACGATCCCATGACCGCCGCCGTTTCCGGGCTGACTGATCGTCATGTTTTCTACCACTACATTGGAGTTGACGTTTAACAAATAAAAACGCGGGTCATTGGTGCAGGACGAAGTAAGAGTACCGTTTTTCAGTGTAGTCGGTGCCTGAACAGTCAAGTTAACATTATTACCGCTGAAAGTAATTGTTTTGCCATTGAAATCAATCGTACACGCTTTACTGATTGTAACAGACTGATTGAGTGAAATATCAGCACCCAACACAATTTCTCCGCCATTTGCAACTGCACTCAAGAATTGATCGGCGTTTTTTGAAACGGTAATAGCCGCATTTGCGACAATGCTTGTGGGAATGCCTGCAAAGTCTGCCATGGGCGACATAATTGCCGTACCCGATACCAGTGCGACTGCCAATGCACACGACAACGCACGGGACAGCCATTTGTTTTTAATTTTTGCCATAAAAATTCCTCCTGTATCTAAAAATATTTGGTAGAATATATTATAGCATATTTTTTCCTGTTTTGCAACAGAAAATTAAAAACAGCAGACACGTTTTTGGGGAGTGTCTGCCGAAAATTATTGTAGAAAAAGCCGAACCATTCAGCATTGAACATACTTTGAATAGTTCGACTTTGATATTAAATGGTGGAGGCGAGGGGAATTGAACCCCTGACCTTTTGAATGCGAACCAAACGCTCCGGCGAATGTACACAAATACACCCTAAAATCTTATTGAATTTTATATTCCTCTATGATGCATTTGTGCTTTTTATTTTTTTCAATGTCTTTCTCGTAACTGATACCGACCAAAAGTATTTTTTCAAAACTTTTCAGCTTGTCCGGATAATTTCTGTCCTTTATCTGCTTGATGGCTGTTTTGGCAGTATCGTCCCATTTCAATTCAACAACCATCGGAGGATATTTTTCTGTATCAACATTATGTTTCGGAATAAAAACGATATCTGCAAAGCCTTTTCCCGATGGCAATTCTTGAATAATTTCATACTGCTCTTTCGCATAATAATAAGCTATCAGAATAATAAACCTCAAAGACTGCTCATTGTTGTAATTTAGAATACTCGAATTGCTGTCATGCACTTTTTCAATAGCCTGTGCAACAACATCTGCTTTACCTTGCAAAGTATCTGCAAGGAGCTGCCTTGACTGCAAAACGGTTTCTATCGTTTCTTTCCATAAGCCTGTCGCTTTCATGCTGACAACAAATTCATCGGCTATCTCTTTATTAGGTATATAAACTGTTTTATCCGATGAATTATATCCCAAATAACCGAGATGTATCAGCAACGTCATAATGTCATCTTTATTTGTAAATGTAATCATGTCATTGGTAAAAGTTCTTGTAACTACCGGCTGCGGCTGACCTGCAAGAAGTTTCTCAATCGTATCATGCAAGCCGTCAAAGTTCATGGCAATATATTTTGCCAATGCCTCATATGTTTCGGTTTCCGTCCAGTAACCTCTGAATTTTTTGGAGTAAATTGATTTTACAACAGAACGAGGACAATATAACTCTGTTCCTTCCAGATTATATCCATCATACCATGATTTCATCTGCTCAAAATCAATTCCATACTTTT
>Ga0310695_10003456_pt1 | contig 30932 bp, 28 predicted proteins | sample RumenRJG_04DNA_FD_203882 | JGI IMG/M metagenome (GOLD analysis project Ga0310695, IMG submission 203882) | Bovine rumen microbial communities from Lethbridge, Alberta, Canada - RJG_04 (v2) (version 2) | ecosystem: Host-associated > Mammals > Digestive system > Stomach > Rumen | place: Canada...
GAAACGCATCGAGGGCGGCTGGGGCCTCTCCCATATCGGCATAAGTGCGGCCGAGGAGGTAGTGGGCAAGCATCTGCTCGTTGGGGGTGCCGTGGCGGTCGAAATAGTCAGTGAGGGCGAGGGCCAGCGAGTCATCGGTAAGCAGGGAGTCAGCCTGATTGGCGGCCTGCAGATCGTTGAGCCGCTGTCGCATCCGCTCACCATCGGTACAAGACAGGAGGAGTAGCAGAAAAAGGAGGAAGGCGGCGAGTTGTCTCATAGTCAGATGCAAAGGTACATCTTTTCCCCGTATTCCCCACACATTTCTCAAAAAAAATTGCAGCGAGAACAATAACAATACGCAGAGCCTCGTCAACTCTGCGTATTGTTATTCAGTCGTAAATCCGATCCTTCACCTTATTTATTACAGCCCCTCGATTTCCTCGGCAGTGAGGCCGGTGGCCTCGGCTATCTGCGCGGTGGTTATTCCATCATCCTTCATATCGCAATCGCGCCCAAAAAGTTGCAATGCTTAAAGTTTTTCCAATAATTCTATTTCCACGATACGCAACTCGCTCTTGGTGTCACTTCCGTTCTTGGTTTTAAACAAATCCAACTCACCTGCCGTAGGCTCTGCCACCTCGACAATGCCGCCAAAAGCATCTTGATCCTTGCCTGCTCCACGAAGGCGGATGGTGATCTCGTCGGTCTTTACCTTCTTCTCGGTGTTCAGGTGGATGTAGCCGAGACTACGCTCCGTCTCACCACTCCAGATGAGCGTCTTGCCAGCATAAATCTCCAAGGGATAACTGCGCAAGCGCCAGCCGGTGAGTTTCAGACAGATGTCATCGACGACGACCTTCTTCGCTAATTTGTAAGTAATCCAGGCGGTAGAGAGGCGACCGTCGTTTTTCCATTCAGAGAGTTCGTTGTCATCGAAACTGTTCAAGGCATGTTCCGTGTCGTAGCCAGCCTTGGCAGAAAGAATCTCTATGCCACGGGCCTTCTCGGTATAAGAAGGCGTTTGCGGCGTCTCTCCACGACTCAGATTGCCTTTCAGCGTCATTGCCGGCAAGTAGTGCTCGGCATCAATGGCTGTCGAATTCAGGGTGACATATGCAGGTTTTACACCCTCGGCCTGAGCAGAGAGAGTTATCTCGCCTGCTGTGGTCGTGGTGCGAACCAGCACGCGGTTGACGCCACACTCCACAGGGAGGCTCATGGCACCCACAAAGTTGTCAGAGACGTTTTTCGTGGCGGCGGCATCGAGCAGACCTTCAGCCCGATTGTCGTCTGGTCGCTGCATGGTCTTGCTGTCACGGGTGCCTATGCCACCAATCCATTTGCCTTCACCGCACATCTCGAAATGAACCATGCGATTGTCAAGCGGACAGCGACGGCCCTGTTTGTCAAGCACCTCGACTTCGAAGAGTATCATGTCAGCACCGTTGGCCTTCGTACCTTCAGGGTTCTCGATGGCGGTGAGTCGCAGTTGATAAGGTTCTCCTGCAGTCTCTATCTTATATCTGCTGCCATCGGAGCCTACGGCCTCCAATACACCCGGCTCGAAAGCCACGTTGTCGAAAGTGAAGAGGTAGCGATAACTCTGCTTGCCTTTGCCCAGCGAGCGTCCGTTCAGGAACAACTCGACCTCATCGGCCGTTGATACTACGTAGACAGGCTTAGAGCCATTGACCATTGAACATTGACCATTGACCATTGAATATTGACCATTGACCATTGAACATTGACCATTGACCATTGAACATTGACCATTGAACATTGAACATTGACCATTGAACATTGAACATTGACCATTGAACATTGAACATTGACCATTGACCATTGAACATTGACCATTCTTTGTGACAATCTCTGTGTTCTCTGTCGTCTCTGTGCCCTCTGTGCTTCCATAGTTCCAGTGTCCTATAATGTAAGTCCTGGCCTGTTCATCGTCCACCCAGCCACTCCACATCACCTGGTGTACGAAGAATGCATCCTTGGGGATACGCATGGCATCGGTCACGCCACTGGTGCGATAGTTCGACTCGCCGCGATGGTGGGTGTTGGTATCGCTGAACACTATCTTCACACCGCCTGACGAGACGCGGGTGCCTGTGCCAGGACGCTCGCGCCAATAGTCGTACCAGCGACGCACCATCTCGATGGCAAACCGATCCATGTTGTGGTTGTACTCCGTGGCTGGCTTGCCACGATAGAGCGGACCGTCACCTTCTTTGTGATAGGGGTAACTCCATTCATCCCAATACTTGCGCAGGCCCTCGTCACGACAGTACTCCATAGCCCACATCGGGTGTTTCTTCGACTTGTTGATGTAGAGCATCTCACCGCCATATTCAGCCTCATCGATGTCGAGCATCTCACGGCTGCCGATGGCACGTCCGCCACAGGGATCGTACTCGTCGCGGATAGCCTTCATCTCCAGCATGTGCTCACGCGAGATGCTCTCGTTGCCGCATTCGTAGAAGAGGATGCTGGGATTGTTGCGGTTGTAGATAATGGCATCGCGCATCAGGGCGGTACGCTGCTGCCAGCGCGGTCCCTCGACGTCTTTCTCCGCATCGCCGGCAGGCATGGCCTGAATGAGTCCCACGCGGTCGCAACTCTCAATGTCCTGCTTCCACGGCGTGACGTGCATCCAGCGCACCAGGTTGCCACCCGACTCTACCATCATGCGATTGCTGTAGTCGCTCAACCAGGCAGGCACGGAGATGCCTACGCCAGGCCACTCGTTGGAGGTGCGCTGGGCATAGCCGTGCATCATCAGCACGCGATCGTTGAGCCATATCTTGCCCTCGCCGAAGCGCGTCTTACGGAAGCCGGTTCTTGTTGCGACTAAATCGCAACACGCACGATCTTCCTCGAGGCTCGTCTCCACCGTGTAAAGGTAACCATAGCCCCACGACCAGAAATGCAGGCCCGCAACCTGCTGCTGGGCGCTGACCGTGCGTGTCTCGCCTGGCTGCAGAGTGACGGTTTCGCCCCTGAAAAGGGCCACCTCACGATCTTCGGCATCGAGCACTCGGGCCACGTAGGTAAACGTGCGAGGCTTGCTATCCTCATTGCGCACTTGTGACTCAGCATGGATGGTGGCCTGATGGTTAGGAATATCATAGTCGGTGGCATAGATATATGTTCCCGTGGTGCCGAGATTGCTGTACAAAGGCAGCGTCTGGTACAGTTTGTCAGTGACGTGCAAAAAGACGTTCTTGGGGATGCCGCCGTAGTTGGCATTGAAGTTCTTGTCGTTCCATTGATAGCGGCTATCGTATTCTCTCGAACGATATGTCCAACTATTGTCACAGCGAACGGCCAGCACGTTCCTGCCTGTTTTCATATAAGGTGTCAAGTCAAAGCCACATGCCATCACGCCATTTTCGCTGAAGCCTAAGTGATGACCGTTCAGATAGAAGTCGGCCCCCTGACGTACGCCCTCGAACTCAATGAAATATTTAGAACTGAGTTCTCCGTTTTCAGTTACGACAAAGGTCTTACGATACCAGCAGACCGTATCTGTCAGGTCCACGATATCCTTCCTGAACGACTCGCTGCCATTGAAGGCATAGGGCAATGTCACTTGCTGCCAACGGCTGTCGTCATAGTCTGGCTGTGACGCTTCCTTGAAGTCGCCCACCTCTAAACGCCAGCCGGCATTGAAATTCATCTTCCTTCGCTCTGCAGCACTTACCATCAAACAGGTCAGCGCCAAGACGGCGATCAAAACAATCCTTTGCATTTTCATCCTTATTTCTTGATTTGTTGTAGTTTCGGATGCAAAGGTAATAATTATTTTAGAATAAATGCCTGAACTTCTGTACAAATTATTGAAAGATTGTTCATTTGATGCAAGCAAACATCTGTCCTGCAGACCGCCGTTCTCTTGCCTCGCAGCCTCCGTCCGAATGCCTCCTTTAGGGGGTAAGGAAGCATTCCCACGACTGACACAAAGCATCCGGACGGGCCGTAGAAGGCATTCGGACGACCCGTCCGAGGCATTCCTTTCTGATTTGAGGTTTGAGATTTCTTTCAGTCGCTTCGCTTTGTGAAAGCGAGCGGAACTCGAGCGGAGGTTTGAGATTTGGCCTGCGCGCTCAGTCTAATCACACCTCTCCGTTCTCAGTTACTTCTTAATTCCTACTCGGCAAAGCCGATACTTCTTAATTCTAAATTCTAAAATCTTAATTCACTTGTGCAAAGGTACTAAAAATCCAGATACGAAACAAGAGTTCCCCCAAATTATTTCTGATTTATTTCAAATGTTAAAATGAGGAGCGGCAGCGCGGCAGCGCGGCGGCGCGGCAGCGCGGCATTTCGTAAATCCATTCTGCGGCCACGGCAAAAATTGTTATATAGAATTATTATATATTATAATATATAATAATTTAATAATAAGATATACACCTCCCCTTCCCCACAATGCAAATCACCAAATGCCGCGCCGCCGCGCCGCCGCGCCTGGTGCTGGAGCGACATAAAGCCAGACTTGGATTGATGCCAACCCCAGAACGAGGGCGCAAATTTGCGCTGACGCAGATCACAGCATCTTCACGCTGTGACGCTGTGACGCTGTGACGCAGTAGCATTAGCCATTTATGACAGTGCGGCACCATTAGGCGTTTAGGCGTTTAGGCGCGTCGGCGCGTCATTTGTAAAAATCAACAAGTGTACAGTTCGCCAAAAACAGTTTATAGAATTATTATATATTATATATTATTATAATAATATATAATATATAATAATTTAAATAGAGCAAAATTTACCATGATGCTACTAAATGCAAAATCCAAATGACGCGCCGACGCGCCTTGGACATTGGACACAATGATTTTACCTAATAAACTGTAAAACTGCGTCACGTACAAATGATTTTACCTAATGCTACTGTGTCACAGCGTCACAGTGTTGTCCCCCTACAATGAGGATGGGAGATGGGGGCGCGAAACGCGACGCCATCGACCGTATGTTCCGTATGGTTATCCTCGCCAAAAACCGCGTGCCAGTGCCAGTTCCCTCAGATCCAGAATGAAATATCTTTGAAATAAACTTCCCCTTTTCTTGCTGTTGTCAGAAATTGTTTGTATCTTTGCAATCAAAAGAGTATAACCAGGTATGGATGTATTGAACAACGGAGCAGATGGCGCTGCCGTTTAATTACAGGTACATCCCGCTGGACGATCCGCAGCTGGAGTATTTTATGTAGCACGTGCTTATCCGTGGGCTCATAGAGTGGAAGAAGCGCGACTTCTTGGAGAAGGGCGGCATCAAGGAGGAGATGTATCAGGCGCGCAAGGACTGGCAGAAGAGGAATGGTGCCTACGGGAAGATTCCGTATGAGGGGAATGGGCGATCTGGGTATAATGGGGTTAATGGGCAAAGTCCCAATCAGCCCAACAAACCCATAAAGCCCAACAAGCCTACTGATCCCAACAAATGAGGGCTACCCGCTGCCATCGAGGACAATGGGGACAGGTCAGCGTCTCGCTGTTGATGAGAAGAAAAACTCTTTCCTCATTCGAGAGTAAGGGCTAGAGATGGGGGAAGTGATAATAGAATAAAACAGAACAGAAAGCGTTATAAGAATTATATGGCAAACGAAATGAATGAGACGAAAAGAGATTTGACGATGTTGTCAGATGGACTGGCAATAGGTGACTCTGAATATGTGAGACTTGTCTCACTTATTTCGGATACATGGGAGAAGGCTAAAGGAAAGGCCGCTCTTGCAGTAAACACAGAACTACTCGATGCCAATTGGCAGACGGGTAGATACATCGTTGAGTTTGAGCAGGGCGGTAATGCAAAGGCTCGCTATGGAGAGCAACTGATTACCAATCTTGCTAAGGACCTCACGCGATTGAGAGGCAAGGGCTTCAGCCGCTCAAACCTTATCTATATGCGTAAGTTTTACCTGACCTTCCCAAAAAGTGAGACGCTGTCTCACCAATTGACATGGAGTCACTATTTCGAGTTGCTGAAGTGTGATGATTCCTTGGAAATGCAATTCTACATGAAGGAGTGTATCTACCAAGGATGGAAGGTAAGAGAGTTAAAACGGCAGATAAACTCTTCGCTATTCCAGAGACTTGCACTTAGTACGGACAAAGAGGGCGTTCTGGCTCTCGCAAGTGAAGGTCATCAGGTACAGACGGCTAATGACATCATTAGAGATCCATTTGTATTGGAGTTTACGGGCCTTCCCAAACAGAAGCGCTACAAGGAAAAAGACTTGGAGGATGCTTTGAAAGCCAACATGGAGAAGTTCCTATTGGAGCTTGGAAGGGGATTCGCTTTCATTGGGCGTCAGTATGTTGTTCCCATAGGTGCAAGACGATTCAAAGTTGATTTGGTGTTTTACCATGCCATCTTGAAATGCTACGTGTTGATAGACCTGAAACGGAACGAGATAAAACATAGCGATATTGGTCAAATGAACTTATATCTGAACTACTTCAAGAATGAGGTTTGTCAGCCGGACGACAACCCACCTGTTGGCATTGTGTTGGGAGCCAGAAAAGACGAATTGTTGATGGAATATGCTCTTCAAGGATTAGACAACCAACTTTTTGCTGCCAGATACCAACTCTACCTGCCTAATCGCGAGGAACTGCAATCAGAGTTAGACAGATTGCTGGATAATACAAAGTAGAAAGAAGATAGTTCAGAAATTGCCGCCTTTACTGAAGATAGACGAGGACATCAGGTGACCGTCTAGGAAGCAAACTGTATTCTGCAAAATCTTTTTTGTTGTTCGTAATGATTACATTGCAACCTCCGGTCATTTGTTCACAATGTATGCTAGACGCTCATCTTTACCAATGTCTTCTTGGGTAAAGTGCCCCATACCTCGTATTTGCTTAAACTCCTTGGGGAGTTCAGGCAGGTCTTCCCAATCAGTCACTTCGTTCGCAGCCTTAGCCTTGGCGGCACGTCGATGCGAGGTGGTGATACGACGAAGTGCAGTCATAACTCGTCCAACTTTATTCACGCTGCAAAAATACGAATAAAAATTGAAATAACAAGCAAAAAGAAGAAAAAAACTATCCTCCATTCACCATCCACCTTCCACCATCCACCATTTTAACATATCAGAAAAAACTCAATATTTTATCGGGGAAACCTTGCAGGTGTCGGAAAAATTTTGTATCTTTGCATTCAATAAAGAAATACTACAATAAGCCAATGGATACTATGACACAATATGTAAAAGCCCTCATCGTTTGCTGCCTCCTGGCTGCAGGCTGCCACCTTTCAATGACGGCAACCACGCTACAGCCGTTCGATGTCTATGCCCAACTGCCTTCCACAGAGGCTTTCCTGCCCATACAGGACGTCAGTTTGGGCATTGCAGAAAACCCTCCGCTCGACCTTTGGTCGCTTGCTACCAACGGGACGCAAGAAATCTCAAATCTCAAATCTCAAACCATCTACGACCTTCAGGGCCGTCGCGTCAGTCAGCCCACGAAGGGTCTGTATATCATCAACGGCCGTTGTGTCATCATCAAATAAGGCGGAAAAAGGGGAATGACGGACAGACAGACCTATATCTTCGACCTTGACGGGACGCTGCTGGACACGCTACAGGACCTGGCGGCATCCGTGAACCATGCGCTGGCGCAGTATGGGATGCCGACGCACAGCATGGACGACGTGCGCTGCTTTGTGGGCAACGGGGTACGGAAACTGATGGAGCGTGCCGTTCAGGATGGTGCGGACAATCCACAGTTCGAGGCCGTATTCGCTGCCTTTCGTCAGTACTACATGGAGCACTCGCTCGACACCACCCGCCCCTACGACGGCATCACGGAGGTGCTGCACGAACTGAAACAGCGAGGCTGCAGGATGGCTGTGGTGAGCAATAAGATGATGGCGGCCACACAGGAACTGGTGGCTCATTTCTTCCCAGAGATAGAAGTGGCCATAGGGGAGCATGAAGCGGCTGGCATCCGCAAGAAGCCTGCTCCTGACACGGTGTTCGAGGCCCTGCGACAGTTGGGTGTGGGGAAGGAGACGGCCGTCTATGTGGGCGACAGCGATGTGGATCTGATGACTGCCCGTAATAGTGGTATGCCCTGCATCAGCGTGCTCTGGGGCTTTCGCGACCGCGAGTTCCTGCTACAGCATGGTGCCACCACGCTGATAGCCCATCCCAGCGAACTGCTGACTTTTGCCAAAACAAACGAAAAATAAATCATATGAGAAAAGTGTTATTGTTGAGCCTGTTGGTAAGCGCATCGGCCTGGACGTATGCTCAGACTGACCGTGCCACCACCTTGCAGGCTGCACGCTCGCTGGTGGTGACTGACAACGAGGGACAGCGTGACTACCACCTGGTGACCTCCACCAAGTCCTTCGTCATTCGTAGGGAAGACGGCAATCTGGTGCTTCCTGGTAAGCAACAGCACTTAGCCGATGTAAAGAGCCTGAGGCTGGAGGTGCCGCAGAAATTCATGCTCAGCGAAGACAGCACCACCTTTACGGCCTACGACGTGGATCATGGGCTGCTGGCCCTGAGGCGTTCGCTGCAACTGAACAAATGGAACTCGCTGGTGGTGCCAGTAGAGGTAACAGGCCAGCAGGTGAAGGATGCCTTTGGCGAGGGCGCACAGTTGGCCGCCTGTCGCGACATCATCGAGACGGAGGCGGAGGCGCAGGTCAACTTCCAGACCATTGACCTCAATACTGACAACGTGGTGCTGCAGCCCAATCAGCATTATATCCTGCTTCCCACACGCGAGCCCGACATCGCTGAGGGCAAGACATCAACCGTCAACTATGGCTCAGCGAAGGTGGCGGGCCCTGCCTATCTCATTGCCGATGCCACGATGACCGCAGAAGACAAGGCAGCGCAGTTCAAGGCGATACGCTCAGAGCAGGATCAGGTGAGACTGCGCTTTTATGGCACTTATAAGTTGCGCGATGGCAGTCAGAAGTTGATCAACGTCTATCGTGTGAACGACGAGGGCAGCATCACCATGCAGACTGACTCTGTGGTGGCCAAGGCCTTCACATCATGGATCGTACAGGCTCGCAACACCAACCAGGTGCCCATCCGCTTCTATGTCGATGGCATCAGCATCAATGACGATGCAACGAGGATTGCAGAAAAATCTCCAACCTCAAACCTCAAACCTCAAACCATCTACGACCTTCAAGGTCGTAGGGTGGCCAAGGTCAGAAAGCAGGGTCTCTATATTGTAAACGGTAAAAAGGTGATTATAAGATGAAGACGACGATATTTTCCCTGATACTTTTAGGACAATGCTGTGCCATGAGCGCACAGGACTCCCTCTGGGTGCGCTACGACAACCGCTTCCAGAAGAATGTAGGCGTGTCGATAGCCAATGCCGACTCGATAGAGGTGAAGACCTCGCAGGTGAAGGTCTATAACGCCAACGGTACCACCCGTACGCTCTCTACCACAGCGGGCAAGAGTACTGTAGTGCTGGCCAATCCAGGGCGCTATCTCCTGAAGCCCACCACCTATAGCGGCACCAACTACGAGAACCAGAATGCCACCTCGGGCTACAATTTCGCCCACTCCCTGGAAAGCGAGCACTTCGTTGTGTTCTGGGATGTGCGCTATGGCAATAATCCTGACAAGATCCAGTATCCTGGCGACGGCAATGTGGCCAAGGCCCGCGAGGTGCTCAACATCGCTGAGAAATGCTGGAAGATGTACGCCAATGAACTGGGCTTCGTGAAGGAAGGCAGTTCGGTTACTGACAAGTATAAGATACAACTCTATATCCCCTATCAGACAGACTGGCGGGCCGATGCCTCTGGCGTGGAAGGACAGGAGGCTGACGGCACCTGGAGCAAGACGGGCATAGGCCACTTCAATCCCTGGGCTGTCGCGGCTCGAGGAGGACACACCGTCGCTCATGAGGTAGCCCATACGTTCCAGTATCTGGTCTCTGCCGATCTGGGCGAGACTCATGGCTACAAATGGGGCTTCAACGGCGATGGCTGGGGCGACTGCGGCTGGTGGGAGAGTTGTGCCGACTGGCAGGCCTACCAGATATTCCCTGACCGTCAGTTTACGGATGGTGAATACTTCGAACAGCATCTCAATGCGCATCATCTGAACCTGCTGCATGAGGACTGGATCTATGCCTGCTGCTACATTCAGGACTGGTGGTGCATGAAGTACGGACGCGACTTCATAGGCCGACTATGGCGGGCTTCCAATAAGAGTGAAGACCCTGTGCAGACCTATAAGCGCATGAACGGCAATATGAGTCAGGAGCAGTTCTGCAATGAACTCATGGAGGGCTACATGCGTATGGCCACCTGGGACATCGACGAGGTGCGCGATCGTGCCAAGAGCCGTATCGGACAGCACAAGAATCGCCTGAAAGTGGTCGATGCCGCTACCGCTACCTATACCACCGACTCTGCCACCTGCATACAGAACTACGGCTATCACATCACGAACATGAAGGTGGCAACAGCCGGCTCTGTGGTCAAGGCCAACTTCGTAGGACAGACCGATGCTCAGGGCTACCGCTATGTCAACAAAACACGTGCTGGCTGGCGCTATGCCTTCGTGGCCTACAGCAGCGACGGCACTCGCACCTACGGCGAGGTGAAGGCCGACAAGGAAGGCACAGCCGAACTGACCATTCCCACAGGCTGCACCCGTCTGTTCTTTGTGGTGATGGGTGCTCCCACCGTCCACTGGCAGCATCCGTGGGACCGTTCGAAGGATGCCTCTTCCTGGACGCAGAACAATGAGCAGTGGCCATACCAGGTGCAGTTTGAGAATACCAAACCGCTATAGATCAAGGCAAACATATTAGGCTATTTGAGGCTACAAAACACCAGCGAGACAAACAAACAAAATTGTTTATCTCGCTGATATTTAATTAGATATACAAAAAAAATCTATTGCCTAATACTCATCCTCGTTGAACAGGAAATCTTCCTTAGTGGGATAGTCGGGCCAGATGTCCTCAATACTCTCATAGACATCACCCTCATCCTCTATTTCCTGAAGATTCTCAAGCACTTCCAGGGGTGCTCCTGAACGAATCGCATAGTCAATAAGTTCCTCCTTGGTGGCTGGCCAAGGCGCATCTTCCAATTTCGAAGCCAGTTCTAGTGTCCAATACATATTCTATTTGTTTATCATTTTCAGAATTTGGGCACAAAAGTAGTAAAATTATTTCTTTCTGCAAGAGTTTTGCCATAGAATTTCACTATGTCCGTTGTTAAAATTTATTTTTTTTGCCAAAATAAACAAATAATCACTCAGTCTGTTGACATATTTGATGACATCGGCACCCACGATGGCCTTCTCTGACAAGGCCAGGATGCGACGCTCGGCCCTGCGACAGACCGTGCGGCACACATGACACTGGGCAGCAGCCTGCGAACCGCCAGGCAGGACGAAGCCCTGCGCTTCGGGCAGCGCTGCCACAATGGCATCGACACGTTCCTCAAGCAGACTGGTCTCACCATCGGCCAGACGGGCAGAATCATACAGGGGTGTCTGGCTCTGATCGGTAGCCAGATGAGTGCCGATGTTGAACAGGTTGCTCTGGATGCGCAACAATAGCGCACGCTCATCGAAATCTTCGTCAAGCATGGCCACGAGCAGTCCTATGTGTGAACTCAACTCGTCCACAGTACCATAGGCCTCCAGCCGCTCGTCGGTTTTGCTGATACGGATGCCGCCTACCAGGTCTGTCATCCCCTCGTCGCCACGACGAGTGTAAACTTTTGTAATCTTCATTGTCTTAGGTTAAAAGTTAACGATATAATGATGTGGCTGCCGTTTCTTGTCGAAGAACACGATACCACAATAATAAAGGTCGAAGGCCACTGTGACGCGACGGTCATGGGCTATGCTGTGCCATAGGGCCATCTGTTTGTAGATATCCTGAAACACCACCACCGACTGCTCACCGCAGCGGTTCAGCAGGTTGTCATAGTTTTGGGCAATGGGCACAACGGCCAGTTCCACCTCGTCGGTATCCTCTACCCGCTCGGCCTTCCTGCAGCCAGCCCGCACATAATCCATGACCCCTACCCTGTCGATGACCTGCCTCGGCTGACGGTCGTTGGCCAGCCGAAAATAGAGAAGCCCCAACTTACGCTTCTGCCAGTCGCCGTCGTCGGGCAACTCGTCATAGGCATAATAGGGCCACTTCTCATTGATGACATAGCGCACGAAGCGATAGTCTGTAGGCGACTGGATGCCGAACCCCCTACAGTGGAAGATACGCCTGAGCCATACCCATGTCCTCGTCACACGGTTCATAGCGGAATCTCTGGATGCTGCACGGCCAGCGGCAGACTATCCTGCGAGAGATAGAACATGTAGAGGATGACGGGCTTCGTGCCTCGGTTCTCACCATGGTGGATAGTGTTCACCATCTCCACGACAGCCTCGCCCTCATGCACGGTCTTCTCCTTGCCGTCCTGTCCGATAATGGTCAGTTCGCCCTGCACCAGAATGCCGTAGTTCATCACAGGATGATGATGCCAGCCCAGTTTCTGACCAGCAGGGAACTCATACTTCACAGCCACCAGTTCTGGGCGACCCTGCAGATAGTCGGGCAGTTCCACGCCGTCCCAACTCTGCGAGGTACGGATCAGTTCTTCACTCTTCACCGCCTGGGCGGCATTGTCGTCTTGCGTACGCGACTCCTTGCAAGAGGAGAAGCCAACCGTCGTTGCGCCGCAGATGAGGGTGGCGGCGAGCACCCATAGAATCATTCTTTTCATCGTATTTAGTTATAGTTGTTCACGCTCATTCAAGAACTGCCCCCCCCCATTTCACGCATCCACGCCGTCACGGTCTGTCCCATACGCTGCTTGAAGGCGAGGCTAAAGGTGCTGTAACTCTGGTAGCCGCTGTCGTGAGCCAGTTGCTGGGCGGTGAAAGTGCGACGGGACACAGCAGCCTCACGATAGAGACTGACGAAATGGTCAATGCGCAAATCGTTGATATAGGTGTTGTAAGTGATGCCCTGACGACTGAAATATTGGGTAAGGTAAGTGCGATTGGTGCTAATATGCTGGGCCAGTTGCGAAAGGCTCAGGTCGTGCTGCAGATAGAGTTGCGTGTCTATGCAATGCTCCTGCAGCAATGCGCCGATATCCAGCGAGTCGCCCCCTGCCCCACTACTGGTGGCGATAGGCGCATCCTTTCTCTCTGAGGAAAGTGCCTCAATGGGCTGAACGGGAGAGGGTTCGATAGTGAGGTCGCTTAATGTCTCTACGCGCCACAGGAGATAACAGATCAACAGACCGCAACACACCTGAATGACAAATTCGTAGGCAGGCACCTCAATACCTAACACATAAAAGGTGAACATCAAGAGAATGACGGCTATCACCACGAAACTCTGCCACACCTCCTTATGTTCCAAGTCGGCATAGTTGTCGCGCAGCCAGCGACCATACCGTCGGACCTCGCGCACCATATAGATAAATAAGCCAATAGCCAACAGTATGAAATAGGTACGTACTACTTGCAATATGGCAAAACTAAGGGTGAACATACCCCATAGTACGCAGGCCGCAAGTGGTGCCATCATAACGGCGATAGGCCATAGCGGTCGCCTGCGGTCTTGCAGCATCACAAACATGATGGCAAATGCCAAAGGAAGAGTCAATATACAATCAAACAAGCCGCCTATAAAGGCGCATAAGATATAAGTATCGCCTGAAGGCAGGAAATAAGTCGGCAAGTAACACACATGGCTCAAAGCCGCACTGGCAAAGAAGGCGGCAGTCCAGCGGCGCAGGCGTACTGGCGACGTGACCTCGGCGGAAAAGGCGTTGCCCCTACGGAACAGCAGATAGCAGCAGGCAATCACGCTCATGACTGCCACTCCCTCGTAAAGCATAAGGAATACCACCTGAATCTGCTGCTCGGACATGATTAACTTGGTTTATGTGGCTGCAAAGATAGCACAAAATTTTCAATTAAACAAAGAAAAACTAAACATTTTAAGTAGAGATTAACGACTGACAAGACCCTTACTCGTCAATAGTATCACGCCCAGCGTCATGCATTCCGTAACAGGAACGGCGAGCCACATGCCTTGTGGAACAATGAACATAGGCATCAGGATGAATGCTGGCACAAGGAATATCAGACCTCGTATCAGCATATAAATGGTGGCCCTGATGTTCTGCTCGATGGCTTGATAATAGCCGATAATGGCCACATTCAAGGCAAAGAATATGGCAGAATAGGAGAACAGGGGGAGTCCGCTGATAGCAATCTCATAGGCTTTAGTTCCTGCCTGCAGGAAGAGGCCGACAAGCGGCTTCGTACACAAGGTGAGGAAAATTGTTGCCAATACGCCACAGATGGTGGCGGTACTGAGACTCACCTTGAAGGCCCTTTGCACACGATAGCGGCTGCCTGCGCCATAATTGAAACTGATGATAGGCTGAGCAGACTGTGCCACCGCATTGTTGACCATAAACACGATAGGATAGAGATAGCAGGCCACGCTGAAGGCAGCCACACCATCTTCGCCCAACTCGCGCAAAAAGACGTAGTTGCCTGTAAGCAACATCATGGACATGGCCAGTTCGCCCAGCATGGAGGAAAAGCCGCTACGAGCCATATAGCTCACATTGCGTGCTGTCAGATAAAGACTGGTAAGCGTGAGTTTCAGTCTGAAAAACTTAACGGTCTTTGCACGGAAGAACATATACCATACAACCATTCCTGCGGCAGCAGCACAACTGATCGATGATGCGATGCCGCTACCCGCAATGCCCATCTGCATGGGAAACACAAACAGCCAGTCCAGGAAGATGTTCAGCAGGCCAGGAAATATTTCCAACGAGGCTGCAAACTTGGGAGATCCGTCAAGTCGGATGACGAAGGTGCCGATCATCTGGATGACGATGCAGACGCAGCCAGGAAGAATGGCGAGCAGATAAGTCTGACACAATGGCAATAGTGCATCGCTGCTTCCCAAAAGTCGCAAGAAAGGTATGCGGAAAAGGAAAACAGCAATAGCGACAACGGCCATCAGCAGCGTAGCCACATCGAAGGCTTGGGTGATATTGATATTAGCCGCTTTGTGGTTGTTTTGTGCCAGATGGATACTGGCCACGACCGACACACCCACGCCGAACATCAGCGCAAGGCCCGTCGTAATCAAAAACAAAGGCGCGACAATATTGATGGCCGCCAGCGCATTGCTTCCCACACCCTGTCCCACGAATATGCCGTCTGCCACCGTAAAGAGCGACGCAAACACCATGGACAACAGCGTAGGGAAGAAAATGCGGTTAAACAGCGGTCCGATCTTCGTCTTCCCGAAGTCAATACTGTCTCTATCCTTGTTTTTCATCATCATGAGCACTCATGTTCTTGATGAACAGATTGACAAGATGCTTCGTGATAATGGTGTGCCTGACGACATGGCGCACCTTGTTTGATAATGAACCCTTGTCGCCGGAGGGCTGAGCCGCCTTTGCCTCTGCTTCTACCACTTTCTGCTCGCGCTGGTCTATCTTGGCACGCATGCCTGCTGGAGCGTGATTATAAAAGAACGTGTAGCACGGTACAGCAGCCTTCATAATATAAGGCGTGAAGAAGGTGGTCACCACACTGGATGCCACGATGATGGGGTAGATGATGGGATCGAGAACACCCAGGCTTGTACCCAGTCCAGCGATGATGAATGAGAACTCGCCTATCTGCACAAACGAGAAACTGGTAAGCATAGAGTCGCGCATCGTCTGACCGCCCCACCAGCAACCCAAGGTGCCAAAGAGTATCATTCCAACGATAATCACCAGGCTGACATAGACGATGCTCACCCAGTATTCCGCCAATGAAGCCGGATCAATCATCATACCCACGGAGATGAAGAAGATAGCAGCAAAGACATTCTTCAGCGGTGTCATCAGTTTTTCGATACGATGCGACTCCACCGTCTCGGCAAGGATAGATCCCATCACGAAAGCGCCGAGTGCGCTGCTGAACCCTGCTTCCTCAGCCGTCAGCACCATACCCAGGCACAGACCCAAGGCGAGGATGATCAGCGTCTCGTCGTTCAAATGTTTTTTCACTAAGCGTATCAGTGTCGGGATAATCAGTATGCCGCAGACGAACCATGTCGTGAGCGTAATGGCCAGATTGACAACCTTGCCAGCCAACTCGGCACCCTCGAACTGATGACGGATGGCTATACTGGAGAGCAATACCATCAGTACCACAGCCACCACATCCTCCACGATGAGGATGCTGGTCGCTCCCTTAACGAAGCGCTCCTTGCTCATACCTGCCTCGTCAATGGCCTTCATCACGATAGTGGTGCTCGACATACAGAGCATGCCGGCCAGAAACAGCGAGTTGACCATATCTAAGTTAGCATCCCATCCCACGAGGTAGCCAAAGAGCATCATACCACCGATGATGGTCAACGCACCTATTGCCGCCACCTTGCCGCTGCTGATGAGGTTCTTCAGGCGGAACTCCAGACCGATGCAGAACAACACAAACAGCACGCCGATGTCGCCCCATGACTTCACATTGTCTGCATTCACAAGGGTCTCGCCAAACAGATACGGTCCAACCAAGACACCTGCAACGATATAACCCAGCACCACTGGCTGCTTTAACAACTTAAAAAGAATGCTGACTATCGCTGCGGTAATCATCAAAATGTATAAATCTTGTACCATACAGCATTACTGCTCCAAGTTATACTTTAACAATAATTCTTTGAACGCTTTTGCTTCTTCAGACTCTTTCACGTCTTTTTCCGCTCCGAGCATTCGTGCCGTCGCATGGTCTCTCAGTTCAAAGAACCTGTGGGCCTGAGGCGTCCAATACAAGTACTCGTAGGCGTGAGGAACTCCAGGCTCTACATAGAGTTCTGTGAAGATACCGGCCTCCATCAGTTTCTGAGCGTAACTCATGTCTTCATCGCAGAAAAGGTCAAGGCTGCCTACAATCATGAAGGTCTCAGGCAGTCCTTTCAACTGTTCAACGGTGGCCACTGCAGGCGAAAAATACACCATTTCATCGTCGCTTAGCGCCTTGTCCTGGCCTTCAATCAGTTTTCCCCATCCGAAGACGTTGTTCTCCTTGGTCCAGACACAATGCCCGACATATTCATTCTTGTAGAGATCCTTTTCACCGCCGGTACGGTAGTCCAGCATGGGATAGATGAGCACCTGACCCTTCAGGGGAACTTTTCCCTTGTCCTTGTTATAAAGCCCCAGACGTGCGCACAGTCCACCACCGGCGCTTTCTCCCTCAATGACAAAATTATCGGGATCCACATTCAGTTCAGCCGCATGCTCGTAGGCATAGAGCAGTCCTGCATAGACTTGTTCCAACTCCATGGGATATTTGTAAGCAGGATCCAGCGAGAGTGTATAGTCAGGAGCAATCACCGTGGCGCCGCTCCCGTCTGCTATGCCCTGTATTTTGGGCTCATCCATGCTCACATTGCCAAAATGATAGCCACCGCCGTGAATGAAATAGATAAGTGGTGTCGTCTCACCCGCTTTGTAACCTGCTGGACGGAAGACCCACAAGTTAATCATTGAACATTGACCATTGACCATTGAACATTGGCCATTCCCTACTGTAATGGTCAGTTTCTTGGCGTTTTGGGGCTCTTTGCCCTCCACGGCCAAATCGACATTTGATGTCCCTACAGGCACCGTGATGCCATCAATCAGTTCATATCCTTTTGCAAGGAGATTGGCGCTTGTCGTTGTCATAGTTTCGTTCCTTTCTTATTTCATTTTCTTTCCACAGATATACACCTCACTCGGCATGTTGTGGCTGAAGCCTTCATGCGCTGCCGTCAGCAGGTCGTTGTCGAATATCAGGAAGTCTGCGTCCTTGCCTACCTCGATAGAACCCTTGGAGGCCTCGATGCCGAGTTGCTTGGCACCGTTGATGGTATATCCCAGCATCATTTCCTCAATATTCATCTTCTCCTTGGGAGATGGGTATTCTGCATCAACTCTGACCCTTTCAGGGGCGCTCGACTTTTCATTGATAAATCGCGTCATACCGATTTCCATACCAAGATAGGGACTCCAGGTCAGGAAATCACCATAGACGATGTTATCGCTTGAGAAAGTCACATTGGCACCAGTGTTCCACATCGTCTTGCTGCGGTACATCTTGTTCGCACGCTCCTCACCCAGCAAACTGCGCCATATCTCGGACGGATTGCCGCCCGTACATCCGGCATGCCACCATGGCGTGTAGTTGGCCGTAACGCCCAACTTGGCAAAGCGGTCCATGTCAGCGTCATCCTGGATTTCCAGATGCGCACAGGTCACCTTCACGCGGAATTTGTCGCCCAGTTCCTTCTTGGCCAGTTCCACACCGTCGAGTACCGTGCGGGATGAGCGCTCGCCAACGGTATGTGCATGGAAGTCCAGTCCTGCCTCGTTGAGCAACTTCATCACCTCTGCCATCTCCTCCTTGCTGTAGGTGGTACCACCTCTCTTGTTGGTATCTACGTAGGGCGTCACCTGGGCAGCCGTCTCGATTCTCAAGGTACCATCCATGAATACCTTAAAGGTATGCACATTCAGGTGCTCGCTGTCGAACTTCTGGCGGAAACGTTTCACATCCGCCACCACTTCCTTCGTCTTCTGGGGGTTGGTGAGCGCAATGCTTCCGTCAATATATACGGGCAGTTTGCCCTGTTTGTCCAACTCGTACAGACGTTCATAGATACGTTCGTGGAGTGCCTCGCCCTCAGGGAATCCTGCGTCGAAGACAACGGTTACACCAGCCTTGACGGAATAGTCTATCCAGCGCAGAAGTTCTGAATCGATCTGCTCGTCTGTCACTTCCAAGTCATCGAAAAGCATGTGCCAACCCGACGACTCGAAGGCATTACCTGTCACATGGCCGTCTTTACGCACATAATAACTGAGTTCGGGCACGCGGTCGGGGGTCTCGTCGGTGATGCCATGTCGGTCGAGTACCTTGGAGTTCACCCAGACGCTATGGCCTTCGCCCTCCAGAATCAGGACTTCGGCATCGGGACAGATGGCATCGAGGTCTTCCTTGACGATGTCATTGCCATTCAGGTATTTACGTTCCAAGATAAATCTGTAGCGTTTCAAGCCCGGATTGCTCTTGATTCTTTCCGCCATAAAGTCCAGGGCCTCCTGCTTGCTGGAACAGAAAATGTACTCGCCTGGATCCATATAGGAGAATCCGATGCTGGTGGTCACATGCACATGGCTGTCGATGATGCCAGGCATGATGAACTTGCCACCAAGGTCGATGACCTCTCCCTCGAAGGCTGAGAGTCCGGCCTCGTCGCCTACATAGATAAACTTGCCGTCCTTCACTACCAGGGCGGTCGCCTGAAGATTGTCCTTGTTAGCAGTAAAAATCTTCGCGTTCTTGATAATCTGATCTGCTTTCATTTTGTGATTGTTATTAGTTACATTTATTTATAGTCATCGGTTTGGATTTTCATCGATTGCAAAGTTAGCAATTTTTTCCCAAAAACAATCACGGCCTATATATTAAGTCGTGATTTTTGCAGATTTTGGTACTTTTTTTGCAGATTTTGGTACTTTTTTTGCAGATTTTGGTAAAATCAGAACTATTTTCAGTCCTTTATCTGCTTCATCCTGCAAAGGTACAATAATTTGGGGAATTACCAGCATTATTGCCTCACTTTTTCTGTCAGTCCTCTCGTTGATTTAGCCTTTAAGCGTCGCCGGTTAGGTGGCAAGAAGGACATCTGGAAGTTCATCATCCAGGTACTGGCAGCCATCATCACCGCTGCAGGAACGGCACTGGGCACCACCAGTTGCATGGGAGCATTCTAGCCACAACGATTTTACCGATGAAACGGATAATTTTAGTGGTACTCGAAAGAATTGGGGGGCGATGATCGCCCCCCTTTTGTTTATGCTATTTGCTTGAACCTATCAACTTTAGGATTCTCCAAACCCTTCATGCAGAGTTTTTATCCAGGCTGTCACCGACTTTCCCTTCTTGCGTTTAATGACACTACAAAAAGTACTGTAACTGCGGTAGCCACTCTCCTGAGCCAACTGCTGGGCGTAAAAGGAACGATGAGCATCAACTGCCTCGTGATAGAGACTGATGAAATGTTTGATGCGCAAATCGTTGATATAGTCATTGTAAGTCATACCCTGACTGGAGAAATACTGACTGAGATAGAAACGGTTGGTTCCAATAGCCTTGGCAAGTTGGAAAAGGGTCAGGTCGTGCCGCAGGTAGAGTTGCGTCTCTATGCAATGCTGCTGTAATAAGGGAGCAATGTATTCGTAAGTGGGTTGAGTGGAGATAGTTTCCTCCTCGACAGGAGAGAGCAGAGACTGGGAGATGCTCAGGTCGCTTAACGTCTCTACTCGCCACAAGAGGTAACATACAAGCACTATATCACACGCTTGAACGGCGTATTCGTAAGCCATCCCCCCGACACCACTCGTGTAAATGCCGAACACAAATATGATGATGGCCAGTACTAAGAAACTCTGCCACACCTCCTTGTGTTCCAGGTCGGCATAGTTATCACGCAGCCAGCGTCCAAACCGTCTGACCTCGCGCACCATATATATGATTAAACCGATGCCCAACAGCAGGGTATAGATACGTAACATCGGCAGAAGGGTGTCGTTCTGGTTGGCAATGCACGCCGCTATTCCAACAACGAGTGGTGCTACCATCACGGCTACAGGCCACAGCGGTCGCCTGCGGTCTTGCAGCATACAGAGCAATACGACTATTACCAAAGGATAAACTATCATGCAGTCGAGCAACGCACCTATAGAATTGCACAGCAGAATATCATCGTCTGATGAAAGAAAAAGGGACGGCAAATACCACACGTGGCCCAAAGTCAAGGCAGCAAAAAAGGCTGCCGTCCACCGGCGCAGACGTACTGGCGACTTAATGTCAGGGGCAATGGCATTGGCGCGACGGAACAGCAGATAGCAACTTGCTATCAAAGATAACAAGGCCGCTGCTGTATATAGCATATAATATAAAAGTTCTTCTTGTCCTGGCAGTTTGTACATAATGGCATGTTAATGGCTGCAAAGATACGAATAAGTGAGCGAAATACAAAAAGAAATATTTAATTACTGCTTTTTTTCTTGAAAAAGTTGGTGCTTTCAATAAAAGGCAGTACCTTTGCGGTATGCCTAGAAGTCGTGAAGAAGCCGAGAAAGCCGGGTTGCAAATCAAAGAGATACAACACAACATGAAGCGGCGCTTCCCTTGTCATAATTATAGCGATAAGGGAACGTATATGCTGACCCTTGTCGTGGAGGGACGAAGCCCCCTGTTCGGTACGCTGCAGGGCGACGGCCTTGCGCCCTCGGGCTGCGAAAACGAGCCAAGGGTAGTACTGTCCCCTCTGGGTAAGGCTATCTTGGACTGCGAGATACAGAAGATATCTGCCTTCTATCCGATGGTAGAGGTCTGGAAACTCTGCATCATGCCTGACCATCTGCATATCATCATCAGAGTAAGGGAGAAGATGCCGGAGGGAAAGAACCTGGGGCAGGTGGTGCGCGGCTTCAAGACGGGCTGCACAAGGGCTTGGTGGGGGCTTACTGAAGGGAGAGAGACCTTCGGAGAACCGAAGGGAACGGGAGCCCAGCCCCCTGCAGCCCCTGCTCCCGCTGGTTCTGCTCCCGTTTCCGCTGGTTCTGCTCCCGTTTCCGCTGGTTCTACAGCGGGGCCTAGTGCTGGTTCTACAGCGAGTCCTGTCAATCGCCCCCTCCTCTTCGAGAAAGGCTATTGCGACAAGATCCTGCTTCGCCCAGGGCAACTGGATAACTGGAAGCGCTATCTGGACGACAACCCACGGCGCCTAGCCATCAAACGCCAGCACCCCGACTACTTCACCATCATGCATCAGATAAGCATCGGAGAATGGTCGTGCCAGGCTGTTGGTAATCGTTTCCTACTCAACAATCCGGAAAAGGCAGCAGTCATTGTTCACAGTGCCTATAATGACGCTAAGTTTGCTGAAATGAAAGCCCAATGGCTCGCCCTTGCAGAAAACGGCGGCGTGCTGATAAGTGCTGCTATCGCTACAAGGGAAAAAGAGGTGATGCGCGAGGCGATGGACCGCGGCTGTCGGCTTATCTATCTTCGCGAGAACGGCTTCCCTGAGTTCTATAAGCCGGCTGGTGAGTCTTTCGCTGCCTGTTCCGAAGGGCGGCTGCTGCAAATTAGTCCTTGGGATTACCACATGCAGCGTAAGACGATCTCGCGTGAACAGTGTCTGATGCTCAACCGACTTGCAGAAGAGATAGCAAATACGTCATACTTCCCATTTTGAAGAAGTGGGCCGTCCGAACGTCATCTACGCCCCATGCGGATTGGGGTAAAAAAACGAGGGTGTGTCAAAATAGGCACATCCTCGTGATTTGTTATGACACGCCCTCGATACTGGGCATGCTTGAACCTATCAAGGCATGTAGTAGTTGGTGAGGAAAAAGGTGCGCTCCCAATCCACAATCTTGAGGTCGGCCTCCTTGGCAGTATGGATGTCGAACTCGTCGAGCACCATCACCTGCCTGTCCTTCAGGTCGTAGAGCGGCCACTCGTGGGCCTTGCCGTCAGGCGACTCGGCTGCGGTGAGCGAAGGGTTGCCGGTCTTGGCAAACTGCACCCACATCTTACGCATGGTCTTCGAGAAGGCCTCGTCGTAGGCTCGGCCCATGAACTCCTGGATCTCCGGATGGGCGAAGACTACTGGCAGTTCTGAGGCGTGTCCGGCCTTGATGAACGGCTGTGAGGATTCTACCCTGTAGTAGTAGGTGAAAGACTTGCCGCCAGCCTTGGTCTGTTCGTCCGACAGACGGATCTGCGGTACGATGAACATCATCTGACTGTAGAGATTGACGGTAGCCTCGTAACTTTCGCCCTGGATGCTGTTGAGGTAACTCTGCACCAACGCCTTCTCCTGGTCTGTCAGTTGGGCGAGTTTCTCCTCCGTGCGCCCCTTGGCCCATGCATTCCAAGCCTCTTCGCCGAGGGCAGCCATGAAGGTGTTCATCTCGTCCTTGTCGCAGCCCTGCAGGAACTCGATGTCCTTGGCAGCACCGTTGGCGTAGGCCTCCCAGGGATTCAGCGGCAGGTATTTTCCGTCTCGCTCAGGCATCGTGCGAATGCCGAGTGCACTATACAAGCCGAGGATGGGTGCCCACACTTTCATGAGGTCGTCGGCGCTGATCTTCAGCAGATCGGCAACGGTCTTGCAACCGAGTTTCTCCATCAGGCTGTTGGTACAAGCGATGGCCTGCTCAGCACTTCTCGTCTGGGCGGGAGCGCCGCTCTGTGCGATGACACGCTTGAAGTACTGCTGCGAGCCCGGGATGAGCGGAAGCAGGGTGCAACCGCCGGCACCGGCCGACTCGCCCCAGATGGTCACGTTGTCGGGGTCGCCACCGAAGGCAGCAATATTCTCGTGAACCCACTTCAGGGCCTTTATCTGATCCAGGAGTCCCAGGTTCTGGGCATCGGGATAGTCCTTGCCGTCGGGCAGGTGCGACAGGTGGAAGAAGCCGAGGACATTGATTCTGTAATTGATGGTCACAACGATGACATCGGGATTCTCGTTCAGGAAATTGGTGAGGTCGTACATCGGGTCGGTCGCACCGCCTACATCGAAAGCGCCACCGTAGATCCACACGATAACGGGCTTTTTTTTCATTGACCATTGACCATTGACCATTGACCATTGACCATTGACCATTCTTGCGCCCCTTCGGTAGCAAGCGTCCTTCGGCCGAGCGGACCATTGACCATTGACCCGGCAGCCTTCCAGACGTTCAGGTACAGGCAGTCCTCGCTGGTGCCATATTCGGCAGCGGGGTCGCCCGGCTCCTGGATGGGGGCTTTGCTATAGTAATAGGCCTCGTACACGCCATCGTCGGGCGTAACATCGACTGGGGCTTTCCAGCGCAGGTTGCCCACGGGCTGCTGACCTACGAAGGGAATGCCTTTGAAGGAAATGACGCCGTCTGCCTTCTTACCGACGAACGTTCCGTTAATACACTTGACGGCCAACGACTTGTCGTAATTACCGTCGACGATCTTCTGATTCATAATTTCACTCATCGTTCTAATATGATTAAATTAGTAGTAATTTTTGCGGTCAGACTTTTACTCGCACGCGTTAGCAGACCCTCTTGGACGACCCGTTACCAAGGCGCTCTGCCCAGGACATCATCAGGTCCTCACGTCTTCCGAAGATATCCTTCTGCATGCCGATGACATCGTCGAAGACCATCGTCTGGCGGTCGTCACCTGAGAACTTCTTCCACTCGTATTTGTCGGTGGAGGGGTTGCCCGTCCGGGCGAAGTTGGCCCACATCTCCTTTACGACGTGGCGGAACTCGCACTCGTCAATCCCAACCATCTCTCCGCTCCCCATCGGGTCCGGTATGCTATTGTCAAACAGGAAAGGAAGTTCGGCTGCGTGTACCACACCAAGTTCGGGGGTCAGCGCCGGCTTCTTGACGAAGTACATGTAGGTGTTGCCGCCAGCGGCAGCGTGCCTGATGGCCATATTGGTGTTGCCGGCGCGGAAGTTGATGTCGTTGCAGTATTGCTCCAGCCTGCTCCCCTCGCTCTCGTCTGCGAGCGTGGCCATGAACTCGTCGTACATAGCCTTCTCCTGATCGTTCAATTGCGGGCGATCCCGCTTCGCAATCCACCTCAGCGTATTCAGGAAGCCTTCTTCACCGCCCTCGAACGGCACGAAGTACCTGATTTCGTCCTGGTTGGACCCAATCACCAAATCAATCTTGGCCCGCTTCTCGTCTCCCCACATCCCGTACATGACGGCACGGTCCTCGGGCAGCGTGACACCGTCCAGGAGGGGGAAGTTGGCACCTCCGAGAAGGCAGTTCTTGTCAATGGCGTATGCCGTCTGATAGGCTTCCACAAGTTGCTCGGTGGTGAGTGCCATCAGTTCATCCATAGTTTGGCAGCCCGCTGCGGTGAGGAAGTTCTGCGTGACGTGGATGCCATGCTCCATCGTTTCGCAATAGGCGATGTTGGCGCTCTGTGCGATGCATCTCTTGAAGAGCCCCTCGCTTCCGTCGATGAGTGGGAGGAACGTGACGCTTGCCGAGCCTGCCGACTCGCCGAAAATGGTCACATTGTCAGGATTGCCGCCGAACCCGGCGATGTTTTTCTGTACCCACCTGAGGGCCTCAAGTTGGTCAAGCAGGCCCAGGTTGCCTGCCTCCTTGAAGTTCTCTCCGCCTGGAACCCGTTCGAAGTTCATGAATCCCATGAAGCCCAGCCGATAGTCGATGGACACGAACAGGATGTCGGGGTACTGTTTGGAGAAGTTGGTAAGGTCGTAGAGGGGCTGCGCTTGCGATTCGGCGCAGAATCCTCCGCCGTGAATCCACACCATCACCGGCTTCTTGGTGTCGGCGCAGGTGGTATTGCAATAGATGTTCAGCACCAGGCAGTCCTCGCCGAACTCCGCCGTTCCATTCGAGTCGTTAATGGGTCCGATGGGTATGTGGCCGGGCTTTGTGGCGTCGTACACGCCGTCATCATCCGCAGCAGGAAGTGGCTTCTGCCAACGAAGTTTCCCCAACGGCTGAGTTGCATAGGGGATGCCTTTCCATATAATCAGTTCGTCGGTCTCCTTGCCGACGAAGGTACCATTGTTGCATTTGACGATCTTCTGATTGTTCTGTTCCATATTCTCTTTTATCATTTATAGTGTATAATACTTGGTGAGGAAATAGGTGCGCTCCCAATCCACAATCTTCACGTCGGCTTCCTTGGCGGGATGGATGTCGAACTCGTCGAGCACCATCACCTGCTTGTCCTTCAGGTCGTAGAGCGGCCACTCCTTGGCCTTGCCGTCAGGCGACTGGTCGGCGGTGAGTGACGGATTGCCGGTCTTGGCAAACTGCACCCACATCTTGCGCATGGTCTTGCAGAAGGTTTCGTCGAAGGCACGGCCCGTATCGGCAGTAAACTCCGGATGATTGAAGACGACGGACAGTTCGATGGCATGTCCGCATTTCATGACGGGATCGGGCGACTCCGGCGTAAAGTAATAGGTGTAGCACTTGCCACCGGCCTTGGTCTGCTCCTCCGACAGACGGATGATGGGAACATTAAACCAGCTCTGGCTTAACAGGCTGGCGAACGGCTGGAAATCGTCGCCTTTCACATCCTTCATAAAGCTCTCTACCAGCGCTTTCTCGTCGGCTGGCATCTGGGCGAACTTCCCCTTCTTGCGGCTTTCCGCAAACTGCTCCCAGCCTTCCGGACCAAAGCTATATACGAAGAAGTTCATTTCATCCTTGTTACACCCTACAAGAATATCAATGTCTTTTGCCGCACCATTGGCGTATGCCTCAAATGTGTCTGTAGGCAAATGCCTTCCGTCTCTTTCCGGGAATTGGTGCAAGAAGTTGACAGCAGATGCTTCAAAGACTTTCTGGCCGGCAACCTTCAAAAGGTCGCCGACAGTCTTGCAGCCAAGCTCATCCAGCAGTTTATTGGTACATTCGATGGCCTCTTCCGTAGATCTCGTCAGGTTGACGGAACCGCTCTCGGCAATGAGTCGCTTGAAATATTGGTGTGAGCCCTTTATCAGCGGGAGCAGGGTGCAACTCCCGGCACCTGCCGACTCGCCGAAGATGGTCACGCTGTCGGGGTCGCCGCCAAAGGCAGCGATGTTTTCATGCACCCACTTCAGTGCCTTGACCTGATCCAGGAGCCCCAGGTTCTGGGAGTCAGGATAGTCCTTGCCGTCCGGCAGATGTGAGAGATGCAGGAAGCCCATCACGCCAAGTCTGTAGGCAATGGTGACTACTATGACATCTGGATTTTCTTTCACGAAGTTGCAGCAGTCGAACATGGGGTCGATGGTACCGCCTGCCTCAAAGGCCCCGCCGTGAATCCATACCATGACGGGCTTCTTTAGTGTAGTCGGGGCATCAGACTTGAATACATTCAGATACAGGCAGTCCTCATCCAAATAGTAGAGGGAACCTGTCTCCAACTGTCCGTTGCCATAGGCACTCTTGGCATTGTAAAAGGCCTCATACACACCGTCGTCGGGCACATAATCCACCGGGGCTTTCCAGCGCAGCTCGCCGATGGGCTGCTTGCCTACGTATGGTATGCCTCTGTAGACGATGATGTCATCCTTCTTCATGCCTACGAAGGTTCCGTTGATACACTTCACAGCCACCGACGGGTCATAGTTGCCATCGGTAATCGGCTTGTTCTCGCCGCCGTACATCTCTTTCAGTTTTTCTCTAATCTCTTGTAGTTCCATAGTTTTACGATTTTTAGTTGTCTATGCCTTGAATACTTCTTCTCCATCAACGATGGTAGCAACGATGTTGGCCTGAGCCACCTTCTCAATGTCGTCGTGCAGGAAATCGCAGTCGAACACCGTCATGTTGGCAATCTTATCGACCTCGATGGAGCCCAGACGGTGCTCCTGATGGAACAGTCGGGCCACGTTGATGGTCATGGCACGCAGCGACTGCTCGCGGGTGATAGCCTCCTTGAGATTGCGCGCTTTTACGCCATCAATTCCCATGAATCCTGCTGGAACATTACGCTTCTCAGCCGTATAAATGCTGAACTTGATGTCCATCATCGGCGATACGGGATAGTCGGAGTGGAACACCACATTAGCGCCGGCATCATAGAACGACTTGATAGGATAAGCCTGATCTGCCAGTTCCTGACCCATATACATTATTTCCTGGTCATAAACGCCAGGAACGGCTGGTGTCCACAGTGGTGGAACCGCTGCTACCGAACCGGTTTCTGCCATGCGACGGACATCTTCGTCGGTCACGAAGTGCAGGTGAGCCAGAACGTTACGCTGGTCTTTATTGCCGGTAATCTTCTCGGCATCCTCGATACATCCCAACATATAATGTGTGGCGCCGCCACCCTCAGAGTGAACATGAACGGACATGCCCTCCTTGTCGGCCTCTGCAATCAACTCGACCATCTTGTCGTGGTCGTTGTAGCGCTCTGCACCGTGATAGCCTGGCTGGTCCAGATAGTCCTGATTCTGCCAACCCGTATGAGCCTCGGTCACACCGTCGAGGTACGCCTTGGCACCGATGATATGGAAATACTCACCACTCATCTCTGCACGCTGGGCAGCGATGCGGGCAATCTCTGTCTTTGCGTCGGCATTATCAGCCACATACATCCATGCATAGGTGCGCAGTTTCAGTTTGCCTTCCTGCTGCAGTTCACTGTAGGCCTGGGGAGCAACGCGATGTATAACTTCTGCACCAGCGTCACCAACGGCCGTATAACCTTTGCTGAACGCAAATTCCTGCCATGAGAGCAGATAATCCTTGACGTCTCTCACCGTAGTAGGCAACTTCGGTACTATTTCGAACAAAGGGCCTTCACAGAGATAGCCGTCAGGTTCACCATTCTTATCTACATGTACCAAGTCATAACCCCATTTCTTGGCATACTCCGCATCAACTCCAGCCCATTCCAGCGCCTTTGTATTGAGCAGCAAGGAGTGTCCGCCGCCAGTTTGCATGAAGAGCGGCTTGTCGGAACAGATCTCGTCAAGAAATGACTTATCGACGTATTCTTCATTTTCCACCCAACCGGCAGCCACGTAGAAGTCACGCTGTGGATTCTTCGCAATAAACTCCTTGATAATCTCGCGATATTTGGGATAATTGGTTAAGCCTGCCTCCATCAGATTTGCCTGTCCGATAGCACGTTCTCCTGCAAAACTGCCGTGACAGTGGGACTCCATAAAGCCCGGATAGACGTAGTTCTCACCATAGTCCAGCACGTGTGCATCGGCACCGGCCAGTCTCTTCGCCTCTTCTGCGCTGCCGATATAGACAAACACGCCGTTCTTCACTAATGCAGCCTTGGCTGTGGGCCGCTTCTCATCCATCGTGATGATGTTGCCTAGGATAATAGTCTGTTTCATCATAATTTGTTTTAAGTTATTTGGTATAAAAAGGATTGGCACCTTATATTATTGTAACGCCGCAATCTGCTCTGGGGTCAACTTGCCTGAGTCGATATAAGACTGCTTGATGGCATAGATCTTCTGCTGCAAGTCTTCGGTCATCGTGTAGTCCCATTGCTTGGCTTCTTCGTTGCTCACGCGCTTGCCGCCGTTGTTGTGGTTGTTGTCAATACAATAGAACGGCATATCGGGATGGTGCGTTTCGATGTACTCCACCCTACCCTGGAACTGTGGGAATACTGAGATATAGGCCTCACACGTCATGGCACGGTTCGAACTGATCAGTCGCTCCATGCAGTTGGTATAGCCCGTCTCGGCATCGTTATAGACATAAAGCAGGGACGACTTAAATCCCTTCTTGTCCATATCCGCCACCACCCCGTCGAAGTATTTCACGTTGTTGTAGGCACCTTCGGAGACCACACCAACCTCCTCGACCATCTTCTTCAGGTCGGGATTGTTGTTGATACTGGTCGTCTTGCCGCATCCGTACATGCACATCGTGAAGAGGATGGTCTTGTTGTTAGCCGCGGCGGCACGGTCCATCAGACGAATAAGCACCACGCTGTCTATCAGCCAGCCGGCCTCCCTGTAGTCGAACACGTTCAGGCGCGTATAGCCGATGCAACTCAGCAGGTCTCTCGTCTGGTCAGGGTCGAGCAGATTGCCGCAACTGGCCATATACACGTTCGCCAGCGAGTCCAGATGATCCCTTGTCCACGCCACGGCGGCATCGCCTTTTAGGATGAGTGACGGCGCTGGTGTTGGTGGAACGTAAGGGTCGTCTTTGCTACACGATGTCAGGACTGTCGAACTGCTGATTGTCAGGACGAGGGCCAGCATTAGAAAAATCTTACGTTTCATATTTCTTGTGTTAAAAAGGTCGAGTTATTTCAGTTACTCTCATCCGCTGCCTCCGTCACGAAGCAAGCCACCATGCCATAGGTAATCGTGGGGCGTATCCATATTTCCGTCAGCATATAATTGGTGTATTCATCGGTAGGTTCGAGATAAATGTCGATGTTGTAGAGTGTGGCAATGAGTATATCGACCACACAGATAGACCACAGGTTGGTCTTGGTGTAACTCTTCCAGTCCTTTCGTGCATAGTAATAGGTCAGCATGATGAGCAACAGCACCGAGAGGGTGAAGCATGCCAGGTGCAGCGGATAATAGGCCAAGGGCGGTGGAAACAGGATGTCACGCAGCAGTACGGTGATGCCCACAGAGAGCGAACACCAGTAGTTGAACTGATGGGTGGTGATGCGGTAGTTGAAGAAGTACATCCCGATCATCACCAGACAGGCGATGTAAAACACGTTGAGCACGAGTTCGGGCCACGTATTCTGCAGTCCGAAATGGAACACGCCAAAGAGCATAATGCCCACCGAGACCACGGCGGCCACGGAGGTTAAGCCAATATCAAAAACCTTGGCATTCTTCTTGAATCTTGTTTGCATAGTCTATAATTTTAGATTTCTCCTACAAAGGTAAGCATTTTCCCCTAAATCACAAGAGCGTGAGCGCCCCTGCATACACATTTTGCATATTTTGAAACTATTTTTGTTAATTTTAAAACCCAAACGTGCAAAATCCTATCATAATGAAACCAATCAGCGCCAAAGCCCTCTCATTTGCTCCATCTGCACCCCAAAACAAGCCAATCGCGCCTCAGCACCGATGGAATCGCGCATTTTTGCCATCTATCAGCATCCTATCGAGACTATGGAAAACAAATTAGGGGGCGATCATCGCCCCCCAATTCTTTCGAGTACCACTAAAATTATCCGTTTCATCGGTAAAATCGTTGTGGCTCAGAATGTTCCCATGCAACTGGTGGTGCCCAGTGCCGTTCCTGCAGCGGTGATGATGGCTGCCAGTACCTGGATGATGAACTTCCAGATGTCCTTCTTCGTGTCAAACATAGCGTTAGATTTTTAAGAACTCAAA
>Ga0310695_10003457_pt1 | contig 30926 bp, 30 predicted proteins | sample RumenRJG_04DNA_FD_203882 | JGI IMG/M metagenome (GOLD analysis project Ga0310695, IMG submission 203882) | Bovine rumen microbial communities from Lethbridge, Alberta, Canada - RJG_04 (v2) (version 2) | ecosystem: Host-associated > Mammals > Digestive system > Stomach > Rumen | place: Canada...
TACTGGCACGCGAAGGCCTTTTCTACTATGACCTGACTGAACTTGTCTTCAGGGAGTATAAGGAAAGCATATTCATGTGTACCGGAGGTACGATCGAAGACGGCAAACTCTGGATGAGCAGTCAGGATGGACTGAGGATCATAGACCTGAAAACTTTCAGCTATGTGCTCCATCCCGAGATCCCTGCCAGTTTTTCTCTCGTGCCTGACGGGGATTATATGTGGTTCGGAACCTTCGCTCATGGCGTATATAAAGCCCGTAAGGACTTGAGTAAGGATTCCGGGATAACAGTCTATACCAAGGAGAATGGTCTGGCTGACAATCGTGTGAGGGGGCTTCTGCTTGACGGGGAATATATGTGGATAACGACTGAAAACGGACTTTCCCGTTTTGATACCCTTACCGGAAGCATGAGCAGTTTTGATGTCCATGACGGATTGAAAATGGAGGCCTTCTGCGAGAACAGCATAGGCAAGGATGATCATGGAACCATCTATCTCGGCCAGAAGAGAGGCTTGAGCCTGCTCCGGTCAAGCTATGTGTTCCCGGACTCATATTGCAAACCGAAAATAGTGATTTCCGGGGCGATCGTGGGCCAGTCTCTGGTAAACCTGTTGTATGACAGGAGCATAAGTATCCACGAAAAAGAAAGGGAACTGATATTCCAGATATCGGATCTTTCTTATGTCCAGAATTCCCGGATTAGATACGAATACCGTCTTTTCCCTGAAGAGAAGGAGTGGATTCCGACTTACAGGAGCGGAAGATTCATAAGATATGGGAAAGTTCCCGGCGGGAACTATAAGATGCAGGCCCGGGCTCTGGACGAAGAAGGAAATGTGATTTCGATGGACGAAGTCATGGTATCGGTGAGGCCGTTCTTCTACAGGACCTGGTGGTTCGCGCTGATTGTCGTTCTCATGGTACTGGCCCTCATCCTGCAGATTGTCAAGTGGAGGACCCGCGCCATCAGCCGCAATCAGGAAAAGCTCCAGAAAGAGGTCGACCGGCAGACCCGGCTGCTGTCCGAACAGAAGCGCCAGATCCAGGAAAAGGTCGACGAGCTGTCAGAACAGAACCATCGTCTTCTCCGCCAGAATGAGATTCTCGCCAGCCATAATGTGCTGACCTACAGGGATCCGGCCGACAGCGATTCCATGTTCGTAGATAAGGTCATGACGACGATCCAGGAGCTCTACAAGCAGCCTGACCTTGATATTGCCATGTTCTCGGATGCGATGGGCATGAGCCGCAGCGTCCTGAACGAGAGGCTGAATGCTACCATAGGCCAGTCGATCGCGCAGTTCATAAGGCTTTACAGGCTCAATGTCGCAAAGGAGATCATCATCAACGGGACCATGGGGGACATGAATGTCTCGGAAATCGCCTATGAGGTCGGATTCAATGATCCGAAGTACTTCACTCGATGCTTCACGAAACAGTTCGGAATCGCCCCTTCGGTCATGCTTAACGGCAATCTCGGTAAACAGGACGACGTTTCTGAGGAGTAGAAAAACAGGCCCCGGAAGAAATTGCCTGTCTCCCGGGGCCTGAACGCAATATGTTGAGAAAAGAACCTGTTATTTCTTGATCACATCATAGTAGGGGAGGTCACCGCTGGTGAACAGCCAGTCTTCTCCTTCTTCAAATCCTTTGTGCTGGACCAGGAGTCCTTCCTGGAGACTGATCTGCTTCAGAGGAATCATCCAGAAACCGTGGGTCTTGGCATATCTCTGAGAGATGGACCTGCCAGGCATCTCGCGGTAACCGTCTGGAACGACATTTCCCTTGAATTCGATATATCCGCCATCCTGGTTCTTCTGGATGATTTCTCCGGCTGTTTCCGGATACCAGCGCCGGAGGTCGTCGAAACGTAGTCCTTCGAATGCGAATTCATAGCGGCGCTCTTTCTGGAGGCGTTCGAATGAGTAGGAATCGTATGGAGCCAGTCCTGCACGTGCGCGAAGACGGTTCATTCCGGTGACTGTGCCTTTCAGCTCATCCAGCATCAGGAGGACGTCTGCGAAACGTATGTATATGGCATCGTTGCGCAGTCCGTTGTTATTGTCGCTGACAGAACTGTTGATGGCATGGAAGAAGTTGTTGTACATGCTTGACTTGTTACCGTCGGCATAGCATGCGACAGCGATGTATTTCTTCGGATAGAAGAGAGTCCTCTCCACTTCCTTGGCGTTATCTCCGCTGAAATCTGGAATCTCTACATAGCCGTCATTGAACCATGGATATACTTCGTCTGCATTTCGGGACGCCATGAGCGAACCATAGAAACGTTTGTCGGCAGGGCCGTAGTCCGGATCCTCATACCATTCTTTGACCATCAGAGGGTTGACCGAAGCGTTACCGTTGGACTTAGCTGAATAAGGGTAGCAGGTCGCGTTGGTAGTCTTGCTGGAATTACGGATTCCGAGCCATTCGCCGAGACGGTTGCGGTCAGTTCCGGTGAGCGAGAAATGAGTTGCGAAGATGGTCTCCTTGCTGTGGTTTCCGACCCAGCGGATTTTCTCGCGGCTTACGTATGTACCGAAGCCTTCTTCGCTATACTTAAGGCCGCTTGAATATTCATTGGTATATGCCCAGAGCGCACGGGGATCGTCTTCAAGGTCGAAATGTGAGACGCTGGTATTGGCGCAGTCTTCAAGATAACTTATAACCATTTCCTTGGTTACATCTGCCATCTTGTCCTTCTTGTAGAATCCTGTGTAGAACAGCCATACGCGGCCCATGAGAGCCTCTGCTGCGTATTTGGTAGCACGGCCGACCTGGTTGTTCTCGCGTGAGTAGCCGTATTTGGCAGGGATGAGTCTGATGGCCTCGGTAAGGTCTGCGGCGATTGCTTCGTAGATTTCATCTACTGTCGCATTCGGCATATTATCTACTTCAGCCGTGAGCGTAAGCGGGAATGTCTCATGCTTGTCGGCAAGTGTCCAGAGATAGAAGGCCCTCATGAAGTGAGCCTGGCCAAGATACCAGTTCTTGTTGTCTCCCGTGAAGAGATTGTCGTCCATCGCCGAAATCGCTTCGATGGCGAAATTACAGCGGTGAAGACCCTTATAGTAGTCTATCCAAGGGGCGTTGGTCTCTTCTCCGGAAACCTCAAGCAGGCGGTCTGCCGCAGATGTTTCGGTAGAAGACTCGGATCCATGTCCATAGACGTCGTCGCTGGCGATCATGTGTCTGAACAGGTTTGTCCTGAAAATACTTCCATTGTACAGGGAATAGAAGGTATAGTACGGAGCGTTTATGAGCTGTTCCGCATCCTTCTCAGTCTTAGGGAAAGAGGAACTGTCCGCTTTCTGGTAGTTTGTCGCATCGAGCATATCTTCGATCTTATCGCAGCTGATTACGGCAAACAGACATGTGAATAAAGTAAGTATTATTTTTTTCATGTTCTTTCGGGTTTAGAATTTGATGCTTACGCCAGCCATATAAACCTTAGGAGAAGGATAATATCCGATATCGACTCCGGAAGCCCATTTGTATCTTATATCAGGGTATGTTCCGACCTCAGGGTCCATCCCGTCGTATCCGGTGAATGTGAAGAGGTTCTGGCCTGATACGAATAACCTGAGTGACTTGAATGGAAGTCCTTTCAACACGTTTTTCAGGTCATAGCCGAGAGTAATGTTCCTGATCTTGATATAGTCGGCGTCCTGTGCCCAGATGTCGCTGTTGTAACCGTTGCACTTGAAGTTGTTGTGCGATCCGTGGGAGAAGCGAGGGAACTTGTTGGTAGAACCTTCTCCTGTCCACAGGCGGTTGACGAAGTTGTTGGTATAGTTCTCCAGCTCCTGAAGCGCGAACTGACGGTAGCTCTGCATGATCTGGTGGCCGAATGCGCCCGAACCGCTGATGCTGAAATCGAGTCCTTTCCATGCCAGGTTGATGCTGAATCCCATCGTGAAGTCAGGATTAGGGTTTCCGATTTCGATGCAGTCCTGTTCGTCGTAGTTGCCGTCGCCGTTCTGGTCGATCCAGATCACGTCACCCGGCTGGGTCTGCTCATATCCGTTTATGAAGGCGTATCCGTTATCATTGTACTTGTCGATCTGGGCCTGGTTCTGGAAGATGCCTTCACTGGCGATACCGAGGAAGTATCCGATAGGTTTGCCCGGCTTTGCCTGGAAACCGTCAAGGTTCCTGACGTTCTCGGACAGTATCTTTGGATCTCCATGGATTATTCCCTCTTCATTTTTGATATAGAGGACTTTGTTCTTGTTGTAAGAACCGTTGAGCCCGAGACTGTAGGAGAGATCCCCGATATGGTCGTTCCAGGTGAGGTTGAGTTCTATTCCGGCATTGCGTACGGCGCCGCCGTTGATTGGAGATGCGTTTGCTCCCATTATGGCTTTGTTGTCAGGGGTTACCAGCCAGTCCTTGGTGTCTTTGCGATACCAGTCGAAGTTTACTCCAAGACGGCTTCTGAGGAAGCGTGAGTCGAAGCCTATGGCGAGCTGCTCGGAAGTCTCCCATGTAAGTCTCTTGTTTGCGACATTCTGAGGATATGCTGCAACTGTCGGATTCATCTGGTCGTACGAGAAGTCATATGATCCGTCGAGAGTAATTATACTTGCGTACTGGAATGGATCGATCATGCAGTTTCCGTTCTGTCCCCAGCTCCCGCGCAGCTTGAAGAAGTTGAGCCAGCTCCTGGAGAACTCCATCCATGGTTCGGAAGTGATGATCCAACCTGCAGACACTGACGGGAATAAACCTCTCTTGAAGTTTCTGTCGAAGTTCCTGGACGCGTCTGAACGGACAATCGCCGTAAACAGATATTTGTCCATGTAGCTATAGTTCAGACGGCCGAATACGGAGATAAGATCATAGTAAGGGACTGTGTTCTTGCCGTCCATGCTTGCATTTTCGTCCGTGGTCAGCGCATTTTCTACTGAACCGACGTTTGCGGAATTCCATGTCTTGAATTTTGTAGAAGAACGGGTTCCGGAAAGCTCCATGCCCCATCCAGTAGCTTCAATTGAAGTACCGGCGAGAGCTTCGACCGTATGGTTCTCTGCAAAGGTCTTCTTATAGTTGGCGGTGAGTTCCCATGTCCAGTTCGTATTGACTCTTGAATTCTGGCTTACGCTGTCATACTTCTTGTAATTCGTCGAAGTCAGTGCATATTCCGGAGTGTACTCGCGGCCGAAGTGGGTAAAGGCGCGGAAACCGAAGGCCGTGCGTATCTTGAGTTCCTTGACAGGGGTGACTTCGAGATAGACGCTTCCCTGGACGCGTACTCCCTTGCCCTGTTTCTCTGTAAGGTCTGCCTGCTGCAGGGAGTTCGGTTCGTCATCTTTCACGATCCAGCCGTCTCTGAGCTGCTTGTCATATGTGTAGATCGAGCCGTCAAGGTCGTAAGCAGGAAGGAGAGGAGTCTTAATAAGAGCGTTGTGGACATCGTTGTTGAAGATGCCTCCGGTATTGATTCCGCGTGAGTCAGTTATCGAGACGGTAACGTTTTCGCCAAGTTTTATGACATCACGGTCGTTCTTTTTGAGAATGGTGAAATCGGTGTTCGCGCGTATGGTCGTCCTGTCGAAATATGTAGGTTTCGGCATGCCGAGCGTACCTTCCTGATAGGATTTGGAGAAGCTGAGCGAGTACCTTACGGCGTCTCCGCCTCCGGTTATACCTAATACTATGTTATTGGTAGGGGCATTCTTGTTGATGGATTCTTTGAACCAGTCTGTTCCATTCCACTTTCCGCTCTCAAGCCACTGCTTCTGGACAGGCATGAGAGCCTCAAGGTCATACCAGTGCTGTCCTTCCTGGAGAGAACCGAAGCTTGTATAGGCACGGTCGATAAGATCCAGATATTCCTGGGCGGTCACGCTGCGGACTCCGTTGGTGTTAGGACTCTGGAATCCCATGTATGCATCAAAAGTGACTGACGCTTTTTTCTCGCCGATCTTTCCCTGCCTGGTGGTCACGAGAACGACGCCGTTGGCGGCACGAGCACCGTAGATTGCTGCAGAAGCAGCATCCTTGAGGATATCGATGGACTCGATGTCGGCAGGGTTGAGATCATCAAGATTGCCTCCGGCCACGCCGTCGATGACGATGAGAGGGTCTGAATTGCCTGTCGTACCGATACCACGTACTTTGATCGAGTATCCCGATCCAGGCATACCGTTCGTCTGGACGATATTGACGCCTGGGACTGAGCTGTAGAGAGCTCCAAGGGCATTGGTGGTGTTCTGTTTCTGAATGTCCTCTCCGGAAATGTTGACAGTCGATCCGGTAATGAGTTTCTTCTTCTGGGTACCATAACCGATGACTACGGTCTCTTCGAGGAATTCGTTGTCTGCGGCAAAGACGATATTGATCACGTTACGTCCATCCACAGCTACAGTCTGGGTCTCATAGCCTATGCATGAGAAAATGAGAGATGATCTGGAAGGAACACTGATAGAATAGTTTCCGTCCGTGTCAGTGAGTGCTCCAACAGTCTGGTTACCGCTGAGCATTACAGTGGCGCCTATTACAGGCAGTCCATCCTGATCTGTTACCTTTCCTGTCACATTGATGTTCTGCGCGTACAGACTCGACGTAGAAGCAATCAACGCTGTAAGGAATAAGCAGCGAAGTTTGTTGAATAGCTTCATAAAACAATTAGAATAAGTGAATTAATTATGTGTGCAATAAAATTACCTATTATATGCCGTTACAATGTGGATAAAATGTTTTAAATGGTGGACTGCTTCATCTTGTAGAGGTGGATTTTCTGCTGGCAAATTTTTATCTGCAACTTGATTTGTGGGATTAGCATATTATTGGTAAATTTGTGATAAGGAGGAATGATGATGTATAAACTTGCCGTATTTGACATTGACGGAACATTGATCGACACCGAGAAAACCGGTGTCGAATCTCTTGTCGTGACTATCAAGGAATTGCTCGGGACGGATATCCCGTATGAGGAAGCTTACAAGTACTTCGGAATCCCCAGCAACAAGGTTGCCGGCCTGTTGGGGTATGAGGACTCAAAGCTCTTCGGAGAGCGCTGGGAGGAAAATTTCATAGCTCTTTCGCATTATATCAGACCCTTCCCCGGAGTGTTGGAAGCCCTGAAGCGGATAAAGGCGACCGGTATCGCTACAGGTGTGGTCACCTCCCGCAACAAGATGGAATTCGATTACGACGACCACCTCCGCACGATGGTCCCGTATCTTGACCATAAGGTGTGCAGCGAGGATACGGTCCACCATAAGCCGCATCCGGAACCGCTGCTCCATTGTATCAGTCTTGCATCCAAGGCCCTTGGAACAGCCATCAGCCCAAGCGAGGTCATATTCTTCGGAGATACCGGACATGATTACGCCTGCGCACGTGATGCAGGATGTGATTTTGCCCTGGCTGACTGGAAAGGCCGCGATGCCGGGGAGATACTTTTCCGCTATAAGTTTTCGAGCGCGGAAGAGATGGAATCGATACTTGCAATTCACGGAGAATAGGAGTATTTTTGTGGCTTAAAATTTTGGACTATATGGTAAAAATCGGTACTCCGCTCACGAAGGTTGCCAAGAAGGCGCTGCTTTGTGGCTCTGGTGAATTAGGAAAAGAGGTTGCAATCGAATTGCAGCGTTATGGTGTAGAGGTCATCGCCCTCGATCGTTATGAGAATGCTCCTGCCATGCAGGTCGCTCATCGCAGTTACGTGCTCTCCATGCTTGACGGAGCCAAGCTCCGCGAGATCATCGAAAAGGAGAAGCCGGACATGATCATTCCGGAGGTGGAAGCTATCGCTACTCCTACTCTCGTACAGCTGGAGAAGGAGGGATATAACGTGATTCCTACGGCCAACGCGACTTTCCTTACGATGAACAGGAAGGGCATCCGCCAGCTCGCACACGAGAAGCTCGGCCTGCCTACATCCAACTATCGTTTTGCCGCTACCCGGGAGGAGTTTGACGCTGCAATAAAGGAAGTCGGCACTCCATGCGTAGTAAAGCCGATCATGAGCTCGTCTGGCCATGGCCAGAGCGTCTGCAAGACGCCGGCTGATGCCGATGCTTCGTGGAAGATCGCCCAGGAGGGAGGACGTGCCGGAGGCGGCGAGGTCATCGTCGAGGGCTTCGTGAAGTTTGACTATGAAATCACTCTCCTGACCGTGCGTCACAGCGGAGGAACCACTTTCCTTAATCCTATAGGCCATCATCAGGTGGACGGAGATTACCGCGAGTCTTGGCAGGCCCAGCCTATGAGCGAGAAGGCTCTCGCCCAGGCTCAGGACATTGCAAAGAAGGTCACAGATGCGCTTGGCGGCTATGGCATCTTCGGCGTGGAGATGTTTGTCTGCGGAGACGAGGTTCTGTTCAGCGAGGTTTCTCCTCGTCCTCATGATACCGGCATGGTTACCATGATTTCGCAGGACCTCAGCGAGTTCGCCCTTCATGCACGTGCCGTGCTCGGACTGCCTGTCCCTAAGGTCAATTTCTATGGCCCTAGCGCATCCAAGGCAATCGTCGTTGAAGGCGATACCACCATGGTGGAATTTGAAAATCTGGAAGAGGTCCTTTCCGAGCCTGATGTCCAGATCCGCCTCTTCGGCAAGCCTTTCATCAAAGGCCATCGCCGCATGGGCGTGCTTCTTGCCCGCGCGGAAAGCATAGAAAAAGCGCTCGAGAAAGTCGAGCGCGCATATTCAAAACTTAAAGTCAGAGTTCTTTAAACATTCCCTTTACATCTTCCCACGGGTAATATGGCCCGTCGGGAAGACCGATCAGGGTCGTCTCCCGCTCGTTTATGAAGCACTTGACGATGACGTCTCCTGACTTGTTTTTGTAGAATATCATCTGGAGGTTGCCGGCAAACGGGGTGTAGAGCCATCCCGGCCAGTTGGCAGCCTCTTCTTTTGTCATGCGTTCACCGATTCCTTTCACGCCCAGCCTTGAGCTGAAAGCGAGCAGCTGGTAGTCGTGGCCGAAACGGAGGTCGGCGGCACGGTTGCCCTTGCTGATGGCTTCGTCTGCCTTTTCAATGAAATCCTTTACAAGATTATCTACTTCAGGTACGGCCATCCTGATGTCTCCGAACTCAACGCTGTTGCACTGGGTGAGATATAACTGAAGGGAAGATGTCCGCATGAAATGCTCCAGGTCACTTGTGCTGAACAAGTCGATCAGGGTGCGGTCCAGCTCGAACGCTCCGCTTACGCGGGCCATGTAGATGACTTCATACATCAAATCCTCCATTGGAATTTCGATTGCCGCCCTTGCCGCAGCCTCGTCAGTGAAAAGATGTCTGGCGAAGGCTACCGTGTCCATTGAGTGCTTGCCTGCATACTCCCTGACTATTGCGCGGGCCTTGTCATGGATTTCGTCCGGATCCTCGCTGCTGCAATAGTTCATGAATGCCTCGCCCGTGTCCCAGGAGATGTCAAGTCCAGGCTCTCTGGAGAGAAGCTCTCCGGTGAAGGCGGCCATGCTGACAAGGCAGCGTGGCACGTAGCTGGAAACGGCGCGTACGCTTCCTCCGTTGCGGAAGACTCTCTTGTATTTCTCATACATGCGGCCGGCTATCTGCCTGTGCTCCTTGGCTCCCAGCGGAGTGAGTCGTCCGTTCATGCCGTTATGAAGCTTATATGTGGTGTCAAGAGCATGCAATGCCGATTTTCCTTCGTCAGTGAGGACTCCGGCTTCTTTTGCTTTTTCCATGACCTTCACGACTTCGCCGTAGTCGTCTCCCCAGTCGCTTCGTGAGCCGTGACGGCCGTAGTGGCTTATGTAGAACGGCTCGTATCCGGCAGGAACAGGGGTCTCGCCGGTATTGAAATACTCATAAGGGCTGGTGTTTACGCCGAAGCGGTAAAGGTTGTCATCAATGCTTTCGGGCAATGTGTCCTGAGCCTTATGTGCGCAGGAAATGGTCAGCGCAGTCAGGGATAGTAATAGTAGTAATCGTTTCATCTTTTTTTCTATTTATACAAAAATAGCAATTATTTCCAGATTCGCTTTGGTCGCCGGAGAGCTTTTTTGTTATATTTGTATGAGTTTCCGGCTGTATCCAAAATATTTAAATATGAGTAATCTGACCCTTACCCGTGAGTGGGACAAGACTTTTCCGAAATCGGATCTGGTTGACCATAGGAAGGTCACCTTCCATAACCGTTACGGCATCGAGCTGGCCGCGGACATGTATGTGCCTAAGTCTGCTGAAGGGAAACTCCCTGCCATCGCCGTCTCAGGCCCGTTCGGCGCGGTGAAGGAACAGTCTTCCGGCCTTTATGCCCAGCATATGGCCGAACGCGGTTTCCTTACGGTAGCCTTCGATCCTTCCTATACCGGGGAATCCGGCGGTGAACCGCGCCGGATGGCATCTCCTGACATCAATACCGAAGATTTCCTGGCGGCGGTAGACTTCCTCTCTACATGCGACCTGGTCGATCCTCGTTGCATCGGTATCATCGGCATCTGCGGTTTCGGCGGCATGGCCATAAATGCGGCCGCTCTCGATCCTCGCATCAAGGCTACAGTGGCATCGACCATGTATGACATGAGCAAAGTCAATGTCGAGGGTTATTTCGCCAGCGAAGACACGCCTGCTCAGCGGATGGAAAAGCGCAGGGCATTGGCGGCCCAGCGCACTAAGGATTATGCATCCGGGACATATGAACGGGCCGGCGGAGTCGTCGATCCGTTGCCGGAGGATGCTCCATGGTTCGTCAAGGATTATCATTCATATTATAAGACGCCGAGGGGATATCATGTGCGCAGCGGCAACTCGAATGACGGCTGGAACGTCATCGGCTGTCAGAGTTTCCTGAACCAGCCATTGCTTGCCTGGGCCGGGGAGATCGACACGCCAGTGCTGCTGATCCATGGCGAGAAGGCCCATAGCCGCTATTTCAGCGAATATACATTCGGTCTGATGAAAGGCGGCAACAAAGAACTGATGATTATTCCGGGGGCATCCCATGTTGACCTGTATGATGACGTCGCCGGAGTGATTCCTTACGACAAGATGGAAGCTTTCTTCAAGGAGAATCTTACCCGTATTGCCCGTGTGGAAGAGATGGAGGAGCTCTTTGACAGAGTCAGTGCCCATGCGGACCACGGCGGCGAGATTGAAGTTCTGCGCGAGTATTATGAGTCCGGACTGTGGCGGGAAGATTTCGAAGCTGATGAGCAGGGAAAGCTGCCTCGGCTGATGAAGAGGGGAGTCCTCAGCGAAGACGGCTTGTGGAATCTTCTTGAGTCAGATCCTAAATAGGGCTGTCAGTCGAACTCGATGCTTTCGATTCTAAGGCGCAGGGTTCCTGAAGGGACTCGCGCCTCAGCGATTTCTCCGACTTTCTTGCCCATCAGCGCTGCGCCGATAGGGGATTTCAGCGAAATCTTGCCGGCCTCCAGGTCCATCTCATGGGGGCTTACAATTTCGAATTTCATACGGGAGTTGCTGGAGAGGTTCGTGAATTCGACCCTGCTCAGAAGGCAGACCCTGTCTTTTGGAAGGGCGTCCGGGTTGATTACGCGGGAATGCTCCAGTACCTTCTGAAGAAAACGGATCCGGCTGATGGTCTTTCCTTGGGTCCGCCTTGCCTCACGGTATCCGGCATTATCGCTCCGGTCTCCCTGGGCGCTTGCTTCCGCAAGTTCTTCCGTTACCTTGGGGTAAACATCTTCGATAAGATGCTTCAATTCGGCTGCGATCTCGTCGTATTTTTGTTTTGACAGGTATTCCATGGTTCAAATTTACATGCAAACATAGAGAAAAGCAAAAAAGTATTATCTTTGATAGTCAGTTAAATCAAAAATACTGGAGGACACGACTATGGCAAAGTTTATACTGAACAGACCGGATGATTATCTGGCATTGCATCGTGGAAGGATAATCGCCACGGCTTTGAAGTGGCTCGTTATTTTGCTTGCCTGCGCGGTTTTGCTGAGAATTGCATGCATCGCCGTTTATATGTCCAGAGGCATAAATCCTATGGAACTGACCAAATTCGGCGGCGATCCGACTATTTATATGGGCCATGCAACTTGGAAGACTCTGCTGAAGATGATGCTTGTCGCTCCATTGGCGGAAGAGGTTATGTTCCGTCTTGGGCTGTCCTTCAAGCGACAGACGGTGGCGCTATGGCTTGGTCTCCTCCCGATTGTCTGCGCCTATTATATGCACAAATGCCATGTCTGGTATATCCTGCTGGGGCTGGCAGCCGCGGGCGCGCTCATCTATTGGCTTGTATGCCGTTTCACGACTGATGGACAGTGGGCAGAATGGCGGCGGAAATATATCATACCTGCCATGTGGATTTCTGCTGTCGGCTTTGGCCTGATGCATTTCCGGGCTTTCACCGTCTTGGACTGGCAGTTGTTCCCGTTTGCGCTGGCAACGATTCTGGTCCCGATGGCAGGAGGCTGCGCCATAACATATGCCAGAGTTAACCTGGGCTTCTGGTGGGGTGTCCTGCTCCACTGTATCATCAACCTGCCTCCTGTCTTGATGATTGTCTTTTCTATGGTTTAAGTAAATTGCTCTTTTAACTTTTTGGGAAATATGAATAAGGATAAGAAAAAAAGGTTGCAAGTCTTTGTTGCAATAATGTCAGCGGTTCTGTTCATTCTTTGGTTGTTTGTGCCAGGATGGCATCTGAACAAAATTCTTGGTCTGATTGCTAGTGTCTTGTTGTGTCTGAGTATGTATATTTCATATCAGGAGGGAAAGAAGAACAAGGATTGTTAATTTAGACTCGATGGTTTCAGATATCGTCAAAAATATCGTGACCGTGGGCGCTGGCAGCTTCATCGGCGGATTGGCAAGGTATCTTTTTTCTCTGATGATGAAAAGCGTAGGCAAAGGTTTCCCTTGGGCTACGCTTATCGTGAACTTGGCCGGTTGCTTCCTGATCGGTCTTTTGTGGGGCGTTTTCAGTCGCTCTTCCAGCGAGGGCTCCAATTGGGCCTTATTCCTGACGGTAGGACTCTGCGGAGGCTTTACCACCTTTTCTACCTTCTCGAAAGAGGCGCTGATGATGCTGCAGTCCGGAAATCTCTGGTTTTTTGCCGGTTATATCGCTTTGAGTGTCGTCGCCGGCGTGGCCTTGGTCGCAGCGGGCTATTATATCTTCCGCTAAATTTTCCTACTTCCAGTGCTTCAGCTGTGAGAGGTGGCTGTCGTATAGTGCCCTTCGCTCTGCCTCGGGCTGGTTGTCGGGGTTGGGCATATGCTGGAGAAGGAAGTCCAGCAGGGTGTCCTTGCTCTCATAGACAAACTTGCCGTCGGCGTAGCACCATTTGCAGTAATCCTCATTGAGAGTGCCGTCGGGCTCCTGACTGATCATGGAATCATCTGACAACGGCATGCCGCAACACTGACAGTAAAGCGTCCGGGGCGATCCCAAGAGGGTGTTGATCGACACGCCGAATTCGCGGGACAGGACTTTGAGCAGCTCCGGGTTTGGCTGCGTCATTCCTGTTTCCCAGCGGCTGATGGCCTGTCTGGTGACATTGATGCGTTCTGCCATTTGTTCCTGCGTCAGATTGTTCTTTTCACGAAGGTTTTTTAAGATGTCTTTTACTTCCATTTTCTTTAAAATTTGATTGACGATGCAAAACTAAGACATTTATGAATGCCTGTCAAGAAACATGTTGTTGCTTTTCCTTTGTTTAGTGATGTAATGACGCGATAAATCGCTATCTTTGAGTTCGTTTAATCGAATTTTATGAGTACGGCGCGTATGAAAAACCCATGGGAAAATATCAGTCTTGATGACTATGAAAACCATATGAGCCTTGATTCTGTAATGCAGCTTCAAGCAATGAACTCCATTATGAAAGATCAGTTTGCGGCATATGATGTACATACTGCAATGGTGCTTGGAGTAGCAGGAGGAAATGGATTGGAGCATGCTCATGATGCAAAATTCGAGAAGATATATGGTGTTGACATAAATGAAGCGTATCTGAAAGCGGTGGCTGGCAGACATGCTTCTATGGGAAATTCTTTAGAATGCCTGCATCTGGACATTGTCAAGGACGCTCAGATGCTGCCGAAAGCTGAACTGGTGATAGCAAATTTATTAATCGAATATATTGGATATTCCGCTTTTCAGAATGTAATAAGACAAGTTGATGCGCTCTATGTTTCCTGCGTGATCCAGCAAAACACTAATGATGAGGACTGGGTCTCCGACTCCCCATATCTTCATGTGTTTGATGGACTAGAGGCAATCCACCATCAAATGGAAGAAAGATCATTGACGGCAGCTATGAACGAGATAGGATATGCCAAAATATTAAGTAGTTCAGTCAGTCTTCCAAACGGAAAAGAATTGATAAAGATCGATTATAGAAGGGAAAAATGCTTAACTTTGATTTGATAAATCGGGATTTGAATGAAAAATCTGTTGGGCATACTATTGGTCATGTTGCTTTCACCCCAGATAGTGAAGGCGCAGATTTCTTTTGATCCGGGGGAAGGATGTCTTAATGTGGTTGATTTCTCCGCCGGAAAAGGTTTCGGGGAGTCTGGCGGCAGCATTATCTCTGCCTATTATTTGCATGAAAGGTTAATTACAGAGCAATTCAGTGCTGGCGTCGGAGTGGGGTACGCTCATCTCAATAGCTATAAGTTCTCGGCCGTTCCGCTTTTCTTCAGCACTCACTACTTCTTCATGGACCAGCGATTTTCTCCTTTCGTGAATCTCCGGGCCGGCATTTATTGGCCATTGAGGGCGGATAACATACAACCTGGTGCCCGCTTGTATTTGGCACCCTATGCCGGACTAAAAGTGCATATCACTCCTTACATCGGCATGCTGGCTTCTGTCGGATACGACGGGTATCTCGTTAAAGCGCATGATTCTGTCAAGAATAGTTACCAGACCAAGATGGCGTCAAACCTTTGCGTCAGTGTTGGAGTCTGTTTCCAGATTCCGGGATGGTAACATGAAATGTTGTAATACATATGTCTTGTAATTCTGACTTCGTTCAATATATCATCGACCAGTGCGCGGGTGCTGGTGAGTGCCTTTTCTCATTGACGAGCTTATGCATTTTTTGTAGAATGCGAATAAATGCTGAGCACTGCGTCTTTGTATTTTCTGGAAATGGGTAGTTGTGTTTCGCCGATATAGAGAATATCGACGTCGACTCCGGTCACCATGGCTCTGTTGACTAGATATGATCGGTGGATTCTGATGAAATGAGGTTTGAGTATAGCCTCCCATTGGGAAATGGGGGTTATGTTCCTGAAACATCTGTCTCCTCAATCTAAAAAGGGAATTTGGGGATTTGACTTCTGTTCTAGGGGTTATGGCTTGCGCAGAAACTGCCGGCCCTTTACTTTTGCTCCCGAGTTATTAACCACAAAACTTTTTACCATATGTTAAATTTTTTCATTGAAGGAGGTCTCGGGTTTATGTCCGTCCTCACAGTCCTTTTGGTAGCCATCTTCTTTGCGGCTTGGAAGGCTCCTTGCTGGGTAAAGGAGATTGGCCTGTTTGCCTTGTTGTTCGGCGTCCTTGGGACGATAATCGGACTCTGGCAGATGTTCAATGCTTTGGGTGGCCTTTCAAAATTGAACGATCCGATCCCGATGGGTGTTCTTTGCACAGGCTTGAGGCTAACCTTGAATACCGCCATTTATGGCATAGGCATCTACCTTGTATCTCTCATCGTGAGGGTGCTCCAGAAACCTAGACTGTAGTTCGGGACGCTTCTTTTGACAATCAAAACAGCCATGTGCTCCAGTGGGGACATGGCTGTTTTGATTTATTTGTGGTATCTTTGTGTCTCTAATCGTAATTTGTCTCATGATTAAACTCATAATATTCGACTTTGACGGCACGTTGGGAGATACCCGGCGCAATATCGTATTGACCTTACAGCAGACAATGCACTCTTTAGGGCTCCCTGTCCGTGACGAGGCTGTCTGCGCGTCTACTATAGGCCTGACTCTGGCTGATTGCTTCAGGAGAATGTATCCCGGACTGGAAGAATCGGCAGTTGAAGAGTGTGTGGTCACATACAGGCGTCTTTTCGAGGAAAACCGAAAATTCCTTGTCCCTCAGCTTTTTCCCGGAGTGGCAGATACATTGAGAGGCTTGAAAGCAAGAGGACTGACAATGGCTATCGCATCGTCCCGAAGTTCCAAGTCCCTGAATGAGTTCCTTTCCGAGATGGGGGTCGAATCCTGTTTCTCGCTTGTCATCGGGGCTGATAACGTGACAAAGGCAAAGCCTGACCCGGAACCTGTACTGAAAGTACTCTCAGCTTTTGGCATAAGCGCTGACGAGACGCTTGTCGTGGGTGATATGGGGGTTGATATCCAAATGGGAAAGGCTGCCGGGGCAAAGACTTGCGGCGTTTCCTGGGGTAACGGTTCCCGGGAAGATCTCTTGGCTGCCGGAGCCGACTTTATCATTGACTCGATGTCTGAATTGTACAAGAAAACATCGTCGCAAGAGGGACGATGTTATGAAGTAATATTGTAATAAAAGCTATCTTAGTCCTCGATAAATCGGAATTTATTACAGGAATTTATGAAATTCGGGAAACAGTAATGTAATTATGTCAGAATTCATCATACGCCCGGCAGAATCACGTGATTTGGAGGTGGTCAATACGCTCCTTGGACAGGTGCTGTCCGTGCATCATGCCAGCAGGCCGGACCTGTTCCGTCCGGTAGGGAAAAAGTACACGGACGAAGAACTCCTGTCCATCTTTAAAAATCCGGATACCCCGGTCTTCGTCTATGACAGGGAAGGAAGCGTCTTGGGATACGCCTTCTGCGTCATTCGACATCAGGAAAGCGGAGCACTGAAGCCGCTTAAAACGCTGTATCTGGATGATTTATGTGTCCTAGATTCGGCCCGTGGCCTTCACATTGGAACCTCCCTATTTGATTATGTGAAAGCGTTTGCAAAGAAGAAAGGCTGCCACAACATTACCCTTCACGTCTGGGAAGGCAACCCGGGCGCAAAAGCATTCTATAAAGCACTGGGAATGGTACCTCAATTTACATCAATGGAATTGTTATGTAAATAATTGGAGGCAAAATGTAAATTCGAATTTATGGCTAGCAATTCAGATTTCGTTCAATACATCATCGACCAGTGCTCGGGCGCTGGTGAGATTGCCGTGAAGAAGATGATGGGAGACTATTGCATTTACTGCGACGGCACCCTGTTCGGTCTTATCTGCGATAACAACCTGTATATCAAACCCACCCGTCAAGGCGAAGCGCAGTTGAAAGAAGTGATTATGCGCTCTCCATACCCTGGGGCCAAAGAGCATTTCCTGATTGCCGACGTGGATGACCGGGACTACCTTGCTGTCATCATCAAGGCAACGATCCCCGCGCTCCCGATGCCGAAGCCCAAAAAGAATCCTATGCTTGAGAGTAAGAAACATTTTCCGGTTTCTCTGGATGAGGCCATTCCTCAGGGGATTGTCTGTTCACAAGAGCTGAGGGCCTTCTTTAAGCAGTATCTGGGCAAGGGTTTCCATTTCAAGGTGGAGTTCCAGAAATGGCTGAAAGAGAATGCAGGGAAGACTTTCGGAGATGCCGTGGAGGCATACAAGATGCTGGAACATCCTACGGAGATTTGGCCACAGTTCGAGTACAACCAGTACGTGCGCGATTTCTTTGCCGACAACAAGGGAGCATCTCTGGCCGATGCTATCAAGTGCTGGCACTGGAAGAAACTGCAACCGGGAAGCCATCGCTATGAGCGAAGTGATCTGGAAAAGTGAGACATTTAGTCTGGGGATAAATTTTTATTCCTGAGCCTTTGTAATGTCTTATAGAATGATTATTTTTGAACTAAGAAGTGTGTTTTTAGTATAAAACAGCATTTAATCGTGTCAATTTTATAGACGTTATTTACAACCTAATGAAAGATTTACGCTTAATCACTTATGAATCACCCGTGACAGAGGTCATTGAGGTCAAGTCGGAAGGCATTGTCTGTGCTAGTGGAGAGGTCCCTGATATGGGCCACGGTTGGGATTTGGATTTTTAACCTAATTAAAGTCTGCAAGATGAAACGCATCATAACGAATATTGTAATGATGGCCTGCGCGGCCGTGCTGATGAACAGCTGCCATAAGACGCCGGCCGAAAAGAAGGAAGGCATTCCGATGACAATTCAGGCGTCCGTAATCGCTCCGGCGACCACGAAGACGATTTATGATTATACGGATGACAAGACGCTTGAAGGGTTCTGGGATTCGTATGAAGCCATTACAGTGGTCTCTTTCGGCCAGAACGGCATCACGGCTGTCGACGAGTTCGTTTCTACCGGTGAGGCAGGTCGCAAGAAAGCAGAATTCTCCGGGACCTGGAACGGAAACGAAGGGGATAAGATTATCTGCCTCTATCCGTCAGTGGACACGTACGCAGGTAATTCGATCTTCGATGGCGTGAGGGAGGGATCACCAACCATTTATATGAGAAGCCTTTCGACCGCTTCGGGCGCCCTGCAGCATGATGATACGGAATCTATCTCCGACGTCGACCTTATGCTCGGCGAGGTGAAGGTCTCCGGCGATGTCGCCCACGTGTATCTGGAGCACCAGCTCGCCGTGTTCCGTATCGAGGTGACCCTGAGGAATTTTCCGTACGAAGCTCCTCCCGGTTCGCCTTTCGACCAGGCCAGGATCAATTCAATCCGTATCAAGTGCGTCGATCCCGATTCGGAAGAAGAGGAAGAGTGGGGGGTGAACGGTGATCCGGTCTTTGTCCGATTCTCTGGTATTGATGTGACTACCGAAAGCTACACGGGAAAGCCCTTTACGATCGAGAGAGGACCGCTGGACTATTACCTGCTTGATTCCGGCAATCACAGCGATCTCACGCTGATGGATGAGGATGTGGTCGAAAAGACTTTCTTCGTGCCTGTCCGATTCGACAAAGACCTCGAGGAGGGATATGAACTTTGCCTCCAGTTCGGCGGCAACTATTACGACGACGAAGATGAGCGCCGAAATTCGGTCACTGTGTTCCCTGGCTGCGACATGCGGAAGACGATAACGTCCAAGCTCCCGCTCGAAAATGGCAAGGTTTACGGTTTCAGGGTAACCATATAGCCTGAAGTCCTTTTGGATTACATTTGCGGCTGATAAAATGCAAATTTTGCGTTTTATCAGCCGCAAAGTGTCAATAAGGGAATGCTACAGGGCGGCAATGTCTGGGGCTTTGCCGGGTATTTGGCCATCAGTGTGATTGCGGGTATTGCCCTTGTTGCACTTGGTTATTTCTTAATGCGCTAAATTCAGCTACGGCTCAGAAATAAGGGCGTTTATTTGGTAACAAACCGGATTGTCTAACGAGGTAGTTCAATTGAACATTTGAACGGGGGAGTATCGATATCGTAAATACCATTATTATCTGATCCTAGCGGATCCCATCGATACACCTTGATTGTATTGTCAGGGAAGGACAAATACCCGCTGCCGCCAAATCCTGTATTGCGGAAGACAACCATCGTTTTGTTGCCCCAAAGGTGCTGAGAATAGGTTTTGATACCCTTACAGCGAGCCTTCTTCAGTAACTGCATGACGTGTTCATATTGCTCCTTAGACACTTCCTTCGGAATTGAATCTGACGGGAAAGAGACTGTTACAGAATCTGTAAGACTCTCGGCATATTGAATCAATTCGCGCAAGTCATTTTCATGGCGTTGATAATGCTTGAACATGGTTTTATCAGAGGACGAATTCCAAGGAACATACAAACCCATGGTTAAAACAACGGGAATCAACACAAACAAGACAGCCAATCCCTTAATACCTTTCTCTTTCCTGTGGCGAAATAGATAGATTAAAGCAACAATGTCCGCGATTAGCAATGGCAATCCAAGGAATGTAGTTCCCATCCAAGTTATCGTAAATGACAGATTGTTCGGAAGCCACAGGCAAAATGCCAAGGCCAGAGTCAACGACAGTACTATATAGGAAAAAGTCTTCATTTTAGCTTTGAATTTTCATCATGTCAGCCAACTGCAGGAAATAGTCATTGGACCAAATATCCAATTCGCCAGGATTGTTTAGAAAGGGGAGCACGTCCTCTTTGACGCGGGATATATCGGCTCTGCCCAAACGGTCCCGCAAGGCGGACTTAAACTCGTCAAGAGTCATTTCCTGACCGTTGAATTGAAGAATCCTCTCATGAAGGTGATTCCAGTCAAGAGGGATACCATTCCGTACATACCATTCAAAATCATACCAGTCTCTACCCTTAATCCGGCTCTTCCATGCCCTGAAAACCAAAGCGTGCATTTTGCCGGCATAAAGATCGGGAAGCGTCACGCAGCGGGTTAAGAAGGATTTAGGCTGCAGCAAGATCTTTTGTTCTGTCGCAAACTTCAGAGGTGGCACCGTATCCACCTCAATTTTCACCTTGATGGATCTCTCTGTCTGGAATGATATGTCATACACGTCAGTGGTATCCTTCAGGAAGGCCGATTCCACCTTGCCAAAGCTTTTCTTATCCTTCTTCTTGATTTCAACTTTGCGGCCTACTAATGCAAACTGATCAATGACAGGCTGAAAGTATTGCTCAAAGTTAAATGATGAATCTTCCTTTAACAGAGTGAAATCCATATCCTCGCTGAAGCGATTCAATCCGTGGAAGATACGCAAACAAGTACCCCCGTAGAAAGCAGCTTTATCGAAAAAACCACCATCGGCAAGCCCTGCAAGAACAATCTGCTGGCTCACTTCATAAATGGCGTTCCTTCGCGCTGTCTCCGTGCTTTGGTCATAGGCCGAAAGCATCTTTTCATATAGTTCGTTCATCGCTCAAGCAGTTTTATGATTGTTTCGATGGATTGTGTCTTTTTGCCGGCATCGGCACATTGATGAAGGATCTCGGCATTGAATTTACAGAATTCATCCATATCAAGTCGCAAATCTTCTTCCAGAAATGCCTGCGCCTCCTTTTGATAACGCAGATTTACGCCGGATGTATGACAGATTAAATCGCATAACGCCTTCTCCGGGCTTGCGATGATGAAGCTTGTTCCTTCCGCCTCTTCTTGCCGGAGTCCGATAGGGAAGTAGTCTCTGCCAACTCCGATGTAAGAAAATCTGCCGAGTGAATTCTCGAACACTCGTGAATGCTTCAGTGTCATGCTTTGGACCAAGTATACCTGCTCGGGGATAAGCCCATACCAGCGAAGAGCAGTATGCATAGACACATATGAAGGGGAGTAAAGGTGATTGGCAACAAGTTCTTTGCTGATACGCTTGCCATTCCAGGCAGGGTTAACAATATATAATCCTCTCTTAAGGCGTAACAGTCTGCCGCTATGCTCCAAAGAGGACACCTTTTGATTTGAACCGGAAACATCAGGATACAATGATGCAATTGTTTCCTTTGTGACCGGGACGTTGCCTAATATGTCTAAAACATCCTTCATGTCGCAAATGTAGTAAAATTCTGAATAAAAAATCAAGAATTCTATAATTTTCTATTCGAAAATTTACTATTTTAAGCCAGATGTGGTACATCTGTTTGTAAAGCTCATGTATTTTACTTCCCGATGCAATGATTCTTGAAGATGTGGTTGAGGATGGTGGTGGAGTCGATGTGGCGGCCGAGGATGGAGTTGAGGGTGGCGATGGCTTCGCGGAGGTCCTGGGCGACGAGGTCGGAAGGGATACCGGCTTCGAGACTGTCGCGTACGCGGAGCAGGGAAGTGCGGGCTTCGCGCAGCGCTTCCAGATACGTTTGTTATCAAAGTTGAATCCGCGGACTCGATCTGACTTTTCTTCTTGTCGGCAAGCATTTTTCTCAGTGAATCCAATCCCACGCCCGATTTAGCTTGAAGGGGCAAGATATCGTATTCGCAGAGACCATCTACCGTTGGATTTGGCGGGAGAAGCGCTGAGACAGCGACGAGATGGCTCGAAACCTAAGACATCGCGATCGACAGAAACGAAGACGTGACAGCAGATACAGATTCAAGGGGATTATCTAGGATATGGTTGATATATTGCTGAGACAGACGATTCTAGGTAAGAAGATGCGTTTTGGAGACTTTGAGATAGACACGATGATTTACAGGAACCGCAAGGGGGTCATCATGACGACAAACGACAAGTGCACACATCTGGTGCTGATCCGCAGGCTTGCGGGGAAAGAAGCCGCCCCGCTGGCCAGTACGGCAATCGAGGCGCTGCTACCATCCAATGACAAGATACATACGATAACTGCTGACAACGGAAAGGAATATGTCCGCCATAAAGAGGTTGCGAAAGGGCTCGATGCCGAGTTCTACTTTGCCCGTCCGTACCACTCATTGGGGCGGGGCGCAAACGAGAACACAAACGGGGTGATACGCCAGTAGATCCCGAAAGGTACGGACTTCACACGCTAATCGACGAGATTCTTGCTGAGATAGGATGGAAACTTAACCACAGGCCCCGTATGTCTCTCGGTTACAGGATGCCTTTGGAATATTGTATACAATTGTTTAATCTTGATTTTTGAAGTGTGTTGCACTTCAATTTAGAATTCACATTTAATATTTCTACCTTTTCAGACTAATTGCAGAAGCATTCTCTATACAGGAACAAGCATCGCTTTGATTCAACATCAACAATCAAAAGTTACATCTTTTCTTTAATAAACTGGTACAGTAATGCTGCACTCCCAAAAGAACAGGTCTTATGATATCCATCGGCCTTATGGGGATTAGCAAAGTCACCAACCCCTTTTATCCACATCGCACCTTTTAAGTTTTGTGAACTCAAAATCTTAGAAGTTAGATATAATCCGAACCCCTCCATATCAAGCCCTTCAAGCTTGCGGTTTGATGCTTCAAGTTCTTTGACAACATCTTCTGAGGTAACAACGTAGGGGCCACAGCACGTGTTTGCCATGGAAATCTGATAATTGTCACGGTCTTGTACCAAGAGATTAGATTGCTTTATTTTTGCCATCAAGTTTGCTTGTGTTTGTTCGTCCTCTATCAACTCTTGCATAGCAAGTGTGAGAGTTGATGGAGCTTCAATCTGATGTATCTCTTTCAAGAGCTTTACAGAGCCATCAATGTCTTTCAGTTTTCCAGATGCATAGTCTTCAATTGCAGAAGCCACTAGAATATCGCCTAACTTTAACTCCTTTGAAGGAAAACCAGCAGAGAAGCCTGTCATGAAGACGGTCCTTACATGAAATAGTGTAAACATTAAGGTAGTTAGTACCGATGTAGCAATAACGCCTGCTCTTCCAGCCATAGCTGCAACCACCTTAATTTCAGCTCCGCTGGCTGTGGTAACTACAATTGACTTGAATCGGAAAGGTAAGTCCTCTTCAATAGACAAATTATGCCATTTTTCCTCACCGCCGAAGGCTGCAATAAGCTGTTTAAATTCTTCAGGAAGAGCACAAATAATAGCAAGATCAAAGTTATTCCTTTGCTGTAAACTTTTCAGAATAGCACTTTTGCTTCTTATTGCGAAATTTACAGTCTGCTTGAGTTGTTGCATCCATGTACTATCTTTCTGTCGGCATACAATAACACTAAAAAGTAAACTATTAAATTCTTCTTTTTCTTTTTCGTATGCATCTTCTTTTTCAGTGAGACCAATTATCTGTGTCGGCATCTTGACAGTCTCGCCTGCCGCTGAGATTTCTCTTATAAAGCTCAAACCTCCGTCTTCGACGGCTTCTTCATTATCAAATGTAGGAAGTACTAAATCTAATAACACAAGATCGTAATAGTCATTGGCAACGGCATTTCTTCCAGATGCAATACTTATAGCAACATCTACATCATCTTCAGAGAGACCGCATCCCTCAAACAGCACCTTTTTTATAGCTTCAACTTTTTTGGACGAATCATCCAATATCAATAACTTAATCATATTGTCGATTTAATGTAATCTATTAATTGTTGTTTCCAATCACTCTTCTTGAAAGAGAAAAATATATATCCATCATAGCAATCCGGGTTGTCTTCACGAAGATCATGGTCTAGAGTTGCTATGCTTTTACCGTCAAAACTCTCAAACATCGTTAGTACTTTGACCTTTGTCGTTATATCTCTCAAATACATCCCTTCAAGGATTCGCTTACCAGCGAGAGCTTCTGGTACACCGCCATTTTCTTCTACATTTACATCATAGGTTGACATTGAAATGTCGAGTAAAATTAAGAAATAATCTGAAGAATTTTTATATATTTCCTCTATAGCAGAATGATAAGAACCACGTTCTTCAACTTTTATTTCGGGGAAAGCGGAAGCAATTACGTTCTTTATCTCATCCGCTTTTTCAGGGAGATCTTCAACCAATAGTAATTTCTTTATCTGCATATATTTAGGGTGTTTATAGATACGTCAACAATGCATTTTCCGTTTTCAGCTTTTATCGATAGCTCATTTTGTTCGCATCCAAGGTCATATTTGATAATTTTCTTGACCTTTACCAAACCGCTACGTCCTTCCTGCTGAAGCCTCGAGTATGACTGCAGCATTTCCTTGAATTTCGCGTTCAATACATCCTCTGGCTCAATAATTTCGTTCTCAAGATGAATGGTTATGATATCGTACTCACGATCTAATCTCAAATTAAAGATACGCGTATTCCCTGGTTTGCTGTACGAGAACATATTATTAAAGAAAATAGTCAACAAATCAGAAATATGAATAAAGTAGGCCGACTGAATTACGATATCATTTTCTGCCCCATCGAAATTAACGGATGGCTTGATGTTTGGATACATCTTTGATGTAATCTCCCAGACGACTCGCATTTGTTGAATAAGAGAAAAGTCATCAAATTTGGCATCTTGTAGATAAAACCACTTTTCAATTTGCGCGATCTTCTGATTAACTTCAGTTCTAGCACCGTTTACGGCTACACTTAAGTCATTATAATAGTGTTTACCAGTAAACTGTTGTATGTCTTTATCCAAATTTTCAACCAGATTAGTCAATTTTGCTTTTACATTACACGTTAATTCATCACGAACGCTTACTAAGCACTGGTTGGTTTTGTTCAGCAGATACTCCATCAGACAATAACAGAACTCCTCAAAGTTTTTTGCCTTAGTGTCGGAAAATACAGTTGCATAACACATATCATCAGAGGTCATTGTGTAATCAAACAAACCCTTATCCTCTTCTGAAACTTTGATTTGCAGAGCATTTTCTTTAAATTGATCAATTGTATGATTTACGCCCATTGAGAAACGCTCCAATAGCTTCATAATCTCTGCCTGCTCTTGTGAATTGAGTGCATACTGTGCCTGCCAATAACTGATAGGAACATATCGATTATTCTGCATTGACAGCAACAAATGTAAACTATCAAATCCTGAACGTAATACACCTTCAAGAACACCGTGACGAATTCTTGTACTGAGGTATGTCTTTAATCCAAACTTACTAGTAAGGAACTTGTCTCGTATTACAGAAAATAATTGGCAAGCAGAGTCAATAAAAGTTTTGCTTGTAAACCGAACCGGGGCTTCAATGATAGATGCATCGTTCGAATCCCCAGTATTGACATCTACCGTATTGACAATAAAATAATTGGTTGAAGCAGATAGTTTCATTTGCTGCTTGAATTGATGATATAAGTCCTCATATTCTTTAAACTCATATTTCATCAAAGCATTCTGGTTGACGAAAATCTTACTTTCATCAACCTTCTTGATGTTCTGATAAACTATCATTGAATCAAGTATTTCTTGATGTAACGAGCAATAAGTTTCATAATGCTCAGAGTTCTTGAGCGATGTCAGATATTGAGCTATTCTTTGCTGTTCGTCAAGCATTGCGTTTGTGCTAGTTATGTATAATGTATGCCGCAAAATGTCCTCTGAAGCCAATAGAAATAAATAATACTCCACTTTCTTTTTATCAGGCTCGGTTTCAAGTTCTGGAATAAGCTCAGAGGCTTTTTTTACGTCTTTATATGCACAAAACCTTTCAAGAACAGCACTCTTCCGCTCATCTTCTTTGGCATTAAGGAAAACAAATAATTGCAAATCGAGGCCATTCTTAACACCCTTCTTGTATTTTTCTTTATAGAGTTGATTGACAAGAGCAGACGTATCTATCAAAGATACATAAGCTTTGCCTTGCAAGAACTTGTCTACATAAAAGGAGATAGCCATCTGTTTATAATCTAAATTGACATAACATCTATAGATGTAATCTATAGCATTTTGCACTATTGGCAACTTCCCATCGTAGTCGTTAAGAATGTTATTCCACAGATTAAGTGATATTTTATATTCCTTGTTATTGTACGCGATCTCGGCAGTATCAATATCTCTAATATATTTTACTGCTGACGTGCATGTGCTAACATCCATTCTGTTTCTTGCCAACTGATATTGTAGCACCAGAGAAGAATCCACTGCGTGTTGTCCTTCGATTAGATATGCATTTCTGTCCTCAATGTCAGTAAAAATATTGCAGAATTGCGGATCAAACGTGTATGCAGATAAATACTTCTGGTCTTTATGCCTGTTTTCATTATTGACAGCGGAAAGATAATAGTCTAGAGATGTTGCTAATGATAGTCCATATATATTTTTATTTATTTGATATAGATGCCGGAGCGATTCAAGATTCTCGGTATCAGTCATCAAATTATAAATGTGAAGTGTAATCTTGTTCGTAATTGAATCCAGGTTTCCCGCTATGGCAGAATAACCTGCATTTGTAGCAATCAGTGACCTACAATATATCTTAAGGATATCCAAGTTTGAGGGATTAGAAAGAATATACTGTTTGCAACAATGAATACACTTCTCATAGTCACCACAATAGTAGTTATCTAATACTTCGATGAAAGTGTTTTCATAATACTCATCTTGCAAAACTCTCTTGTTCGAATAAGCAACTAAAGGCGCCAGCATTTTATCTGGCACCTTCCTATATAATTTTGTTGCATAACCTGTGAATGCGCTTCGAACAATCATATCATCAGTATTTACAAATGATGACCGAAGGATGTTTACCATGGAGATATACCTATCTATCAATGAATTAGTTGCTTCCATTACGAGAACAGGCGAAAGGTCTTCACTACCCTTCATCTTGTATTGATTAAGTCGAAATAGATAATAGACATACCGATCCTTTTGAAAGTCATTACGATTCATTTTAAATCGATTCTCTAATTCCGCATCGTAAGCATAGGCAGAATATGATAAAGAGCATCTTTTGAAAAGGTATGAGAGCAGAAAGGGAACAAAGCCATGTCTCGCATCCTTTTTCTCCCTATTGATGTCGCTAAGCATTTCAATGGCCTGCTTATCCTGCCTAGCGTAGCTATAGATAAGTAACTTCATTTCGTAGTACCAGATGCTCACACCAAGTTTTGACTTCAACTTATCCAAAGATGCATGAGCCTCATTATAGTAGCCTAGTAAAATGTATTTTTCCACTTCGTCCCTACAACTAACAAAATCTGAAATTTCTTTCTTATAGTTTTTAACCTGCAAATACACCCAGTTGATATCAGAGAATACAGATTCTGACCGAAAGAAGTAACTATTTCCTTCTCCAAGTTCACTCACAGTTTGTGGAAACAGGCATCCCCATAATAACCTTTCGTATTTGTAAGATGTTCTATAAAGTCGATCAAATGCCTGATTCAGTTCTGAGCCAAACATTCTATTTTTCAAGTTCGCAGCTACACGAGCGACTTCTTTTGTATTCATCTTAGCATTCAACACTTGTTGCACTATATGGTGAACAGGTACTGGCTTATACTGATATTTCTTTTTATTTGTCTTCATTTTGCCGATACTTTTATGAAGAGTCCAATTTTTGATTGATACGTCAAACTTTATGTCGTGGTTCCTGAAAAAGATATTTATAAATTACTTGTAATATTTGAAGTGTCATTATACAATAGTTTTCAGGAGCATTGTATAACATAATGAAAATATTTTTTTTTATTCAGCCCTGAGTGAACAGGGAAAGTTCATACTATTATCATATCATGACATGCTCTCATGTTTTAGTGCTCTCAATCATCGGTCTAAGTTCATCCTGACCGATGATTATATCTCTCATTCTATGACAATTAGAACAGATGCATACAAGATCAGTTTCTGGGTTGACCACAACTTCTTGGTTGATGCTTGATAGCAGCTTTACGTGATGAACCTCAATAAAGTTCTTTCCTAATTCGCCATATGTCTCTTCAAAGTCAAATTCGCTCATGATGAACAGTTGATTATCGTGATAGTTATTAATCTATAGTAATCGGCATCTACTTCCCGATGCAATGATTCTTGAAGATGTGGTTGAGGATGGTGGTGGAGTCGATGTGGCGGCCGAGGATCGAGTTGAGGGTGGCGATGGCTTCGCGGAGGTCCTGGGCGACAAGGTCGGAAGGGATGCCTGCGTCGAGACTTTCGCGTACGCGGAGCAGGGAAGTGCGGGCTTCGCGCAGCGCTTCCAGATGACGGACATTTGTTATCAAGGTTGAATCCGCGGACTCGATCTGACTTTTCTTCTTGTCGGCAAGCATTTTCCTCAGCGAATCCAGCCCTTTGCCGGATTTCGCCGCAATTGGCAGTATATCTACCTTATAATCAATAGAAGAAACAAGATTGTTTATAACGGTAACATCTTTGTTAAAACCATCATTCTCCGCCTTGTCAGCCTTGTTTACAAGAATAATCAGCGTCTGGGAGGCGAAATCGACCCGCCCGAGAATCTCCTTCAGGTTAGCCTCGATCTCGACGGTCTCAGCGCTTCCGTCAACCACGGCAAGCACTATGTCAGCTTCGGAAAGCTTCTTGAAAGCCCTGTCGATACCGATCTTCTCGATGGTCTCTCCGGTCTCCCTGATGCCGGCTGTGTCGATAAACCTGAACAGAATTCCGTCTATGTTGAGAGTCTCCTCGATCGAATCCCTCGTAGTGCCGGCGATGTCCGAAACGATGGCCCTGTCTTCACCCAGAAGGGCGTTCAGCAGGGTACTCTTGCCTGAGTTGGCAGCCCCGACTATAGCCACGGGAACGCCGTTCTTGATGGCGTTGCCAAGCCTGAAGGAATCGATCAGCCTGGAAACATGGGCAAGCAGCCCTTCCAGCAGGGAATTTAGTTTGGAACGGTCGGCAAACTCGACCTCTTCTTCGCTGAAATCCAGTTCCAGCTCCAGCAGGGAAGTCATGTCCACGAGTTCATCGCTCATCTGCTCCAGCTCTTTCGAGAAGTGCCCCCTCATTTGGCTGTAGGCCACTTTATGGGCTGCGGCGCTCTGGGCTGCGATCACATCGGCCACGGCCTCGGCCTGGGCCAGGTCCATCTTGCCGTTGACGAAAGCCCTCTGGGTGAATTCGCCCGGTCCGGCCATCCTGGCTCCGGCGCGGCAGAGCAGGGAAAGAAGCTGCTCGACTATGTATCTGGATGCATGGCATGAGATCTCGACCGAGTCTTCGCCTGTATAAGAATGAGGATTCCTGAACACGCTGACCAGCACATCGTCGAGCCGGCTGCCGTCCTCCAGCGTCACGTCCCCATAATGGATGGTATATCCCTTACTTGAAGCGATGCTTCCGTTGCGGAGATGTACCACCTTGTCTGACAACGCCAAGGCATCGGGGCCACTGACCCTGATAATACTTATGGCCCCAGTCCCTGGAATTGTCGCCGGAGCAACTATCGTGTCTTCGAATCTCATGTTCATATCCGCAAAGTTAGAAAAAATATTTTGTTTCTATGAGAGATTATTCTTACCTTTGCAAAGATAAAAAGGACTTGACGGATGACCCTAAAACATGTGTTTATATCTTGTTCAGGAGCCGGTGAATCGCCGGTGATGTCCTCCTTTCCTTTATTGTTTTTAAGTTAGCCATTTCATCTTTGATGAGGTGGTTTTTTTGTGTTTAAATAGATATGTACAGTAAAAGAGCAGTTCTTAGACTGAGCAACGGCATGCAGTTCGGCGGGTGGTCTTTCGGATATGACGGACCATGCGACGGCGAAGTGGTTTTCTCGACCGCAATGGTCGGCTATCCTGAGAGCCTTACAGACCCTTCCTATTCAGGACAGATCCTTTGTGTGACTTATCCTCTCATCGGAAACTATGGCGTTCCGGACGAAAGAGTGGACGAGAATGGCATTTCTGCCAACTTCGAGTCCGAAAAGATCTGGGTGCGCGGCCTCGTGATCTCGGATTATTCCGAAAAATACAGCCACTGGGATGCGGTACGCAGCCTTGGAGACTGGCTCAAGGAGCAGAAGATCCCCGGCATCTTCGGAATCGACACCCGAGAGCTCACCAAAGTCCTCAGGGAGAACGGCTCTATGCTCGGCAGGATCATCGTCGGAGAAGACGACGGAAAGTTCGATGTACATGACCCGAACCTTGACAACCAGATCGCGCTGGTCAGCTGCAAGGAAGTCCTGCGCTACGGCAAAGGCGACAAGAAAGTCGTACTGGTTGACTGCGGCGTCAAGCACAACATCCTCCGCTGCTTCGTGGAGAGGGGCGTGGAGCTGATCAGAGTGCCATGGGACTATGATTTCAACACTCTCGAATGGGACGGACTGTTCATCTCCAACGGCCCTGGCAACCCTGAGTTCTGCGACATTACTGTAGCCAACATACGCAAGGCCATGGAAGCCGGCAAGCCAATCTTCGGCATCTGCATGGGCAACCAGCTGCTCGCCAGAGCCGGCGGCGCAAGCACCTTCAAGCTCAAATACGGCCACCGCAGCCACAACCAGCCGGTGCGCATGGAGGGGTCGAACCGCTGCTTCATCACATCCCAGAATCATGGTTACGCAGTCGATGACAAGACTCTCGGAGCCGACTGGGAACCATGGTTCACCAACATGAACGACGGTACCAACGAGGGTATCCGCCACAAGTCGAAACCGTTCTGCTCCGTGCAGTTCCATCCGGAGGCATCCAGCGGTCCTACCGACACCCAATTCCTTTTTGATGATTTTATAGCAAAGCTCTATTTATAATATC